>OBEQ010167779.1_pt1 | contig 166161 bp, 158 predicted proteins | sample 1670901 | NCBI WGS metagenome assembly OBEQ01 (sample SAMEA104232315, study PRJEB22302) | groundwater metagenome | biome: forest; feature: aquifer; material: groundwater | place: USA | collected 2011-08-07 | depth 5.4 m
GAGTCAAAAAAGGCGACCGCGTGATTTACAATAAATACGCGGGAGATGAAGTCTTGATCGACGGCAAAAAGCACAAAGTCCTCAAAGAGAGCGAAATCCTCGCCATCTTTGAGAAGGATTAATCATGCCGGCGAAAGAACTCTCCTATAGAGAAGAAGCCCGCGCCCGCCTGAAAAAGGGCGTGGACCTTTTGGCGAAGACGGTCGGTGTCACGCTCGGACCCCGCGGCCGCAACGTCGTTTTGGAACGCAAATTCGGCGCTCCTCTTATCACCAAAGACGGGGTTACCGTTGCCAAGGAAATTGATCTGAAAGATCCTTATGAAAATATGGGCGCTCAAATGGTTCGCGAAGTGGCGGAAAAAACTTCTGACTTGGCCGGTGACGGCACCACAACTGCGACGGTCCTGGCCCAAGCCATCATCGCCGAAGGACTGAAAAACGTGACGGCCGGCGCCAATCCAATGTCTCTGAAGCGTGGCATCGAGAAAGCGGCCAAAGCGGTCGTGGAATCCTTGAAAAAACTTTCCAAGGCCGTAAAGGGGCGTGCCGATATTGAGGCCGTGGGAATGATCAGCGCGAACAATGATCCGGCCATCGGAAAACTTTTGGCCGAGGCGCTTGAAAAAGTCGGCAAAGAAGGCGTCATCACGGTGGAAGAGTCCAACACGATGAAAACGGATATGGAGACCGTCGAGGGAATGCAATTCGATCGCGGCTACATTTCTCCTTATTTCGTTACGGACGCCGAACGGATGGAAGTTGTTTTAAAAGAACCCTACATTTTGATCTACGAGAAAAAAATTTCCTCCGTGAAGGAAATGATTCCGCTTCTTGAGCAGGTGGCGCGAAGTGGTAAACCCCTCGTGATTTTGAGTGAAGAAGTAGAAGGCGAAGCGCTTGCGACCCTCGTTGTCAATAAACTGCGCGGGATTTTATCCGTTGTCGCCGTCAAAGCCCCCGGCTTTGGCGACCGGCGCAAGGCCCTCATGGAAGATATCGCGATCCTCACCAAAGGAAAATTCATTTCCGAAGACCTCGGCACCAAACTCGAGAATGCGGAACTCACGATGCTCGGGACCTGCCAACGGATCGTCGTGGATAAAGACAACACGACCATCGTAGGCGGTGCCGGTTCTCAAAAGGAAATCAAAGCACGCTGCGAACAGATCCGCGTGCAGGTTGAAAAATCCGATTCCGAATACGACAAGGAAAAATTGCAGGAGCGGCTCGCGAAATTAGCAGGAGGCGTGGCTGTCGTTCGTGTCGGCGCCGCCACCGAAGTCGAAATGAAAGAAAAGAAAGCACGGATCGAAGACGCGCTTCACGCGACTCGCGCCGCCGTGGAAGAAGGGATTGTTCCGGGCGGAGGCGTGGCGCTTTTGCGTGCGATTCACAGCTTGGAATCCCTGAAGCTTTCGGGTGACGAAGCGACCGGAGCCACCATTGTCCGTCGTGCCTTGGAAGAGCCGGCCCGTCGCATTGCCCAGAATGCCGGTTGGGACGGTTCGGTCGTAGTTCGTGCTATCCTGAAGGAAAAAGGAAGTTACGGTTTCAATGCCGAGAAACTCGAGTACGGTGACTTGGTCGAACAAGGCGTGATCGATCCGACGAAAGTGGTCCGCATTGCGATGGAAAATGCGGCCTCGATTGCGGGCCTTCTCCTCACGACCGAGTGCGCGATTGTGGAGAAGCCGAAAGAAGAAGAGAGAAAAGAAGGCGGTCACTCCCACGCCCACTGAGCCGTTGACAAATTGAACCTTCCCCAGTAGCATATCTCATGGTTTCGGGAACGGATCCAAAAATTCAGGGCCGGACAGAAAATGTCCGGCCCTTTTTGTTTTTATTGGAAGCGGAGGAGTAAGGCACATGGCTGAATTCATCGGAAGAGACAGGAAGGCAAGGCGCGCTTATGGGTTCGACGAAATCGCGCTGGTCCCCGGCGAGCTCACCGTGAATCCGGACGAAGGCGATATCCGTTGGAAGATCAACGGAAAAACTTTCGCCGTCCCTTTCTTGGCCTCCGCGATGGACGGGGTCGTGGACCCGGCCTTTGCCGTGAAGATGGGGAAAATGGGTGCAATTGCCGTGCTCAATCTGGAAGGTGTCCAGACCCGCTACGAAAATCCCGAAGAAATTTTTGAAAAAATTACCAAGGCCTCGTCTGAAAAGGCCACCGAACTCGTCCAGAAGATGTACGTCCCGCCGATCAAAGAAAAACTGATCACCAAGCGCATTCGGGAAATCAAAAAGGGGAACGTCCCCGCGGTGGTGTCTACCATCCCACAGCACGCGGAAAAATTTGGGCGGATCGCCCAGGAAGCGGGCGCCGATCTTTTTGTGGTCCAGTCCACCGTGACGACCGTGCGCCACCTTGCGAAGGCCTATCAGGTAGTCGACTTCACAAAATTTTGCAAGACGATGAAAATCCCCGTGATCCTCGGCAACTGCGTCACTTATAAAGTAGCGCTGGAACTGATGGACACCGGCTGCGCCGCCATCCTCGTGGGAATCGGCCCGGGTTCAGCTTGCACCACGCGCGGGGTTTTGGGCTTGGGCGTTCCGCAAGTGACGGCGATTGTCGATACCGCCGCAGCCCGCGAAATTTATTTTAAGAAAACAGGCCGTTACATTCCGATTATTGCGGACGGGGGAATGTCAACGGGCGGTGACGTCTGTAAATCTTTTGCCTGCGGCGCCGATGCCGTGATGATCGGCTCGGCCTTTGCCCGTGCGAAAGAAGCGCCGGGGCGGGGGTTTCATTGGGGGATGGCTACACCGCATGCCAATCTTCCTCGTGGCACGCGGATCCGCGTCGGCACGACCGGGACGCTCGAAGAAATTCTTTTCGGGCCGGCGAAACTAGACGACGGGACGCAAAACCTGGTAGGCGCACTTCGCACTTGTCTGGGCAACGTCGGTGCGCGTAATATTAAGGAGTTTCAATTGACCGAGATCATCATTGCACCGGCCATTCGGACGGAAGGAAAACTTTTTCAGGCAGCTCAAAGGGTAGGAATGATGAAATGAAACGATTAACCAAGGAGGAATCAATGAAGAAAGCAGTAGCGCTTTTGCTTGTTTTAGTGCTGGCCTTCGCCGCATTTCCCGTGCCCGCTTATGCCGTCAACACGGCAACGCACGGAAAGATCGGCGGGAAATCGGTCGTCGCAGGACTTTGCTCGCTCATCATTTGGCCCGGTATCGGACAGTACTTGAATGACAACGAAACCAAAAAGAATTGGACCCACGCCCTCATCGGACTTTTCCCTCCTTTTCGCCTCTGGTCCGGTTGGGACGGTTTGATCGCCCGTAAAGGCGGCCGTTGGGACGGTAAGATTTAAATTTGAAAGCGTGAAGCACGACACGGTCGTTGTCCTGGATTTCGGCTCGCAATACACACAGCTGATTGCGCGCCGAATCCGGGAACACCGTGTGTTCTCGATCGTCCTTCCTTACAACGCCTCCCGAAAAGAAATCCTCTCCCACAACCCACGCGCGATTGTTTTTTCCGGATCGCCCGCCAGTGTCTACGCCAAAAAAGCGCCGCTTCCCGATCCTGCGCTCTTGGAATCCGGCCTCCCTGTCCTCGGCATCTGTTACGGCTTGCAGTTGATCGGACATTTCTTGAAAGGGGAAGTGACCCGCTCCGATACCCGCGAATACGGCAACGCCGAACTTTTGGTCGACACGGCCGACGGCCTTTTTGACGGCCTGCCTAAAAAATTTATCTGCTGGATGAGCCACGGCGACAAGCTCTCGCGCCTTCCCGAAGGATTTCAGCCGCTCGCCCATACGTCCAGTTCGCCTTACGCCGCCATCGCGGATTTCAAACGCAAAATTTATGGCGTCCAGTTTCATCCCGAAGTCGTGCACACGCCCTTGGGTAGCCAGATCCTCGGCAATTTTCTTTTCCGGATCGCCGATTTAAAACCGGGCTGGAGCCCGCGCTCTTTTATCGAAGAGTCAGTCGAGAAAATCCGTGGGCAGGTGGGGAAAGAAAAAGTGGTGCTCGGGCTCTCAGGCGGTGTGGATTCTTCCGTCGCCGCAGTCCTTCTTCATAAAGCGATCGGTGACCAGCTTACCTGCATCTTTGTCGATAACGGGCTCCTTCGGCTGGAAGAGGCGAAACGAATCCGCGAAGTCTTCGGCGAACATTTCAAAATGAAAATCCGTTTTGCCCCGGCCCAGAAAGAATTTCTAAAAGGCCTGAAAGGGGTCATTGACCCGGAGAAAAAACGAAAAATCATCGGCCGGATTTTTATTGAAGTCTTTGAGAGCCAAACAAAAAAATTGGGACACGTTCCATACCTTGCGCAAGGGACTCTTTATCCCGATGTGATCGAATCGGTTTCCGTTTACGGCGGGCCGACCAGCACGATCAAAAGCCACCACAATGTGGGCGGGCTCCCCAGCAAAATGAAATTCAAGCTGGTGGAACCCTTGCGGATGCTCTTTAAAGATGAAGTCCGGGAAGTCGGCCGCGAGCTTGGGCTTCCGCCGGAAGTGATCGACCGCCAGCCTTTTCCCGGGCTGGGCCTGGGGGTCCGCATTCTGGGGGAGGTGACCAAAGAGCGCCTCGATCTTTTGCGGCGTGCGGATTGGGTGGTGATCGATGAAATCAAAAAAGCCGGGCTTTATAAAAAGCTGTGGCAATCCTTCGCCGTCCTTCTTCCGATCCAGTCGGTCGGAGTGATGGGGGATGAGCGCACTTATGAAAACGCAGTGGCCGTCCGCGCGGTTACCTCTCAAGATGGAATGACCGCCGACTGGGCCCGCTTGCCTGATAACGTCCTCGCCCGCATCTCGAATCGCATCATCAACGAAGTCCGCGGCATCAACCGCGTCTGCTACGACATCTCCTCCAAACCTCCCGCCACGATTGAGTGGGAGTAATCTAGTTTCATTTTCTTCCCAGAAGTTTTACTTGCCTTAGTATCCATTTTTTATATAATTAATTTGATTTTAAATTAAAGAAAGGAAAGTTACTTATTATACCAAATATGGTATATTTATGATTGAGCTGAAGGGATTGAGTTTCATAGGTTCTTCGAGAGAAGATCTGCGGAGTTTTCCAGAAGACGTAAAGCTCGATATCGGTTATGCGCTCTTTGAAGTTCAAAAGGGAGGGAAGCCTGTTTCGGCCAAACCGTTAAAGGGGTTCGGTGGAGCGGGAATATTGGAAATCATAGATCATCATGATAGGAATACTTACCGGGCAGTGTATACGGTGAAGTTTCAAAAAGCAGTTTACGTTTTGCACTGTTTTCAAAAGAAATCAAAGCATGGTATTAAAACACCGCAGAAAGAAATCGAACTGATTAAGCAGCGGTTGAAATTAGCCGAAGAAGATTACAAAGCAAATTATGAAAACACATAGAGGCAGCGGAAATGTCTTTGCCGATATCGGCGTTGTTCATCCAGAACGGGTTCTGGTGCGGGCACAAGTCATGTCTCGCATTGCCGAGATTATTAAGGAGCGCCACATCAGCCAAAAACAGGCGTCAGCCCTGCTTAACCTTCCACAATCTAAAGTTTCTTGTTTAATAAACGGTAAACTCAGCATGTTTTCCCTAGAACACCTTTTTGAATTGTTGAATGCTTTGGATCGAGACGTTGAGATTATCATTAAGCCTAAAACCGGACAGGAGAAAATCGCTACAACTCAGGTTTTGCTGACTGCTTTCGCGTAACCCTGAATTTCCCCGCCCCGAAACGTCCCCTTCACTCCGAGGCGGCCCTCAGCTAGAATACCCGGTATGCAGCGTCTGCTCGGAGTTTTTCTTTTCCTTCTCACGTTTTCAAATCTAAGTTTTGCGGCCCCTCCTGTCCAGACTTACGATCAACTGATCCATGCCATTCGCCAGACTAGAGCTGCGAGCCAAACCCGTATCGAACAGGCCGTGGAAGAGGAGAAAGTGCGCGAGGCCTGGGAAATTGGCAAGTTGATCGATGAACATATCCTGCTTCATAAAGAACGGGCGGATTACGGGGAACAAGTCATCATAAAACTTGCGAAGGATTTGGGAACCAGTGAGACCGAGCTAAAATACATGCTTCAATTTGCCCGTAGTTATGCGATTCGTCCGCCGGCGGACGAATTAAGCTGGAGCCATTACCGGGAGCTTCTTTCTCTGAATAACGCCAAGGAGCGGGAGGACGTGACCCGGCAAGCCGTGAGGGAAGGCTGGTCCCGCGACCAAGTGCGTGAGGAAATCAAGAGACGTCAACGCCCTTCCCGGGCGCCTGCCGAACTTGAAGAAATTTTTCCCGGGCCTCTCAACACGTATCAGATCATCCGCTTAAAAGACCGCCTCAAAATCGACTTGGGTTTCGGCCTCTATCTCGATCTTCCCGGGAAGGACTCCAAGAAGTTTAAAGAAGGCGATATCGTGACTCTCGAGAAGGAGAAACTGAAAAAAGCTGAGACACAGCAGCTCTTTACCTATAGCGCCACTGTCACCCAGGTTGTTGACGGCGATACTTTCCACGCCCTGATTGATCTGGGTTTCGGGATTACGCTCGCTCAAAGAGTGAGGTTTCGCCGGATTGACGCCCCCGAAATTGAAACGTCCGATGGCAAAGCCGCCAAAGCTTCTTTAGAGAAAATCCTCTCCCGCGATAATGGCCGGATCGTGATGAAAAGTATCGATATCGACCAACACGGCCGCCCCATCGCCGACGTCTGGGTCAACGGCCAGCCGGTCGATCAAGAACTCCTCGACCAAGGCTTAGCAATAAGGATAAATGAATGAATCCTAATGCTTCCCTGTGGGATTCTGTTAGGCAAATATTAAACAAAAGGAGGTTGCTATGAGCGATTGGCTTCTGGTCGGTTTTGTTGTGTTGTTAATCTTGGGCATTGGCAGATACTTAGAAGAAAAAGGGAAATTATTAAACAGCATATCTGACGATTTGTGGCAAATAAAGAGAGAACTTGGGCTGCAGACGGAAGCTCGCACTCCATGGCAACGGTATGTAGAAACACGCGAAGCAGTCGAATCGGATTTACGTGAAGGAAAATCGTTGAAAGAAATTAAAACATGGTTGAAACAGTGTTCGATCCTTCACAAAGACCAAAAATACTTGCTAATCAAATTTGCTGAAGAAAAAACGATCTCCAAAAGTGCCGATTCAAATAAAGCCTGACACTTTCGGAAATGGTATCCAACACAATGAGCCTCGAAAAATTCTTCTATGATCTAATGATAGGAATAATGGGGGGCGTTATTTCCGGCCTCATCGTAACTTGGATTCTGAAATCAGAATTGGGTCTTTTACTATCAAAGGATTCGATAAAACGAATTTTCACGAGGGAATTGTTGGTCGGCCTAACTTTAATAATTGGGCTTGCCGCCTTTGTGATTTTAGTACAAAAGGGGATCATATCTCCACCCCGATTTGATGACTCAGTTATTCGTTACGATTTAGAAGGTAATGAATATGTGTCAGATAGCAAAGGTACGCGACCCACAGGAGTAAAGCGGAATTTTGATAGAGAAAATAAATTTTTCGAAGATAAAAAAAGTGATTCTGCTTCCGAAAGTGCCGGCTTCAAATGAGATCTGACACTTCCGGAAATGGTACCTAATCCTTGCATGTCACCTAAATATGGGAAGATTTTAAAATGACGACTACTCTAACAGGGAGATCTCTGTACGTTTTAGGCGCAGGCGTTTCTGCCACAGTTGATATTCCGCTTCTGCGAGATTTCTTAGTCAAATCACGGCACCTAATGAATGCCCGACATGATTTGGTCTGGAAGGAATCGTTTGCCCGAGAAATGAAAAAAAGTGACAGGCACCGATGAATGATAGTCGCATCGATGAGAAAAACAGGTTGAGTAAAAGTTGAAATCACAGGAAGAGGGAAAAAAGCGTTGTGGATGGGTGGGGGATGCTTTGATGCGCAGGTACCACGACCGGGAATGGGGGGTGCCGGTCCGGGAAGACCGCAAGCATTTTGAATTCCTCGTCCTGGAAAGCGCTCAGGCGGGACTCAGCTGGCGGACGGTGCTGGGCAAGCGGGAAAATTACCGGAAGCTCTTCGCGGGTTTTGATCCCGCGAAAGTAGCAAAATTTGGAAAACCGAAAATCCGAAAACTTCTCCAGAACGCCGGAATCATCCGCAACCGCCTGAAAATCGAAGCCGCTGTCAACAATGCCCGCCGTTTTCTCGAGATCCAAAAAGAATTCGGGACCTTCTCCCGTTACATCTGGGGCTTTACGGGCGGACGCACGATCGTGAATCGCTGGAAAACCTTAAAAGATCTGCCCGCCAAAACCGCTGAATCCGACCGGTTGAGTGAGGATTTGAAAAAGCGGGGTTTTAAATTTGTGGGCTCCACCATCATTTACTCCCACATGCAGGCCGTGGGAATGGTGAATGACCACATCACTTCCTGCTTTCGCTACAAGAAAAAAAAGTGAAGATTGAAGTGCGGGTAAAGGCGGGCGCGAAGAAGACGGTGGGGGAAAAGCAGGCGGATGGGGCCTTCATTGTGAAAGTGAAAGAGCCGGCGAAAGAAGGAAGGGCGAACGAGGCCGTGATTGAAGCGCTCGCCGAACACTTCAACGTTCCAAAAAATTCAGTCGTGATCGTTCGCGGTCACTCAAGCCGCAATAAGCTTATCCGGGTTGAACGGCTGGAAAGCGAAACCACCGGGTGATCCATGTGGGATGGGCCGCTGACAGGGCGAAAGAAGTCGTGATGTGAAGGTAGGACCAAAAATAGAATTGATGGTCAAACCAGGACCCTGACATCGGGTAACGCCGAATTCCATAAGGCGAGAAAAGATAAATGGGGATGAGGATCAGAAAGGTCGTGAGGAGATAGGCCTTTAGGTCGTTTCCTTCGGCACGGGCAAGTTTTGGGATCGGATAAATCGCCCAGAAGAAAAGGTGATAACAAACAAAATGTGTCAAGGTCGGCTTAAAGAAAAAAGAAGCCGCTACCAGGGGAAGGTAACAAATTTCGAGAAAACAGTTGTCGATGATTTCGTTTTTTGTCAGTGAAGCCCGGGAGCGGTAGAGAATCCACGCGAAACTAAAAGAAGAAATCAAAAGCCCCCCAAGGAGAAAACTTTGGGGGATCCCCCGGAGTTCAGGGCGCCCTCTCAGGATAAAAAAATAGGCGAACGCATTCAAAAAAACGCCGGCGGTCCGCAACCCACGAATCCGTTCCCGCGCGTCCGCTGAGACCGACCGGTCAAGGAGATAGACCTCATTGAAGGCGTGATGAAAACCAAAATAAATCAAAAGCGGGAAGCCGCTAAAATAAAGGAAGGCGCCCAGGAGGATCGTGGCGGCGAAAGCAATCTCGCTGGAAGGCCGGCGCATGATTTGCAGGATTTGTTTTTTGGCATAAACATAACTGAGGAAGTAATGGCTCAACCCAAATCCGTAAACAAAAGTCAGCCAGAAATTGTAATAACGGTGAGTTGCAACGGCTGCGGCCAGGGTCAGAAAGATCGCGCTCAGTCTCAGATTGGAATGGAGAGGCATAGGTGATACTGACATGGTCTTATTTTAAAGCGAGGGCGTCAATCGTCCGTCCGGCCCACCGCTTAAAAATAAGACTGAGCAGATTTCTGGAAGGGTCCCAGCATTCAACCTGGCTCTTGAACCCGTATTTGGAAAGGCGCTTTTTTAAGGACCCCGGTGTCTGCACGTTAATGTGCAGCTCTTTGTAAATCGGGTCATCGTGGAATTGAAATTTAAAAAGTTTCGTGAAGAAATGCCGGACGGATTTACGCTTGCCTGTGCCGCGAATCACCCGCCCCAGTTCCTTAAGAAGTGTGAACGGAAATTCAAGAACGCGTTTCGCCGGATAAAGTAAATTTTCATAGAGCAGATTAGGCGTCTGGATGACCAGGCGGCCGTCTTTTTTGAGGGCGCGGTAAAATTTAGGAATGAGGAGATCGAGCTCCGTGTCATAGAGATGCTCAAAAACATCGATCATGAAAATTACATCGTAGGTCCCCGGGGCGAGTGCGATTTGTTCAACGGACGCCGCCTTCAATTCAATCCTTTGTTTCACCTCATCGGGCAACCCGGAAGTGGTCTCTCGGGCCATTTGAATGGCCGCTTCACTCACGTCAATCCCCGTCACTTCACAACCCATGCGGGCGTAATGATAGACAAGCTCTCCTCGCCCGCAGCCGTAATCTACCACGCGTCCCTTTTCCTTGAGCCCGGCTGCGCGAACGGCACGGATGAAAATCTCATGAAGTTCTCCCGCCCGAAGATCGGTCAGGCGGTCTTGGCCGCGGCAATGGCATTCAAAATAATTCCGGGTATAAAGGGAAGGGTCTACTCTTCGTTTCATCAAGGAACTAAAACTTGCCCTCGGCTATGACGTGGCCGTCTACGTCATACTGCTTCCATTTGCCGTTGGAATGATTTTCCTCGCGCATGATTTTACCGCTCGGAAAATACATCTTGGTGATGCCGACCGGTTTGCCGTCCTTGAAGGCGGTTTGGGACTGTAACTGGCCGTTTTCGTAATAGCTTTTCATGCCCTTATCAGTCATTTCCATCTGCGGCTTCCCATTGGCGTAATAAGTCTTCATATCCGCGGCAAAAGAGCAGGGGGCAAGCACGGTAACGAACACTAGGACCCTAAAAAAGGCTTTCATTTCTCCTCCTTGGGTGATTTAAACCACCCCAGTATAATATTTTTCCGGCCTTTAGGCACGATTTTGTACCCTACGCCCCATTAAATTTTTATGTTGAGGTGCCGTTAAATATGCTACAGTGTGCCGTTGTTTTTGAGTAAACACAAAGGAGAAAAATCAATGGGATTTCAAGGTGGTGGTGGTGGTTTTGGCGGCGATCGTCCTCGTGAAATGTTCAAGGCGACCTGCGCCGATTGTAAGAAAGAATGTGAAGTACCTTTCCGTCCCAGCGGTGACCGTCCGGTCTACTGCCGGGAATGCTTCGGTAAGCGCAAAGATAGCGGTCGATAAAGTCTAAAGACCGTCATCATAATTAGTCAGTGACAGTCACTCTTTCGGGGTGACTGTCACTACTTTTTTCTGTATTCTATGTCTATGCCTCATTCGGACTTTGTCCATCTGCATTGTCATAGTCAATACAGTCTCCTCGATGCGGCCTCAAAAATTCCCGACCTCGTAAAACGTGCGGCGGAGCTTCGCTTTCCCGCGCTTGCCATGACCGATCACGGCAACCTTTTTGGCGCGATCGAGTTCTATGAAGAGGCGATCAAAGCGGGGGTGAAGCCCATCATCGGGATGGAGGCCTATATTGCGCCCGGCTCACGCTTCGACAAACAGGCGCACGGAATCAAAGAAGCCTCTTTTCACATCACCCTCCTGGCCCGCAACGAAGTGGGCTACCGCAATTTAATGAAGCTCACCAGCATCGGCTACCTCGAAGGATTTTATTACCGTCCCCGCATCGATAAAGAAGTGCTCAAGATCCACTCCGAGGGACTCATCGGACTATCGGGTTGCCTCAAAGGGGAAGTCCCTTATTTTGTTTGGAACGATCAGCCGCAGGAGGCAAAGCGCGCGATCGGTGAATTCACGGAAATTTTCGGGAAGGAAAATTTTTTTCTCGAGCTCTCGGATCAGGGGCTTGAGCCGCAGCGCAAAGTCATCCAGGCCTATGAAAAACTCGGCAAAGAATTCGGTTTAGGCCGCGTCGTCACAAACGATTGTCATTATATTCATCAAAAAGATGCGGGGGCACACGATGTGCTGATCTGCATCGGCACGGGCTCGATGATCGATGAGCCTAACCGGATGCGCTATCAGGGCGATCAGTATTACTTAAAATCCGCCGAGGAGATGAAAACGCTTTTCAAAGATTATCCTGAAGCGCTCAAAGCCACGTTGGAAATCTCTGAACGCTGCAATCTCGAACTGCAATTCAACCAAACCCACCTGCCTCATTTTGAGGCGCCGGTGGGGAAAACTTTGGAAGGCTACTTGGAAGAGCTTTGCGCCCAGCATTTGCGCACCCGCTTGGGCGGCGAAATCCCAGCTGAATATAAAACGCGCCTCCAATATGAACTCTCCCTCATTAATAAGATGCATTTCACGAGTTACTTTCTGATCGTCTGGGATTTCATTCGCTACGCGAAAGAAAAGGGGATTCCCGTGGGCCCCGGACGAGGCTCGGCGGCAGGGAGCCTTGTGGCTTATTCGCTTAACATTACGGACATCGATCCGCTTATCCACGGCCTTATTTTTGAGCGCTTCCTCAAGCCGGAACGTATTTCGATGCCTGATATCGATATCGATTTTTGTTATGAGCGCCGGGATGAAGTGATCGATTACGTGAAGAAAAAATACGGCGCAGAAAATGTGGCGCAGATCATCACCTTCGGAACCATGGCGGCGCGCGCTGTCATGCGCGATGTCGGACGCGTGATGGGAGTGAGCTATCCGGAAGTGGACCGGCTTGCCAAACTCATTCCTATGGAAGTCAATATGACGATCGAGCAGGCGCTTGAGCGCGAGCCGAAATTTAAAGAGCTTGTGACTTCCGATCCCAAGCTTGGAAAGCTCGTAGAAACTTCGAAGGCCTTGGAAGGTCTTGCGCGCCACGCCTCAACCCACGCAGCAGGCGTTGTGATCTCAGACGTCCCCTTGCCTGAATACACACCGCTTTTTAAAGCCGATGATCAGGTGACGACACAATATTCGATGACGGCCTTAGAAAAAATCGGCCTCCTCAAGATGGATTTTCTCGGTCTCAAGACGCTTACGGTCATTGATGAGACCGTGAAGATTGTGAAACGGACCCGCGCGATCGATGTGAAGATCCACGAAATGCCGTTTGATGATAAGCCCACTTACGAGATGTTGAGTCGCAGCGATTCCCTCGGTGTCTTCCAACTGGAATCAAGCGGAATGCGGGATCTTTTAAAGAAAATGAAGCCGTCGCGTTTTGGGGACTTAGTGGCCCTCCTTGCGCTCTACCGTCCGGGACCGCTCGGGAGCGGAATGGTGGATGATTTCATTCGCCGGATGCACAACCCTTCCCTTATTCAGTACGATCATCCGAGGCTCGAGCCGGCCCTGAAGGAAACCTACGGAATTATTCTTTATCAAGAGCAGGTGATGCGGATCGTGAGTGACCTGGCGGGGTTCAGCCTTGCCAAAGCCGATCTCTTACGCCGTGCTATGGGAAAAAAGATTCCCGAAATCATGGAGCGAGAGAAAAAAGGTTTCGTGGACGGCTGCAAAGCCAACGGAATCGGCGAGCGGATTGCGGTAAAAATCTGGAACTTGATCGAATACTTCTCGGGCTACGGTTTCAACAAAAGCCACAGCACGGCCTACGCCTTCATTTCTTATCAGACGGCTTACCTCAAGGCGAATTACGCGATTGAATTCATGACAGCGCTCCTCACCTCAGAAATGGGCAATACCGACAAGGTGGTGCGCTACATCGAGGGCTGCAAGAAAATGGGGATCGAGGTCCTGCCGCCTTCTGTGAATGAAAGTTATTCGGAATTTTCCTGCGCAGGGGAGAACCGCATCCGTTTCGGGCTCACCGCCGTGAAAAATGTCGGGAGCACCGCCATCGATTCCATTATTGGGGCACGCAAAAAAGCAGGATCGTTCGTTTCTTTTACGGATTTCACCCAGCGCATCGACCCGCGCGTTTGCAACCGCAAGGTGTTAGAGAGTTTGATCAAATGCGGCGCCTTCGATGAATTTGGGTGCCGGCGCTCGCAACTCATGGCCATGTTGGACAAGGCCCTCGAGATGGGCTCGAGCGCCCAAAAAGATCGCCAGCGTGGGCAGCTTTCCTTTTTCGGAACCGCGTCAGGTGCGGCAGATTTGGGAGACCCCTTTCGAATTCCCGATATTCCCGAATGGCCCGAGAACCAGCTTCTTGCTTACGAACGCGAGCTCTTGGGTTTTTATGTAACGACGCATCCTTTGAATAAATACGAAAAAACTCTCAAGGCTTATGCGACGGCCTCGACCGATACTTTGGGAGAATTTCGCGACCAAGAGGAAGTAACTCTCGGTGGTGTCGTCGATGCCCTTAAAGAAATCACGACGAAAAAAGGGGACCGGATGGCATTCCTCACGCTGCAGGATTTGACGGGCTCCTGCGAAATTGTCGTCTTCCCGGAACTTTACCGCTCGAGCACGGCTTTGATGAAAAAAGATGCCACGATTTTTATTCGCGGAAAAGTCAATTCGCGCGATGACATTGCCAAAGTGATTGCCGAAGAAGTGGTGCCACTTGATGAAGTCAAAAAGCGTTTCACGCGTCTTATTTCAATCGATCTTCACACCGCGGGCCTCGACCCGGAAGTCCTGCAACGGCTTAAAGAAATTTTAAGCGCCCACCGGGGGAAAATTCCCGTCTATTTGAGCTTCCGCGATCCGAGCGGAAAAGCCGCCGTCATTCAGCCGGGGGATGAGTACCGCGTTGAGACGACGGATGAACTTTTCCACGCCATTGAAGCCCTCCTCGGCGAAAATTCCGTCAAAATCCGCTAAGATCATCATCGTCGGCGGCGGAATCGTAGGACTCTCCGTCGCCCGCGAACTCCTCGTTCAAAATCCTGATCTCAAAGTTTTACTCCTCGAAAAAGAAAATCAAATCGCCCTCCACCAAACAGGCCACAACAGCGGGGTCATTCATTCCGGAATTTATTATCCCGCGGATTCGGACAAAGCCGCTGGGTGCCGGGAAGGAATCCGCCTGCTCGGGGAATTTTGTGACCGGAATAAAATCCAAAGAAAGCGTGTCGGAAAAGTAATTGTTGCTACTTCCCAAGAAGAATTGCCCGCGCTTGAAAAGCTTTACCGGCAGGGAATCGCCAATCAAATTCTCGGGCTTCGAATGATTGAGCCAGAAGAGCTGCGTGAAATCGAGCCTGCCGTTTCGGGATTGAGGGCTCTCCATTTGCCGGAAGTTTCGCTGATTAATTTCCGGGAAGTGGCCAAATCCCTGAAAGATGAATTGGTAGCAGCCGGAGGAACCGTAGGGCTCCATAATAAAGTGAGAATCATTTCGCTGGCGAAGGATGAAATCACCGTAGCCACTGAGAATGAAGAATATCACGGAGATTACTTAATTAATTGTGGCGGGCTTTACTGCGACAAGCTGGCGAAATTAGCAGGTTCTGAAGTTCCGGTCCGGATCATTCCTTTTCGCGGGGAATATTTTACGCTGCGTCCGGAAATCGCCCAAAGAATCCGCGGACTCGTTTATCCCGTACCGGACCCGCGTTTTCCTTTTTTGGGAGTTCATTTAACACCGACCTTGGAAGGGGAAGTAACGGCCGGACCGAATGCAGTGTTGGCCCTTGCTCGGGAAGGCTACCGCTGGAGAAAAATTAATTTTCGGGAAGTGATAGAATATTTGTCCTACGGAGGTTTCTGGCGAATGGCTTTCAAATATTGGAACACCGGCATTTTTGAAACGGCGCGTTCTCTTATGAAACCGCTTTATGCGAATAGTATCCGGAAATTTTTACCGGATTTGAAATCCTCCGATTTAATACCGGACGGAAGCGGTGTTCGCGCCCAGGCCGTGAACGCAAAAGGCGAACTCATCCACGATTTTCTTTATGTAAAACAGCCGCGGGCGATTCACATCTTGAATGCGCCTTCGCCGGCCGCGACGGCATCTCTTGCCATCGCCCAACGGATTGTCTCTTTAATTAAGGAGGAAAATTTATGGCCTTGACCCCTTCCACCATGGTAGCGCTCGGAACAAAAGCACCGGCTTTTAATTTGGCCGATGTGGTTTCCGGAAAAAAGATTTCACTCGACACTTTTTCAAAAAATAAAATCCTTCTTGTCATGTTCATCTGCCGCCATTGTCCCTATGTTCAGCACATCAAGGAAGAGCTGGCGCGATTGGGGAAGGACTATGCAACGAAAGATGCCGGAATCGTTGCCATCAGCTCCAACGATGCCGTGAATTATCCGGAGGATGCGCCCGAGAGTCTTAAAGAAATGGCCCAAGAGTTAGGTTTCACCTTTCCTTTCTGTTACGACGAAACTCAAGAGGTTGCCCGCGCTTACGGTGCCGTTTGCACACCCGATTTCTTCCTTTATGATAAGGACCGAAAGCTCATTTACCGGGGCCAACTAGACGACAGCCGTCCCGGTAATGGTAAGCCAGTCACCGGCCGCGACCTGCGTGAAGCCCTGGATTCGGCCCTTGCCGGCCGCTCCATTCCTGCCTCTCAAAAGCCCAGCGTCGGCTGTAATATCAAATGGAAATCCCACTAGCCGAGCGGTAAGTTGCCGTAAACATTCAAGTTATGAGAGAAAAATCCTTGACAGGTTTTTATTTCCCTGTTAGTCTTTTGCGCATCTTCAATTTTGACAACTGGTTGTGAAAAAGTTGTCGAGCGAGAGGGGGTGGGAAGCGTGACCAAAAAAGACATCGTAATGAAAGTTTCCAACGATACCAATGTGGCGCAAGTCGATGTGAAGAAAGTAGTTCAGAAAACATTGGACGTCGTAGTGGAGAGTTTGGAAAAGGGAGAGACTGTTGAACTTCGCAACTTCGGAGTCTTCAAGGTGAAGAACCGTCGGGGTCGGATCGGACGCAATCCCCGCACCGGAGAAGAAGTGCAGGTCCCGGAGAAGAAGGTGGTCGTTTTCAAGCCGGGATTGATTTTGAAGGGAAAGGTTAAGTAATCGGGGGAGGAATTCGAGATGGCGGAAAAAGGGAAAGTGAAGTGGTTTTCCAACGTCAAAGGTTTTGGATTTATTGAAAAAGAAGGCGGCGGACCGGACATCTTCGTTCATTACTCCTCAATTCAGGGAGAAGGTTACAAGAGGCTGGTAGAAGCCGAAGTCGTGACCTTCGATATCGTGCAGGGCGAGAAGGGCCCTCAAGCGTCCAACGTCGTTCGGGCTAAAAAAGAAAAGAAAGAAGGCGCCCCAGCCCCGGCCGCAACAGAGGCGGCTCCCGCAGCAAAAAAAGAAGAACCCAAAAAAGAAGAGAAGAAGGAAGAGAAAAAAGAAGAAAAGAAAGTAGCTTAAGTTGCCCCGCAGCCTCCGGCGCTTCTATGTGGATCAAAATTTCCCGGCCGAAAAGGCCGTTCTTGAACTTCCCCCCCGCGAAACTTTTCACCTCCATCGGGTCTTACGATTAAACGCAGGCGATTCCTGTCAGGTTTTTAACCGGAGCGGACAGGGCGCGGAGGCAGTCATCGAAACGATTTCTGAAGAGCGGGCCCAGCTGAGGCTTAAAAAAATTTTTTCCGTGAAAGAGAAATCATTAATCCTGAAAGTGGCCCAGGCCCTTCCTCAAAAACGAAAAATGGATGATTTGGTAAAAAAGGCCGAAGAATTGGGAGTCTATGAGCTTACGGTGCTGGAAACCGAGCGGACGGTTGTGAAAATGAAGCACGAGGCAGGGGAGCGGGCGAAAAACAGGTGGGAGCGGATCGTGGTGGAAGCCGCCAAGCAATCAGGAAATCCTACTTTGATGCAAGTGGACGGCCCCGTGCCTTTCAAAAAAGTTTTGGATGAAAAACTAAAACCTTCCGATGCCGCCTTTCTTTTTCATCCGGATGAAACGGGCTCTCCGTTCTCTTCTCTGGTCGAGAAATTGAAAAATTCCAATTCCCTTTTTCTTTTTTTTGGACCGGAAGGCGGGTTTAGCGATAAAGAAGTCGAGCTTGCCGAATCCCGCGGCGTTAAAAAGGTTTTTCTGGGAGATTCCACCCTTCGGCTTGAAACGGCATTCCTGGGCGTCATCAGCGCCCTCCGGTTTTTGAGTGCTTCATGAAAAAAGTTAAATTTGTCACGCTCGGTTGCAAAGTGAATCAATATGAGACGCAGGCGATGCGCGAGTCGATGCGCTCAGTGGGTGTTTTGGAAGAAACCGCCGGGTCTACGGATTTTGTGGTGGTCAATACGTGCACGGTGACCGAAGAAGCGGATAAAGAAAACCGTTATTGGATCCGCCGCCTGCGCCGCGAAAATCCGGCCGCAAAAATTGTGGTGACCGGATGCTGGGTCCAGCGAAACCGAAAAGAAGTCGAAAGCCTTTCCGGAGTCGATCTGGTTTTGTCCAATCAGGAAAAGCCGGAATTGGCCACACGTCTTTTTCAAGGCTGCGGCGGTCCGTTTCAAATTTCTTCTTTTCCCGGCCAGGGACGGGCTTTCCTTAAAGTCCAGGACGGATGCAATCACGCCTGTTCTTTCTGCAAAGTAGTTCTCGTTCGCGGCCGGTCCCGCAGTCGCTCGGTTTCTGAAATTGTGGACGAAGCAAAGCGCCTTCGCGATTCCGGATTTCGCGAAATTGTTCTGACGGGAATCCAATTAGGCGCTTACGGCTTTGATCTGGAACCGCGCGTCAATCTAGTTTCAATTTTGGAGGCGCTCTCCAACGTTCCCGGAATCGACCGGATCCGCTTGAGTTCGATCGAACCGACAGACGTTAAGCCTGAACTGATTGATGCCATGAAATCCCTTCCCGGAATTTGCCCCCAGCTTCATATTCCGCTCCAGTCTGGGGACGACGAAGTTTTAAAGGCGATGAATCGTCGTTATGGCCGGGATTTTTATTTGAACCTGACTGAGAATCTCAGAAGTGAAATTCCTGATTTTTGTCTTTCCATGGATGTCATGGCAGGCTTTCCCGGCGAAGAGGAAACCCATTTTCAAAATACCCTTTCCGTTCTGGAACAAACTCGTCCGATCCGCGTTCACGCCTTTCCGTACAGCCGTCGCGAAGGCACACGTGCTGCGCGTCTCACGGATCTTTTACCCGCTGTTTTACGCAGCCGCATGAACCGGCTCCTCCAATTTTCACAGGACACGGCGCGGAGAGAAAAAGAAAATTTTCTCGGGAAAACTTTTTCCGTTTTGGTGGAAAGCAAATCCTCGCAAGGGGAGCTTTATCAGGGGCACACAGCCAATTATTTAAAAGTTTATTTCGCGGCATCGGAAGAATTTCTCGGGCTATTCGTTTCCGTCAGGCTCCTGACCGTTTTAGGAGATGGGATTTTTGGAAGGAGAGAGGAAGTTGAATAATTTTTTGGACACGGTTACCCAAAGTTGGTTTTGGAAATACTTTCTCTCCCATTTCGGATGGGTGGATTGGATGCTTACCGCTTTCATTCTGGTGGGCCTCTTCGTCGGATTAAAACGTGGGCTGAGCGTCGAACTCCCCCGGCTGCTTGAGACGCTTATTTCCCTTTACGTGAGCATGGAATATTATTCCTTCTTCGCCGAATGGCTTTCACGCGAAACTCCCTGGCCCGAAGCTTACGCGCGAGTCTTCACTTTTGCGGCGCTGGCCTTCGTGACCTGGCTTTCGCTTCGCCTGCTTTTTGAAATTTTGGGGCGGATGATCAACATGCAAGTGGCCGCACCTTTTCAGTGGGGCGGCGGGGTTTTAATCGGGGGCTTACGTTTTTTTCTATTTTTCTGCATCCTCTCTTATCTCTTGGTTCTTTTCCCTTTGGATTTTATCCACCAGTCCTATCAAGTGCAGTCCTGGAGCGGGCAAACGGTAACCCAGGTCCCGTCCCGAATTCACGGATGGATCAAGGGCGCCGTGCGGCGGATCGGACTGTGAGGTTCTGCGATGCGATATGAAGAGCGGATCATTGATGAAGTCCAGTCGCTCAATGACATCGTGGATGTCATTTCCAATTATCTTCCGCTGAAAAGGGCCGGTAGGACCTTTAAGGCGCTGTGTCCCTTCCATCAGGAGAAAACCGCTTCTTTTATTGTGCATCCGGAAAAACAGATTTTTCATTGTTTCGGATGCAGCGCCGGCGGCAATGTTTTTAGTTTTCTCATGAAATATGAAAACCTAACTTTTCCCGAAGCGCTGAGGAATTTGGCAGAGCGCGTGCATTTTCAATTACCTGAGCCGACTCACCGGGCGCCGGAGGAAATTTCCGAGTCGGAAGTCCTCTATGAAGTCTACCGGCTCGCGCAGGAATATTATTCGGAAAATTTGAAACATCCGGAAAAAGGCAGGGCGGCGCGTGAGTACCTGAAGAAACGCGGCTACGGCGAAGACGTTCTCCAGGAATTTCCCCTGGGCTGGGCCACGGCAGACTGGCGGGGCCTTTTTGAATTTTTGATGCGACGCGGAATGAAAGACGCGGCTCTTTTCCGCTCGGGGCTGATCCAACGCGGTCGCGAGGGGACCCCCTACGATCTTTTCCGCGGGCGGCTCCTTTTTCCTATCCATAACCTTCAAGGAAAAGTCATTGCCTTCGGCGGGCGGGGATTGGGCGATGAAATGCCGAAATATCTCAATTCCCCCGAGTCGGCGATTTTTAGAAAACGAAAAGAACTTTACGGCCTTCATCTGGCGAAGCGTTTTGTGGGACCGAATGACTCCCGGATGCTGATCGTCGAAGGTTATTTCGATTTTCTTAAAGTTTACAGCAGCGGATTTAAAAATGTGGTCGCAACGCTGGGAACGGCGCTCACCGACGATCACGTCCGGATCTTAAGACGTTTTGTCCAGGAGGCCATCGTGATTTATGACGGCGATCAGGCAGGCGAGACGGCCTCCCTGCGCGGCCTCGAGGTTTTTTTGGAAGGCGAAATGGCAGTGAAAGTCGCTGTTTTACCTGCCGGCAAGGATCCCGATACTTTCATCGGCGAAAACGGACCGGAAGCATTCCAAAAACTCATCGATCAAGCGCAAGATTTTTTTGATTTCAAATGGCAAATCCTCGCGCGCCGCTACAAGCCCAGCGACACGACGGGACTTTTGCGGATTTCCGCTGAATTCCTTGAAACGCTTTCCAAGGTCAAAAATCCTCTTCTTCTCGAACGTTATCTAAAACGGCTATCCGGACTTCTCGGTGTGGGGGAAATGGTGCTTCGCAAGGAACTTGCCCAACGCCAGAATAAAATTCGTTCTCGCGAGACCGCAATCAAACCCGAGAACCCTGCCCTTCCGACCTTATCTCAGTTTCCGGAGGAAGGAACCCTCATTGCGCTCCTTTTGGATGATGAGACGAAGTTATGGAAAGAGGCCGAAACCTCTCTTTTGGCGGAAGATTTTAAACATCCGGGTGCACGGGAAGTTTTTCAAATTTTGAAGGCTTCTCAGCATTCGGGAACAAAAATTGCATACTCTAAAGTGTTGAACCGGTTAGAGGATGAAACGATCAAATCGTTCATTACGGCCAATTCTTTGGCGGACCTGACGCTCAAAGAAAAGGAAAAAGCCTTCTCGGATTGTCTGAAGAAGATGAAGCAAAAGAAGAAGGATGAAAGGCTCGAAAAGCTGCGCCGGGCCATTACGGATGCAGAGGGAACGGGGGAAAGCGCTAAGGTGGCAGGCCTTTTGGAGGAATATCGGTTCCTTTTAACCCAAAAAGGCTAGGACTGGTATATTCTGACATCTTGGGGTATAATTCACGACTTTCCATGAAGAAGAAAATTGGTAAATCCAACGGCACAGCCAAGTTGAGTCGCCCGGGGAAGGCTCCTAAAAAGGAAAATAAGATGACCTTCCAGCAAGCCGTGGATAAGCTGATTTCCCTGGGGAAGCGCCAGGGCTTTATCACTTACGAACAAATTAATAAATCACTTCCCCCACAGATCAATTCGGCAGAGAAAATTGAGGAGCTGATCGGAATGCTAAACGAGAAAAATATCGAAATTACGAGTGGTCCCATCGAAAAGGGCGAGCCGGTTGAGGACACTAAGGTCATTGATGTGAAACGCGAGCGGGACGACGAAGAGCGAGAAGCCCCCGCCGAAGAATACGAACGCCCCCGCATGGATGATCCGGTCCGCATGTACCTTCGCCAAATGGGTCAGATCGCTCTCCTTACGCGCGAACAGGAAATTGCTCTCGCCAAGCGGATTGAAGATGCGGAAGACCGGGTCAAGGAAGTGGCCTATCAAATGAAGGCCGCCCGCGTTGAAGTGCTGAGACTCGTCAATCAAATCCAAACCGGAGAAGTTAATCTCGAAGCCATCATTGATGAAGATCACGAGGCGAAACTTGCTCTGACCAAAAGAAAGCTTAAAGTTTTGACCCGGCGCCTGCGCGCGGCAAGAAAAGGTTCGAATTATGTCCAGCTTCTCATGCAATTCAATGTGAGTATTGGAATCGTCCAGCAGTTGATCGCCAACATGCGAGGACGGCTGGAGGAATTGCATGAAAACCGTGAAGAAATAAAACGCCTCCGTCGTCGCCGGAAAAATCGGGCGGCCATCGGAACACTCCTCAAGAAAAATCAACTGCTTCTCAAGGAACTGGAGGAGCCGGAAGAAAAATTCCAGGAATATTTCCGGGCCATCCAGAAAAGAGAGCGCGAGCTCACGAGGGCCAAAAAGGACCTGGTTGCGGCCAACCTCCGTCTTGTGGTGAGCATCGCAAAAAAATACACCAATCGCGGTCTTTCCTTTTTGGATTTGATCCAGGAAGGCAATATTGGCTTGATGAAGGCCGTGGATAAATTCGAGTACAAGCGCGGCTACAAATTCTCCACTTATGCGACGTGGTGGATCCGTCAAGCCATCACGCGTTCCATCGCGGACCAGGCGAGAACCATTCGTATTCCGGTTCACATGATCGAAACGATCAACAAATTTTTTCGCGCATCCCGTCATCTCGTGCAAGAGACAGGTCGCGAACCGACCCCCGAAGAAGTTGCGCGCGTGATGAGAATGCCCGTCGAAAAGGTGAAGGGGATCCTTAAGATTGCGCAGGAGCCGCTCAGTCTTCAGACTCCGATCGGAGAAGAGGGCGATACCACTTTCGGTGATTTCATCGAAGACAAGTCTGCGATTTCACCGGCCAATGCAACCGCTTACAGCATGTTGAAGGAGCAGATGGACGATGTGCTTTCCACGTTGACCGAGAGAGAGGAAAAGGTGCTTCGCCTCCGCTTTGGAATCGGCGACGGTTATCCCCGAACGTTAGAAGAAGTGGGACAGATTTTTAATGTGACCCGTGAACGGGTGCGGCAAATTGAAGCCAAGGCTCTGCGTAAGCTTCGTCACCCTACCCGCGCCCGTAGACTCAAAAACTTTTTGGACCTCAAACTAAACGAATAGCCCCCCCCTTGTGATGGGCCAAGAAAAGCAAAAACGCATCCTGGTTGTCGATGACGAGGCCCCTCTGCGTGAAGTCTTAAAAGCCCGCCTCGAATCCTTCGGTTATTCGGTGACTCTTGCCGAAGACGGTCTGCAAGGATGGAAACAGGCTTCGTCGAATCCCCCCGATCTCATTCTTCTGGATATCCGAATGCCGGAAGAAGATGGCTACAGTTTTTTGCGACGCCTCCGATCTTTTCGCGATCCTGAAAATCTGGAACGCGAGAAAAAAATCCGTCAACTTCCGGTCATTGTCGTTACCGGAACAGGGGAGGGAATGAAGGCCCTTTTCGAGCAGGAACAAATCTCCGCTTTCATCACCAAACCGATCGATTCACAGGTCATTAAAAAACTGATCGAAGAAACTCTCAATCATTAACCCCCTAATGACTGCGGTAAGTGGGCCCGTAGCTCAGCGGAAAGAGCAGCGGACTCATAATCCGTTGGTCCCTGGTTCGAATCCAGGCGGGCCCACATTTTTGTTAGGATAGATACAAAGCTGTTTGTTTTTGTCCGTAGGCCGCATTTTTTGTGAATAAAACAACTTGGCATGATTGTTGATTTAGCGTTACAAAAAAGAGTCGGCCTTTTATTAACCCAAAAACACCAAGGGAGGGTGTAAAAATGAAGAAACTGATTTCAGGGATTTTAGCGGTTCCTCTTATTCTTTTTAGCACTACCGGCTTCGCTCAAACCGAAGTAGAAGCTCTGCGCGAGACGGTGGAAAAACTCACCAAACGCGTCAACCAATTGGAAGGAAAGGTTGAAGTGCGTTCGACCAATGTGGTTCCCGCAGGAGCTCCCCAGGGCAATTTCATTGAAGGGGCCATGTCCGGAGTTCGCTTGACCGGATATGTTGAAACGGGTTACCACCAGAATTTTCAGAACCCCGCTTTTGTTACACCGACGGGAACTGCTGTCGATCGAACCCAATCCGTTGCCGTCTTTGATACCGTGGCGGATAGCTTTACCCTCCATGCCGTAAAGATTGCTCTCGATAAAGCGGCCCCCACGACCGGAGGAGTGGGATTTCGCACCGATTTAATCATCGGGCAAGATGCGAAAGTCATCGATTCTGCTGCTACCACCGGCGCCAATCCGGACGAATTCAGTATTTTACAAGGCTATGTCGAAGCTCGTTTGCCTCTCCATGCCTTGGAAGGAAATAACGTCTTTGGTGACAGCCTGTATTTCAGAGCTGGAAAATATACAACTTTGGCCGGAGCCGAAGTGGTAGAAGGAAAAGACAATTGGAACGTGACCCGTTCGTTTATGTTTGGTTATGCCATTCCCATTGCCCATACCGGAGCCCGCATGGCTTACGATCTTTGGGACGGTAAAGTGACCCTGACCACCGGCCTCAATAACGGTTGGGATTTAATGGAAGACAATAACCGGTACAAAACGTGGGAAGGACAAATCGCTTTTAAACCCAGCGACAAATTTCTTTTCACTACGACCGCTTATGTCGGTCCTGAAAATCTGAATCAAATCGGTCACAAACGGGGCGTTGTCGACTTTGTTGCCCTATGGAAAGCAACTGATAAGCTTTCTCTTATGGCCAATGTGGATTATGGAACAGAAGGACGAGCCGTCGGAGCGGGCGAACGAGCGGATTGGTCCGGCTACGCCCTCTATGCCCGTTATCAAGCCACAGACAAACTTGCTTTCGCGACGCGTGGCGAAATTTTTATGGATCACAATAGTTTCCGAGTTGGTCCGGGAGCGATTGTGGGCGGAGCCGCCATTCCTCGGGAGGAGCGTTACACAGCATGGACCGCTACCACCGAGTACAAGCTCTATGAAAATTTGATCACACGTTTGGAATATCGTTATGACTGGGCTGAGACCGCTCTCTTCGAAGGCGAGAGCTCTCAGAGCACCGTGAGCGCCCAGCTCATTTACAATTTTGCGTGATTTGATTTAAGGAGTTTCGACTCCCCGGCCTCGATTTGCCTCCCTTGGTTTTGGAGAACCAGAACCGGCGGCACCCGGGCGATGGTATCCAAAAGAGGCCGGGGAGTTTTCTTTTCTCAATGAAAATAACAATTCTGCGTAAAAATCTTTGGGTCCTTTTCCTCTTTTTGGCGTTGACCGGCTGTCACCGGACGCGTACTACTCCTTCCTTTAATTTCGGCGCCTATTCCGAAGCGGAGCATTCCTATCAAAAAGGGTATTACGATAAAGCCGTCGAAAAATATAAAGAGTACATCCGCGAAAATCCCGAAGGAAATATGGCGGTGATTTCCGAATTTTACATGGCCAAAAGTTATGAGGCCATGGGGCAAGCCAATGAAGCCCAGGAGATCTACGAAAAAATTGTCAAAGAAAATCCCCGGTTGGTTTGGGCCGAATTCTCGAAAACCCGCCTTCAGGAACTCCAATCTTCCGCTCCCGCCAAAGAGTCTTAAAAACTGCTCCCTAATTTGGTATAATTCCACTAGCCCTTTTCTCGGAAGGGAATCGCTCTTCGCCTTCGGGCGGGGAGAGGAAAGTCTGAGCTCCACAGGGCAGCGTAGTGGGTAACACCCATCTCTCGCATTTTCTTATGAAAGTGTGGGACGGATCAGAGCCACAGAGACGAGTCCGGTGTCAGGTAAACCTGGCGCTGGGGTGAAACGCGGCAATCTCTACGCGGAGAAAGGCCAAATAAGGGGAGGATCGCCCGTCCAAATCCCCGGGTACGGCCGCACGCGGCTTCGCGCGAGCGAGGTCCCAGAGAGATGATTCCCCTTCACCGAAAGGTGAGGACAGAACTCAGCTTACTCCGAGGAAAGGGCCTTTTTTCAATCTTGACAAATTTTTCCAACTAAGGTAAGTTTACGCAGTTGCACATTGGATCCCTTTTAAGCCGGCCCTGAGAGACCGGTAAAGGAAAACATGAAAAATCTTCATCTAAAAAGAGACGCCTACCCAGAAACGGGTAGGTATTTTTTTGTCCAGAGGTCCCTCCCGTGAAGCCCGAAAAACCAATCTTAGACAGCGAGGGAATCCGCCGGGCGTTGATTCGCGTCGCCCATGAGATTCTGGAGGGGAATAAAGGGACAAAAGATCTTGTTTTGATCGGTATCCGCACGGGCGGCGCCCACCTCGCAAATCGTCTTCAAACCGAAATCCAAGCCATCGAAAAAGCCGAAATTCCGCTTGGGATCGTGGACATCACCCTTTACCGCGACGATTTAAGCGAACTGGGCCCGCAAGCCAAGATCCGCGAAACCAAAATCCCTTTTGATATCACCGGTAAAAAAGTCATCTTGGTGGATGACGTACTTTATACAGGCCGGACCATCCGCGCCGCCCTCGATGCCCTGATCGATTTCGGCCGGCCGCAATCGATTCAGGTAGCTGTCTTAGCGGACCGCGGACACCGCGAGCTTCCCATTAAGGCCGATTATGTGGGGAAAAATGTTCCCACCTCTCAAGCCGAGACTATCGAGTTGCGTCTTAAAGAGGACGGTAAACCTCAAGATGAGCTCGTGATCAAGCCGGTGGAGAAAAAATCATGACGGCAACCTGGACCAAAAAAGATCTTTTGGGCCTGCGGGATCTTTCCCGCGAAGAAATCGAGCTGCTTCTACAAACCGCAAAATCCTTTCAGGATATTTCGCTCCGCCCAGTCAAAAAAGTCCCGGCGCTTCGCGGCAAAACCGTCGCCAATCTTTTCTTCGAGCCGAGTACCCGGACCCGGATTTCTTTTGAGCTGGCCGAAAAACGCTTGAGCGCCGACACGATCAATATGGTGGGCCCGACCTCCAGCATGGTGAAAGGGGAGAGTTTAAAAGACACGGCCCGAAATATCGAAGCCCTTAAGGTGAATATCGTGGTGATGCGACATTCTTTTTCCGGCGCACCGCACCGCCTTGCACCTATTTTAAAATCGAGCGTGATCAATGCGGGCGACGGAATTAACGAGCACCCCACACAGGCCCTTCTCGATATGTTCACCGTCATTGAAAAAAAAGGAAAGCTGGCGGGGCTGAAAATCAGTTTTATCGGAGACATCCTTCATTCGCGTGTGGCGCGCTCCAACATTTGGGGACTGACCAAACTGGGTGCGAAAGTTACGGTCTGCGGTCCGAAGACCCTTCTTCCCCGCGAGATCGAAAAAATGGGCGTCCATGTCACGACCGATCTCCAAGAAGCCGTGCATGACGCCGATGTTTTGAACCTTCTTCGGATCCAGCTTGAGCGCCAGACCGAATCCTTCTTTCCCAGTATCCGCGAATATGCGATTTCTTATCAGATCAACCGCGAGATTTTGAAACGCGCGAAGCCCGACGTCATGATCATGCACCCCGGTCCCGTGAACCGCGGCGTTGAGATTACGAGCGATGTGGTGGATGGGCCCTACTCCGTTATTTTGGATCAGGTAACGCATGGACTCGCGGTGCGAATGGCCGTCCTTTATCTCTTGAGCGGCGGCGGGCCGAAGGAGGAAGAATGAATTTTCTCATCCGTAAGGCCCATGTCGTGGATCCCAAAAACAAAGTGGATGAAATTCTCGATCTGCGCATCAAAAAAGGTCAGATCGCGGAAATGGGAAAAAATTTATCTCCTGCCGGTGAAGAAATCGTAGAAGCCGAAGGCCTGCACCTCCTTCCAGGATTGATTGACCTGCACACTCATTTCCGGGAGCCGGGGTTTGAGCAGAAAGAAACCATCGAGACAGGGGCGCGCGCCGCACTGCGCGGAGGATTTGTCGGATGCGTTTCTATGCCCAACACCCAGCCGCCCTGCGACCATCAAAGCGTGATTGATAACATCATCCGAAAAGCGCGGGAAGTTCCGTTTCATCTTTTTCCTTCGGGAACAATCAGCAAAGGCAGGGAAGGGAAGGAACTTTCCGAAATGGCAGATTTAAAACGCGCCGGGATTTGGGCCGTGACTGATGACGGAAGCTGGGTTGCCGACTCTCTTTTAATGCGCCGCGCCATGGAATACGCCTCGATGTTGGATCTTCTTGTCATCAGTCATTGTGAAGACAAACGCCTTGCCGGCAACGGTGTCATGAATGAAAGTTTTACTTCCACTTGTCTCGGCCTCAAAGGAATTCCGAATCAAAGTGAAGAAATCGCCATCATGCGGGACATCCAAATCGCCCAACTCACCGGTGCACGGCTTCATATTGCGCATGTCTCCACGGCGGGCGCCGTGAAATTGATTCGCGAAGCGAAAGCGGACGGACTTTTAGTTACGGCGGAAGTGACTCCTCATCACCTTGCACTCACTGAAATCTTAGTGGAAGGTTACAACACCAATTACAAAATGAGTCCGCCGCTGCGCAGCGCGAAAGATGTGGAAGCGCTTCAGAAAGGATTGAAGGACGGGACGATCGATTGCATCGCAACGGATCATGCGCCTCACACGGATGAAGAAAAGATGCTCGAGTTTGATGAAGCGCCTTTTGGCGTGATCGGTCTTGAGACGGCGTTCGGGGTGGCCTTGACGGAACTGGTCCATTCAAAGAAAATGAGTTTGAGCGACCTTGTATTTCGGATGAGCACCCGCCCTGCCCAAATCCTCAAGCTTCCCGAGGGTTTCGGGGAAGTGGAAAAAGGCACTCCCGCCAACATCACTTTGGTGGATCTGAATGAGGAATGGACGGTTAATGCGGCTCATTTTGTTTCGAAGTCGCGAAATTCCTGTTTCACCGGAAAAAAATTAAAAGGAAAGGTCGTCGCCACTTTGTGTATGGGGCACTTGTGGGCTTACCGGGAAAAATGAAAGCACTTCTGGTGTTAGAAGACGGTCTTGTTTTCGAAGGGGAAGGTTTCGGGTGGGAAGGCGAGACTTACGGCGAAGTGGTTTTCAATACTTCGCTCGTGGGTTATCAGGAAATCCTTACGGACCCTTCTTATAAAGGACAGATCGTCGTGATGACTTATCCCCACATCGGAAATTACGGAATCAATCCGGACGATGACGAATCCCGTCATCCGTGGGTCGAAGGATTTATCGTCAAAGAATTGAGCCCGGTTGTGAGCAACTTCCGCTCACGCATGAGTCTCGACGAATACCTTAAAAAATACAAGGTCGTGGCGATTCAGGGAATCGATACGCGAAAACTCACCAAACACCTGCGCGATCACGGCGCGAAAAAAGGCGCCATCTCGACGAAGGAGCTCGATCCCAAGAAACTTATAAAAAAAGTTCAGGATTCCCCGGGTCTTATCGGAGTTGATTTGGTCAAGGAAGTCACCTGCAAGGCGCCTTATGATTTTAATGAATCGCTCCTGCTGGGTTATGAGTGGCCGGAAAAGCTGACCCCGAAATCCAAGCAATATTTTGTGGTTTGTATCGACAGCGGTATCAAGCGGATGATTCTCCGAAAATTAAACCAACACGGTTTCCGCGTCAAAGTGGTGCCGGCGACAACTACGGCGGAAGAAATCATGAAATTAAAACCGGACGGGGTATTCCTCTCCAATGGCCCTGGGGATCCGGCGGCGGTCACTTATTTGATTGAAAATACGCGAAAGCTCATCGGCAAAGTTCCGATTTTTGGAATCTGCCTCGGACACCAGATTTTGGGGCATGCACTCGGCGGAAAAACTTACAAGCTCAAATTCGGCCATCGGGGAGGGAACCATCCGGTGATGGATCTTTTCACGAAAAAAATCGAAGTGACGAGCCAAAATCACGGATTTGCCGTTGATATCGACTCGCTTCCCAAAGATGAGATTGAACTCACTCACATTAATCTGAATGACAAAACGCTCGAAGGGTTAAAACACAAAAAATATCCCGTCTTCTCGGTCCAATATCATCCGGAAAATTCTCCCGGTCCGCACGACAGCGATTATCTCTTTGAGCGTTTCTACGCCATGGTGAGTCACCATGCCTAAGCGTACCGACATCAAAAAAATTCTCATTATCGGCTCGGGGCCTATCATTATCGGTCAAGCCTGCGAATTCGATTATTCCGGGACCCAGGCTTGCAAGGCGTTGAAGGAAGAGGGTTATAAAGTTGTCCTCGTAAATTCCAACCCCGCTACGATCATGACGGACCCCGAAACCGCGGACCGCACTTATATCGAACCCATCACCGTGGAATTCCTGGAAAAAATAATTGAAAAAGAAAAACCCGACGCCTGCCTTCCCACGATGGGCGGGCAAACCGGACTGAATGTCGCGGTGGAGGCCTACCAAAAAGGAGTTTTTACCCGCCACGGCGTTGAATTGATCGGTGCGCGCTACGAAGCCATCAAAAAAGCCGAAGACAGGCGGCTTTTTAAAAAAGCAATGCAGAAAATCGGACTCGATCTGCCGCGTTCCAATTTTGCTTACACTGTCAAAGAAGCCGTCAAGGTTGCGGAAGAGATTGGCTATCCGGTGGTGGTGCGTCCCAGTTTCACCTTGGGCGGCTCGGGCAGCGGGATTTGTTTTAATAAAGAAGAATTGGAATATCGCGCCAACTTAGGCTTGGAATACAGCATGATTCGCGAAGTCCTGATTGAAGAATCGGTGCTGGGCTGGAAAGAATTTGAGTTGGAAGTGATGCGGGATGTGAAAGACAACTTCGTCGTGATTTGTTCGATCGAAAATTTTGACCCGATGGGAGTTCATACGGGAGATTCCATCACGGTGGCGCCGGCTCAGACGCTGACGGATAAAGAATATCAACGGATGCGCGATGCAGCCCGTAAAGTCATTAGCGAAATCGGCGTGGAGACAGGCGGCTCCAACATTCAATTTGCCGTCCAGCCGGAAACGGGACGGATGGTCATTATTGAAATGAACCCCCGCGTTTCGCGCTCTTCGGCGCTCGCTTCAAAAGCCACGGGTTTTCCGATTGCCAAATTTGCCGCGAAGTTGGCTGTGGGTTACACGCTGGATGAAATCCCGAACGATATCACCAAATACACGCCCGCATCTTTTGAACCCACGATCGATTATTGTGTCGTGAAAATCCCGCGGTTTGCCTTCGAAAAATTTGAAGGGGTTGACGATACGCTCACCACCCAAATGAAATCGGTCGGGGAGGCGATGTCGATCGGCCGCACGTTTAAAGAAGCGCTTCAAAAGGGAATCCGGTCTTTGGAAATCAAGCGCTTTGGCCTCGGCGGGGACGGGCGCGATAAAATTTTTGGCGAGGCGCTTGATACGAAAGAAAAACTTATGGCCTGGATTCAATCCGCTTCCAAGCGGCCGGAAATCCGGGAAAAGATGAAGCAGGTTATCAGCGTTCCGAAACCGGAGCGACTCTTTTATGTCAAATATGCCTATTATGCGGGGCTCACGACTGAAGAAATCAATCACAGTTCGAAAATCGACCCCTGGTTTTTGGAACAAATCAAACAAATCATCGAATTGGAAAAAGAATTATTAAATGCGGGGGCAAAAGAACGCACGCTACTTTTGAAAAAGGCCAAACAATATGGTTTCTCGGACCGCCAGCTGGCTTTTTATTGGGAAATGAAAGAAGAAGAGGTCAGAAAACTGCGGAAAAAAGAGGGAGTCCAAGCGGTTTTCAAATTGGTGGACACCTGTGCGGCCGAGTTCCGCGCCTATACACCTTATTTTTACTCCACTTATGAAGAAGAAGACGAAGCCATCCCTTCCAATAAAAAGAAAGTGATGATCTTGGGCGGCGGCCCGAACCGGATCGGTCAGGGGATCGAATTTGATTATTGCTGCGTGCAGGCGGCCTTTGCCCTGAAGGACATGGGATACGAGACGATCATGGTCAATTCCAATCCCGAAACCGTCAGCACGGATTATGACACTTCCGACAAACTCTTTTTTGAGCCGCTTACCCTGGAAGATATTTTGAATATTTATCACCGCGAAAAACCGATGGGGGTGATTGTGCAATTGGGAGGCCAGACGCCTCTCAATTTGGCCAAGGCCCTTCAACGGGAAGGAATTCCAATTCTCGGGACATCGCCGGAATCGATTGATGTTGCGGAAGACCGGAAAAAATTCAAAATCCTTCTACAAAAAATCGGCTTGAAGCAGCCCCGCAACGGCATTGCCTTCAATATCGAGGAAGCCATCAAGGAAGCGCAAAAAATCGGCTATCCCGTGGTGACCCGTCCTTCGTATGTTCTGGGCGGCCGGGCCATGGAAATTGCTTACGATGAGGAATCTTTGCGCAAATATATTTCCCAGGCGGTGGAGGCGAGCGATGAGCACCCCGTTCTGATCGATCAATTCTTGGAAGACGCCATTGAAGTGGATGTCGATCTGATTGGCGACGGAAAAACTTTTGTGATCGGCGGAGTTTTGGAACACATTGAGGAAGCGGGGATTCACTCAGGCGACAGCGCCATGGTCCTTCCGCCTTTTTCTCTTAAAAAAGAAATTGTCGATGAATTAATGCTCAAAACAAAACAGCTTGCCCAAGAGCTGAAAGTCGTCGGGCTCATGAATGTCCAATATGCGATTAAAGACGGAATTGTTTATTGCCTCGAAGTAAACCCCCGCGCTTCACGGACGGTTCCTTTTATTAGTAAAGCGATCGGCATCCCGCTAGCACGTCTCGCGGCAAAGGTGATGGGCGGCAAAAGCTTAAAAGAGCTCGGTTTCACCAAAGAAAAATGGCCGCACCACGTCTCGATTAAAGAATCGGTCTTTCCCTTCATCAAATTTCCCGGTGTGGACATCATCCTTTCTCCGGAAATGAAATCCACGGGCGAAGTGATGGGAATCGACGAAGATCTTGGCCGCGCTTTTTATAAAGCCGAAGAGGCCGCCTCTGCCAAGCTTCCCCTTAAGGGTAAAGTTTTCGTGAGCGTTAAAAAGGACGACAAATCCAAGATCCTTCCCGTCGCGCAAAAACTTGCTCAGATGAATTTTTCCCTTGTTGCCACGCAAGGAACGGCCGAATTTTTGAGAAAATCCGGGATTCATGTGGAAACCGTTCTTAAAATTGCGGAAGGCCGGCCCAATATCGGGGATTTGATTCGGAATGGCGAAATCAATCTCCTGATTAATACGCCCTCCGGAAAAGGACCCATGCTGGACGAAGGAAAAATCCGTTCGCTCGCTGTTTCTTTCAATATTCCCTGCATCACCACCATCAATGCAGCGCGTATGGCGATAGCGGGAATCGAAGCCGCCCAAAAGGGCTCCCTCGAGGTCCGCGCCATTCAGGATTATCACCAAGATCCATGTACGACGAAGTCGTAACGGTCCTGGAAAATCGCAAGATCAACGCTGAATATTTCAAAGTTACCTTTCGCTCGCCGCGTCTTGCCCGGGGAGTCCAGCCGGGCCAGTTCATGCAAATCAAAATCACGGAAGGATGCGATCCTTTCTTGCGCCGCCCCTTCAGTTATTACCGCGTTGTGGGCGAGCGAGTGGAAATCCTTTATGAAATTTTAGGTAAAGGGACGGCGATTCTCTCGGAAATTGGAAAGGGAGCCCGTCTCAAAGTCATGGGACCGCTGGGCCGGAAATTTTCTCAATCGATCGGGCGTAAGAAACGGATTCTAGTCGGGGGAGGAGTGGGCGTACCGCCGCTTGTTTTTTTAGCGGAACGCACCAGCTGTCACAAATTCTTTATTGGCACAAAAACCCGTGGGCACATTCTTCCTCCGAATGAAGTCCGAAAACTCCGCGGTGAAATTTCCTATACAACCGAAGACGGTTCTTATGGAACGAAAGGCTGGGTCACGAAATTATTGGAAGACCTCTTAAAAAAAGAAAAGGGAAGACCCGAAGATTATTTTATCCAGACTTGCGGGCCCACGGGAATGATGAAACGCGTGATGGAGATTGCAAATCATTACGGTGTGGAAGGGGAAGCCTCTTGGGAAGAACGAATGGCTTGTGGGGTCGGAGTTTGTTTGGGTTGCATGGTTCCGACACACCGCGGCTGGACGCCTTCCTGCACCGAAGGCCCGGTTTTTCGTTTTGATGAAATGGAAAAGGGATGTTGCCGATGACAGACCTCACAACGCGCATCGGTTCTCTTAAGTTCAAGAATCCCGTGACGGTCGCTTCGGGAACCTTCGGAGTAAAGGAAGAATACGCGCGCTATGTGGATTATCGAAAATTAGGCGCTGTCATCACCAAAACGATAACGCTTCGCCCGCGGCCCGGCAATCCGATGCCCCGGATTTGCGAGACGCCCGCGGGAATGTTAAATGCCATTGGTCTCCAGAACAAGGGTCTTGAAGATTTTGTTCAAAATAAAATTCCTTATTTTAAGAAACGCCGAATTCCTCTCATTGTGAATATCGCAGGGGAATCGACCGAAGAATTTTCGCGCATGACCCGGGAGCTCAATCGTTATCGCAAAAGCATTGCGGCGCTCGAACTTAATCTTTCCTGCCCAAATATTGAAAAAGGGGGAGTGCGGGCCATTCGCGAAGGGAAGTTGATTACAAAAACCATTTGTGCCGTGAGAAAAGAAACGCGTCTTTTCCTCTTTGCCAAACTCTCACCGGAATTGGGCGATGTCGTCGAAACGGCTAAAGAGGCGGTGGCAGCGGGAGCGGACGGCTTAAGTCTGATCAATACGATTCGTGGAATGGCGATCGATATTGGGTCACGCCGTCCCCGGATTGCTGTCGGAACCGGCGGCTTGAGCGGCCCCGCGATCCGCCCCATTGCGCTTCGCTATGTTTATGAAGTGAAAAAGGCCCTTCCGAAAATTCCCATAATCGCTTCCGGAGGAATCACGACCTGGGAGGATGCGGTGGAGTTTCTGATTGTGGGAGCGGATCTTTTAGCGGTCGGTACCGCCAATTTCGTCAACCCGCGTGCCACCCTAGATCTCTTAAAAGGAATTCAAGCTTATTGCCAAAAGAAAAAAATAAAATCCCTGAAAGAACTGCGAGGAAGCCTTGTCCCTTATCGTCGCGCTTGATTTTCCGGATCTCGACCCTTGCCGGCGCCTTTTAGAAGAATTAAAAGGCACGGTCAAAATTTTCAAAATCGGCACGGAACTTTTTACGGCCCATGGTTGGGAATCGGTGGAACTCGTCCAAAAATCCGGAGCGGATGTTTTTCTTGATTTGAAGTTTCACGATATCCCGACTACCGTTGCCAAAACTTGCCGCGTCGTTGCCCAGCGCGGGGTCTTCATGTTCAACGTCCACACATTGGGCGGACTCGAAATGATGAAAGAGGCAAAAAAAGCGGCGGGAAAATCCCTTCTTTTAGGAGTGACCATTTTAACCAGCCACGAAGAAACGACGCTTAAAGAACTTGGAATCGGACGTCCCTTGCGGGAAGAAGTGCTTTCCCTTGCGCGTTTAGCCAAGCAAGCGGGACTGGATGGAGTGATCTCTTCGCCGGAAGAAACGGCGACGCTGCGTAAAGAATTCGGAAAATCATTTGTTCTGGTGACTCCGGGAATCCGTCCCGCGGGAAGCGAACAAAACGATCAACGAAGAAGCCTGACTCCCCAGGAAGCTATCCAACAAGGAGCTGACTATTTAGTTATCGGACGCCCCATTACCGGTGCCCCTCATCCCCGCGAGGCGGCCCGGCAAATCTTGCAATCCCTCGCCTAACTCATTATAATGGCCGCCCTTATGTTACGGCCATGCCTATGATCCGCAGTATGACAGGATTCGCCCGGGCCGTAGGCACCCAACGTAAGGGTAGCTGGAGCGTAGAGATCCGTTCTTTGAACCACCGCTTCTTTGAATTTTCTCTTAAAATACCGCCCTCCCTCTATGGTTTGGAGGACCGGATCCGGGAGCTCTGCCAAAGCCAAATCAAGCGCGGCAAAGTGACCCTCAGCATTAATGAAGCCGAGGCGTCGGATTTGGAGGAAGTTTCCCTGGATGAAAAGGTTCTTCGGTTTTATCTCTCTGCGATTCGCAAAGCCCAGCGGCAATTTCATTTGCAGGGTTCTTTATCGGTGAGCGACCTTTTATCCCTTCCCCGGATTTTCTCTATGGAGAAAAAATCGGAAGTTCCTGAAAAAATATGGCGCTCGCTCAAGCCGACGCTGGAAAAAGCTTTAACGAGCCTCTCGGAGTCCCGAATCCGTGAAGGAAAAGCTCTGGCACGGGACCTTTTGATGCGGATCGGTAAAATGGAGAAGGGGCTTACCCAGATCGAAGGCCGCGCGAAGAAGTTACCGCAGGAATATTATGAAAAACTTCGGCAGCGAGTTCAGGAGCTTTTTGAGGCAAAGGTTGCCGGAGAAGAAAGGGTTTGGCAGGCCGCGGCTTTAATTGCCGAGAAATCGGACGTTACCGAAGAAATTGTCAGGCTCAAAAGTCACCTTCGTCTTTTTCGGGAAAAAATGGAACAAAAAGGGGAGGTGGGCAAGGAACTCGATTTTCTTGTTCAGGAAATGAACCGGGAAACAAATACGATCGGTTCGAAGGCTCAGGATTTCGGCGTCTCGAAAGAAGTGGTTTCGATCAAGGCCGAACTTGAGAAAATTCGGGAGCAGATTCAAAATATTGAATAAGAAGGAAGGTTGTCTCATCATCCTGTCGGCTCCATCAGGGTGCGGGAAGACCACTATTTTAAGCCGTCTCATGAAGCGGCATCCGGATTGGCGCCGGTCACTGTCCGTGACAACGCGTCCTCCGCGCCTCGGAGAAAAAAACGGCAGGGATTATGAATTTGTCAGCGAAGAAGCATTTCAATCCCTCAAGAAGAAAGACGAATTTCTGGAGTGGGCCAAGGTTTTTGGACAGCATTATGGAACCCGGAAATCGGTGGTTGAAGAAGGAGTCAAGGCGGGACAAGTCATCGTCTTGACCGTGGATGTTCAGGGTGCACATTCAATTCGAAAAACGTTAAAAGGAAAAATTCCTTTTTTCTCGATTTTTATCCTGCCCCCTTCCGTCGCTGTTTTGAGAGAACGACTTGAGAAACGCAGTACCGAATCGCCTGAGGAAATCGAAAAGCGGATTCATCGGGCAGAGGACGAAATTAAACTGGCCCAGGAATACGAGGGGACAGTGATTAATCATGATCTGGACCAAACGGTCCATGAAATCGAATCTTTAGTTGAAGAATTTGAGAAGAAATTGAAAAGGAGAAAATAAAATGGCGTATATTCCACTGGAAAAAATGATGCGTAAGGACACGAGCCTCTTCAAATTGATTCTGGCAGCCGCCGCGCGGGCCAACGAATTGGCGCAAGGCGGGGAGCCCCTGATTCAAACGGGCTCGAAGAAAATTTCCACCATCGCACTCGAAGAAATTGCGGCCGGAAAAGTGACTTACAAGGATAAGAAACCCACTTCGAAAAAATCGTAATTTAAACCCGTGAAATCTTCTTCTCCAAAAACGGGAAAATTGAAGGGTAAAGCGATCCTTCTGATTGTTACGGGAAGTATCGCTGCCTACAAAATTCCCGACCTCATTCAAGCGCTCCGTGAGCAGGGTGCGCGTGTCACCTGTGTTCTAACGGAGGCGGCCAAAAAATTCGTTACGCCGCTCACCGTGCGGGCAGTCAGCGGAGAAGGGGTGTACGATGATTTTTTTAACCCGCATACACCCTTCGATGTGATTCATACTTCTTTGGCCGAATGGGCCGATTTAATTTTGGTGGCTCCCGCCTCGGCCAATTTTATTGCCCGACTTGCTTGCGGTCTTGCCAACGATCTGGCCAGTTCCATTATTTTGGCTGCGGAGCGCCCGGTTCTTTTGGCGCCGGCCATGAACGATCAGATGTACCGTAATCCTTTGACGCAGGAAAACATCGCCAAATTAAAAAATATCGGTTATGAATTTGCGGATCCGGTGGAAGGTTACCTGATTTGCGGCAAAGAAGCCCTTGGCCACATTTCGGATCCCGCAACCATCATGCATCAAGTCACCGAAATTTTGTCCTCTTCCCGGCGTGCCTCACGCAAAAAGTAAGACCATCCGTCGTGTCCTTATTACGGCGGGCCCGACCCGTGAAATGTTGGACCCCGTCCGTTTCATCACGAATCTTTCCACGGGAGAAATGGGTTATGCCCTTGCCTATGAGGCTAAAAGAAGGGGCCTTGCCGTCACCCTCATTTCTGGGCCCACTTTTTTAATCCCTCCGAGGGGAGTGCGATTTATTCCCATAACAACGGTCAAAGATTTGGAACGCGCGCTCGAGAAACATTTTTTTCGCCACGATCTCTTGATCATGTCAGCAGCCGTCGGGGATTTTATTCCAACAAAGCGTTCACTTAAAAAAATTTCCCGTCAAAAAAAATGGCAGGTGAGTTTTAGAGAGTCGCCAGATTTGGTATTAAAAATGGCCCGGAGAAAAGGGCCCCGCAAGGTGATCGGTTTTTCGCTGGAAACGGACCGATGGATTGAGCGATCCCGCAAGAAGCGGATTCGTAAAAAACTGGATGGGATCGTGGCTAATTATTACTCCCCCAGGCACAACCCTTTCGGAAAAACCCGGGCCCATGTGGCCCTGGTGGACCGGAAGGGTGCCCGAACCCTGCATTTTGGCTCTAAACCTGCACTGGCCCGCCGGTTGATTAACTGGGCGCTTTCGATATAATAGGAAAGCTTTTATCCGAATTTAAATATACAGGAGGAGATCGAATGAAAAAAATGCTCGCAGGATTAACGGTTTTGGGTTTGGTTTTCTCAGGCTGCGCCACAGGGGGAGAAGGTGGACTCAGCGAACGCGAAAGCGGCGCCCTTCTGGGAGGCGGTCTGGGAGCGGGAACCGGTGCAATTATCGGGGCTCAGTCGGGACATGCCGGAGCCGGAACAGCAATCGGTGCCGGGATCGGTGCTTTAGGCGGGGCTCTCATGGGAGAAGCTAATCGGCGGAATAAGGAACAAACCAAGAAAGAGCTCCGGCAGGAGATGATGCAGCAACAGTATCAGCCGCAGTATGCCGCGCAGCCTTATGGAACGGCCGCTCCTCCGCCTGCGCCTTCGGCCTACCCGCCTCAACCCACTCAGGAAATAAATACCAAATACAATCCCCGGACGGGGCAAACATTTCCGGAGCGCTATAAGTACGATCCCAATACCGGCGAAGAGTTGAAATATCTGCGTTAAACGTCATTACGTTCCGGTTTGTTTAAAGACCAAGGGCAAAGGCGAAGCAATTTTGTCTTTGCCCTTTTTTGGTTTTCGGCAGCGTAGCCAACTGGGAAGGCGGCGGTCTGCAAAACCGCTATGAAGGGGTTCGATTCCCCTCGCTGCCTTAAAATTTTTCCACTCTTTCACACCTCGGGATACGCTAAAATAAGCTGCTAAAAATTTTAGCCGGGATGGCGGAATGGCAGACGCAAGGGACTTAAAATCCCTTGGGCCCTTTTGAGCCCGTGCCGGTTCAAGTCCGGCTCCCGGCAGATAAATTTATGTTTCAAAAACTACGGCGAAATCTGGAGCGAAATATTTTCGGCAAAGATCCTCATTATCACGATCCTTATGAGGATCCGGCGGAGCAGTTTTACGCCCGCATTTATCTCAAATATTTGTTTGAGAAAATAGACTCCGAATTCCGCTCCCGCGTGAAAATTTTGGATATCGGGTGTCATACCGGCAGACTGGCCATTCCCTTGGCGCGGGCCGGTCATGAGGTCACGGCGATCGACTCCTCCCGTTTTCACATCAAACGTGCCGAACAACATGCCCAGGCCGAAGGCGTTCATTGTCATTTTTTAAGAGGCGACGGGTTTCAGAAGGCGCGCGAGTTCCCGGCCGGGTCCTTTGACATAGTGCTCTGCACCGAAGTGCTCTACCAGCGGCCGGATTTCCGCGACCGGATGCGGGACCTGCTTCAAGCAGTACGTCTAGGAGGGCTTTTTGCCACTTCTCACCGGACGCGTTTTTTTTACTTAACCCGCGCCGTAAGAGAACAGGATTCCGAAACCGCCCGAAAAATTATCAGCCACAAAGAAGGGGAGCTTTGGGGATCCTATTTTAATTGGCAGACGTCCGGCGAATTGAAAGAGCTTTACGATCAGCTGGGAACCGATCTTCTTCTGGTCCGACCCATTGGAGTTTTTACGGGAAATGGGGAAGAAGGCATGGCCAAATTGTGTAATTTGTCGGAAGTTTCCCCGGCAGAGCGAGAGGCCCTTTTGGATTTGGAATCTTTCGATTCGGATGAGTTTGCCTCCATCGGCCGCTACCTTTTCGCCATTGGTAGAAAAATAAAAAGCTAATCTTGTTCAAAAAACCTGCTCCCGTTTTGATGTATCACCAGCTCAACAATCCCAGCCCGGCTTCTTCTCTCGTTATTTCTCCGGAAAGTTTCTCCCGTCAAATCGATTGGCTTGAAGAAAAAAAATTCCGGTTTCTTTCCTTGGATGAAGTGGTCGAACGCCAAGCCAAAATTCCTCTGGGGGAGCGTTCCGTCTGCCTCACCTTTGACGACGGCTTTCGAGACAATAAAAAAGGATTCCAGCTCCTGATTGAGCGGAGGAAAACGGCCGCTCTTTTCGTAGTCGTTCAATGGGTGGGACGGGAAAATTTTCTGGATTGGAAAGAAATTAAAGAGTTGGCAGATGCCGGAATCACGATCGGAAGCCATGCGCTCAGTCATAGATGGTTGCCGGATATTTCGAATGAGGAAGAGCTTAAAAAAGAAATTTTCGATTCGAAAAAGAAAATTGAAGATGAAATCGGCAGAAAAGTGCATCATTTTTGTTACCCGGTTGGCGGTACGGACGAACGCGTCGCGGGACTGGTAAAAAAAGCAGGATATCAGGCAGCTTGGGTAGCAGGCGCCCGACCATCCATCCAAATTCAAGATCCGCTTTTTTGTCTGCGACGGATCAAGGTGGGCCCCAAGGACCACTCGCTTGTGCGATTTGCAATGAAGGCCTACGGCTTGAAAACTTTATTTCGTGCCTAAGCAGAAAGCGACTTTCTTTAAAATTTAAATAAGTCATAACCTAAAATAGATAAACAGGTTGTAACTTTAATAAGTTATAAATTTTGACAATCTGCATATAGGGTGCTAATCTTGATTCTAAGTTCATTCGAACGCATTCCGATTTTCTCGAGAGAGGGTACTCAACCAGGTCAAAACAATGATAAGGAAGACGGATATATATTTTTTGCTTCGTAAGTTCATTTCTTTAATTACCTTATTATTTGTTTTTTTTAATCAAACCCTTCCCGCCGCTGCACAACTTGGTTTCGTCGATCCCTATGAAACTACCGAACAGAAAAACGCGCCGACCCAGCCTGTCGATACAACCTCAACTCAAGATTCATCCACGACTTCATCTCAAAACGACCAAACCAGTTTTTTGACTCAGGCAGCCACTCTCCAAACGGTTCAATCCAATCAAAATCAAACCGTTCCGGCCCAACCGGCGGTTGTTTCGGTCCAGTCCGGCGACCGGAGACTCTTTGTTCAAGAACGGAATTCTGACGGAACGTTAGCGCAATCGGTTGCTTTTGTGGCTCACGGTGTTAACTGGTCACCGACCTCTCCGGGGACTAATCCCGAAGCCGATCCGAATATTTTCCAACAAGAATTCGTTAATTGGTATCACACCGATCTTCCGCTGATGGCGCAAATGGGAATCAATGTGGTTCGGGTTTATCACGATTTCGGAACCGGACCCGAGGCCTTCCAAATTCTCGATGAAATGTACCGTCAAGGCATCAAGGTCATCATGACGGTCGATACGCCGAATTATTCCACGGTCGCCAGTCTCAGCAACGTTCAAACTGTCGTCAATGCATACAAAAATCATCCGGCCATTTTGATGTGGTTGATCGGAAATGAGTGGGATCTCAATCACTATTATGGAAAGTTCTCGACACTTCAGCAGTCCATCGATTTCACCGAACAAGCCGCACAGCTCATCAAATCTTTAGATCCCAATCACCCCGTCACCACCATCCTTGCCGATCCCCACATGCCGGGAGTTCATCCTTTAAGCCAGGAACAATTTCCTTTTTTAAATGGCCCTTATACAAGTGACATCGTCAATAATCTGGTGCCGAGCGTAGACGTTTGGGGGCTCAATCTCTACCGGAGCGGCGGCAGTTTCCAGGATGTCTTCCAGCAGTGGAAATCGATTTCCCAAAAGCCCATGTACATCTCGGAATTCGGTGCTGATTCTTACGATCACCGGATCAATGCTGAGAATTACGCGATGCAAGCCGCACTCAACGGCAATTTATGGGATGAAGCCTTTTTCGATCTTTCTGCCGAACGCACGAACGGCTCAACTATCGGTGCTCTTGGATTTGAGTGGAATGACGAGTGGTGGAAAAACGGAATCGCGGGATCCCACAATCTCAATAGCACCTCGAGCGTAGGACAGCCGGATGGGATTAACGACGAAGAATGGTTCGGTATTGTAGACATTAACCGGAATCTCAAATCAGCTTATACTCAATTGCAAAACCGTTTCTTGAACGGCGACTCCGCAATTCTTTTAAATTCCACCCCCATCCTTTCTGCGACTTCACAAACTGACGGCATCTCGGCAAAGTTCGGGATTGATAATAAAACCGTTTTTTACAGAACCGGCGGGGGACAAGGAGGGCGCGGGATTAATGTCGCAATCCTCGATCCTTTTACCGGCATTCGAATGCAGGAAGTCCGCAGCTTCGATACGTGGGCTTCTTTCGGCGGTTGGGGTGGGGCACACACTCATTTTCAGGATTTAATCAATTACCTCAATAGTTTGCCGGACGGAACCGTCATTTCGCTCGCGATTGCGGATGAGGGCGGTTTCATCGATCCGAATTCCCCGAATCAAACAGCATGGAATGACTCCTATGTGGAGGCGGGTTATCAAGCGTTAGAAGCTTTAGGAAGTACCAAAATCCGTAATGTAGGTTATCAGGGCGGATGGGCGATGATTGCCGTTAAAGGACAAGGAGCACTCGCGGAAAATTTTTCACCCGCCCAGACGCAGGTCACCGTCCAAACCCAGGTCTCTTTGACGCTCGATCCGGATCACGATAGAAGGACGAACGCCGATCCTACAAACCCCTCTGTCACGCCGCTTCCATTAAATAGTAAAGGGGAAAATCCCGCGCCGGCTGCTTTTGCAGACAACGGCACGGTAAATTTCACGCTTTCGTCAGCATCTGCGGGTACGCTTGATTTGAATTTATTTGATCATACTTCATTCGGCGGTCTTTCGATTTCTTACGATGATCCCGCGACTCCTACTTCCGATGTTAATAAAGACGGTTGGGTGACGCCTCTTGACGCCCTTCAAATCATTAACTACCTCAATCAAAATGGCCCAGGACCTGTCCCTTCTGGTTTTGAGAACTATGATCTGAATCATGACAATTTAATCACTCCGATCGATGCTTTGATTGTCATTAACTTTCTCAATAGCCAGGGCGCAACCAATCAAATCGAAACGATCGATTTAAATCAGGCATTCCCCAACGGCATTGTTCTCGGATTGGACAATGGGGGAACGGGTTTGGATCAGGCTTCGTTGGAAGTGACCGACGTGGACGGTGTGACGGCTTCCATATCTCTTACGGGCATTACAGCAACCCAGCAGCAATGGAAAATTCTGGTAAGCCAGCTAAATCAAATTAATGTCAACCAAGTCAAAAATTTTTCCATAGTAGTTCGCGGGCAGCAATCCAATAAGCAGTTAAATATTGAATGGGGAAATTTCTCGGTTCAGACTGCCAATCCAAATCCAACCGCGATTCAAGCAACACCTACGACGCTTCCCAATCATCCCTTTCTGGGAGTTTTTGAAGCGAATCCCGTCGGGCAAAACAGCACGTTCAATCAACTGTCTTCGAGCAAAGTCCATTTCAATTATGATGTCCAACCTCAGGGCAGCTTTTCAGCCCTTTCCATTCAGTTTGATAATTTCGGCACGGGAGCCATCGAAACGGGCGATCTTTCGGGATTCAATGAAATCATTTTCGGATTGGCTTCCAATAATACTTGTTCTTCAGCGGGGTCCCAGCCGTGTCTGAAAATAGAATTTGAAGATCGTGACGGCGCGAAAGCGATATTTGCGATCCAAGGAATCTCGACTACTGCAAGCGATTTCAGCATTTCGAAAAACAGTTTCGCGCAATTTCCCAATTTTAAATTGAATCAAGTTCGCCTCATTAATTTTGTCTATGATCAGAATTTAACCCAAACGAGCACTCGGACGGGTTTTCTTGATGTGACGACGGGGGGTCTCTTTTTTATCCCACAAGCTGAAGTTACCACCGATCCCGTCACCGATTTATCCTCAAAAAAACCTTTGCTAGGGGAGCTTGAACCTTGCGCGACGGCAGGACAGAACCCTTGCACTTCCGGACGGCTCAATACGATTACGAGCATTTCTCAAGATTCTGCAGGTCATTTCCAATTCAACTTCAATCTCGGAAATGGTTCCGACGGGCCCAATGATTTTCGCCGCTACGGCGGGGCATTTCTAAATTTTGGTTCGACTCCATGGGATCCTACAACCCCGGTTGTTCTGGGTCTCAAAGCTACCGGCACTTCCCAGCTTCATCTAGAATTTTCAGACATTACCGGCAAGGTCGTGAAGATTTATGTAAACGGTCTTAGTTCAACTTTTCAGAAATATAAAATAACGAAGGACCTTCTCGATGCCGCCGGCACGCCGGGTTTTGACAGCACGAAGATCAAATCGATTGATATCGTAGTGGATGAAGCGGCCACAGGATCAAAGACTTCCCAAGGTGTGATCGAAGTGAACACCCAGGGTTTATTTTTTACCCCCTTCCTGAGTCCCGACTCGACAAAGACTGCAGCGAATGTTTCCTCGCCCGCCGGAATCAAAAACCTAGTTTCTTTCGATTCGAATACCCCCAGCCCGGAAGGTACTGTTACATTAAGTCAGCTCTCCGGCTCCCGCTTTAATTTAAATTACGACCTTACAAACGCAGGTTCCTTCGGCGGCTCAATCTCCAGTTTCGATGATTTTTCAACTCTCGGAAAAGAATTTCAAAACCTGACCGGTCAGACGCTTATTTTTGGTTTAAAAGATGCGGGAGTTCCCACCGCCGTCACTCTCCAATTAGAAGATGCCTCCGGCCAAAAAGACCAGATCATCCTGAATGGGGTAGATGGGACAGAACGTTTCTTTAGCGTAGACACCGCTCTCTTTGACGGGATTAATCTCAATCAAGTTACCGGAATTGTTTTTATCTTAGAGCAAAGTAAACTCACCGACCCGACCTCCACTTTAGAAGTCAGGCTGGGCGGCCACCCGTTTATACCGACGGCCACACCGGATCCGACTAAAACAGCAGCGGACGTCTCAAGCCCGATCGGGATCAAGAATCTCGTGGGCTTTGACTCCAATCCCCCCAACCCGGATGCGACCCTTACTTTCACTCAAGCTTCCAGCTCGCGCTTTAATCTTGATTACAACCTCACCCCCGCAGGAAGCTTTGTGGGATCGATCACAAGCTTTGATGACTTCTCGACCGTCGCCAAAGAAACCAAAGACCTCTCAAACACTTCCTTAGTCTTCGGTCTAAAAGACGCAGGCGCTCCCTCGATTGTCCTGCAACTAGAAGACGCCACCGGCAAAAAAGACCAGATCACCCTCTCCGGCATTGACGGTACCGAACGCTTCTTTAATATCAATACCTCTGTCTTCGATAACGTGGACCTGACCCAAATCACCGGCATCATCTTTGTGGTGGAGCAGTCGAAGACAACCGACCCGACCTCCACTTTAGAAGTCAGGCTGGGCGGCCACCCGTTTGTCCCGGCCGTTTCACCCGATGCCACGAAGACGGCGGCTGACACAACGGCCCTCGGGGGAGTGAAGACTTTATCGAGTTTTGATTCCAATCCTCCCGACCCGAACGGCACCGTCACCTTGAACCAGCTCTCGGGATCGCGTTTTAATCTGGCTTACGATCTAACGAATGCCGCAAGTTTTGGCGGGTCCATCACCAGTTTCGACGACTTTGCCACCGGGCCCAAAGAATTCCAAAACCTCACGGGCCAAACGCTCATCTTCGGATTAAAAGACGCAGGCGCACCCACGGTCACCCTCCAATTAGAAGACGCCGCAGGGAATAAAGACCAAGTCGTGATCACGGGCGTCGACGGGGCGGAGCGCTTCTTTAGTGTCGATACTTCCCTTTTCGACGGTGTGAACCTTTCCCAAATCACCGGAATCATTTTTCTCTTGGAACAAACGAAGACAACCGACCCCACCTCCACTTTAGAAGTCAGGCTGGGCGGCCACCCGTTTATACCAACAATTCAAGGAACAAATTTTGATGAAGCGCAGATCACGACTCTGGCCAACACTCCAAATGTGATTGTGGTTTCAGGAAATTCAGCAGTCGTTGAATTACATCAATTGAGTTCGAGTGAATTCGAGTATCAATTTGACCTCCAGCCCAGTGCTACCAGTTTTTCGGCGATCACCATCGCCAAACCCGGGGCTTTACTCTCACTTCCTCAAGATATTGTTTTGGCGGTGCGCGGCCACGAAGGGCAACAGGTCTTAGTGGAAATTACCGACACCACTAACCGCAAAGCTTCTTTTATGCTTGTATTGCACCCCGTCTACCAAAATTACACGCTTTCACTTTCCGGCGCTAACATCCCGGCAGGTTTTGACCGCACTAGCGTTGCCGCCATCGTTTTTGTAGAAGACCGAACCGTGGCGACCGCGTTGGACGATCTCGCGCAGGTTAAAATCAAAGGATTGGACTTTATACCGACTACCTTGCCGCTTGCCTTGGAAACTTTAAAGAGCGACCTCATTCAAGACGGTTTGAGTTATTTTCAGCAGAGTGTAGGGGTCGATCCCGCTACCCATTTTCCTTATGACAGTGTGAAAGCCAATAGCACGGTCGATGCTTCGAATAAATTTACTCAACCGACCTTAATCGGTTTTTATCTCCAACTTTTGGGCGATGTGGTGAATGTGAAGTCTCTCGGGCCTAGCGGTGCCATGACCCAGGATGAAGCACTGACTGAAATTGATACGGTATTGACGAGCCTTCTGAACGTTCAAACCCAATATGGTTGGAACGGACTTTTGCCCTGGTTTGATCTTGACCCCGTGGTTGATCCGGCGGCTTGGGTAGGGCTGGGGGATAACGCGAATCTTGCGCAAAGTTTGGCCGTGATGATGGGCTCGCTTGACGGCGCTCCGCTCACTCCGGCACAAAGAACTGCGGCCAATGCCATTCTGGCGAAAGCGGATCAGTTCCTTAATAATCAAGCGCCCGGTTACGCTGCTTTTGTCGATCCTACTTTTGGAATCTTTCGTTCCTCCGTTGATCGGGCTTCCGGAGTTTTTGATAACTACATTGATCGGCTCGCCAGCGAATTCCGCGGTGCCGTCGCTTTTCTAAAAGTCCGTTATCCAAGTTTGCCGGATACGGTTTGGACCAATCTGGTGGCTCATACGAAAGACTACATCGATCAAGTCGGCGCTCACGTTGAGAACCTGGCTTATTATGACGGAAGCGCTTTTCAGGCCTTTTGGCCGAATCTGCGAAATGACGAACGTGACTTCGTCGGTTTTCGCAATGCCCTTTACAATGCCTTCGTAAGTTTCTTGGATTATTCGGCGCAAAATCGAATCCCCGGAATTTTGTCAGCCAGTCAAAGACCCAACGGCGTTTCGCCCGGCCAATATTACGGCCGAACCGGCATCCGCCAAATCGCAGAGTCCGGCGTTTCTCATGCCGATCAATATTTAATTGATGTCGGATCCACTTATGCCTTGGCGAGCGCTTTGTCGATTGATCCCTTGACGGTTTTGAGTTGGCTAAATGCAATCAAAGAACAGCTTCCTTCTTTAAGCGGCAATCAGGGATTTCTCGATTCTGCCCGTTCCGATTCCGAAATCGCCCATCTATTCCTGGGAATTGACGTAGCCTCAACGATCCTCGGCCTTGCCAATACGGGCCCTGCAGCCTTCGAGACTTATTTGAAAAATCGGAACTTGGAGCTTTCCTACAATCTTCTCTATGATACGGTAAGCCAACAGCTAGGAATCGGAAAGACTACAGCAACTCTCCAGAATCCTCCGGAATTTCCGGACCGCTCCCGCGCTGTCTTCAGTCATTTTTCCGCCGAAGGCTCGATCAATAGTTTTCCGATTAACCCCGCAAGTTTCACGGGAGTCCATTTCACTTACGGTGCTCTTGCCGGCGGTTTCGGCGGACAATTTTGGGTCCTCGATCAGAATTATGATGCCCAAGCCAATCAACTCGTAATCCACTATTCGGTGAATGATTCTCCACAATCCATCAAAATCGAATTAAAAGACGATGCCGACAATCTCATATTCTCCACCACGGAAAATCTGGTCAACAGTTCGGACGATCAAAGGCTTGTCATCAATCTTCCAAATCAAGCGATTTTCGCCACGTTGCGGAAGGTTTTTATTGTGATCGATCAGAACGCGACGGGGGATACGAGCGGAGATTTTGCAATCCGTGCGATTGATTTCCAACATCTGCCTTCTTCACAGAATCTGCAGCCGGATGCGGGCTTAGGTCCCGGAGATGTTACGAACCTACCGGGAAATCCTCCGGCTCAGCTCTTCAGCTCCAATCCTGCGAGTACGCTCGACCGGCCCGCGCCCAATTTCTTTAGGCTGAATTTTAATGTGACCAATCCGGGTGATTTCGCCGGAGTCACCATTAATTTCGATCCTACGGGAACGACGAATGGCGCGGATTTGTCCGGGTTCACGCGGATTGTTTTCGGAACCAATTCCTCGCAAGCAAAGAAGGTCAAGCTGGAAATTGAAGATGCCCACGGCAATCGCGCCACCCTTTATATCCAAAATATTGACGTTGCCCGGAATTATTATGAGTTCCTGCGTTCCATGGTCTCAGGAAGCGTTGATTTTACGCAGGTCAAGAAGATGAATGTGGTTGTGGATCAAAGCTCCGTCAATCCCGGAGATGAAATCGGAAGCCTCGAGTTCGAAATCAACGGCCTCCAGCCTTAAACAAGACGTCCGCCCGTTTCCTTCCCTCGATTGACAAAGTAAAGCCCGATTGTTAACATAACTTAGCCATTGAGCAAAACTTATGACTTTTAACCGCATTGAAGAGATTATTGATGAAATTCGCCTCGGCCGGATGGTGATCATGGCCGATGATGAATCCCGCGAAAATGAAGGCGACCTCATTTTTGCCGCCCAGTTTGTGACGCCGGAAAAGGTAAATTTTATGATGAAGGAAGGCCGCGGCCTCATCTGTGTGCCGCTCACCGAAGGGCGTATAGAAACGCTGGGCCTTAAGGAAATGTCCGATTCTTCATGGGATCCTATGAGAACGGCTTTTACTCTTTCAGTCGACGCACGGATTGGAGTGACGACCGGTATTTCGGCGGGGGACCGGTCCCGTACGATTGAAATTTTAGCCGATTCCGCGCGAGGTGCATCCGAACTCGTCACGCCGGGACATATGTTTCCTTTGAAAGCCCGACGCGGAGGAGTGTTGATTCGTGCGGGTCACACCGAGGCCTCTACGGATCTTTGTCGCCTCGCCGGTTTGGAACCTGCCGGAGTCATTTGCGAAATTGTGAATGATGACGGAACGATGGCCCGCACCGCCGATCTTGTTAAGTTTGCAAAAAAACACCAGCTCAAAATCGGAACGATCAAAGGCCTCATTGAATACCGCCGCCAATTTGACAAATTAATCGAAAAAGTGACCGAAGCGGAGATTCCCACCGTTTTCGGAAAATGGAAACTGAAACTCTATCGATCTCTTGTAGATCATCGCGAGCATGTCGCTTTGATTAAAGGCGAAATCGACGCGCGGCCCACGCTAGCCCGGGTTCATTCTGAATGTTTTACGGGAGACGTGCTGGGCTCGCTTCGCTGCGATTGCCAGGACCAGCTCATTGCCGCTATGGAAGCGATCGAAAAGGAAGGACGGGGAGTCATTGTTTATATGCGCCAAGAAGGCCGCGGAATCGGCCTGGCCAACAAACTTCAAGCTTATGAATTACAGGATAAAGGTTTGGACACGGTAGAGGCCAATCAAAAACTGGGATTCAAACCCGATCTGCGCGAATATGGCACCGGCGCACAAATCCTAAGAGATCTTGGCTTGGAAGAACTTCGTTTAATTACCAATAATCCGCGAAAAATTGTCGGACTGGAAGGGCACGGGCTCCGCGTTGTGGAAAGAATTTCGCTCGCCACGCCTGCTCATCCGCATAACGCCAAGTATCTCAAGACCAAAAAAGAGAAGCTTGGCCACATCCTGAATTTTTGATCCCATGACTCGCGCCCGGCGGGGCCTCTTGGACGCCCGCCGAAAAAAATTCGGGATCGTTGTCTCCCGCTTCAACGAATTTATCACGAAGCGTCTTCTCGACAGCGCGGTGGAAACTTTGCTTCGGCATGGGGTCTCCGCCAAAAATATCGAAACCGTTTGGGTTCCGGGAGCGTTGGAGGTTCCTTTTTTTATAAAAAAATTATCCCGCGGTAAACGTTTCGATGCCCTGATTGCGCTCAGCTGTGTCTTGCGGGGCGATACGATTCATTTCGAGAATGTCTCCCATGAAATCACGCGCGGGATTTCGCAGGCGGCTTTGGAAAGCGGAATCCCCGTGGCAAGCGGCATCATCATGGCGGACAATCTCGAGCAGGCGATTGACCGGGCCGGATTGAAACTGGGAAATAAAGGTGCCCAGGCGGCCCTGGCGGCCATCGAAATCGCCAGCCTCAATAAAATTTTAGGAAATTAGAAATTTCCGTTCTTTTATATGCGCAAGCGAACCCAAGCCCGAGAACTTGCCCTTCAGATTCTGTATCAGCAGGATTTGAATCCCGAGGAAGCGGGGAACCTCGTCCGCACCTATTGGGAAATCAATCCTGTCCCGCCGGAGGTCCGCGAGTACGCTGAACGAATCGTTCAGGGAACCCTTCTTCATCGGACCGAAATCGATTCCCTTTTATCCAAATATGCGGAGCATTGGGGGCTTCACCGGATGGCCGTTGTTGACCGAAACATTCTTCGTTTTGCCACTTTCGAGCTCCTCTTTGTCGAGGATGTCCCGCCCAAAGTAGTGATTAATGAAGCCGTGAATATTGCCAAAAAATTTTCCCAGGAAGATTCCGGAAAATTTGTAAACGGCATCCTGGATAAAATCACCCACGCCGAGCCTCGGCGAAAAATTGAAACTCCTTCATGAATTCCGATGAACTTTGGATGAGACGCGCTCTCCTGCTTGCCCAAAAAGGCGAAGGACGAACCAGCCCCAATCCTTTGGTAGGAGCCGTTGTGGTTCGAAATGGAAAATCCATTGCCGAAGGTTACCATGCCTATTTCGGTGGTCCCCACGCAGAAATTTCCGCCCTCCGGAAAGCAGGCCGCCGCGCCCAGGGAGCCCGTTTATATGTTTCTCTTGAACCCTGTTCGAGTTGGGGGAAGACGCCGCCTTGTGTAGACACGGTGATTAAAAGCCGCGTGCGACAAGTCATTATCGGAAGCGCCGATCCTAATCCCGCCAATCATCGAAAAGGAATTCGAAAATTAAAACAAGCCGGGGTCCACGTTCGAGCGGGTATTTTGGGGAAAGAAGTCGCCCGACAAAACGAAACTTTTTTTAAGGTCCAGCAAAAGGGTTATCCTTTTGTCACGCTCAAGATGGCGCAATCGCTTGACGGAAAAATTGCGACAAAAAAAGGAGAATCCCGTTGGATTTCTTCATCGGCGGCGCGCCGATTTATCCACAGGCTTCGCGACCGAGCAGATGCCGTTTTGGTAGGAAAAAATACGGCCCGGCTGGATGATCCTAAGCTCTTGGGAACAAAGGAGAAAGAGAAACCTTGGCGGGTGATTTTAGACCCAAAAATGGAACTGGGTTCCCGCTCCCGATTTTTTCAAGGACCTCAACTTACTTTCGTTGTCGTTTCGGAAAAAAGGATGAACCGAATTTCAAAATCTTCGAAGGGTCAAAAACGGATTTTAATTTGTGTCCCAGAAAAAAAGGGTCGGCTTCAATTGAAAATTCTTTTAAGGAAATTAGCCCGTCTCGGAGTGAATCATCTTTTAGTCGAAGGCGGCGGAGAAACCGCTTGGAGTTTCATTCAAGAGCGCTTGGTTGACCGTTTGATTTGGATTGTCGCACCCAAAATTGTGGGCGGGCGGGATGCAAAAACTTCCGTGGAAGGGGAGGGAATCGAAAAATTAGGGAAAGCATTTCCTTTGAAATGGGAAAAAATTTATCGTTTGGGCGAAGACTGGGTGCTTGAATCATGTTTACGGGAATCATAAAATCTCAGGCTGTTTTACGGAATCGTAAAAAATTGAAGAAGGGACTTCGTTTGTCTTTCCAAACTCTTGGAAAAAATTCCCGCTTCGAAAGGGGAGAAAGCATCGCAGTAGATGGGACCTGTCTTACGGTTGCCGCCTTTTTGGGTAAAAATTTTTCAGCGGATGTGATTCCGGAAACGTTGTCTTCTACTACCTTGGGAAATTTTACGGTTGGCAAAAGAGTGAACATCGAACGTGCGCTCCGAATCGGGGAAGCTCTCGGAGGGCATTGGATTACGGGGCACGTGGACGGGGTTGGTTTGATCCGTAAAATTGAGCGCCGGGGCGAGAATTTCCGCTTGCACATCAAAGCCCCCGCCGATATAATCCGCCGCCTTGTTTCCAAGGGTTCAATCGCAATCGACGGCGTCAGTTTCACACTTCAAGAAATCCAAAAACACTCATTCGCCGTGGGCGTAACTCCTCACACCTATCGGGCAACCACGCTTCAATGGAAACGGGCAGGCGACTCGGTCAATCTCGAAGTCGATCTTCTTTCGAAACTGGTGCAACATTTTGTGAAGGACGCTTCTTTTTCCTCTTTAAACAAGCGGGAACTTAGACGCCAGGGATTTTAATGGATATAATAAAAGCCATTCATTCAATGCATATTCACAACGTCAAAACCAATCTTGTCGGCCGTACCCGCAACGAGAGAATCGTCTCCCGCGAAGAATGGAAAAATGTTGTTGAACCTTTTCTGAAATCCTTTCTTCAAGATCCTCAGGTCAAAACTCACAAAGCCCTCATCGGAAAATGGGTGATTCAATATTTGGGCAATGACGCTCACATGCATGAATTTTTCACCCGGAATTGGAAATCTGCCGAACCCCATGCGGCCGTGCACGTCCGAAGTTTTGTCTGGAATGGAGTCAAAGACCGCGAAGCCATGAAGGCGTTCCGCGGAGTCCGGTCGGAAAACGATTTGGAAACTCTTCGCCAGAAATTCTTAAAAGATTTGGAAAATCAAAAATACCGTAACGCGTTCAAAGATGAAAAAATAAAAAATCTTGAAAAATATTCGGTTGAAGAACAGCGTGAAATTACGCTTTTTTCCCCTTCAACGGTTTATTGCGCCGAAGAGGTGGCTTTCCTGAGTCTAAATACTAATTATTATGGCCAGCTTAAATCGAAATCTTCGCTGGGTCCTCTTGAAGAAATTCTCACCCGCAAAGCCAAAAGAAACGATCGGGGAGAGATTTTGAATAAGGAAGAAGTTTGGGTTTCGATGCATGCGGGCGCCGTTGAATATATCACCGCACAAAAATCGAAAAAAGGCATTGTGATCATTGCCCCCACCGGCACCGGAAAATCAACGCAAGGATACGGTCTGGTGGATGCCCGCCCTGAAAATAAACTTCACTCGGACGACTGGGCTTTTACGAATTTAGGGACCCGCCAAGTCATTATTTCTGAGAAGCAATTTTACATGAGGACCAATATCGCCGAAATCTACCCTCATTTAATTCCGCTTTTGGTGAATGAGCCTCTTGAGAACGTTGCTTTCACCCCCGACATTGTTAAGCTCATCGAGTCTTTCGAGTCCGTAGAAGACTTTCGCAAGGGAATCGAAGACGGCCGGGTCAATGCGGAACAATATCGCAAAATCGTCGAGCAAATGATTGAAAATAATGATGCACGCTCTCTCATCGATCCGCGACTTATGGTGGGCGAGAAGAAATTCGTCGAATCCATGACGCTCACCAATCTTTTTCTTTTAAGAAGAGATTTCGATGATTGCCTCATCCTTAAAATTCTAACCCCGGGCGATGCGGTGGACATCCTGGCCTCAAAAGATAATGTGAATAATTATGTCTACGGTAAACAGGATCCCGATGGTTACGGAATCCCCACCAAAAAAACAACCGAGATTTATTACAATCCCTACCTGTGTATCGTGGAAGTGGATCAGGAGAAAGAAAAAATTGGAAACCTGGATCAAGTTCGAATCGAAGCTTATCGAACGCTTGCTCGTTCGCAAGACGTCACCGTTTCCTGGATCAACACTCGACTCCCCGCCAACCAGACCCAACTCTGTATCCGACGATTTCTGGAAGGGGAATGCGACGAAGTCCGGCTCCTCAAAGGTTTTGAGATTGAGGACTCCTTACGAACAAAACTCCGGCTCACGAAAAAAGAGAAACCACCCGTAGAAGGAAGACGAAAAATTGACGGGGTGGGTCTTTATGATGAGACCGGCCTAGAAGTGGAAGTGGCCGCCTTCTATAATAAGAAGCGGTTAACCGATGCTCTGGCGCTGGCAAAGTCCGGTAAGATAAAGGATCAACTCCGGGGTTATTCAGAAGGGGCCGTGGAAGATTTTTTTGGGAAAAACGAATCCCTTAACGTTCGAGAGCTTCTAAACCATGTTCCCGACCATAAACGCTTTTAAAGTTCCGGCAAAAGTAGACACTTTAGCTCCTGTCCGAAAAAAGCTACAATTGCTTCTGGAGTCCGCCGGTTTTGACTCCAAGGCGACCCACGATGTGCTTTTATCGGTCGATGAGGTTTTGACGAACGTCATTCGTCACGCTTATAAGTGCAAACCGGGGGAGCCGGAAAAAGGTCAGATTTCGGTTTCATTTTCAGAATTTGAGGATCGGGCAGAAATCATTATTGAAGACGAAGGGCCGTGTTTTGATCCGCGTTCCATTCCCGCGCCCAAGCTTCCTTCGGAAAAACCGGGCGGTCTGGGCATTTTTTTGGTTCGTTCCCTGATGGACGAACTCCATTATGAACCCCTGAAGCCGCAGGGAAATCGGCTGCGGATTGTGAAATTCAAGAAGGCAAAGGAAAGGAATTCTAAACCATGAAGATCAATAGCAAGGAACAACAAGGAGTTCAGGTTGTGGAGGTCTCGGGGGATATCGATTTTCACACTTCGCGGGATCTCCGGGAAAAATTTCAGCAGATTCTGAATAATAAAGGAGCGAAGCTTCTTGTGAATCTGAAGAAAGTGAATTATATCGACAGCTCCGGCTTGGCTACTTTTGTCGAAGCGCTCCAGCATGTCAAGCAGTCGGGAGGGAAGCTCGTATTGGTGGGTCTCGCGCCGGCTGTCCGCGGTGTCTTCGAAATTGCAAAGCTGGATTCCATCTTCTCCTTGAGCGATTCGGAGGAAAAGGCCCTTTTAACCCTCTCCCAATAAATATGCAGAATACAAAAATCAGAAATTTTTTCGGCCAGGTAGGGCGCGCAACTCATAGTTTTTTTGATTATACGGGCCACCTCGTCCGCCTTTTTAGCCATGTCCTCAACTGGAGCTGGCGGATGTGTTTTCGGGGCGGAAAGGTAATCCGGCGGGAGACATTTTTTAATCAGATGGTGGTGATGGGTGTGGGTTCCGTTCCGATTATTTGCCTGGTGGGAATCTCGGTTGGAACGGTTCTGGCCCTCCAAGCCGCTTATCAATTGAAACAATTCGGGGCCGTGATGTATACCGGCAGTCTCGTCAGCGTTTCCATGGCCCGGGAACTCGGGCCCTTGATTGCTTCTATTGTGGTTGCCGGAAGAGTCGGCGCCCGAATAGCCGCGGAACTGGGCTCGATGAAAGTTCAAGAAGAAGTCGACGCGCTGACCACCATGGCGATCGATCCCATTCGTTTTCTGGTCCTTCCTCGCTGCCTCGCGCTTTTTTTTATGCTTCCTTGTTTGACCATTATTGCGGATGCCATCGGCATGGCCGGCGGATTCCTGATCGGTGTCACCAGTCTGGGAATCGAGCCCTATCTTTATATTGAAAAAAATTTTGATGCGTTGGTGTTAAAGGATCTATACACTGGCCTGGCGAAAAGCGGCGCCTTCGCCTTAATTATCGGGCTGGTAAGCTGTTTTCAGGGATTGGCCGTGGAAGGAGGCGCGGAAGGAGTGGGCCGCGCGACTACCCAGGCGGTGGTAGATTCCATTGTGCTGATTATCGTTGCCGATTGCGTTTTCACCGCGATTTTCTATTATGCTTTCCCTTCTTAAAAACCATGATCCAAGTTAAAAATTTAGTCAAACGGTTCGGAGATCGCGCAGTCCTCGATGGAATCAATCTCACGATTCCGGAAGGGAAGATCACCGTCATTATGGGCGGATCGGGTTGCGGTAAAAGCACGCTGCTTAAAAATTTGATCGGCCTCTTGAGACCGGAAGAAGGGGAAATTTTTTTCGAAGGAAAAAATGTCGCTTCTTTTACGGAGAAGGAATTTGACGAAGTGCGGAAAAAATTCGGCATGCTCTTTCAGGGCTCAGCCCTTTTTAACTCGCTGACCGTGGGGGACAATGTGGCCCTTCCGCTGCGGGAACATACGGATCTTTCGGAAGAAATCATGGGGATCATCATGAAGATTAAGCTGGAGCTGGTCGGTCTGACCGGCTTTGAAGGTTTTTATCCTTATCAGATTTCCGGAGGGATGAAAAAACGCGTGGCTCTTGCACGGGCCATTGCCTTAGATCCCAAAATCGTTTTTTATGACGAACCGGGCGCCGGTCTCGACCCGATTACAGCCAGCATGATCGATCAGTTAATTCTCGATTTGAGCCGGAAACTGAAGATTACTTCTGTGGTGGTGACTCACGAAATGAAAAGCGCTTTTCGTATTGCCGACCAGATGGTTGTCCTTCATCGCGGCAAGGTGGTGGCCGAAGGGACCCCCGAAGTCGTCAAAGAATCAACGAATTCTTACGTGCGCCAATTCATTCATGGGGAGCACGAAGGGGCCATTCCTTATCATCAATCAAGCGACGCCTATCTTAAAGGTCTTTTAGAACCTTAATCATTCATTCAAGGAGGCAATAATGGATTTTACCCGTTCCGAAATTAAGTCAGGAGTTTTAGTGGTGGCTTGTTTTTCCCTTTTGATGGTTTTAACTTTCAAGGTCAGCGATTTCCGCGCGCTTCAGCAAACGCACGAATACAAAATCGGATTTAATTTCATCAGTGGGCTGGAAAAGAATGCGCCGGTTCACTTCGCGGGTCACAGCGTCGGAACCGTCAAATCCATTGCCATTCATGACACCGATCCGGTCGTCGAAGTGATCATTTCCATCGATAAACGCATTTCGCTACGCACCGATTCGCAAGCCTTTGTGGACACACTCGGGATGCTCGGTGAAAAATTCATTGCCCTGACCCCGGGAACGGCCGCATCCCCCAAGCTTCAGCCGGGAGGAAAAATGGTGGGGAATGACCCTCTTCCGCTTCGCGAATTGATGAATCAAATGAATGAGCTGACTACCAATTTACTTCCGCTCACCGACAAAGCCAACCACCTTATGGAAGGGCACGAAAAAGACATCGAGGGAATTTTGGTCAATCTGAATGCTACGAGCGCAAACCTCAAAGACATGACGGCGGATCTCAAAGCCCATCCCTGGAAATTATTGCGTAAAAAATGAAGGGCTGGACCCGCCTCAGCCTGATCCTCGGATTTTTCCTCTTCGTTTTTCTTGCTGACTTCTTTCATTTTTTTGAAGCCCAAGAACTGGGTTTCTTAGATCTGCGTTTTCAACTTCGTGGGAACCGTCCGGCACATCCCGATATTGTTATCGTGGACATTGATGACGAAAGCATCAACCGAATCGGTCATTGGCCCTGGCCGCGGAGTTATCACGCCACCCTTTTGAGCGCGGTCAATTCCTATCATCCGCGGCTGATTTTTTATGACGTTCTTTTTACAGAAGCAAGCACCCAACCCAAGGATGACCAGCTTCTCGCTTACGCAATTCATGATTCGGGGAATGTGATCTCCGCCTTTTTTTATCATTCCGAAAATCCCTTCCAGGCCTTTTTCCCGTTACCTCTTTTTCGCGATGCCTCTCGTTTTCTGGGTTATGCCAATATCGTTCCCGATATGGACGGCCGGGTGCGTCGGATTAGAAAAAGCGTGCGCTCCAATGAGGGGGAAGACTATTTTCCCACGAGCGTCGTGGCCGCGCTGGCGGGCCGGGACAAAGAAGAAGGCCTCCATTGGCTTCGCAAGATTCCAGTCGATGAAAAAGGCTCTTTCTGGGTGAACTATCCGGGGAAATTTTGGCTTTTTCCAAGAATTCCTTTCTATCAAATCGTGGAGAAAGAGGGAATGAATGATCCCGAGCTAAAAAGACTTCTGCAGGGGAAAATTATCATCGTGGGAGAAACGGCAACCGGCGGGGGAGACATCCGACCCACCCCCTTTTCTCCCGCTTATCCCGGCGTCGGGATTCAGGCCTCCGCTGTTCATACCCTTCTGACGGAAGATTATCTACGGCGATTTGAAGGGCTCGTCTCTTTTATCATTTTACTGGTCTTCACTTTGATCGTTACTTATCTCACGTGGAAAAATCCGCCTCTCATAGGACTTTTTGCAGTTTCCATTTTAACTCTTTTTTATCTCGGTTGGAATTTTCTGGTCTTTTGCTTTTTGGGATGGATCCTTCCTGTTTCCTCCGTTCTCCTGGTTATTTTTGGAACTTATCTTCTGGCACTTTTTCTGCAGTATATGCAAATCCGCTTTGAAGGCGAACTCCTTTCCCGAGAGCTTGCGTTGGCTGCCCAAATCCAGGAAAATTTTCTTCCGCAACAAAGTCCTCAAATCGAAGGAGTGGATATCGCGTTTCAATGCCTATTTGCACGGACTGTCGGAGGAGATCTTTATGATTGGGTGTCGCTCGGCGCCAGGCGCCTCGGGATTTGTGTCGGCGATGTTTCCGGAAAAGGTGTTCCTGCAGCGCTCTATATGGCACGTGCGATTAGCGAGCTTCGTTCCCTGGCGAAAGAGTTTCAGTCCCCTTCGGCCTTGCTCGAGGCTTTAAATAACCGGCTAGTCTCAGACGGCGCGCAAGCAATTTTTGTGACGCTTCTTTATCTGATTTTGGATCTTGATTCAAAAACCATTTTCATTTCTAATGCGGGTCATGAACCCCTGCTTTTTTATAAAGCACGGACGAAAACGTTGGAATGGATTCGCCGGGGCGGGGCTCAGCCGCTTGGACTTTTTCCGGATATCCGCTATCCTGAGGAAAAATTGACAGTCGAAGACGGTGATTTTGCCATTATTATCAGCGATGGAGTCAGGGAACTCCGCAGTCCACGGGGCGAGGAATTCGGGCCGAGCGGAATGGAGAAAGCGGTGGATTCGGTGCCGGCGGAATCAGCCGACCAAATGGTGAAGCGCATCTTTCGGTCGATGGACGAATATGCGAAGGGGAATCCAGCGCACGACGACCGCACGGTTCTTTGCATTCGGATCGGAAAAGGGGCAACCTCATGAAACGATCTTTAATATTTACGGCTTTCATTTTATTTTTGGGCCTGAATGTTTCTTCGGCCTATGCGGGCGGCACTGCGGATTACAGTGTTGAAATTTCAAAGAAGCTTGGCCGGGGCGGTCTTACCTTGTTAAGTTCGCCGATGGTAATTCCGTGCGCGATTCAAAATGACGTTTCAGAAAAAGGAGCGATAGGAGTCGGAACCGGGCTTTTTAAGGGGCTGGGTCTTTTTCTGAGGCGCGCTTTCGACGGGATCACGCAAATCGGAACTTTTATCATTCCGGTGGACGAAACCTATTCGCCTGTTTGTCCAAAAAAACCGGCGCCCACGGTGCAAGCTTGATTGATTTTCTTTCTGATCAAAAGCGGCAATTATCGGTAAAACAATGATAGAAATTATCACCGCCTTTCTATTAAATTTTTTCCTCGGAGACCCTGTTTATTCCTGGCATCCGGCGCGCGCGCTCGAGGCCCTGATCAAACGGACGGAAAAAGTAATGCGATCCTTGATCAAGGACGCTTGGACAGCGGGTTTTTTGGAAGCCCTTTTCATTCCTTTCATAACTTTTATTGCCGTATGGTTTGTTACCGAAGTAGCTTTCCAAATCCATCCCATTTTAAAAGGAGTCTTTGTTGTTTACTTTATTTTTAGCACCATTTCATTGAGGAAACTTTCCCACGAGGCAAAGAAAATCGCCTCGGCGCTTCATAATGGCAAGCTCGAAGTAGCCCGTAAAAATTTAGCCTCCCTTATAAGACAAGACATCGCGAATCTCGATCAGGCGGAGATCGTTCGTCTTACGGTCGAAGCCCTCGCGAAAGGTTTTGTGAGCGAAATCCTCACACCGCTTTTTTATACCGCAGTGGGCAGTGCCCCCTTGGTCATGGCTTATGAAGCGGTGAAGACATTGAGTTTACAAAACTCTCGATTCCGGAAGTTTGCCTCTCCGGCTAAAAAATTTAATCAAATTGCCCGTTGGGCCCCCGCTGGAATCTCATGGTTTCTTATTGGAATTGCCGCTTATTGCTTAAACCGCAGAGGTTTTGAGGCTTGGAGAGTTGGATTGGACAAGGGGGTAGGTTCCCTTTCTGATGATCGGATTTCAGAAGCCGCTTTTGCCGGTGCATTGGGAATCGAATTGGGAGGTCGGTCCAAGATTGGTTATTCCATGCGGTCTATCGAAATAAAAGATATCGGCCGAGCCTCTCAATTATTAAAAATGAGCGCTTGGGTGAGTCTTGTCTTTGCATTGCTTCTTAATTACCTCATCGTCTTGGTGTTTCATTAAAATATGGCAAAGAAAAATTTAGCTTATCTTTTGATTGCTCACGGTACCCGGGATTCGGAAGGGAGTGAGTCTTTTTTTAAATTTGTTGAGGAATTCAGGAAAAGCTTTCGCGACCGGATGATTGAACCAGCTTTTTTAGAAATCTGTCGGCCTTCGATCAAAGAGGGGATCGACGCCTGTGTTAAAAAAGGAGCTGAAGAGATTTTTATCATCCCGCTAATGCTTTTTCCGGGCCGACACGTCAAAGAAGACATCCCACGGGAAATTCAGGAGGCCAAACATCATTTTCCCCAAGTGGATTTTCATTATGCCGGCCCCCTGGCCCTCACCCTCAAAAAAGGAGACGGCTTTTCCGAGCCGAAAATGTTCGATTTGCTGCTTGAAAAAATCACCCACCTGCAAAGCTAAGGCTCGAGAGGGGTTGAACTTAGTCTAAGAGTCGGCTATAATACCTCCCTAATAAGGAACCTATGGCCGAAGACTCCTTTGGAATCAAACCAGAATCCAGCTTAGATCCGGAAGTGCAAGATGGCAGATTTTTTGCTGCTATCGGATACGTCTTTATTCTCTGCTTTGTCCCCCTCTTTCTAAAAAAAGGAAATCGGTTTGCCCAATTTCACGGAAAACAGGCACTAGTCCTTTGTATCCTTGAATTTGCGGCAAGCATCTTAAAAGCAGTTCCGGCCATCGGCGATGTTGTTTTCTCCCTGGCTTTTGTTGTCTTGGGCATCCTTTCCCTGGTGGGGATCGTCAAGGTCCTTATGGGAGAATATTGGCAGATGCCCGTGATTCATGAAATCGCAAGCAAGATCAGTCTCTAGGCTTTAATCAGCCTTCCCTTTAGCCATGAAATTTTGGACCCCAAAAATACGCACTGAAGAAAAGAATTGGTCGATTGTCCTCAACCCTTTGAGGGGAGAACTCGAAAAAAAACGGGTTGCGGAAAAGATCTCAGAACTCTTTCGTCTTTCCTTTGAAGAGTCGCGGGAACTTGTGCAAAGCACTCCGCTTATTTTGTTGGATGAACTTCCCCACGAAGCGGCTTGTCAGATCCAAAATATCTTTCAGGAAATCCGCGCTGACGTCACACTGACAAGCGACGCCTTGGTTAAGCGACGCTGCTATCGCGCGGTTTGGCCGGAGCCTCCCAATCTCTCTTTTCTCCAGCCGAGCTCCCTCTCCCTCGAACCAGAAACAGAAAAAATCGAAGAAATTCCTCAAGAAACCGTCCCTCAAGCCCCGCCGCCTTCCTTTTCTTCTAATTCCGTCCAGGAGCAGGTGGAAACTCTTTCCGATTCGTATCATTATCTTGAAAAAAAATACCGCGATCTGGAAGGACTTTATGGGGAACGGACTCGGGAAATTGAAGAATTAAAGCGTAACTTTGAAAAAGGACTGAAGGATCGGGCTGAGAAAACTTCTGTCGAACTCCGTGCCCACATCGAAGAGTGGGAAGAACGTTATCAAAACTTGAAAGAAGAATATCAGGAGACGAAGGGGATCTACGAAGAAAAGATTCTCAATAAGGAGAAGGAATTTGGCCAATTAAAGGAACAATCCAAGCAGCTTGAACCTTGGCGCGAAAAAGCCGTGATTCTTCAAAAACAAAATGAGGAACAACAAGAAGCGAAAACGGTTTACGAGGAAAAACTTCTTCAACAATCCAGTGAACTTCAGGCCTTGCGGGAACAGTTGAAACAAATCGGCTTGTGGCAGGAAAAGGCAGCCAATCTGGAGAAACAAAATAAAGGTTTTCTTGAAAGACTCAATGCCCTCGAATCTGCAAATGTGACTCTGGGACAAACCGTGCGCGAGCAATCCGATGCGGTCAATCTTTGGCGGGAAAAATATCAGGGGATCGCGCAAAAATCAGAGCGGTTCGAGGCTCTCTATGAAGAAGAGCGAAAGCGCCGTGAACAGGCGGAAGAATCGCGGCACCAAATCGGGGAATTGGCCGAGCGAACCCGTCAGGATATTCAAAATCAAATGGCAGAAACCGAGCGATGGAGAAAAAAATTTCAGGAAATCGAGGAAAATCAAAAACGCCTGGAGGAAGAGCTTGCCCGTTTTTCTGCGGAACGAAGCAACGAAAATAAGCAGCTTCGGGAAGCCAATCACGAGCTAGAAATCCAACTGGAATCCTCCCAGCGCCAGGCCAAAGACCTTCTTCAGCGCGTTGAACAACAGGATTTGATTGAAAAGCGGACTCGGCTTGCCAATGAACTTGGCGGAAAAGAAGCCCAGTTGCGCGAACTTGCCCTCGAGACCGAACGCCTGCGCCAGGAAATCCAAGACAAGGAATTACGTTTTCAAACCTTGGGAAGTGAACAAGCTAATCTGGAACGTGAAGTTCTTGAGGTTAAACAGGCCCAGCGCCATCTCTTAGAACAAAGCAAATCAAAAGAAAAAGCAAAGCAGTTTCGACGGCCCACCAAAGCTCTCAATGGGGGCGATGCGGCACCTGAGAATGCTTGAATTGGTTTTAAGCAAGATCAAGATCGACGAATCTCGTAACGAGCAAGTGATCGTCCTGAAGGAAAAAGACGGCGTCCGTCTTCTTCCGGTCGTGATCGGCATCGCCGAAGTCAACGCCATCAAATTAAAATTAAGCGGAGTCAAGCCCCCGCGTCCGCTCACTCATGACCTCATGGCTAGCATCATCGAAAGCCTGGGCGCCAAACTCCAAAAAATCCTTATCGACCGTCTCCAGAATAATACTTTTTACGCCAAACTTTATCTCTCCGTAAATGGAGGAAAAGAAGTTTTAATCGACGCTCGTCCTTCAGACTCCGTGGCCTTGGCGCTGCGTGCCGGCGTTCCGATTTTTGTCGAGGAGGCGGTGTTGAAGGAAGCGGGTGTCAATGAGTTCTAATCCGGCCAAAATTTACGACGTTCTTATCATCGGCGGAGGCGGAGCCGGTCTCACCGCCGCGCTCTATACTTCCCGCGCCAAACTCTCCACGGCTCTTCTTGAGAAACTCACCGCCGGCGGGCAAATTGCACTCACCGATATTGTCGAAAATTATCCCGGTTTCCCCGAAGGAATTACGGGCGGTGAAATTTCAAAACGCATGGAAGATCAGGCCAAGCGTTATGGGACCGAAGTGCTCTACGAAGAAGTCCAGGGAATCGAGAAAAAAGAAAAAAATTTTCTGGTCAAAACAGGAAATCAAACTCTTCAATCCCGCAGTTTGATTCTTGCCACGGGGGCTTCCTATCGAAATCTGGAGGTGCCGGGCGAAAAAGAATTGACCGGCCGGGGAGTTTCCTATTGTGCAACTTGTGACGGCGCCTTTTTTAGAGATAAGGAACTGGTCGTGGTGGGAGGCGGTGATTCCGCGATGCAGGAGGGAATTTTTCTCACGCGATTTGCCACCAAGCTCACGGTTGTCCATCGGCGGGACAAACTCCGGGCGAGCCCTCTTTTGCAAGAGCGGGCAAAACAAAATCCTAAAATCAAATTTATCTGGGATACGGTGGTCACTCAAGTCGCGGGGGATAAAAAAGTTCAGGGCGTCAAATTAAAAAATTTAAAGACCGGCCAAGAACAGGACTTTAAAACCGACGGCGTCTTTGTTTTTGTCGGCCACGACCCCAATACCGGTTTTCTCAAAGGATTTGTTGATTTGAACGAGAAGGGTTACGTGAAAACCGATTTGAAATTACAGACTTCCGTGCCCGGCGTCTTTGCCTGCGGGGAAGTGCGCGCCGGAGCCGTGCAACAACTGGTTTCCTGTTGCGGGGAAGGCTGTGAAGCGGCCTTGGCTTGTCAGGCTTATCTGGAGCATTAATTGATTTTCCCAAGACCGGTTCGTCTTTTTTTTCTGATTACTCTTTTGTTCACAAGCTGTGAGATGCCCCCTTCTCCTTCGGATCAATTTCTCGGAAATCAGGCGCCTAATTTTACGCTTTCAAATTTAAATTCTGAAAAAGTCGAGTTGGCCGGTGTCACAAGCCAGAAACCGACCCTTCTCGTCTTTTGGGCTACCTGGTGTCCTACCTGTAATGAAGAAATCCCTGTCTTGAAAGAATGGCACAAAAAGTTTCCCGGCCTTCAAATCTTATCGATTGATGTCGAAGAACCTGCCGAAAGGGTTAAAACATTCGCCAAAAAGAAAGAAATTCCTTACCCGGTCCTTCTTGATTTGGAAGGCAATGTGGCCCATCAATACGGCCTCGTAGGAATTCCCGCTTCGGTTTTGATCGCCAAAGGCGGCAGGGTTCTTTACTATGGTTTTTCACTTCCGGAAAATATTGACCAACTAATCGGCTCCTAGCCCGTTTCTTATGAAATTTCGTTTCCTCTCTTTTTTCTTTCTTTGTTTCCTCGTTTCTTCCGGCCTTAACGCCGCGGAAGTTTCACTTCCCTTTGACCATTCCGAATGGGACCAGTTCCTGAAAAAATTCGTCAATGAAAAAGGAGAAGTAAATTATCGTGCGGTCAAGGAGGATCCCGAGCTTTTAAACACCTATTTGGAAAAGATAAAATCATTTCCGTCGAGCGCTTTCTTGAATTGGCCGCGGGAAGAACGGATCGCCCTTTTAATCAATGTTTATAACGCCGGTATCATTAAAGCGATTGTGGATCATTACCCGGTCAAGAGCGTCATGAACTTGCCGGGTGGGTGGGAGCAAGCTCAGGTCCAGATCGGAAGTTCTTTTGCCCGTAACCGGGACGCCTGGGAACAATCTTCCCATGTTTATAGTCTCAATCAAATTGAACATGGGCTCCTTCGCCGCGCTTTTAGAGATGAAAAGATTTTATTCGCCCTTTCTCAGGGAGCGAAAGGTTCGCCTCCGCTCAGCCGCGATGCTTTTATTGGACCCAAATTAGAGGGCCAGCTTTATCTGGTCACCCGCAGGTTTGTTAATGATTCCTCTAGAAACCATATTGAACCCGGACAAAAGAAAATCGTCGTGGCGCGTGTTTTTCAATGGTGCAGCGAAGACTTCCTCATTAATTGGGGAAAATATCCGGGGCAAAACAAGTGGGATCCGAATGAAATGGCCATGTTGAGTTTCTTTGCCCATTACCTGGACGACCCCAAGAAAATAGAATTCCTCCGAGAGGGGAAATATAAGGTTAAATACGAAGTCTACGACTGGCGGTTGAACGACCAGATGTCCTCTTGACATTTAGGCCAAGTTCTCGTAACATACCGCCTTCCTTAAGGTTATAGAAATGAACCCCTTCGCAATCGTTCAAACAGGTGGCAAACAACTCCGCGTCGAACCAAGCCAAGTGATTGACGTGGAACGACTTAGTCTCGCTAAGTCCGCCAAGGAAGTAGTCTTGAACCAAGTTTTGATTGTCCGTAAAGGCGAGACAGTGGAAGTGGGAAATCCTTTCGTTAAAGGGGCCTCGGTGATTTGCGAATATCTTGGGGAGATCAAGGCGCCCAAGGTCATTTCTTATAAATATCTGCGCCGGAAAAATTACCGGAAAAAGATCGGCCACCGTCAGATCTTTTCACAGCTTCGGGTGAAGGAAATCCAATTTAAAGGTTAATCATGGCACACGTTAAAGGTCAGGGCAGCACACAGAACGGACGCGATTCTCACGCTCAGCGCCTCGGCATCAAGACTTATGGCGGAGAAAAGGTGCGGGCCGGTCAGATCATCGTCCGCCAAAGAGGAACTCGTTTTAAACCCGGTTTTTTTGTCGGCCGGGGTAAGGACGACACTTTATTTGCACTTCGTGAAGGGAAGGTCGAATTTCGCTCAAATCGCACGGTTCATATTATCCCACTGGCACAATAATCGGATCCCAAATCCTCGTCCGAAAAGCAGGCAAGACGAGAGATTTGGGATTTTTATTTTTAGACGAGGACTGAAAAATCATGGCTCGAATCATCGATGAGGTCAGCATTTTCGTAAAAGCGGGTGACGGCGGAAAGGGGTGTGAGGCCCGTAATTACGTTTCCGAAAAAAAATTTATTCCGACGGGCGGGGAAGGCGGCCGAGGGGGAAGTGTATCGATGCGGGCCGACTCAAACGTTACGTCCCTGAAGAATTTTCTCTATAAGCGTCATTTTGCCGCGGAGCCGGGCGGCCCCGGAGGAAGTAATCACAAAAAGGGGAAGGGAGGACAGGATCTCATGATTCTTGTTCCATGTGGTACCCTAATTTTTGAAAAAGAAAAACATTTTCTCATCCGCGATTTGGTCCATGCCGGCGAAGAAGTGGTCGTGGCGGAAGGGGGGAAAGGCGGGGCGGGGAATGAAGGAGGAAAAGAAGCCCAAGCCGGTCAGGTGGGCGCCAGGCTTCAGCTCACTTTGACTTTGAAAATTCCGGCCGAAGCTTTCCTTTTAGGACTGCCCAACTCCGGAAAATCAAAACTCTTAAACCGGATCAGCCATGCCCGCGTGAAAGAAGAATCTTACCCTTTTTCCACGAAATATCCGGAAATCGGCACGCATGAAACGCCGGATTTTGAGCAAATTCATGTTTGTGAATTACCCGGCGTTTACCGCGAATCTCCCGAAGGTCACGGGGTGGGGGTTGATTTCCTAAAACATCTCGGACGGGCCAAATTGATTGTTCTGATGCTGGATCCTTTGAGCACTTTCGCCTCTTCTCTTCAGGAGGGATACGATATCTTACTCGAAGTCTTGGCGCGTTTTGACCGCTCGTTTTTGGAAATTCCCCGTGCGGTGGTTGTCAATAAAATGGATTTAACCGAAGTGCGCGAACGGGTGGAGAAAGAAAGATTCCGTCCTTCCGAACCCTTTTTTTTAATCTCTGCCGAGACGGGAGAGGGGATTGAACCCCTGATGCGTTTTGTGAGTCAGGGGCTAAAGGAGCGCTCCGATGCCTGATTCCCGATTAAAAGATTGCCGCCGCATTGTCTTAAAAGCGGGTACGAGCATCCTCACTTCCAAAAAGGGTCTTTTTTCAAAAGGCTCCATCACGCGCCTTGGAAAAGAAATCGTCTCGCTTTTTAGAAAAAAACGTGAAGTGATGCTGGTGAGTTCCGGGGCCATTGCCCTGGGGATGGAGACGCTTCGTCTCAAACACCGGCCTGCAGAACTTAAAAAACTCCAGGCCTGCGCCGCGATCGGCCAGGGAAAGTTGATGCACGCTTACGAGGAGTTTTTCTCTAAAGAAGGAATCCACACCGCCCAAATCTTATTGACGCGCGATGCCTTGGAAGAGCGAAACCGGCTCCTCAATGCCAAGCGCACTCTTGAAGAACTTTTTTCCCTCAACATCTTGCCCATCGTTAATGAAAATGACACGGTGGCAACCGAAGAAATTGCTTTTGGTGATAATGATTTGCTTTCTGTCTGGGTGGCGAGCTTGGTCCATGCGGATCTTTTGATCATTCTTTCGGATGTCGACGGCTTTTATCTGGAGGATGGATCGCGGATTCGGGTGGTCGAAGAATGGAAGCAGATCGAAAAATTATTCCCGCATCTAAGGGATAAAAAAAGAGCCCAAACCGTAGGCGGAATGAAAGCGAAGCTGGAAGGGGCGCGTCTTGCCATGCAATCGGGAATCCCGCTTCTTTTGGTCAACGGTCATGAGGAAAATATTATTCAAAAGGCGCTCAAAGGAGAAGATATCGGAACGCTTTTTGTGGCAGGAGAAAAGAAACGCACGGCACGTGAAAACTGGATCGCATTTTCCGCGCCGAAAAAAGGAATTTTGACCGTCGATCGCGGAGCTTACGAAGCCCTATTACGCGGACGTAAGAGTCTCCTTCCGCGCGGCGTTGTCTCTTGTCGGGGAAAATTTAGTCAAGGCGATGTGGTGGAGCTTTGCTTTGAATCGCAAATTTTCGGTCGCGGGGTCGTTCGTTACTCTCTGGATGAAATTTCAAAAATTGCCGGAAAAAAGACGGATGAAATTGAAGTGACATTGGGTTATAAGGGGGGAGACGAGATCATCCATCGCAATGATTTGGTGGTCTGGGGGTAATCATGGTTTCTCTGCGCTCTTATGTTCTGGAAGTAGCCAAAAAATCGAAGGCCGCATCGCGGAGGGTGGCCGAACTTTCCGGGCGGGAAAAGAACCGTGTCCTTCTCGAAGTGGTTCGGCTGATGGGCCAGGAACAAAAATCCTTACAAAGAGAAAATGAAAAGGATCTTCGAAGCGCTTCCCACAAAAGATTAAGTCCGGCCTTAATCGACCGATTGACGCTTACTCCAAAACGAATCGAAGAAATGCAAGAAGGGGTCCGGGTCGTGGCGCAACTGGAAGACCCTATCGGTAAAGTTCAGAAAAAATGGCGGCGCCCAAACGGGCTTTCCATTTCCAAAGTCACCGTTCCCCTGGGCGTCATTCTGATCATTTATGAATCCCGGCCCAATGTGACTTCGGAGTGTGCGTCGCTTTGTTTGAAAAGCGGCAACGCCGTGATCCTGCGCGGCGGAAGTGAAGCGTTTCATTCCAACCGCGCCTTGGCTCAGATTTATTGGAAGGCGCTCAAAAAATTTCATCTTCCTGAAGCGGCGGTTAGTTTTGTCGAAAAACAAGATCATGCCGCGGTTGATCTTTTCCTCAAGCTGGAAGACTGGCTGAACCTCGTGATTCCCCGGGGAGGAGAAGCTCTTATCCGCCGGGTGGCGTCCCGTTCACGGGTACCGGTGATCAAACACTACAAGGGAGTTTGCCATCTTTATATTGATGAAAAAGCCAATTTGCAACAGGCTGTGCAAGTTGCCGTAAACGCCAAATGTCAAAGACCAGCTACCTGTAATGCAATGGAGACGCTTCTTGTCCATAAAAAGATTGCGCCGCGGTTCCTTCCGGTATTGGGACGCGAACTTTGGCATGCCCACTGTGAAGTTCGCGCAGATCGGGAGGCGAAGCGTTTTTTGCCGGAAAGCAAACTGGCTAAAAAAGGAGACTGGGGAAAAGAATTTTTGGAAAATATTTTGGCGGTCCGGGTCGTCCCTAATTTGGAAGCGGCGATTTCACATATCCAGACTTTTGGTTCCGCCCACACGGACGGGATCCTCACACGAGACCGGCGAACGGCCCGTCGGTTTGTAGAGGCCATCGATTCTTCTTCTGTCATGGTGAATGCTTCCACGCGTTTTTCCGATGGTTTTCAGTATGGTTTCGGTGCCGAAATCGGAATTTCCACCGACAAGATTCATGCGCGCGGCCCCATGGGTTTGGAAGGACTCACTTCCTATAAGTATGTGGTCGAGGGACAAGGCCAGATTCGGGAATAATTAATTTAATGAAAATCGGGATTCTTGGCGGGAGTTTTGACCCTATCCATCAAGGGCACCTCACCCTTGCGCGGGAAGCCGGGAAGCAGTTTAGACTCGATAAAATCCTTTTTCTTCCCGCACTTCACCCCCCTCATAAGAAGGCGTCGGTTTCCACACCGGCACCGCATCGGGCCCGAATGGTAGAGCTCGCCATTATGGGCGAGCCGCATTGGGAGCTTTGCGACCTGGAATTGCGCCGTCCCGGGATTTCCTATACGGTCGATACGCTGCGCGAGCTGGTTAAAATTTACCCTTCCCCTCACAAACTTTTTTTTATTGCCGGCGCCGATTCCTTGGTTGATTTTAAAGACTGGAAAAATCCCGAGGTAATTTTAAAGTTGGCCGAATGGATTGTGGCCGGGCGTCCGTCGATCAAATTGCCCGATCCCTTGCCGGCGCGAATTCATTCGCTTCACATGCCTCTTATAAAAATCTCTTCTTCCGAAATTCGGCAAAAAGCAAAGCGAGGCGAGGACATTTCTGGAGAGGTTTCGACCAAAGTTCGGGCTTATATCGAGCGAATGAAAATTTATCAGGAAAAAATACGATGAACATAACCTTTCATCTTTTGCTTCTGGGGATCCTACTTTTTTTAGCGGCCTTTTTCGCCGGAACAGAGACCGCTCTTTTTTCTCTCAACCGGATGGAGCGCCGTAGGCTTGTTGAGAAACATCCGAAACTCGGAAAACTCATTGACGATTTGCTGACCCATCCTCGCCGTGCCATCATCACACTTTTGATTGGAAGCAACACAGTCCATATTGCTGCGACTGCGATTGCGACCTTACTTGCTCTTCATTATCTTGGGCCCCAAGGAACGGGTTTGGCCGTGGCCTTATTCACGCTGACTTTGATTTTTTTTGGGGAATTCCTCCCTAAAATTATTGCCGTACGAAACAATGAACCGTTGGCTCTTGCAATGGCGCCGATTTTGCAAATTCTTTCGGGAATTTTCTTTCCACTCCGCCGTGTTATCCAATGGGTGAGTGATTGGATTTTGAGTTTTCTTATTCCTGGAGCCAAGGAATCCCCCCAGCTCATTTCAGCCCCGGAACTCAAAACCTTGGTCAAGATCGGAGAAGAAGAGGGAATCATCGACCGTGAAGAGCGCCAGATGATTCAAAAGCTTTTTGAATTGGGCGAGCGGCCGGTCCGTTCGATCATGACGCCGCGTACGGACCTTACGGCGCTCCGATTGGGCGATCCGTGGGAAAAACAAGTCGAAATCATGAAAAATTTCCATTTTTCTTCTTTTCCCGTCTATCAGGATTCCCTCGACCAGATTACCGGTGTGGTTTCCACTCAAGCCGTGATCTTAGGAGGAGAGCAGGATCTCCAAAAATATTTAAAATCCGTGTTGTATGTGCCCGAGCTGAAGCGGATCGATGAACTCCTGCGCGATTTTCAAAAAACCGGGGACCGCTTTGCCGTTTGCGTGGATGAATTCGGGGGTACGGCCGGCGTCGTCACGCTCGAAGACATCCTCGAGGAAATCTTCGGCGAGTTTTATGACGAGTATGCGCGTCCCGAGTCGCCGATTCGGGAGTTGGGGATGGCGGAGTATCTGGTGGATGCCAAAATTCCGCTCGTCCAATTCAATGAATTTTTTCATACCAAGCTTCGTTCGATCGAAGCCGAAACCTTAAGCGGTTTTATTCTTGAAAAAATGGGTCGGGTACCCCGGAAAAACGACATTTTGGAACTCAAAGAATTCAGCCTTCGAATCCATGACATGGCGAGGCAGCGAATTGTCAAAGTAATCGTGAAGCCAAAATGAGTCTTTTAATCGGAGTGGCTGTTTGTTTTTTTCTTTCGGCCTTTTTTTCTGCCTCAGAAATGGCTTTTCTGTCGACCGACCGCGTCAAACTTCGTCATGACGCCGAAGGAGGGGATGGACGGGCGCTCAAACTGTTAGATCTTTATGCGGACTCGAGGAAATTTATTACCAGCGTGTTGATCGGCAATAACCTAGTCAATACCTTGGCGACGGTTCTCTTTACAATTTTTTTGGACAACCATTTTCAAGTTCACAATGAATGGATTGTGACGGCTATCTTAGCACCTCTATTGATTATTTTCGGAGAGACTACGCCAAAAAGTTACGGGAGGCACCGTGCCAGAAAATTTTTGTTGGATCACTCAGGCCTTACGCTTTTTTTTGCAAGGTTATTCGCCTGGCCTTCGCTGATTTTAATCGCCGCCTCCGACATTTTTCTCGGTTGGGGAAAAATTAAAATGCAGAAAAACGTTCTCGTGAGTGAAGACGAATTCCGGTTCCTTATTGCAGAAAGCGTCCGCTCGGGCGTTCTTGAAGAACACGAAAGAAAATTGGTAGAGCGGATTCTTGATTTTGAGCGAACTCCCGTGGAAAAAGTGCTGCTCCCCGTGTCTTCCGTTCCTCAGGTGGAACTTTCCCAACAAGTAAAGGATGCAAAAGAAGCCGCCCGGCGAACGGGATCCAAGATCGTTCTGGTTTATGAAGAAATCCCTTCCATCGTGATCGGTATGGTTTATATTTTTGATCTGCTCTTTGAAGAAGATGGGGAGAAGAGGCTGCGTGAATATTTGCGCTCTCCCATCTTCCTTCCGAAGGAAACCTCTCTGGAAAAGGCCTTTCTTACCCTGCAGGCTAAGCGACAATCCTTTGCCCTTGTGACCGATGCCCGCCGGGAAGTCATCGGCGTCATCGATATCGAAAGTCTTCTCGCGCTCTAAAAATAGCTTGACCCTTCCGGCCAACGTGCTTATACTGCCTGAAACTGAGAATCATTCTCAAATAGGAATCGGAGGGTTCATGTCCCAGGCATTTATTATTGTTCTTAGAGAAGGTTTCGAGTCTTTTTTGATCGTGGCCATTATCCTTTCTTACCTAAACAAGGTGGGGCATACGCGACTTATCCCCGCCGTTTATTGGGGAATCTTCATCTCGCTTTTTGCCAGCGCAGGCATGGGTTTTATTATCCTCCAAACTGCCAATGGACCTTTTTGGGAAGGTGTCTTCGGATTGGTGGGAGCGACCCTGGTAGCAACCTTCGTTCTTCATATGTGGCGCACGGCCTCCCATTTGAAAAAAGATGTAGAAAGCCGCCTTCGCGAGACGACCGCAGGAAAGACAAATCTTTGGGCATTTTTTGGCGTCTTTTTATTTACCGTCCTCATGATCACACGTGAAGGTATGGAGACAGCCTTTCTTCTTATTCAGATTCACGATCCTCAGGTGGTGACCGGTGCCTTTTTGGGAATGGCTGCCGCAATCGGAATGTGTTCCCTTTGGGCCCGCTTTGGACACCTGATCAACCTCAAGCTCTTTTTTCAAGTAACCTCCATCTTTCTTCTTTTATTTGTCCTGCAAATTCTGATTTATTCTTTCCATGAATTTACCGAAGCAGGCCTTTTGCCTCATAGTGAAGCATTGCATCTGGCCACGGAACCTTTTTCTCCTGACGGAATTTATGGGCGATGGGTTACACCGCTAATGATCGGGGTCTGTGCAATTTGGTTAATCGGCGCATGGCTTCATAACCGGCTTTCGCGGAAACAGGCGACCTCGTCCCGGTGAGTTCGATGACGCAAAAAGCAATTCCGGAATCCGAAACAAAAACATGGCGTTCCGAAGAACTTTTTTCCGGAAAGCGGGAAATTCTCATTGAACATGAAGGGGCTTATTACCGGCTTCTTATCACGAAAGCCGGAAAGCTGATTTTGAACAAGTAGAAGATCAAGAACAGCCAGGGAAGAGGGGCGCCTTGCACTCAGTACCCAGCAATCAAAAGAAAAAGGAGCCATTAAATGAATTCGAGAAAAATGCTGGGTATGGTTTTTTTTGCGGGGCTTTTGATGTTGGTGTTTTGTCAAAGCGCTTTCGCTCACGCGCGAAATTATGCGTGGACCGAAGAATACAAAACGCTTCCAAAGAATGTGTTCGAGCTTGAAAATTGGGTGACTTTTAAAGTACCGGATGGGGGAGTCACGAACGCCAATACGATTGAGTATCAGGAAGAACTCGAATACGGAATCACCGATCATTGGAATATCGCTCATTATGAGCGTTGGAAGACGACGAACCGGGCTGGTTCCGGAAAAGATGTCACGGTTTATCAGGGGTTTAAGTTTGAGACAAAATATCGATTTGGAGAAAAAGGAAAATATTGGGTGGATCCGTTGCTTTATTTGGAGTTTAAAACCGATGTCCGAGAGAAACACAACAAAAACAAACTAGAAGGAAAGATCGTACTGTCCAAAGATTGGGACAAGTTCAACCTGGTTTATAACCAAATCATGGAATCGGAGTTAGACAACGGCGGCCGGACGGAGCATGAATATCGGGCGGCGGCAAGTTACGAGATTTTTTCCGGCTTCCGCCCCGGCGTAGAAGTCTTAGGAAATTATTGGGAGCCGGGCTCTCACCGCAACGAAATTGCATTGGGTCCTTCCCTGGCCTATGAGGGCAAATATTTTTGGCTAACGGCGGGACTGGCCTTTGGTGCAAATAATGCGGCGGATGATTTTCAAGCCCGGATTATTTTGGGCGTCACTTTTTAAGGACCGATGACACAGAAACCCTTTAAACTATTATTTATCGCGACGTTTCTTATGATGGGCGCAGTTTCTGCCCACGCGCAATTTAATAAGAATGCCACTTGCCCTGTCATGCCGGGTACGGCAGTTAAAGAAAAGTTTTATGTGAATTACCAAGGAGAGCGTGTCTACTTATGCTGCCGTGCCTGCGTGAAGGCCTTCAAAAAGCATCCGGAAAAGTATCTTAAAAATCTAAATCCATGACAAAATTGACCAACGATCAAGTCCGCGAATACGATCTCAAAGGGCTCAAACTGACTCGGCCCCGCGAAGTGATTGTTGAAAAAATACTGGCCGCGAAAGTAGGGGAGCATTTTTCCGCCGACGAACTCTGGGAACAGCTTCGGAAAACCGAAGGCCATGTCTCAAAAGCCACGGTTTACCGGACGCTCGGCTTGCTCGTGAAAAAAAAAGTGGTTGAGGAACACGACTTTGGAAGAGGGCAAAAATATTACGAACGTATGGTCGAGCGTCCCCACCACGACCATCTTATCTGTATTCATTGCGGCCGGATTATAGAATTTGGCAATCTTGAAATCGAAAGGCTCCAAGAGGAAGTGGCTCGACGCGAACACTTCAAAATTGCCTATCACAGTCATAAATTGTTCGGAGCCTGTTCCCGCTGTCATTCGAAAATTCCCTCTCAAACCCGCCCAGCCCCTTAATAATTCTCTCTCCCGGCCGATATTATAGAAAGCAATTAGAAGGTCTCTGTCCACCGGCTCTGTATCCTGTCTTTATGATAAGGGTCATTGCCATTGCGAATCAAAAGGGCGGGTGCGGCAAGACCACGACGACCATCAATCTTGGCGCCTGTTTGGCCCGCTTAAAACAGCGGGTTCTTCTGCTGGATCTGGATCCGCAGGCCCACACAACGGTGGGGCTTGGCGTTTTTCCGGAAAAGCTGAAACGAACCCTTTACGACTTTCTTTGCCCGCAAGCCTCCCAAAAACCCTCTCTGGATGAAACTATTCTTGAGATCGATTCCTTTCTCCATTTATTTCCCGGTGACCTCCGTCTTCACGAATACGATGAATTTCTCTCAGGAAATTCCCAGAGGGAGAAACAGCTCAAATACCTTCTTTTGTTTTCACTCCCGCGGCCCGACCCTTTTGATTTCATTCTGATCGATTGCCCCCCCAATCTGGGTCTTTTGACGCGGAATGCTTTGGAAGCGGCACAAGAGGTGATTGTACCCATCGAGCCCTCCTTTTTTTCTCTTCACGGGCTCGCCAAAATTTCCGAAACCTTGCAACAAGTTGGTGCAAAGCGGGGACAAGTTCATCAAACCAATGCCCTGCTTACCCTTTTTGACGCTAGAAGTGATTTTTCACAAGAGGTTCACGAAGAAGTCAAAAAACATTTTCAAGACCGTCTTTTCCGTACGGTGATTCGGGAAAATATCACGCTTCGGGAAGCGGCCGGTGCCGGACTCAGCATTGCAGATTACGATCCACTCTCCATCGGCTATCGGGATTATATGGGGCTTGCCACAGAAATTCTGGAACGGGGAGGAAAATGGAATACGGAAAGTTCCTCCTTGGAAAACGGCCGACGTCTCAGGCCACGGAAAGTTTCGGGCGGAATTCTTTTTCAATGCCTTGCTCCGGATGCAAAAGAAGTTTTTCTTGCCGGGGATTTTAACCAGTGGGTGGGCGAAGCTTTGATTCGACGCTCGGCTGGCGATCTTTGGCAACGCGTTTTCCCGCTCACTCAGGGGGCATATCGTTACAAATTTCTAATCGACGGGGAATGGAGGCTAGACCCGGCGGCACCCTTTCAAAAGGATAATTCTTTCGGCAATCAAGATTCCTATATCGAGGTCAAGGACCGTGAATAAAGTCGAAAAGAAATTGAAGCGGGGGTTGGAAGATATTTCACCTCTTTTTCGAAATGCTCCATCCTCCTCGTCCTCTCCTACGGAAATCCTGAGTCCTTGCGCTTTTAAATTTGATGTCCAATTTCTCACAGTATGTGTGCCGGATCATGAGGGAGATGCTTTTTTGTCCAATGCCTATCTGGCCTCGCAGGTCATTCGTCAAAGCTCTCTTTTTTCCTCGCTGGTCTCCATTATCCCGGGCGCCGAGAATGTCTTTCCCTCAGTCGAACATTTGGATTCACGAATTTCACGGCTCCGTCTTTCTCCCGAGGAGCTTTGGGCGTTAACCCAAAACGGACGCAATCATCTTAGCGGAGAAGGGGTCCGCCCCTCTGAGCCTCAAAACCCTTTTCTCGTTTTTCTCGAATTTGAGCCTTCGCAATTTCGTTCCCTCTCACGCGTGGCGCTTCTTCTCGACCGGGTTATCCTCTTTGTGCCTTCCCAAGTGGAAAGTCTGCGGGAAGCTTATCGGCTGATGAAAATATTTTGGAATTTAAACCGTGAAATTGAATTCCTCCTTCTTTTTCGTGACAAAGTTCTTTCACTGAAGCGCCAAGAATATCTTTTTGAGCAGTTTTCGCTGATCGCTTCCCGTTTTCTTGGAATTTCACCCGGCTGGCTTGGTAATTTGGCATTCCCGGGAAAGAATGACTCTCTGGGAACGGCTGAAGAAGTTTCTGAATTTAACCCGGAATATCTTCTTGCCGCGGATGGCCTGCGCCGGCCTCTTTCGCCCGAGAAACTTCACCTTTGGAATAAGCTTAGGAAAATTTTGAGATGACCGAAAAAATTTTCTTGTCAAAAGCTCCCTCGGTACAAGGCCCTCTTTCTCTGTTTCGCGAAGCCCTGGGCCTTTTGTTTCCTTCCGCAGTTTTTATCGAAGATACACAAAAGGATTTTCCTCATTCATTTTTTCTGCGTGACGGCGAAAACATCTTCTGGGCTCATTGCATCTTTATCTCTTTCTCAAAGAATGAAATTTCGGGTTATCTCGAAAAAGCAAAACAAGTTCAATCCGGGATTTCCCCCGAAAAACTGACCGCCCTTCTTTTTGCTCCGGATTTTGAAGCGGGTGTGCGGGAGATTTTGGAATTCCTACGGATCCCCATCCGTTTTTTCCGCTATCAGGAAGGCGTTCCGCTCGAACGGGCAGGCCGATCCTCCCAGGAGCCGATTTTATGGCTCCAGGAAATGGCAACCCCGAATGTTTCGCCGTCTCCTTTGTTGGAAAAAAACTTCCCTGAAAAAACCTCTATAGAAGCACCTCTTCTTTCATCCAACCGTTTGAGCCGTGAAGAGCTGCGTGAATTCATCCAGCTTGAGCTGGATGCGGCACAAATCACTTGAGCTTCCTTTCCCCCTCCATTACAATCATTTACGAATACAGTTATGGACACTATGGGGATTCAGGAAAGCCTTGAAATATTGAAGCAGGTTCAGGAAATTGACCGCGATCTGTACGCCATCCAGCAGGAACTAGACTCCATCCCGGAGACCCTTGAGCAATTCAGTGCCCAGTTCGAGGCCGAGAAATCCCACCTTAATACACTTGAGACTCGTCTAAAAGAAGCGCAGTTACGCCAGAAGCAGAAAGAAGGGGAGTTGGGTGAAAAAGAAGGTCTCATTCGTAAATATGATTCCCAGCTTACTCAAGTAAAAACGAATAAGGAATATTCTGCTCTCCAGCAAGAGATCGCTTCTCTTAAAGCAGACAATGCCATAGTTGAAGATGCAATTCTGACGATTTTGGAAGAGATTGAGAAAATTCAAAAGGAAGTGCGCACAGAGCGCGATCGTCTTATGAACGCGGAGAAAGAATTGCAGCAGAAAAAGACCGAGTTAAACAGCCGAGCCGAATCCGTAAAAATTCAACTTGCGGATTTGAATAAAAAGCGCGGTGAGATCATCGCTCAGGTTCCTCCTGAAACCCGTGAACTCTATGACAAGATTGTTCGAAAGAAACGGGGGTTAGCATTGGTGGGCGTAGAAGGAGAAGCCTGCGGTGCTTGCCGCATGGAAATCCGTCCCCAGCTCTTAAATGAGCTTCACTTAAAGGAAGCCCTCGTCGTCTGCGAGCATTGCTCTCGCATCCTCTATATCGCCTAATTTTCCTCGATTTTTCGGCTCTTTCCAAGGGATAACCCTATCCCATTATTTTCCCACTTGACACCCTCCCCAAGCCTTTATATACTCTCGCCGATGTATAAAGTGGTGAAAAGTGGGGTATTGTGGAGATTAAATGTTTTACGGTGAATATGCCCATGCACTTGATAAAAAAGACCGGCTCATTATCCCGGCCAAATTCCGCGAAGTTTTCAAAGAACACTTTGCAGAAAAATTTTATCTAACGAGAGGATTGGACGGATGCCTATTCGTATTCACGGAAGAATCTTGGAAGAACCAAGAAAGAAAATTTCGGGAGATGCCCTTCACCCGAACCGAATCGAGACAGTTCAACCGGCTTTATTTTTCCGGGGCCTGCGACACGGTCTGCGACAAACAGGGAAGGATTCTGATTCCGGAGTATCTCAAGCGGTACGCCGAAATCAAAGAGGACGTGGTGATTATCGGGGTTTCGGACCGGATCGAAATTTGGGCCAAAGAGAAGTGGGAGAAGTTCTTTGAAAAAAATCAGGGAAGCTTTGAGGAATTGGCGGAGAAGCTCGTTGATAAAAACGAAAACACAAAATAGGAGGATTGGATGGGCCAACGTTTGAAGAGCGGAAATTCGGTGAACGTGCTCCATTTTCCCGACATCTTGGACGCTTTGGAAATGGTACGGATGCGGCCTCGTTTGATGCGGGTCCTTAATCGGCACCCCAAACGGGTCGTGCTGGATTTGGCCGAAACCCGTCAGGTAAAGCTGGCCGGCTTAGGGATTCTTGTGGACCGGTTGAAGCGGTTCGGAAATGGGCACAGCGAGATTCGATTTTCGAACGTTTCGCCGCAAGTTCACCGCACCCTGATTCGCGCCGGGGTGAATGGGTTTCTCGAATCCTGATCCAAGACTTCACGAACCGGTTCTGCTCGGAGAGGTCTTAAGGCTGCTGGATCCCCGGCCCGGAGAAGTGGTGGTAGACGCCACGCTGGGAAGCGGGGGACATGCCCGAGAAATCTTGAAGCGGATCGGTTCCAAAGGACGCCTGATCGGTATCGATCAGGATCCTGAGGCCCTCCAACGTGCTCAAAAAAACCTCCAAGACTTTCCGCAAGTCGATTACGCGCAGGAAAATTTTTCAAGGCTCGATAAAGTAGTTCTCTCCCTCAATCTCAAGGCAGTTGATGCCGTATTATTAGATGTTGGGCTTTCTACTGACCAATTAGAAGACGCCCGGCGAGGTTTTAGTTTCTTAAAAGAAGGTCCGCTGGATATGCGCAGAGATCCGGAAGGGTGCCTTACGGCGCAGGACTTGGTTAATGATCTTTCTCAGGGAGAACTTGAAAAGCTTTTTCGCGTTTACGGTGAAGAAAGGTGGGCGAGGAGAATCGCCGCCGCGATTTTTCGGGAGCGGGTAAAAAGCCCGATCGAAACGACGGGAGCATTAAGTGAGTTGATCAAAAGAACCGTCCCCGCGCGTTACCGTTTCGGGTCGCTTCATCCGGCCACGCGAGTTTTCCAGGCCTTAAGGATTGCGGTCAACCGGGAACTGGAAGCATTAGGGGAAGTGCTGCCGAAAGCTTTCGAAGTGCTTTCTCCCGGCGGCCGGCTGGCAGTTATTAGTTTTCATTCATTAGAAGATCGAATCGTAAAGCGGACCTTTCGGCAGTGGGCATCCGAAAGCAAAGTTGAAGTTTTGACCCGCAAGCCGATTGAACCGGGCGCAGAGGAAATAGGACGGAATCCCCGGTCTCGGAGCGCGAAACTCCGCGCGATTGAAAAAAGTAAGGAGATAGATCGATGAAAGGCTTGGGTAAAATTCTTCTGAGTTTCACGGTTATCACCGCCGCCCTCCTTTTATATGTGAAGGAGGAAGTGGAAATCCTGCGGGTTTCCTACCGCATTCAGGAGAAATCTTCTCAACTCTCGAACCGATCCGAGGAATATCGTCGCCTCAATTTTGAAATCACCCAGATGCGCTCTCCGCAAAACCTCGAAAAAAAGATGGCTGAACTGTCTCTTCCTTTGACGCTCCCCAAACAGATTCAGGTCTTGCGAGTTCCCGAGTCGATTACCCGGCCGCAAGTCAGTCCTCTTCCTTTACGCTCCTCTTCAAGTAATTTTTTTGATTTTCTCGGGCAGTGGATTCAAGTCGCACAAGCGCGCACAGAACAGTAAAAGCAAACCGGATTTCGCCCGAGCGGTTTGCGCTCGTCCAGTTTTTCCTCTTCGCCGTTCTTTTAACCCTTCTCTTTCAAACGGCACAGCTTTCGATTTTTTATCGCTCTTCCCTGGTGGAACGCGCGGCGAGCCAGCACCGCCTCGTCATTGATATTCCGCCAATCCGCGGATCGATTCAGGATCGAAACGGGCAAGGGCTTGCCGTCAATTTGACCGTGCCTTCCATTTATGCCGTTCCGAGGCTTCTTACCCAGAAAGAAAAATCAAAGCTCGTGAGTGAACTTTCCCACACCCTTTCCCTTTCTCCGGATTTTATTCAGGAAAGGCTGAATCGAAATAAATCTTTTGTCTGGCTCAAGCGGCGGGCGTCGATTGAAGAGGCTAAAAAAGTGGGGGCGCTTGAAAACTCTGCACTCGGTATCCTTCAGGAGCACCGGCGATTTTATCCTCACGGACAACTCTTGGCGAATGTCTTGGGATTCACTGATGTCGACAACCGGGGAATCGAGGGGATCGAGCGGACGCAAGAAGTGGAACTTCGCGGGAAAGCCGGCAAACGATACAGCCGCCGCGATGCCTTTGGCCGTGAAATAAAGGCCTTTGAAGAAAAAACCATTCCGTCGGTGGACGGCCACCGATTGGTTCTCACGATTGATCGTTACCTTCAGTATGTAACCGAGCGCGCACTCGAACGTTCCTATCGTCAATGGAAAGCAAAAGGGGCGGCGGCCATTTTAATGAATCCCGAGACGGGAGAAATTTTAGCGATGGCCACCCGGCCCACTTTTGATCCCAATCAGCCGGGAAATTTTTCATCTGAGAATCATCGTAATCGCGCGGTAACGGATATGTTTGAACCGGGCTCTGTCTTTAAGATTGTGGCCGCTACCGGTCTATTGGGCGAACACAGAGTCAAGATGACCGAGAAAATAAATTGTGAAAGCGGGGCTTGGACCTATGGCATCAAGACGCTCCACGACGTCCATGAATACGGATCCCTAACCTTTCCTGAAGTGATCGTTAAATCCAGCAATATCGGGACAGCAAAACTGGCCTCGCGCCTGAGCCCTTCAACTTTTTACGGCTACATGCAGATCTTTGGCTTCGGCTCTAAAACGGGGATTGATTTGGAAGGAGAATCGCCCGGCTTTATTCGCCCACCCAATCAATGGTCGAAGACTTCACCCTATGCCATTCCGATTGGGCAAGAAGTTACGGTGACGGCCCTCCAACTTGCCCGGGCGATTTCCCTGATTGCCAACGGAGGCCATCTGGTTGAACCTTATTTGATTGACCGGGTAGAAGATGTCCACGGAGTGACTTTGAGAAAGCATGAAATCATTCGTTCGGAAGTAAAAATCCCGGCACCTATTATTGAAGTCCTCAAGGAAATTCTTTGGAGAGCAACGGAAGAGGGGACGGGAAAGATGGCCCGAGTCAAAGGGATTACGGTTGCCGGAAAGACGGGAACGGCTCAAAAAATCAGCGGGAAGGGATACTCCCATTCGAACTTCATCGGTTCTTTTATTGGTTTTGCGCCGGCGGACCATCCGCTTCTTTCAATGGTGGTCGTAATCGATGACCCCCACCCTTCTTATTACGGCGGCACGGTAGCCGCTCCGGTTTTTAGCGAAGTGATGGAAGCGGCGCTCGCCCATTTGGGCTATTCACCTCCCTAAATCTTTTCGAGCCCCTCCGCCACTTTTCGGGTCGCTTTATTTCCGTAGAGGCGGTCAAGCTCTACCAAGCCGGCGGGACTTGTCACATTGGTTTCGATGAGTTTTCCGGCGCGGACATCGATTCCCACAAAATAAAGGCCTTCTTTTAAGAGAACGGAACGAAGCGAGCGGACCAGCCGGTTTTCCCCGGCGCTCACCTGGCAGGAGACAAACCGCCCGCCCAAGCTGAGATTGGTACGAAAATCTCCCGGCGGGGGAATCCGCAGAAAAGCGCCTAAAATTTCTCCCTTCCAAAGCAAGATCCTTTTATCGCCTTCTTCTTTTGAAAGCGGAATAAATTCTTGAGCAATGACCGGCTCTTTTTCTTTTTGGGTCGCTTGTTCTAAATTTTTTTTAGCCCGCTTTTCATTTTTCCTTAAAAGAAAAACTCCCTTCCCTCCTTTTTCATAAAGCGGCTTGATCACTAAATCCGCACGGATTTTCTTTTGGAAATTAAAAATTTCATCGAGACGGGCCGAAACGAGAGTCGGGGGAGACCAGCGGGAGAAAGAAAGTCCGAAGAGTTTTTCGTTGGCGTCTCGGATGCCGCGAGGATGATTGATGACTTGAGTTTTCCGGGCAAGCGGTTCCAGCAGGTAAGTGAGCGAAAGATAGGCGGTATCAAAAGGAGGGTCTTTTCGGATGAGCACCGCATCAAAATCCGCGAGATTGAATTTTTTTTCAGGGCCCGAATGATAGCAATTTCCTCCGAGCGGACGGATCAGGTACCCTCGGCCGTTGACCTGGCCCGAACGGAGCGACAGAGAGGGAGGCGTGAAAAGAAAATTCTCATGCCCCCGAGAGGCCAGTCCTCTCAGGAGGCGCAGTGAGGTGTCCCAGGGAAGATCCAGCGTTTCCAAGGGGTCCATGACAAATGCGAAGCGTTTCATATCGTGATAACATATTCTACGATGAGCACCCTCACGGGAGAACAGGAATCTGGGCCGATTGCCTCGGAAGCGGAGCTTTACTCTTTTTTTCAACGATTTGCCAAGCCTACCAGTGAGCACCGTCTCGGGATCGAATGCGAATTTTTTGGAGTTAATCGCGAGACCGGTAAAGCTCTGCCTTATCTGGGTCCTTCCGGAATCGAAGCCATCCTTTGCCGTTTGGCTGCGGTTTTTCATTATGAGCCGGTTCTGGAGGAAGGCCATGTCATTGCCCTTCGTCAGGGCGAAAACTGGGTGACGTTGGAGCCGGGAGGCCAGGTGGAGCTCAGTGCACCGCCGGTGCGAAGTGTCTTTGATGTCGAAAAACAAATCGAGGTCTTCGCCGGCCAGTTGCGGGAAATGAAACGTTATTTTCCTGAAATTACCTGGCTCTCAGTGGGTCTCCAACCTTTTAGTTCGCTTGGTGAAGTGGCGTGGGTTCCCAAACACCGCTATCAATTGATGGCGGATTATTTTCGTTTCCGCGGCCGCCTGGCCCATGAAATGATGAAGCTCACCGCCACCAATCAAGTCAATTTAGATTTTTCCGACGAACGCACAGCCCTCGCACAATTTCGCGTGACCTTCGCCCTCAGTTCAATTGTATCCGCGCTTTTTGCCCATTCCTGTTTTTCCGGGGGTAAACCCAACGGTTACCTTACCCGCCGCGTCCAGATCTGGGAAGAAACGGATCCGGCGCGTTGCGGAATCCTTTTTGAATTTATCAAGGAAGGAAAAAGTTTTCATGACTATGTGGATTATCTTCTGGACATGCCCCTCATCTTCATTGTCCGCGATGAAAAATGGATTTCGATGGAAGGGATTTCCTTTCGCGAATTTCTAAAAGGTGGGAAAAAACCTTATCAGGCGACTTGGTCTGATTTTGAATTGCACCTCAGCACCGCTTTTCCCGAGGCCAGGTTCAAGCATTACCTGGAAATCCGTGGGGTGGATGCCCAACGCCTTCCCTTGATTCCGGCCGTGACCGCATTTTGGAAGGGGATTCTTTATGATGAAAAGATTCGTGAATCGGCGTGGAGTTTGGTAAAGGGTCTTTCAGCCCAAGAACAGCTCAATTTACATCGCGCGATCCCCAAAGAAGGCCTTCGGGCAAAAGCCGGAAAAACTCCGATCTGCGAAATTGCGCAAGAGCTTTATCGTCTTTCATGCGAAGGGCTCGGTCGACAGGCGGTGGCCGGCGAAAAAAGCGAATGCATTTATCTTGATCGAATCAATGAAGAAATCCTCAATCCTTGCCGCTCACCGGCCGATACACTTCTTCAGAAATGGCATGGAGACTTTGTCCAAGATCCCCGGCGCCTCATCTCTTATCTTGAAATTTAACCTCCCATGAAAATTTTTGACCAGATCTTGAGTTTTTTTGGATTTTCAGAGCAAGAAAAGCGCGCAGCCCAGCGCTTAAAAATCTTTGAAGCCGTCTACCTTGATTGGAAAGATTCCGCAGGGAAAGAAGGGAAGGGAGAAGGCAAAGATATTTCCACTTCCGGCATCCGTTTCGCAAGCGATATCGAGTTTCCAAAAGGAACGATTCTGGATTTGAAACTGCGATTTGCCCCCGGCTCCATTCAAAAAGAAATGTTGGAAGTGAAAGCGCAAGTCATCCGTTGCTATAAACCCAAAGGCGGTCGGCATTACCGGGTGGGATGTATTTTTAAAAACTTGGATCCGGAAGCGCAGGGGGTCCTGAAAAGCCTTATCGGTTGGCTTAAGGAAAGAGAAAAAAAGTACCTCTTTTTTAGGTATCAATGAACGTTTCTCCTTGTGTTAAAATGCGCCTCCTTTTCCCTTAAATCCGCGGGGCGTAGCTCAGTTGGCAGAGCGCACGGTTCGGGACCGTGAGGCCGGAGGTTCAAATCCTCTCGCCCCGACCACTTTTTTTCCTCACTTATATGATTGAAATAAGAAAATCTGCGGACAGAGGCCATGCGGACCACCGATGGCTTCAGACCCATCACACTTTTTCCTTTGCGGATTACCACGATCCCAAACACATGCATTTCCGGTCATTACGGGTGATCAATGAAGATTTTGTTCAGCCCGGGCAAGGCTTTCCCACCCATTCTCATCAAGACATGGAAATTTTGACTTACATTCTTGAAGGAGCCTTGGAGCACAAGGACAGTATGGGCAATGGTTCAGTCATTAAACCCGGTGACATTCAGCGCATGAGTGCGGGTACAGGCGTAACGCACAGCGAACATAATCCTTCCAAAAAAGATTCGGTTCATCTTCTGCAAATTTGGATTTTGCCCAAAACCCTAGGGCTTCAACCCGGTTATGAGCAGGTTCATTTCGAAGATGAAGCGAGAAAAAACCGTTTTTGTTTGATCGCTTCTCATCATCCCATAAAGGGAGCGGTAAAAATTCATCAGGACGCCGAGCTTTTTACTTCCTTATTAAATAAGGGGACAAAAGTGGGATACGAATTAAAAGAAAATCGTTTTGCCTGGCTGCAAGTGGCGGGCGGTTCCGTCAATCTGAATGGAATTCTTCTTGCGGCAGGAGACGGAGCCGCGGTAAGTAAGGAAAAAAATCTCCAAATCTCAGCGGAACGAAATTCGGAAGTATTATTGTTTGATTTAGCCTGAAATACCTAGGATCGCTACCTTACTAAGCGATGCGTTGATTTTTAGAAGAAAGGGATGGGGGGCTTATTTCCTGCCGAGAAAATTTTTTGATAATTTTCTCTTGAGCATTTGGAAAATTCCGGGCGCCTTCATGATTTTATAGCCGAGACTGTAACGGTAGGTTTCGGAGTAAATACAGTGCCACAGAAGCCGTTCGGGCGAGACCTTAAACAGTCGAACATTCAATCCTTGATCGGCCGACGTGATAATTTTTCCGGAATCGGGATCTTTATACCGAAAGAAAGACTTGCCCGGCGTTTCCACATAACTGACGTAAAGCCGCCAACCCGGATTTTGCCAATTCGTGTGCCAACTCATATAGCCTTGCGGGGGATAAAGAAAAAACCCGCTGCTGTGGATGTCGAGCCGTTCTCCTTCAAAAACTTCGCCGATTTGCTTAGAGATAATTTGATCCACTTGCTTTCGCGCCGCCGCAACCTCCTCCCCGAACACTCCTTCTTGATAACGTTTGTCGTTAAAAACAATGACGTTTGAAATTTCTCTTTCGGTGCGGATTCCGTTGATGTCTTTTCCCGTTTTTAAAATTTCTTCCAAGGCTTCGGGAGACACGTATCGGAGGGCATTGGATTCCGGAATAAACTGATTCTTCAAATGAGAGGAGGCGGCAGCTTTTTGGGCCTGCACGCACTTTTTTACTGCCCCAGCGAGTTCCTGATCGCCGGCCAAGTCCCGCAATTCGTAAAAATTCCCTTTTTGGGATAAGGTCATCTTTTGCATAGTAGATTGAGCCTTATCCGGTGAGGAGGTGAGGATATTTTTTTCCAATTGAAGTCAACCTTGTCCACCAAAAATCCTTTCCAAAACAGTGAAAATTGAAAACGCGCCCCCATTTTATAAATCCGTTTTTTTTATGCCATCGCGATATTTTAACATTCTTTAAGAAAACGGCCAAAAAAATAAGCTGAAATCCTTCACAGGCCAACATCCTCAAAATAAATTGTTTAAGAGAAACAGCGACACCCTGTTTTCGGTAGAGGGGCGAGACAATCAAGCCGTAAGTATAAACCATTTTTTTCTGAAGCGGAACATGCGGTCGCCGGATATGAGCCAGATCCGCAAAGAGGGTGCTCGTCCAGTTTACAGCGATCACTTCATCCCGCTTGAGGGCGGCAAAAAGGCGGCTTCCACGGTCAAATTGCTTCTGAAATTCTTGGCGAGGGGGCATTCCTTCAGCTACCCGAAACGATGTCATCTCTTCCCTTGAAATCTCCCGAAAATTGTCTGGGGAGGGGCTGGAATTGGCCTCAGTTTCTCCCAGTTCTTTCATATAAAAATCGAGGGAATGGACAGAAGAAAATAGTTTGAGGCGATTGAGAATGCGGCAGAGAGTTTCATCTGCCCCGAAATCCCGATAACACCGCCAGATTTGTCTTAAAAGTTTAGCGCTCACGAAGTTGATCATACTATCAAAAAGGCGACGCCTCTGCCTACACTAACTCTCTGGACGATCGGCGCCTTCGAGCGTCATTCATCTCTGATTGACTTTCCGCAGCCGGGCCTTATAATCCCCCCCATTGCCGAATCCGCACCGCGGATCGGGGGACCCAATAACAATAAGGGGCGAATCACCGCAAGGTGAAAGGTTAGTCCACTCAACCTGAGCCCGTCAGCTAACCCCGTAGGCGCTAGAGAGAGGAGTCCTCCATGAGTTTCATTTTCTGTGGTTACAGCGTTTCCACCATTTCTTCCGATCCGCCTCCCACTTAAACCGTTTTTCCCAATCTCCAATCTATTTCTTAGAGACCAAGACTAAGTCTTGAGTCTCTCATTGTGTTTTTTTAGAGGAGAATATGCCGCAAATTCCCGGAAGTAAAAAAGTTGCCCGTAATGTTGTTTTGGTCACGACCGCCATGCTGAGTTTTATCAGTTTCTGGCGCGCCGCCGCGATCGTTCTGTGCGATATCGCATCCACCGTTTATTACATTGGTGGTATTGCCGAACACGCCATCGGAAAGGCTGCGCCGTGGTTTATTCTGGGCGTCATGCTTTTTTCTTACACGGTCCGAGCCATCTATATGGAATCCTGTGGCATGTTTGTCCGCGGAGGGGTTTACCGGGTGGTGAAAGAGGCCATGGGCGGCACCCTTGCCAAACTGTCGGTATCGGCCCTGATGTTTGACTATGTCTTGACCGGCCCCATCAGCGCCGTTTCTGCGGGCCAGTACTTGGTGGGTTTATTGAATACCCTCCTTCCTCGCCTTGATATCCATTGGCATTTTTCATCCGATCTTTTTGCGGTTTTGTTTGCCATTGCTGTGACACTTTATTTTTGGTGGGAAAACACCAAGGGCATTCCCGAATCAAGCGACAAGGCCCTCAAGATTATGGTGGTCACTACCGTGATGGGGGTCATCATGATTGTTTGGAGTTTCGCCACTCTTTGGATTCGGGGTTTTCATTGGCCCCCCTTTGCTCCCGTTTTTAATCAAGAATCGCTTGGTTGGCTTTATTCAATGAAAGATAACCTCAAACCGCTCGGCTTGATCGGAATCACGATTGCCTTTGGGCATTCGCTTCTTGCTATGAGTGGTGAGGAATCCCTCGCTCAAATTTATCGGGAAATTGAAGCCCCAAAACTCGAAAATTTGAAAAAGGCTGCTTTCATCGTTTTTCTTTACAGCGTGCTTTTAACTTCGTTGGGCAGTTTTTTTGCAGTGATGATCATCCCCGATTCTGTGCGAATGGCTCAATATTCGGACAATCTCATTAGCGGACTCACCATGTATTTCGTGGGTCCGATGCCGTTAAAATTGCTTTTTCAAGCGTTCGTTGTTTTTACGGGATTCCTGATCCTCTCCGGCGCGGTTAATACTTCTATCGTGGGTTCCAACGGTGTTCTCAATCGTTTGGGAGAGGACGGCATCCTGCCGGAATTTTTGCGACGTCCCCATCACCGATTCGGAACTTCCAATCGGTTGATCAATCTGACCGTCGGCTTACAACTTCTTACTATTCTTTTATGTCGTGGAAATATTTATGTATTGGGAGAGGCTTATGCCTTTGGCGTCATTTGGAGTTTTGTCTTTAAGGCCATCGCCGTCCTGATCCTGCGTTATAAAGACAAGACACCGCGCGAGTGGAAAGTCCCGTTGAACTTCAAAATCGGAAGTATCGAATTTCCGGTCGGGTTGGCGCTCATTTTTTTGGTCCTTTTTATTACGGCCTGTATGAATCTTGTGACAAAAAAAGTAGCGACGATTTCGGGGGCCCTTTTTACCCTGGCTTTCTTTATCGTGTTTGTCGTCTCGGAACAGCTCAACGAGCGCAAACGGCGCAAGCGGGGGATTTCGACTCATCACGGACATATCGATCATGTCAATTTAAACCGGGTGGAACTTTTAACACCTCACGCCTGCCACTGTTCCAAACCGAAGTGCATTGTTGTGGCCGTGCGGGATCCGAAAAATCTTGTCCATCTTCAAAAAGTTTTGCAGTCCATCTCTCCCGAAGAAACGGATGTGGTCGCGCTCACAGGAAAAGTGGCCAAGGGTTTCCATCTCGAAGGAGATCTATCGAAACCTTTGCCTGAGGAAGAAGAGTTGTTTACTCAAGTGATTGCCACTGCCGAAAAAGTAGGGCGATCCGTGACCCTTCTTTCCGTTCCCACGAACGATCCTTTTTATTTGATGGCCCGGGTAGCTTATGATCTGAAGGCGCAGGAACTCATTGTAGGAAAATCTGAGAAGTTCTCCCCGGAAGTCCAAATGGAAGAAATTGCCGTTTCCTGGGGTGCCGTCACTCCTTCCGATGAGGAGGAACGCCCTTTGCGGATTCGGATTATCTGGGGAGACGGCGAATTGAAAGAAGAGCTTTAGACCGCTATAATAGCCCCTCTAAATTCCGAAAGGCCATGAAAAGCCTAAAGAAACTTGGGAAAAATGAAAAGCTTTGTCTTGAAAAATATTCTGGCGATTTCTTTTATCCTGCTGGCGGGATTCTTGGTTTTGGTGGCCATCGACGTCATTCCTCTCTGGCAATGGATGACGATCATCTGGCATTTTTTCCCCCTCTCTATTCGTCAGCCCCTCAGTTCCAAGCTGGTTTTTTCCCTGCATCAAAACCGGCATCACGATGAAATTTTCTGGTGCATTAGCGCAACTTGGCTCGGGATGTCCTTTTGGCTTTGGACGGTCCGTGAGGAAATGATGGAAAATATCTTTAAAATTTTCCTGGTTTATTACTTGTTGATAGGGACCGTGATTTCTTCTTTTTCTTTTGTTGTCTGCCGTGCCGTGGATCCGAGCCTCGGCGTTAATTTTTATTCCTACGCGCTGGGCTTGGGCCTCATTCTCAGTTTTCTTCTCGCCAAATTTTGGTCCCTGCTTCCCTCCCTCATCCGGAGAAGACGCTTTTAAGTGGTCCGGCTTCACGCCCTTTTTAGGGGCTCGGTTCAAGGAGTCGGTTTTCGTTATACCACCCAACGACTTGCCGGGCGGTTGCCTGTGACCGGATTCGTGAAAAATCTTCCGGATGGGCAGGTAGAGCTTGTTGCCGAAGGGGAAGAGGTTTCACTGCAAAATTTTTTGCAGGAGATTCAAAAAAACTTCCACGAATACATCCGCGAAACCGACGTGAAATGGGGCAAGCCCACCGGAGAATTTAAAAGTTTCGGGATCCAATTCTAATGCGCCACGCCGTTCTGGCCGACATTCATTCCAATTGGGAGGCGCTCGAGACCGCGCTCCATTATCTGAAAAAACAGAAAATCGACGAATACTGGGTTTTGGGCGACACGGTGGGCTACGGCGCGAATCCGAATGAATGCTTTGGTTGGATGATCCAAAATGCCCAGGTGACACTTGCCGGCAATCACGAGCGGGCGGTCGTCGATCCTGAAGTTCTGGAATGGTTTAATCCGGACGCTCGGGAGGCCGCGGAATGGACTGCCCGGACTTTAAAGCCCGAGTACCGAAAAAAGATCGAGGAGCTTCCTTACCTTCATATTAATTTATTTGGAACGATCGCGCACGGCAGCCCGGACCATCCGCGCAAGTTTCGCTATCTTTTATCCTTTGAAGATGCCCGGCCTTCTTTTGACGCTTTCGAAACCCCGCTTTGTTTTGTCGGGCATACTCATATTTCCTCTATTTTCTGCGAGGGGACCCAATCCGCGGGCGCTCTTACGCCGGGCTCCTATGCGCTCGAGCGCAACGAACGCTACATTTTAAATCCCGGCTCGGTCGGCCAGCCCCGCGATGGCGATCCGCGTCTGGGTTTTGGTATTTTCGATGACCGGCAATGGACATTTGAAATCGTGCGTCTTGAGTACGATAATCAGAAGGCGGCAGCGAAAATCCGAAAGGCAGGTTTACCGGCTTTTCTGGCGGACCGACTCTTATGAGTGAAATGATTAAAAAACTCGATAAAGTACAGGCTAAGCGGGAAATTGACCGGCTGAGGCAAGAAATCGAGCGGCATAACCGCAAATATTATGTTGACGCGAAGCCCGAAATTTCGGATTTTGAATTTGATAAATTGATGCGCCGCCTCAGAGATCTCGAGAAAACCTTTCCCGAATTCCAATCTCCGGACTCACCCAGCCAGCGCGTCGGCGGGGAGCCTTTGAAAGCCTTCCGCACGGTGGAGCATAGAATTCCAATGCTTTCCCTCGACAACACTTATACCTTTGAAGAGTTGGAAGACTTTGACAAGCGGGTCAAAAAGTTTTTGGGGAAGGAAAAAGTTTCTTATTTTGTGGAACAGAAAATCGACGGAGTTTCTATTTCGCTGATTTATGAAAAAGGCCGGTTGGCTCGGGGTGTTACGCGAGGGGATGGCCGCAAAGGCGATGAGGTGACGACGAACATCAAAACGATCCGGGCCATTCCACTCATCCTTCCCGCACACGGCGCTCATTTCAAAGGAAAAATTCCGGACGTTCTCGAAGTCCGCGGTGAGGTTTATATGCCGGCGGCGAGTTTTGAGAAACTGAACAAAGAAAAAGAAAAAAAGGGCGAGGAATTTTTTGCCAATCCCCGAAATGCCTGTGCCGGCAGCCTCAAACTCCTTGATCCGAAACTCGTCGCCGAAAGGGGTCTCAGTGTTTTTATCCACGGCTTAGGTTTTGTCAAAGGAGGCGACCCCCTTCCCAAAAGCCAATCCGAGGCCTTTGAATTTTTCCACAAACTCGGTTTTCGTATCATCGAACAGACGAAAACCTGCCGGGATATTCACGAAGCGGAAGAATTTATACGCTGGTTTGAACCGAAGCGCGATTCCCTGGATTATGAAATCGATGGGATGGTGGTGAAAGTCGATTCCTTCGAAGATCAAAAAGCACTGGGTCAAACCACTCACGCGCCGCGCTGGATGATTGCCTATAAATATCCTGCGGAGCGAAAAGAAACCGTGGTGGAAGACATCCAGGTGCAGGTAGGACGCACAGGTGCCCTCACGCCCGTTGCCCTTTTGAAACCTCTACAAATTTCCGGGACTACGGTTTCACGCGCGAGTCTTCATAATGCCGACGAAATTGAACGCCTCGACGTCCGCATCGGAGATCACGTGTTGGTGGAAAAATCCGGCGAGATTATTCCGAAAGTCATCGAAGTTTTAAAGGATAAAAGAAAAAAACCGCTTCCAAAATTTAAATTTCCTGAGAAGTGCCCTGTCTGTGGCGGAAAAGCGGAGAAATTTGGTGAAGAAGTAGCGGTTCGCTGCATCAACTTTGGGTGTCCGGCCCAGCTGAAGGCGCGGGTTCGTCATTATGCCCAGCGCAATGCGATGGACATTGAAGGTCTCGGGGAAATGTGGATCAACACCTTTGTCGAACAGGGAATGATCAAGGATGTTGCTGATATTTACGGTCTCAAATTTGAGGAAGTGAAAAATCTGGAACGGATGGGGGAGAAGTCAGCCCAAAATCTTTTCAACGGGATTGAAGAGAGCAAAAAGCGGCCGCTCGAGCGTTTAATTTTTGGTCTTGGAATTCCCAACGCGGGGGAGCGTGCCGCCGATCTTTTGGCGCAGCGTTTTAAATCGCTCGATCGCTTAACGGAAACAGGCGTGGAAGAACTTTCTTCCATCCGCGAAATCGGCCCTGTGACGGCGGAATCCATCGTGAAATTTTTCAAAGAACCGGGCACAAAAAAAGTTTTATCAAAACTTTCCAAGGCGGGTATTCGTTTCAATATTGTGGAAGAAGTAAAAGCCAGCGGCCCGCTTGCCGGCAAGAGCGTGGTCATTACCGGATCTTTGGAAAGTTTAGGTCGAAGCGAGGCGGAAGCGCTGGTGCGACGTCTGGGGGGGCATCCCTCGGGAAGCGTTTCCAAAAAAACGGATTTCCTCGTCATCGGCAAAGATCCCGGTTCCAAGTACGACAAGGCCAAAGAACTAGGCATCAAAATCCTCTCTGAATCCGAGTTCAAAAAACTCACACAGTCCTAATTTCTCGCTTCAAGCTTCCGTCTTTTTTCGCCGAAAATGGAATGTGGCAAAGCTAGCGGAAGCACCCTCGGTTGATTTTCCCCTGCAGGAGTTCCTGGACTACCTTTCGGTGGAAAAGGGGCTAGCAGTAAATTCAATTGAAGCCTACAGCCAAGATTTAGTTCAGTACCGGGATTTTTTGGTGAAGAGGAAAATTAAAGACATCAGCCGCGTAAAACGCGATGACATTTCCCAATTTCTTCTTAAAGAAAAAGACCGCGGTCTTCAAACCCCATCGCTTGCACGCCGGCTCGTGGCCATCAAACTTTTTCACCGGTTTCTTTTAAAAGAAGGCCGCCTGCGTGAAGATATCACCAGCGTCCTTGAATCTCCTCGCCTGTGGCAAAAACTTCCGCAGTTTCTAACGCTTTCCGAAATGGAAAAAATGTTGAAAGTTCCCATGCCGAAGGGGAACGAAGGAATTCGTGACCGGGCGATCCTGGAACTTTTTTATGCCACCGGAATGCGGGTATCGGAAGTGACCGGGTTGAAGACCGAAGACGTCAATCTGGAAAGCGCATTTTTGAAATGCCGCGGCAAAGGAGGGAAGGAGCGGATTGTTCCGATGGGGCAAGTGGCGATCGATTCGATTAAAATTTATCTTTCGAAAGTGAGGAGCAGCCTTCCGAAGAGCGAATTTCTTTTTTGTGGAGCCAGCGGAAAACCGTTAAGTCGTCAACGCCTGTGGCAGCTCGTGAAAAAATATGCGAAACAAGGGGGGATTCAGAAAAAAATCACCCCGCACACTTTTCGCCATTCCTTCGCAACGCATTTATTGGAAGGCGGCGCGGATCTCAGAATCGTACAGGAGCTTTTGGGCCATTCCGACATTGCAACCACTCAAATTTACACCCATGTTTCGCGGGACCACCTCAAAAGCGTACATTCGCGCTTCCACCCCCGCCCCTGATTTTATAATTTCCCCCTTTCTCTTTCTTTGATAGAATTCTTTCTATGAAACGCTTTTTGATTCTCACGTTGGCAGTTTTTGCTATTTTGGGCCCTCAGGCGGTCCAAGCGGCGGATTCAGAACGGGATCTTCTCAAAGCCACTCGGGGCAGACCCGGCGAAGAAGTGATTCAAACGGGTAAGGCTGATTCGATGAACCGAATGAATGCAATCGAACGGCGGCTTTCTCAGCTGGAAGAGGAGATCAATTATTTGGAAGAACGTACGAGAAATCTCGACCGCCGGGTGGATGACCTCCGGCAGCGTCGTTAGTGCCTAATTCGTTGACAGAAACGCCACCAATCGATATACTATTTTCGTTTCCACCCTCCTAGTACCTCCGAGTCTTAAGTGACTCAATCGAAAGCAGTTAAAAGAAGTAGCCGGGAGGGGTGTTTTTCCGAGCGTGCTTGAGCGAGTCATGGCGCTATCGTCTAGCCCGGTCTAGGACGCCAGATTCTCACTCTGGTAACACGGGTTCGAATCCCGTTAGCGCTAACATAAGGACTTATGATCGACCGGTATACACGCCCTGAAATAGGTCAAATCTGGTCCGAAGAAAACAAAATTCGAAAGTGGCTTGAGGTGGAATTAGCAGCCCTCGAGGCACTGGCGCGCTACGGGTACATCCCGAAGAATATTCCTGCCAAAGTCCGCGCAAAAGCCCGCTTCAGTGTGAAGCGCATCCAAGCGATCGAACGAACCGTTCAGCACGACGTCATCGCTTTTTTAACTAACCTCGCCGAACATGTGGGACCGGCCGGCCGATTTGTCCACTACGGCCTGACTTCTTCCGACATTCTCGACACCGCTCTTGCGCTTCAATTAAAAGAAGCGTCGCGAATTTTAATTCGTGAAATCAAAAGCTTGATCGAATCCTTGCGCGTGAAGGCCAGGCTTCACCAAAAAACTCTCATGGCCGGACGCACTCACGGCGTTTATGCCGAACCCACCACTTTTGGTTTGAAGATGGCGCTCTTTTATGCGGAATTCAAACGCAACTTGGAGCGCCTCGAAAATGCGGCCAAGGGAGTTGCTGTGGGAAAAATTTCCGGTGCGGTGGGAACTTTCGCCAATGTCGATCCGAAAGTTGAAGCGCATGTCTGCAAAAGATTGGGTCTCGAGGCCGCGCCGATTTCTACGCAAATTCTCCAGCGCGACCGACATGCTGAATATATAGCCGTGATCGCTATTATCGGCGGATCGCTTGAAAAACTCGCCACCGAAATCCGTAATCTCCAAAAAACGGAGACGCGCGAAGTGGAAGAATATTTCGGCGAAGGCCAAAAGGGGTCTTCCGCGATGCCGCACAAACGTAATCCCATTACTTGCGAGCGGGTTGCGGGACTATCCCGGATCTTGCGCGGCAATGCGATCGCCGCCATGGAAAATATTTCGCTCTGGCATGAACGCGACATCACGCATTCTTCGGTAGAGCGCGTGATTTTCCCGGACAGCACGATTCTTTTGGATTACATGCTTTCCACGATGAACGAAGTGATCCGTAAGCTCGTGGTTTATCCGGGGAAAATGCTGGAGAACCTCGAGAAAAGCCGCGGCATGGTTTTCTCCCAAGGGCTTCTCCTGGCCCTCGTCCGAAAAGGGCTCACCCGCGAGAAAGCATACGGATTGATTCAAGAAGCCGCGAAGAAAGTTTGGGAAAACGGCCTCGATCTCAAGGACGCTGCGCTGGAAGATCCGCGAATTGTTCGTCACTTGGGAGAAAAAGAAATCGAGTCGGTTTTTGATTATGGGTATCACACTAAAAACGTGAAACAAATCTTTAAACGATTGGGGATTAGCTCATGACAACCAAAACTAAGCTCGAGACGGTTTGGGAAACAAAACTTCCTCTTCCTTTTGTGGGACGCGGCAAGGTGCGCGATATCTATGCGGTGGGGGACGACAGGCTTTTGATTATCACGACCGACCGGCTGAGCGCTTTTGATGTGGTCTTGCCGGATCCAATTCCTTTCAAGGGCCAGGTCCTCACGCAAATTTCCGTGTTCTGGTTCGATTTTCTAAAATCGATCGTACCGAATCATTTAATTACAGCCGACGTGGAAAAGATGGATTTGCCGAGCGAAGTGAAACAGAAATTCGGTTCTGTTCTCGAAGGCCGCTCGATGCTCGTCAAAAAAGCGCAACCGCTTCCCGTGGAAGCCGTGATCCGCGGCTACATTACAGGTTCCGGCTGGAAGGATTACCTAAAAACGGGCGAGGTCTGTGGCCACAAACTCCCGACTGGCCTGCGGCAATGCGGTAAACTTGCCAAGCCGCTTTTTACGCCTGCCACGAAAGCCACGGTGGGCCACGATGAAAATATCGATTTCAAGCAAACCGTCAAGACGATCGGCGAAGATCTTGCGAAGAAAGTCGAGACTCTTTCGCTCCGGCTTTATGAAAAGGGAAGAGATTATGCGGATACTCGCAGGATTTTAATTGCCGACACGAAATTTGAATTTGGTCTCTTAGGAAAAGACCTCATCTTAATTGATGAGGCACTCACTCCCGACAGCTCACGCTTTTGGCCCAAGGATGGTTATGAGCCGGGCCACGATCAGCCGAGTTTTGATAAGCAAATTGTCCGTAATTACCTTTTAACTCTTAATTGGAATCAAAAGCCGCCCGGGCCGAAACTCCCGCAAGAAGTCATCGAAAAGACAAGTTTGGCCTACCGGGAAATTTTCCAGCTCCTCACCGGCCGGGAATTGGGAGAGAAAGCGTGACGAACGGGAAAAAGTTTAAGGCGCAGGTGAAAGTGGGCCTTAAGCCCTCCGTCCTTGACCCGCAAGGAAAAACGGTTTTGGCGGCGCTCCATTCGCTCGGTTTCAATGAAGCCAAAGACATGCGAGTCGGAAAACATTTTGAAATCGTCCTGGAAGGCAAAGACAAATCCTCGGTCGAGGGCCGCGTGAAACAATTTTGCGAAAAGCTCTTGGTCAATCCCGTGATCGAGCACTATTCCTTTGAAATCGAAGAGGTCCAAAAATGAAAGCCGCCGTGGTGGTCTTTCCCGGTTCCAATTGTGACGAAGACTGTTTCCACGCCCTGAAAGATGTGGCCCGCTTCGACGTCCAATATTTCTGGCACAAGGAAAGAGACCTGCCCAAAGCGGACTTAGTCGTATTGCCGGGCGGATTCAGTTACGGGGATTATTTAAGAACCGGTGCGATTGCCCGATTTTCTCCGGCGATGGAAGCCGTGAGCCGCCACGCCCGCGAGGGCCGGCCCGTCATCGGCATCTGCAACGGATTTCAGATTCTTTTAGAAGCGGGACTTCTTCCCGGTGCGATGCTGCGGAACCGTTCGCTTTCTTTTATTTGCAAACATGTGTATTTACGGACCGAGACAAATGAATCGCCTTTTACGAATCGGATGAAAAAAGGCCAGGTGCTGCGTCTCCCGATTGCTCACGGTGAGGGAAATTATTTTTGTGATGATGAGACGCTCAAGCGTCTCAAGAATGAAAACCGGATTGCTTTTCGTTATTCCTCAGAGAGGGGAGAACTAGGCGATGAATTTAATCCCAACGGCTCCGTGGATCATATTGCGGGGATCTTGAATGAAAAGCGAAATGTCCTCGGAATGATGCCGCACCCCGAGCGGGCAAGCGAGGCGATTCTCTCGAGTGAAGACGGGCGAAAAATTTGGGAAAGTTTATTGGGGTGAAATGACCAACGTGGCGAATCCAAAAATATCACCGGAAGAGGTGGCCGCTTCTCACGGCCTGACGGAGGAGGAATATCAAAGGATTGTAAAAATCCTGGGGCGCGAGCCCAACCTCACCGAAGTCGGAATTTTTGGCGTGATGTGGTCCGAACACTGTTCTTATAAAAACTCCCGACCTATTTTGAAACTTTTACCGACCGAAGGCAAAGGGGTCCTGGTGAAAGCCGGAGAAGAAAATGCCGGTGCGATTGATATCGGTGATGGGCTCGCCATTGTTTTCAAAATCGAAAGCCACAATCACCCTTCAGCGGTCGAGCCTTTTCAAGGAGCAGCTACCGGTGTAGGCGGGATCCTGCGGGATATTTTCACGATGGGCGCGCGGCCCGTTCTTTTGATGGATTCCCTCCGCTTCGGTCCGCTGGAATCGGCCGAAAGCCGTAACCATTTCAAGGGTGTCGTGGCAGGGATCGCACATTATGGCAATTGCATCGGTGTCCCGACCGTGGGTGGTGAAATTTATTTTGACGAATCTTACGAAGGAAATCCATTGGTCAATGCTATGTGTTTGGGAATCGTAGAAAAAAATAAAATGGCGAAGGCCAAGGCTACGGGCGTGGGTAATAAAGTTTATTACGTCGGCTCGGCCACGGGACGCGACGGCTTAGGCGGCGCAAGTTTTGCATCGCGGGAACTTACCCAGGAAAGCGGGGAGGACCGTCCCGCGGTTCAGGTGGGTGATCCTTTTATGGAAAAACTTCTCTTGGAAGCCTGTCTTGAGCTTGCAAAAAGCGATGCGCTGGTTGCCATGCAGGACATGGGTGCAGCGGGGCTCACGTGTTCCACCTGCGAGATGCCGGCCAAGGGAAATTCGGGAATCGAAATTGACGTGACACAAGTGCCCCGGCGGGAAACGGGGATGATTCCTTATGAAGTGATGCTCTCCGAATCGCAGGAGCGGATGCTGATTGTGGTCAAAAAGGGGAAAGAAAAGGCCGTGGAAGAAATTTTTAAGAAATGGGACCTTCACGCTGTCCCCATCGGTCAGGTCACCGAAGGCCACCTGATGAAAGTTTATGACGAAGGCGAACTTGTCGCCGAAATTCCCGTAAAGGTGCTCACCGATGAAGCGCCGGTTTATGTGCGCGAAGAAAAACGGCCGGCTTATTTGGAGGAAGCCCAAAAACTTGACCTTGCGAAAATTTCCGAGCCGAAAAATTTTACGGAAGTTCTGAAGCGGCTCTTGGATTCGCCTTCCATCGCTTCGAAAGAATGGGTCTATCGCCAGTACGATCACATGGTGCGGACCGACACTACGTTTTTGCCGGGTCACGATGCCGCACTCCTACGCGTGAAGGGAACGAAAAAAGGAATCGCTGTTTCGACCGATTGTAATTCGGTCTATTGTTATCTAGATCCTTATGAAGGCGGAAAAATTGCAGTGGCGGAAGCGGCGCGTAATGTTGCTGTCTGTGGCGCCCGGCCCGTGGGCCTGACCAATTGTCTTAACTTCGGCAATCCGATGAAGCCGGAAATTTTTTGGCAGTTTCGCCAATGCATCCAGGGAATGGCGGATGCCGCTCGGGTCTTCAAGACTCCCGTGACGGGCGGAAACGTCAGCTTCTATAATGAAAACCCGCGCGGTGCGATTGACCCCACACCCACGATTGGCATGGTGGGAATCTTGGACGATATCGAAAACCGAATTCCCTCTTTTTTCCAAAAAGAAGATGATTTGATTTTTATTTTGGGCGAGACAACCGAGGAAATCGGCGGCAGCGCTTATTTGTCACTCGTTCATCATTTAAAAAGGGGGCTTCCGCCTCGTCTTGATCTGGAAAAAGAATCCCGTCTGCAAAATTTTTTCGTGGAGGTAGCAAAAGCGCGAATGCTTCATTCGGCCCATGATCTTTCGGAGGGCGGACTCGCCGTGGCGTTTGCAGAATCTTCTTTCGGCGACCGCCCCATTGGGGCAAGGATTTCCAATTTGGAACTCTTGGGCCCCCGTTTTAGAAAAGATGCTCTTCTTTTTGGCGAGACCCAGTCTCGGGTGTTGGTCAGTGCTGCGCCGAATCAAAAGGAAGCCTTGATCCAGCTCGCCTACAAACATGAGGTTCCGATTTATCAGATTGGAAAAACGGGCGGCGATACTTTGGTGATTGAAAACCTGGTAGAATTAAAGGTGAAAGAAGCCGAGAGCATCTGGCGGAACGCCATTTCACGGAGGGTCCAGAATGTCTGACGAAGTGCGCGACCATTGCGGCGTATTCGGGATTTACGGTCATCCGAAAGCATCGGAAATTTCTTATCTGGGACTTTTTGCGCTTCAACACCGGGGAGAGGAAGCGGCCGGCATCTGCACTTCCGACGGAAAGACTCTTTACCTGCACAAAAGTTTGGGTTTGGTCGGTGATGCCTTCAATGAAGAAATTCTGAAAAAATTACCCGGCGAATCCGCGATCGGCCACGTCCGTTACTCAACGACCGGTTCCTCAACTTTAACCAACGCCCAGCCGATTAAGGTGGATTATTCCCGCGGGCAACTGGCTGTAGCTCACAACGGCAACTTGGTGAATGCTAAATACCTGCGTGATGAGCTGGAGGCCTACGGTTCCATTTTCTCCGGCACCACCGATTCCGAAATCATTGTGCACCTGATGGCGAAGCCCAGTTATGCGAATACCAAAGAAAGCGTTCTCGGAATGGTGCGACGGATTGAAGGAGCCTTCACGTTGACCCTTTTGACGGAGCATGAGCTGATCGGTGTCCGGGACCCGCACGGTTTTCGACCGCTTTGTCTCGGCAAACTGGATGGGGCATGGGTTTTGGCGAGTGAAAACTGTGCGTTGGAACTGATCGAAGCGGAATTTATCCGCGAGATTGATCCCGGCGAAGTCGTCGTTATTAATGAGAAAGGCGTCAAAAGTTTTTATCCTTTTGAAGGAGAAAATATCAAGCGCGCCTTTTGCGCTTTTGAACACGTCTACTTTGCGCGCCCCGATTCGCGAATCTTTGGCGAAAATGTGGCTATGGTAAGAGAGCGACTCGGGCGGATTCTCGCGAAAGAACACCCGGCGAAAGCCGATATTGTGGTCCCGGTACCGGACTCAGGAAATTTTGCCGCGCTGGGTTACTCGACGGAATCCGGCATTCCGCTCGCTCATGGTTTTACGCGCAATCACTACATTGGGCGCACCTTCATCAATCCGACCCAGTCGGTCCGTACGCTCAAAGTAAAAATCAAACTCAACCCGATCCGCGAAGTGGTCGGAGGAAAGCGCGTCGTAGTAGTAGATGACTCCATTGTACGAGGCAATACCTCGAAGTCACGTGTGAAACTTTTGCGAAGGGCCGGCGCGAAGGAAGTTCACATGCGGATCAGCTGCCCCCCGCATGTCTCACCGTGTTTTTACGGAATCGATTTTCCTTCAAAAACCGAACTCCTTGCCAGCACGCATTCGATGGAGCAAATCCAGGACTTCTTGGATGTGGATTCAATCGGCTACTTGAGCCACGAGGGCCTCCTTAAAGCGGTTTCGGGGGATCACGCCAATGCGAAGGGAAATTTTTGCACCGCCTGCTGGACGGGAAATTATCCGACGCCCCTTTTTGACGAGGTCGATAAATACAAATTGGAACGCAAATGCTGACCTACGCCAAGGCCGGAGTGCCGCATCTTAAAGGAGATTACGATTACAATCGGAAGATCTCAGCGCTGATTGAAAGTACGCGCATTCCGGGTGTTTTCGGCAAAAAGCTCGGCTTTTCCTCCCTTTTTGATTTAAAAAGAATCGGCGTGAAAGATCCGATCCTTGTTTCCACGACCGACGGGGTCGGAACCAAACTTCAGCTCGCGCGACTTCTCGGAAGACACGAGACGATCGGGGTCGATTTGGTGGCGATGTGCGTCAATGATTTGATCACAACGGGCGCTCGGCCGCTTTTTTTTCTCGATTATTTTGCGACCGGAAAATTCAATACCCTGCGCACAAGTGAAATCCTGAGAGGAATCGTACGCGGTTGCCGCGAAGCCGGTTGCGCTTTGGCCGGTGGTGAGACGGCGATCATGCCGGGATTTTATGAAGACTCCAAATACGATCTAGCCGGTTTCGGAGTGGGCGTGGTCTCGCGCAGCCGCCTGATCGATGGAAAAAAAATCCGGGAAGGCGACAGCGTGCTGGGTCTGGCTTCTTCAGGATTTCATTCCAACGGTTTTTCGCTCCTCCGGAAGATTTTTTCTGAAGAAGAACTCAAGGGGGGGATCGGACGCGAGCTTTTGACACCCACGCGAATTTATGTGAAGCCTCTTCTTGAACTTTTTAAAAAAATTGAAGTGCATGGGATTGCCAACATCACCGGTGGCGGTTTTTACGACAATATTCCGCGGGTGTTAACTCCCAAACTCGGCGTTTCGATCGATTCGTCTTGCTGGCCGCGTCCGAAGCTCTTTGAAACTGTTCAGGGTCGTGGTAACATATCAACTTCTGAAATGTTTCGGACGTTTAACATGGGGATTGGCCTCGCCCTGATTCTTAAAGAGAAGTCGGTGAGTCCGGCCCGGAAAATTTTATCGCGTTTTGAAATTCCAAGTTGGAATATCGGGGAAGTGGTCAAGCGGGAGGGGGTAAGGATCCAATGAAAGTTTTGATCGTCGGCTCAGGAGGACGCGAACACGCGCTTGCCTGGAAAATCCGCCAAAGCCCTTTTCTTTCCAAGCTTTATGCCGCTCCCGGCAATGCCGGAATTGAAGATCTTGCGGAGTGCGTTGCCATTCAAGCGGAGGACGCCGACTCTCTCGTGCGTTTTGCCAGGGAAAAAGAGATCGATCTCACGGTGATTGGGCCGGAAGCGCCGCTTACGGCAGGAATCGTGGACCGTTTTCAGTCGGAAGGCTTGAAAATTTTTGGGCCCCGCAAAGCCGCCGCTCAACTGGAAGGCAGTAAAATTTTCGCCAAGGAAATGATGGTGCGAGCCGGTGTCCCTACCGCAGAGTTTAAAATTTTCGATCAAGCCGCACAGGCGAAGCATTATTTGGTGGAGTCGGAGCCGCCCTTTGTGATTAAAGCGGATGGTTTGGCTGCGGGTAAGGGCGTGGTCGTGGCCGATTCTTGCGAAGATGCAGTCGAAGCCGTCTCCAAATTTATGGAAGAAAAAAGTTTGGGTCAGGCTGGTGCGCGCGTGATCATCGAAGATAAGCTGGAAGGCGAAGAGCTCTCAGTCCTTGTTTTGACGGACGGAGAAAACATCATTCCGCTTGCGAGTGCGCAAGACCACAAACGTTTGCAAGATTTTGACCGCGGCCCTAACACGGGCGGTATGGGTGCCTATTCGCCGTGCCCTTTTCTCTCGAAAGAAAATTTTCAGAAGGTGCTCGATAAGACCGTACGCCCAATCCTGCAGGAAATGGCGCGGCAGGGGAATCCTTATCGCGGCGTTCTTTATGCAGGAATCATGATCACGAAAAACGGTCCGTATGTTCTTGAATACAACGCTCGTTTCGGCGATCCGGAAACCCAAGCTGTTCTGCCGCGGCTCAAGTCGGATCTGTTGCCGCATCTTTTGGAAGTGGCGGAGGGGAGATTTCCCGCCGTTTCCCTCGAATGGGACGAACGTTATTCCTTAAACGTGGTCATGGCTGCGGGCGGATATCCGGGCCCTTACGATAAGGGTGCGGTGATCTCAGGCCTTGATCCTTATAAAGGAAAGGAAGACCAAGTTGTCTTTCACGCGGGTACGCGACGAAATGATTCCGGAGAAATTGTCACGGCCGGGGGCCGCGTTCTTTCCGTGACGGGTTTGGGCGAGACGCTCAAAGCAGCACAAGAGAAAGCTTACGAAGCGATTTATCAAATCCGTTTTGACGGTGCGCAATTCCGCAAAGACATCGGGCGGCGGGCGCTTGAGAGCGTCAAATCCTAAGATGAAAAAAATACACGTTGCCATTTTAATGGGAAGCGATTCGGATCTGGAAGTGATGAATGAAACCGCTTCCTTATTGAAAGATTTCGGAATCCCTTATGACATAAAAGTGCTCTCCGCGCATCGTAGTCCGGAAGATGTGACGCGATTCGCTAAACAGGCCAAATCGCAGGGGATCAAAGTTTTCATTTGCGGTGCAGGGGGTGCGGCTCATTTGGCAGGAGTTGTGGCGGCGCATACTACCTTGCCGGTCATTGGCGTTCCGATCAATGCAACATCAGTCGGCGGCCTTGATTCCCTTCTGGCAACGGTCCAGATGCCGGCGGGAACTCCGGTTGCGACCGTGGCGATCGGAAAATCGGGCGCCCGCAATGCAGCGATTCTGGCTGCACAAATGCTTGCCCTTCACGATGACAAACTTCGCGTTAAGCTGGAAGGCCTTAAGAAAAAAATGGCCGATTCGATTCGCAAGAAAAACGACCAGCTCAAGAAACAACTTCAGTCTTAGTCCATTGACTGCTACCGTTATCCGATTTAATCACGACGACCCGAACTTGAAGGCGATCCGTGACATTGCCCAGTTCGCGCGTATGGGAAAAATTGTGGCCTTTCCGACCGAGACCGTTTACGGAATCGGGGTGCCGGCCTCGCGCACGGACGCGATCGAACGGCTTTACCAAATCAAAGGCCGGGACCGGGCAAAACCTTTTTCTTATCATGTGGGTGACTGGGATCAGCTGTCGTCTCTTAACATTGTCCGAAATTCCGCTTTCCGTTATTTGACCAAGAAATTTTGGCCCGGTCCTGTCACGCTCATTGTTGAAAGCGTGAATGGGGAAAAAGTCGGCGTGCGTTTTCCCAAAAGTATCCCGGCCTGCACTTTAATTTCTGCGACCGGTGAGCCTTTTTTTGGAACGAGCGCGAACCGGTCCGGTGAGCCTTCGCCCAAAACGGCGGAAGAAGCGATGAAAGCGCTTGGCAGCGACATTGATTTCGTGATCGATGCGGGGCCGTGTCATTTGGGTCAGGACTCGACGGTGGTGGATGTTTCCGTGAACCCTCCTCAAATCATCCGTGAAGGTGCTGAAGTGAAAAGCGTGCGCCAGGCGGTGGAGGACATCACGGAAGGAAAAATCCCCCGGAAAAAAGTGCTCCTAGTTTGCACGGGAAATTCCTGCCGGACTCCCATGGCGGCCGGACTTTTAAAAGAAGAACTCAGGCGCAAACATTTGGACAAGGAAATCGAAATTTCAAGCTGTGGGATTCTCGCGCGTGATGGCGGGACGGCTACCTCCGAGGCTATTTACGTGATGAAAAACCGCGAGATCAACATTTCCAGCCACCGGACGCGGGCCTGCCGCCGGGAAGATGTTTTGGAATCGGACCTGATCCTTGCGATGAGCAAGGAACATTATGATTTTCTGGTGGGTCTCGTGCCGAGCATCGCTTCCAAGATCAAAGTGCTCGATATTGAAGACCCGGTCGGTCAGGGGATATCCGTCTATGAAAAAGTTGTGCAAAAGCTGGAGGAGAAATTAAAAAAAACATGGCAAGAAATAATAAAGTAGCTCTCGCTTCGGATCATCGCGGCTTTAAGATGAAGGAAGAGGTGGCGGATTTTCTTAAAAAGAAAGGCTTTGAGGTGCAAGATTTCGGCACCAAGTCCGAAGATTCCTGTGATTATCCGGATTACATTCTGAAGGCGGCGGAAGCGGTGGGAAAAGGCGGCACGCGCGCTATTGCCATCTGCCATTCGGGCATCGGTAGCTCCATTGCCGCCAATAAAGTGAAGGGCGTTCGGGCAGCGCTCGTCCAAAGTGAAGAACAGGCCCGGCTTTCGCGCGAGCACAACGACGCCAATATGCTGATCCTCGGCTCGGGCTTTATTACGCTAGACCGGGCGAAGCGAATTATCGAAACATGGCTCAAAACGGAATTTAAGGGGGGAAGACATGCTAGGCGCGTCAACAAAATCGCCATCTATGAAGACAGAAATTAAAAATTCCTATTTCGTCCATTTGCGGAACACGGATCCGGAAATTTACGAGGCGATCCAAAAGGAAATCAGGCGACAGAATGAAAATCTGGAGTTGATCGCGAGCGAGAACTTTACCTCTCTTGCCGTGTTAGAGGCGGCGGGCTCGGTCCTCACCAACAAATATGCTGAAGGTTATCCGGCGAAGCGCTGGTACGGCGGGTGCGAAAATGTGGACATTGCGGAGTCGCTGGCGATCGAGCGCGCGAAAAAACTTTTCGGTGCTGAATATGCAAATGTCCAGCCGCATTCCGGTACTTCGGCCAATATCGCCGTCTTTATGGCACTTCTCGAGATGGGGGACAAAATCCTTGCGATGGACCTTTCGCACGGCGGCCATCTCTCGCACGGCCATAAAATGAATTTTTCCGGTAAGTACTATACGATTATTCCATATGGCGTGAGCCCCAAGAATGAGCAAATCGATTATGACGACCTCGAGCGCCTTGCCGTGGAAAACAAACCCAAAATGATCTTGATGGGTGCTTCGGCTTATCCGCGTAGTTTTGATTTTGTGCGCGCTAGAAAAATTGCGGACAAAGTCGGCGCGCTCCTCATGGTCGATATGGCGCATTTTGCCGGTTTGGTTGCAGCCGGAGTCCATCCCAACCCTGTTCCTTATTCGGATGTTGTAACCACGACAACGCATAAAACACTTCGCGGCCCGCGCGCGGGCTTAATCCTTGCCAAGGAAAAATACGGCAAGGCAATCGATCAAACGGTTTTCCCCGGGATCCAGGGCGGGCCTCTCATGCATATCATTGCCGCGAAAGCCGTGGCGTTGAAAGAAGCGATGAGCCCGGAATTTAAAGTTTATGCCCGTCAGATTGTAGCCAACGCTAAAGCAATGGCCGAGACTTTAGCGGGGCGTGGCTACCGGATTGTTTCGGGAGGCACGGACAACCATCTTTTTTTGGTCGATGCCGCCGCAAAGGGTCTCGATGCTAAGGAGTGTACGATTACCCTCGATCATGTAAAGATTACGGTCAATAAAAATATGATTCCTTTTGATAAAGGCTCGGCCTTCAAGCCGTCGGGGATTCGGCTCGGCACACCTGCTGTCACAACGCGCGGGATGAAAGAACCTGAAATGAAAAAGATCGCCGAATTGATTGACCGTACCTTGAGCGCTCAGTCGGATGAATCCAATCTTGCTTCCGTGAGAAAAGAAGTCGAAGCGCTCACGAAAAAATTTCCTCTTTACCCGGAGCTCCTCGCCTAGATTTATGCGCTGTCCCTACTGCAAAAAGGCCGATGATGACAAGGTCATCGACTCGCGCAGTTCCGCGGATGGTACGACGGTACGCCGCCGCCGTGAATGCCTCAAATGCGGCCGTCGCTACACTACCTATGAGCGCGTAGAGGAAGTCCCGCTCCTTGTCGTCAAAAAAGACCAGCGCCGCGAGACCTACGACCACAATAAAGTGCTGGGGGGGATCCAGAAGGCCTGTGAAAAACGGCCGGTCCCGGCCGAGGCACAGGAGGGGATCGTAGAGCGGCTTGAGAAAATGCTCGATGAAAAATACGAAAAAGAAGTTCCGTCGTCTGTTATCGGTGAATTCGTCATGGAGGAGCTCGCCAAGATCGACCAGGTCGCCTATGTCCGCTTCGCCTCCGTCTACCGGCAGTTCAAAGACATCAATCACTTCCTCAAGGAACTCAAAGGCCTTCTTTCAAAATAAGATCAAGCTTCGGGATTGTTGAAAAACCATGATCGAACAAGATTACTCCTTTTTATGTCCGCATTGCGGCGTCCAATTGAGCACCCGTTTAGAGGTGAGCGGCGGGCGTGACCAGCAATTTATCCAAGACTGCGAGGTTTGCTGCCGTCCGATTCAAATTGAAGTTCGCATGGAAGGAGAGAACGTCGTTCATTTTTCGGCCAACGTTAGCGATTAAGTAATCCGTAAAAATCATGCCAGTTCTTCTTCAAGTTAATCATCTTCATAAGGCCTATGGTGCCAACATCATTCTCGACGATGCGATTGCGTCTTTTTCGAGTGATCAAAAAATCGGGGTGATCGGACGCAACGGAGCCGGCAAATCCACGCTCTGCCGCATCATTACGGGTCACGAAACCGCAGACAGCGGTACCATCACACGCAATACCGAACTCCGCCTTGCTTATTTGGAACAACACGACAGCTTTCATGCGAATGAGACGGTTTTGGATTTTTTGATGCGCCAATCGGGGCGCGAACACTGGGAGTGCGGTGCGATGGCCGCGCAATTCAAAATCACAAATGATCAACTCACCCATGTTGTCTCAAGCCTTCCCGGCGGTTTCCAGACGCGCGTCAAACTAACCGCCATGCTCCTCACGGACCCGAATTTTTTGGTGATGGACGAGCCCAGCAACTATTTGGATTTGTCGACTCTTGTCCTTTTAGAAAATTTTCTCATAGGATTTCGGGGAGGTTATTTGATTGTCTCCCACGACCGCGAATTTTTGAAGCGTACCTGCGATCACACACTTGAGGTGGAGTCGAGTGAGCTGACGCTTTATCCCGGAGACATTGAGGAATATTTCGAATTTAAGGAAAGCGAGCTGGAACAAGCGAAGGCCTACAACAAAGGCGTTGAAAAGAAGCGTGAACAGTTGAAGGCCTTTGTCGACCGCTTTCGCGCGAAGGCTTCTACCGCTTCACGGGCCCAGTCGAAATTAAAGCAGATGGAAAAATTAAAAACGATCGAGATCGGACATTCGCTCGGGACGGTGCGGATTTATATTCCGAAAGTGGAACCCAAGCGCGGGGTGGCGCTCACGGCCAAAGATCTTGCGATCGGTTATCCCGAAAAAGATGTGGCGACCAAGATCCATTTCATGATTGACCGCGGGCAGCGCGTGGCGGTCTTGGGCGATAACGGAGAAGGAAAGTCCACTTTTCTAAAGACTCTCGCCGGAGAACTTCCGCCGAAGGCGGGGTCTTTTCGGTGGTCAGCGTCGCTTCAAACGGCTTATTTTGCCCAACATGTTTATTCTTCGCTTCATCCCGAGGACGACATCTATAGTCATTTGCTTCGCATGAGTGCGCCGGAAGTAACCAGCCAAGAAATTTTGAACTTGGCGGGTTGTTTTCTTTTCAAAGGAAACGATACGAAGAAAAAAGTCAAAGTGTTGAGCGGGGGAGAGCGCGCGCGCCTTTGTCTGGCGGGACTTCTCCTTTCCAAGAGTCAGGTTTTGCTCTTGGATGAGCCGACAAACCATTTGGATTTTGAAACCGTCGAAGCCCTGGGGCGAGCCCTCAAAAGTTTTGCGGGCACGGTTTTTTTCATTAGTCACGACCGCACATTCGTGCAACTGGTGGCGACCCAGATTTTGGAAGTCAAAGGCGGCCAGATCCGTCATTATCCCGGCACCTACGAGGATTATGTCTATTCGCTGGAGCAGGCGGCAAGAGAAGACCGGAAAGAGGCATCGGTTGAGCGTTCTTCCCATTCTTCCGCTTCTACCTCGGGTGAGACAAGGCCGGTCCGCCACGAAGATCCGCATAAAAAAGACCACAAGGCCGAGCTTTCAAAACTTCGAAAAAAAATGGCCGGCGAAGAAGCGCATCTAGGCGCCCTCACGAAGGAGCGCGATCAACTTTTGGAAAAACAGGCAAAAAACCCTTTTCATTTTTCAAAGGAACGAAATCTTCGCCTGAAGGAGATTCAAGTCCAAATGGAAGAAACCGAAAAAACCTGGTATGACCTGCAAAAGAAATTCGATCAATTGAAGGAAGCGGGTTCATGAGAAATTTTGAGCGTCACGCAGAAGAACCCGAGAAACGGTTTTTTGCGGGTACGGCGGTGGATCCGTCGCCGCGCATTCGGTTAGAAGACGGCTCCAAGGAATTGACGATGCGGGCGATGGATTTGATTTGCCCCATCGGGATGGGCCAGCGCGGACTGATCGTGGCCCCGCCCGGATCCGGTAAAACAACCTTCCTCAAACATCTCTGCCACGCGGTAGCCAAAAGCCGGCCCGAAATCAAACGCTACTGTCTCCTCATTGATGAACGCCCCGAAGAGGTCACGGATTTTCGCCGCGCGGTCCCCGCGGAGGTGCGCTGGTCTTCCTCGGACGAGACTTACGATCATCACATCACCACGGCCGATCAATTGATGCGCCATGTTTATCGCGAGGCGGCAGCCGGGGAGAATGTCATGGTTCTGATTGATTCCCTGACGCGGCTTTCACGCGTGCATAATGCGGAACGCCACTCGCGCGGCCGGACCCTTTCAGGCGGCATTGAGGCGGGAGCGCTTGAAGTCCCGCGGCGCATTTTCGGTTCCGCCAGAAAAATCGAAAACGGCGGCTCTCTTACGATCCTTGCGACCGTTTTGGTGGAAACGGGCAGCCGGATGGATGACGTCATCTTTGAAGAGTTTAAAGGAACGGGCAATATGGAGATTTTTCTCTCGCGCGAAATTTCAAGCCGGCGCATTTTCCCGGCGATCGACATCGCAAAAAGCGGCACACGAAAAGAAGAGCTCCTCATCGCTCCAGGGGAATTGGAAAGTGTGAGAAAGCTCCGGCGTATACTGGCTCCCCTGGGACGGGTGGAAGCGGCGCAGGCGCTCATGGATGGCCTCAGTAAATATCCCACGAATCAGGAGCTCTTGAAGAATGTCGAATAAAATGAAAAACCGTTATGTTCTCTTCTTTATTTTAACGGCCCTTCCTTTTATGATAGGAGCTGAGATGAAAGCGGATCAGATAGAAATTTATAATGCCGAGACGGGTAAGACAGAAAAAGTCGATCGGGTGGAGAAATCCGATGCCGATTGGAAAAAAATCCTCACCCCCGAACAATTTGAAGTGACGCGAAAAAAGGGGACCGAGCGGCCTTTCGGCAAGCAGTGCGCAATTCCGGCCTCGGGAAAGGGAATTTATCAGTGCGTGAGCTGTGGCACGGACCTTTTTGCCTACGGGAAAAAATTCGAGTCCGGTACCGGCTGGCCCAGTTTTTTTGACCCGGTCTCGCCCCTCAATGTGAAACTTGAGGAAGACATAAATTACGGGATGCACCGGACGGAAGTTTTATGCGCCCGCTGCGGCGCTCACTTAGGACACGTCTTCGACGATGGCCCGCCGCCCACCGGCAAGCGTTACTGCATCAACACCGTTGCCTTAAAATTAAAAAAATAATTTGAACCACCGGTACCGGCAGATGCTGGCGGGAATGCGGGCTAAGGAGAAAAAAGCGCCTGCAAAGCGAAGCGAAAAATGGTATCTCTACATCTTGAAATGTAGCGACCTTTCGCTTTACACTGGCATCACAAAGGATATGGAGAGACGTTTTAAGATGCATTCGCAAGGGAAGGCAGCGCGCTACACCCGGACGCGCTTGCCGGTGGAAGTGGTTTACCGGGAAACCTGCAAAACAAGGACCGAGGCCCTGAGCCGGGAGTGTTACGTGAAGGCCCTGCCGAAGCAGAAAAAACTCGCCTTAATTCAAGGCGTTGAGGGAAAAATTTCTTGAACGAAAATCCCGCGAAATCCGTTCGCAAACACCATTATCACTCCTTTCGAAACCGGGGAATTTATTGTTTGACCATCGCCGCTTTTATGCTTCTTGTCGGAACCTTCGGATTTCATCGGATCGAACATTTCTCTTATATGGACGCTTTTTATTTTTCGAGCCTCATCGCCACAGGGCAGGGACCTGCGCCCGAGATTCGTCCTGTCACTACTTCGGGAAAGCTCTTCACCTGTATTTTCGCGTTTTTTTCGGTCGGTTCGATGGTGGCCTCGCTTGGTTTTCTTTTTGGGCCCTTCCTCGGTCAGCTTTTTCATATTGGAATTCTAAAACTGGAAAAGGAATTTAAAGGGAGGGACCAATGAGAGAATTTTTTGTAGGGCTGCTCGTGTTGGCGTTGATGGCAATCCTATCCGTAGCCGGCGTTTTATTGATTCCCTTCTTGTTAGTATTGGGAATTTTCTTTCGGGTGGTTTTAGTTTTTTTCTTGGCTCTCTTCTCAATTTGGCTGGTGGGCAAAATCACGCTTCTTTTAATTGAGTGGATGAGCAAAAAGAAAAATGCTCCTTGATCATTAAACTTTCGCCTTCAACGCTCAATCTTTTTCTCGATTGCCCGCGCTGCTTTTGGCTCGATAAAGTCAAAAACCACAAGCGGCCGCGCGGAATTTTCCCTTCGCTGCCCGGCGGAATGGACCGGGTGATCAAGTCACACTTTGACACCTTTCGCGCAAAAGGCTCACTTCCGCCGGAATTGGAAGGAGCGGATTTTAAAGGCGTCCGGCTTTTCGGTGATCAGGCTTCCTTAGAGCGGTGGCGGAGCTGGCGGACGGGGCTAGAGTATCGCGACGCCGATGGCTCCATTCTGAGTGGAGCCTTGGACGATCTTTTAGTAAAGGACGGGTGCTATATCGCCTTCGATTACAAAACCAAAGGCTCGATCACGACCGAAGAAGATGCGGTGAAGTATTACCAGAATCAATTGGATTGCTATACGCTTCTTTTACAGGAAAATAAAATGCCTACGGCTGATTACGGTTATCTTCTTTATTATTCCCCCAAGAAAGCGGGAGAGCGCGGCGTGATCGTTTTTGAGCTGCAGGCGATTAAAGTTCCCACGAATGCTGAACGGGCGAGGGGCACCTTCCGGCGTGCGGTCGCTCTGATAAAAGGACCGGAACCTGCCCGTCACAGCTCCTGCGAATACTGTTCCTGGTCTAGCCGTCAAATAGGGTAAAATATCCGGCCAAAGGAGACACTCATGAAACCCCATATCGGAATTTCAGAAAAAGATCAGCAGGCGGTAGCCGTTATTTTAAATACGCTTCTCGCGGATGAATTTCTTCTTTATGCCAAGACGCGAAAATTTCATTGGAATGTGATCGGGCCGCAGTTCCATGATCTTCACAAATTTTTCGAAGCGCAATATGAAGAACTGGACGAAGCAGTGGATGAGGTGGCCGAGCGCGTGCGCGCGGTAGGCGGGAAAGCCTTCGGGACTTTGAGCGAGTTTTTGGAAAACACCCGGCTCAAGGAAGCTCCGGGGAAAAATCCGAATGCCTCGGGGATGATCGGGGAACTTTTGCACGATCATGAATCCCTGATCCAAAATTTGCGCTCTGATCTAGAAACCTGTGCGGAACACGGCGATGCCGGAACTAACGATTTTTTGACAGGGCTCATGGAGCGGCACGAAAAAATGGCCTGGATGTTACGATCACTCAACAGCTAAGATGAAAAACATAATGACGAACGAAATTTCTACAGTTCAAAAATTAATCAACACTGCCATTGAATTCATCGTGAATTACAGTTTTCAGGTGGTAGGCGCCATCATCATCCTGATTGTAGGAATGTTGATCGCCAATTGGATTTCGCGCGTGCTGATGCAGTTTTTTGAGAAAAAGCACTTCGACATCACGCTTGCCAAATTTATCGCAGCGATGATTCGGATCGGCATCCTGACCTTCGCCACCTTGATTGCCCTAGGAAAATTCGGGATCACGATCACTCCTTTTGTTGCCGCCTTAAGCGCGATGGCTTTCGGTATGAGTTTTGCGTTTCAGGGACCGCTTTCCAATTACGGGGCCGGATTATCGATCATTATTTCGCGTCCTTTTGTGGTGGGGGATACGATTTCGGTGGCCGGAGTCAGCGGAGTCGTGCAAGAAGTAAAGCTCGCCGCAACGACTCTCACGAATGAGGACGGCATCCGGATCACGATTCCCAGCAATCATATCGTGGGCGAAATCATGCAAAATTCCCAGAAGAATAAAGTTGCCGAGACGGTCGTCGGAATCAGTTACGACAGTGATCCCGCCGAAGCCATCCGAGTCATTCGAGATGTTTTAAATAAATTTCAAGAAGTAACAAAAAATCCAGAGCCACAAGTGGGGATTAAAGAATTTGGCGATTCCGCGATCAACATCGGCTACCGGTACTGGGTGCCAACCGTCAAATTTTTCCATATTTCCTATGAGGTTAATCTTGCTATCTTTAACGCCCTGCAGGCCGCCAAGATCAGCATTCCTTTTCCGCAGCGTGAGGTGCGCATTCTTTCCCAGTCCTCTTGAATCAGCTCACGCGTCTTTGTTTTCAGAGATTCCTCGCTTTTATTTATCTGGTCGCTTTTCTTGTCACGCTGCATCAAGCGCCCGGCCTTATCGGTCGAGACGGCCTTCTTCCGGTCACTCTTTATCTTAAAGGCGCAAGTTTTTGGGAAGCGCCGAGTCTATTTTGGTTTAACGCCTCGGATTCTCTTCTCAATTTAGCCGCTTGGGCGGGTGTGGCGCTTTCTTTCCTCGCGCTCACGGGAATTTCAGAAATCTTCGGTATTTTTTTCTCGGCAGCGGTCTGGTTTTTTCTCTGGCTGATTTATCTTTCCTTCGTGAATGTCGGCCAGGTGTTTTACGGTTTTGGCTGGGAAACCCTGCTTCTAGAAATCGGATTCCTGGCGATTTTTATGGGTTCGGCCGATACCGAACCGCCCGCGGCCCTTTTCTGGCTTCTGCGCTGGGTCGCTTTTCGCGTGATGTTCGGAGCGGGACTCATCAAAATCCGCGGGGATGAATGTTGGAGAAACCTCACTTGCCTTAGCTATCATTATGAAACCCAGCCGATGCCGAATCCTCTCAGCTGGTATTTTCATCACCTGCCGCTTGCTTTTCATAAGGCCTGCACACTTTTCACGCATTTTGTGGAACTGATCATCCCTTGGGGGCTTCTTGTCCCCGGCGGAATCGGTTACACCGCAGCGATTTTTACGATCACCTTTCAAGCCCTTCTGATCTTCAGCGGCAATCTTTCCTGGCTCAATTACTTGACGATCCTTCCCGTAATCGCTTGTTTCGACGATGTTTTTTTGTACCGCCTTTTTCCCATTGCCTTGCCCGAGCCGAAGCTCCCTTCCGCTTTGCGCCGGTGGGTGATTCACGGGGTGAGCGGTCTTGTGATTTTTCTGAGCATTCCGCCCGTTACGAATATGATCTCTCCCACCCAGATGATGAATGCGAGTTTTGAGCCGTTTCATCTTGTCAATACTTACGGTGCTTTTGGAAGTGTCACGAGAAAAAGAGATGAAATCATCTTTGAAGGAACGGAGGAGTCGGCGCCGGGATTCGACACGAAATGGCGGGAATATGAATTCAAAGGAAAGCCGGGAGACCTTCATCATCAGCCGCCCTTTGTGGCGCCCTATCATTACCGGCTGGGCTGGCTTTTGTGGTTTGCCGCCATGACGGATTATCGTTATTATCCGTGGGTTTTGAATCTGAGCGCCAAACTGCTTCAAAACGATCCAGTCACTTTAAAACTTCTTTCTAACAATCCGTTTCCCGATGTCCCGCCCCAATTTGTCCGTGCCGTGCTTTATCATTACCGTTTCACGACGCCGGAAGAAAAGAAGAAGACGGGCAATTGGTGGGCGCGTCAACCCGTGCGGGCTTACTTGCCGCCTCTTTCTTTAGAGGATCCTGAGTTTCGCGAAATCCTGAAGGAGGAAAAATGGCTCAACTGACAAAGTTTGTTTCTTTGCTTATAATGGCAAGTCTCATGATGGCAGCGACTCAAAAGGAAAAATTTGAAAAGGCAACTTTGGCGGGCGGGTGTTTTTGGTGCATGCAGCCCGTTTACGATAAATTGCCGGGTGTCGTCTCGACTACGGTCGGTTACACGGGCGGTACCAAGACCGACCCTACTTACGACGAAGTTTCAATGGGCAGGACCGGGCACGCCGAGGCGATCGAAATTATTTATGATCCCACAAAAATTTCCTATCCTCAAATTTTAGATGCCTTTTGGCGAAGCATCGATCCCACGAGTGATGCGGGCCAATTCGCAGATTTGGGGCCTCAGTATCGAACAGGCATCTTCTATCATAATGAAGATCAAAAACGGATGGCATTTGAATCGAAAGAAAAATTGGAAAAATCCGGCAAGTTTGACCAGCCGATTGTGACGGAGATTACCCTTGCCTCGAAATTTTATCCGGCAGAGGAAGGTCATCAAAAATATTACCTCAAAAATGCGGGTCATTACGCTCGCTATAAAGTCGGATCTGGCCGGGCGGGTTTTTTGGAAAAAATGTGGGGTAATCATTGATAAAAAAATTGACAGGTTTTACTTTTTTTATTTTTTTAATAATGGGGTTGTCGGGGTGTATTTTGGACCGATATATCGATCGCTGCCGAGGGGTGAGTTACAATGCCTAGTTATCAATGTCCTTTGTGTGGCCGGTCGATGGAACGCGATCTTGCGCTTTTTTTGAGCCATACGGACCAACACGTCATCGACCAAATCAAGCGAGAGCATCCCGAATGGGCCACGGCGGACGGCGTTTGCAAACCTTGTGCGGAATATTATAAGAAGCAGTTGAGCGGCGAACCGGCGGGTGCGAATATCGGCCCGCACGGAAGGCGAAAACGATTTCTTATGGGAATCGGCATGCTTGTCCTGGCTTGTATTTTGGCCTTTCTTTTTCGCTCCTCGGGTGCGGGGCGGTTGCAGCATCTTCTCCTTTTTATTCCGATTTTTTTCGGAATTTTTGGCCTGATTCAGGCCCGCGAGAAAACTTGTGCGGTCTTGGCGGAATTCGGTGTGCGCGATATGGATTCGGGGCAATGCCGGATTGATAGCGGGGACGTCGCGCGAAGTCTCAAGGCTCGCGGCCGGAAAATTTTCCTCACCTCCATCCTTTGGGCCAGCGTCCTTACGGCACTCTTTTTTCTCTTTTCTTAGAAGCCGTTGTCAGCTAGTCTAGACCCAACCAAGGAGGTGTCTAATGCTCAAGCAATGTCTGGTTTGTAAGGTTGTCGGGGCGATTGCGATTATCGGGGCCATCAATTGGGGTCTCATTGCAGTGGCCAATTTCAACTTGGTGGAACACTTTTTTGGGATAGGGACCCAATTGACCCGCGTTATTTATGGGTTGGTCGGTGTCTCCGGGGTGTTGCTTCTCGCCGGCTACTTCGGGATGTGCCCGGCTTGTAAGAAATAGCGGTTGAGAGGCGCTGCCCCCTGTGCGGCGCCTCCGTTTTCATTTAATCCTCATGCCGACTTATGAATACGCCTGCAATTCTTGCGGGTATCAGTTTGAAAAATTCCAATCCATGACAGACAAGCCGGTTCGGACTTGTCCGAAATGTAAAAAGTCTTCCGTGCGCCGTCTCGTGAGCGGGGGAGCCGGCTTGATTTTCAAAGGCAGCGGTTTTTATCAGACCGACTACCGTTCAAAAAATTATCAGGACGCGGCAAAAAAGGAAACCGCACCCAAGCCCGAAAAAAAAGAGACACCGGAAAAGAAATCCAAAAGTAAGTGAGCGTCCCTTTTCTTTTCATCGAAATCGCCTCCCTTTTTTTCTTCTCGCTCAGTCTCCTCGAAACACGGAAAAAAAGCTCCGCGCGGCTTTTGGAATTTATCATGATTTTTTTTTACGCTCTTCTTCTTGAGGAGCTCGATCAGCGGATTTTTAAAAGTTATCACTACGATCCCCGATTTGTTTTGACGATAGGGCAAGTTCCGATTTGTATTGCCTGGCTCTGGGCCATGATTCTCGCTAGCTCGATGGCGATTTCGGATGCTTGGGGGATCCCACAAAAAATTCGGCCCTTTTCCGACGCCCTTCTCGCTGTCTGGATCGATCTTTCCATTGATGCGATTGCGATCCGAATGGGTTTTTGGAATTGGGTGATTCCTTTAAACGAGGGCTGGTTTGGCGTGCCGGCCGGAAATCTTTACGCCTGGATGTGGGTCGCATTTTTTTATTCGGCTCTTGCACGAATCTTGCGTTTTCTCACCCAACGAAATGAAAAATGGAAATGGGGCTACCTGGCACTTCCTTTTTTTGCCTACCTTGGCCTTTTCGGTGCGATGACGTCGCTGGGTTTTATCGCAAAAGCTTTAGGATTCACAACGCAAGGCGAACGCCTCATTGTTTTTTGGGTACAATTTTTCATCTTCCTCACGATTGTCTTTAGCGCCTGGAAGAGAAGGCGGCCTGCGGGCGAGAGGGTAGCCTCCGTCTGGTGGTGGGGACGGTTTTCAATTCACTTCTATTTTCTTTTTGCTTTCTTTTTCTTTGGGATTTTTCGGAGCGTCCCGATTCTGGGTGCGGTTGCCCTTTTTGTGCTTGCCGGCGAATTTTTATTCCATCATCAGGCAAAAGAAATCCGTTGATTCAGCCGACATTCTTATATAATAAACACAGGAGGATCAAATGAAACGAGGAACCCTAGCCTTTTTGGTAGTTGCCGGAGTCATCGCCCTTTTTGTACTTTTATTCGGAGGCACTTATAACGGTCTTGTGAAATCCGAGGAGCAGGTTTCCGAGGCTTTGGCCCAGGTAGAAAATGCCTACCAGCGGCGGCTTGATTTGATTCCCAATCTCGTGGAGACCGTCAAAGGTTATGCGGCACATGAGCGCGAGACACTGACGGCCGTCATTGATGCCCGTTCAAAAATCTCTAAAATGAGCGTCTCTCCCGATGTCATCAAAAACCCGCAGAGCCTTGCGCAATTTGAAGAGGCCCAGCAGGGACTTTCCTCGGCCCTGAGCCGTCTTCTGGTGTTGGTGGAGCAATACCCCGATTTGAAAGCCAACCAAAATTTTCTGGCGCTCCAAAGTCAGCTCGAAGGAACGGAAAACCGGATCGCAGTCGAGCGTCACCGTTTCAACGAAGCCGCGCGCGGCTTCAATACTAAAGTCCGCGTGTTTCCCAATAACCTCGTTGCCCGGATCGCGGGGTTTCAGAAAAAGGCTTATTTCGCAGCGGACCAAACGGCGCGAGTCGCTCCGACCGTCAAATTCTAGTGGTCCCGCGGCTTGCCGCGTCTTTTCTTTTCCTTCTTTTAATCCGCCCCTCGTCTCTTTCTGCACTTGAAATTCCGAAACGCCCGGAGGGTTATGTCTCGGATTACGCCGGCATGGTTTCTCGCCAGAAGCGAATTGAACTTGAAGAGAAGCTTCGCCGTTTTGAACAAGAAACCTCCAATCAAATTGTAGTCGTCACTTTTCCGAGTCTTGAAGGCGAAGTCTTGGAAGATTTCGCCATCCGTCTGGCCGAGGCCTGGAAAATCGGTCAAAAAGGAAAAGATAACGGCGTCATACTTCTCATTTTTAAAAATGACCGCAAGGTCCGCATTGAGGTGGGTTATGGTCTGGAAGGGGCTTTGACGGATGCCACAAGCCGTCTCATTATCGAAAATGAAATGGTTCCGCGTTTTCGTGAGGGAAAATTCGACGAGGGGATTGAAGCGGCCGTTCAAGCCATCATGGCTGCGACTCAAGGAGAATATCACGGCGAGGCGCCCGCCTCCGGCTCGGATCGCGGCTTTCTTTTTATGATGGGAATTTTTCTGGGTGCTCTCCTGCCTCTTCTCCTGTTGCGATTCATGTTCTTTGCCGCGCTCTTTTTTCTGGTCTGGTCGCTCGTCCAGGGTTCGTTTAGCGCAGTTTTTCTGGCGTTCGTTTTAGGGGTTCTGCCTCTCGGATTTTTTTATTTGTTGGGACGGCATTTGAGGGGTTCCGCGATTTTAAGCCGGCGGGGATTTTATGGAGGCGGAGGCGGATTCGGCGGAGGAGGGTTCGGAGGAGGCGGGGGCGGAAGTTTCGGAGGCGGAGGCGCCAGCGGAAGATGGTAACGCGAAAATCGCATCCCAAAATATTTTTTTCCGAAGAGGAAAAAAAGCGGATCCTGCGGGTGATCCGTGAAGCTGAAAAGAAAACTTCCGGTGAAATCCGTGTCTTTATGGAAAGAAAAACGCGGGAAGAGGCGACGGCGCGGGCTCGAAAGGTTTTCAAAAAAATAGGAATGACTAAAACGAAAAAAAGAAACGGCGTTCTTATTTATTTTTCCCTCGCGACTCATGATTTCGCGATTCTGGGAGATCAGGGAATTCATCACAAAGTAGGCGAAGCTTTCTGGCAAAAGATAGTTGCTGACTGCACCCGTTACTTCTACCGGGATGACTTTGCGGGCGGCCTTGAAGTCGCCATCCGCGAAATCGGAACCGAGCTTGCGCGCCATTTCCCCCGAGAAGCGGGGGACGCCAATGAATTGCCGGATGAAATTTAAGAATGATAGAGCTATAATTAAATAGGAAGTCAGACAAATGGGCACCTTCAGACCATGGAAAACTTGGGATAACGACTTTGACCGTGACTTTCTGGAAAAGGCCCGCTTCCTATGCAAGAGTTGCGGCAAGGAATGCAGTTTGGAAAAGAGTCGGTTGATGGCAGAAGAAGAAAAAATGTTCGCCCTCGGCCTTTGCAGCGAATGCCGAAGCGAGCAGAAGTTTGATGTGACCAACGCCTGGCGCGAGGAATAAGGAGGCAATTTATGACAAAGATACCGAAGCCGGATCCCCAAACGGCCTTAAAATATTTTCAGCAGAGACTCGATTGCACGACCGGCCCGATTGAACTCAGTCATTGGATCGAGGGAAATGCCCCCATCCATATCATTGACGTCCGGCGGCCTGAGGATTACGCCAAGAGTCATATTCCCGGCGCGATCAACGTGCCTAAAGAGGAATGGCCCACGGCAAAAGGGCTTTCAAAAGAAAAGACGAATGTCGTCTATTGTTATTCGCAGACCTGCCATTTGGCAGCAGGTGCCTGTGTCGAGTTTGCTAAAAAGGGTTTCTCCGTGATGGAACTCGAAGGCGGTTTCAATACCTGGCAGAAAGCCCAGCTCGAAACGGTTGCCGGCAGGGCTTGAAAACCCTCTTTTTGTCGTGTACGATACCCCCTTTATGAAGGGGTTTAAATTTCTCGCCATCCTCACTTTCTTAATTTCCGTTGGCTCCTTGGCCGGCAACTGGTTCCTCTATCAGAAAGCCGTGCAGCGGGACCAATTGGAATCCCAAGTGGTTCAGCTGGAAGACCAAATCGGCCAACAAAAAACCCTGGAAAAGGAAACCGACCGTTTGCGCATCCAGGTTAAAGATTATGCCAATCAGCGCGACGCTTTCAAAAAGGAGCTCGATCAGGCCCGCAAAGAGGCGGCGGATCTGAAGAAAAAGCTCAAAGACGCCGAATCTCAACAAGGCGCTTTGGCCGAGAAAATGAATTTGAACGAAGAAACAGACAGAGCCATTGCCCAAGAAGCCGTGAAACTTCCTTCAAACGGGAAGTCCGCCACAGGGCCTCTGACCGTTTCCTTAACTTCAAAGTCTGATTCGAAGAAAAAAAATGACTCGGATAAATCCGCAAAAACTCCCGAAACGGTTGTGGATCAGCGCCCCTCCCAAGTACTTTCCGTGAATCGGCAGTTTAATTTTGTGGTCATCAATCTCGGAATGCGCGACCGGGTAAAAGTGGGCGATACTCTCCGCGTTGAACAGAATGGAAAACTCACGGGACGCATCAAGGTGGAAAAGCTTTATGAAAATTTTTCAGCTTGCAGCATCCTGGAAGAAGCCGCTCCCAATAAAATTAATGAGGGAGACCTTGTGCGCGTTGCATAAGGTTAACCTTTCTTTATTCTTCGCTCTTTTTTTTCTCATCTCAGCTCCCGCATATTCGGCCCCCGCTGCAGACGATCCTTATGAAAAGATCCAAACTCGGTTAAATGAAATTGACGAACGGGTCAAAAAAATCGAGAGGGATCAACAAGAAGTGCTCGTGCGTGAAGACAAGATTTTAGAAGAACTCACGCGCCTGCGCTATATGACTCACCGGAAGTAGAGGTTTTCCCATTGAAAAAAAATGAAACCCTAAAAGGCGGGGGTGTCCTTCAGGGAGACTACCAGCCCCCGGGGGATAAATCCATTTCCCACCGGGCCGTTATGTTCGGGGCGCTGGCCGAAGGAAAAAGCCGGTTCACTAATTTCCTCGAGGCCGAGGACTGTCTGGGAACGATCCGGGCTTTTCGCTCCCTCGGGATTTCCGTCTCCCTCTCAGGGCATTCCATCGAAATTGAGGGAAAAGGACTCAAAGGTCTCAAAGCACCACAAGGAGAGCTCAATCTAGGTAATTCGGGGACTACGATGCGTCTTTTGCTGGGGATTTTGGCGGGCCAACCTTTTGAAGCAGTCCTTACCGGCGACGAATCGCTCATTTCCCGTCCGATGAAACGGGTGACTCGGCCCCTTAAGCAAATGGGAGCTCAAATCAAGGGAAAGGAAGACGGTAATTTTGCTCCGCTGAGAATCCATGGAGGAAAATTAAAGGGTATCGATTTAGACAATGAGCTCTCAAGCGCTCAAGTAAAATCCGCAATTCTTTTGGCCGGACTTTTCGCCGAAGGAAAAACGCGGGTTCGCGAAAAAATTTTATCTCGAGATCACACGGAGAGGTTTCTTCAAGCCATGAAGGCCCCTTTCTGGCGCGAAGGCGAATGGCTTTCGGTGGAAAAGGCCGACGTATTAACCCCATTAGAGGCAAAGTTACCTGGTGATTTTTCTGCCGCCGCTTTCTTTATTACGGCCAGTGTCCTGTCAGAAGGCTCGCAGCTTCGGGTGAAAAATGTCGGACTCAATCCCACGCGGGCCGGGCTCATTGCGATTCTCAAAAGAATGGGCGCTTCGATTACCGAAAAAATTGAAGAAAAAGGACTTGAGCCTTTAGGGAGCGTAACGATCAAAGGAAAAAGACTTAAAGGGGTGCGGGTGAGCCCAGAAGAAATTCCTGCGGTGATTGATGAACTTCCCATTTTGATGGTGGCCCTTGCTTTGGCGGAAGGCGAGAGTCTCATTTCGGGGGCCCAAGAACTTCGCGTGAAGGAAACGGACCGGATCCGTTCGATGGCTGAAGGACTCAATGCCCTCGGCGGAAAAGTAAAAGAACTTCCAGACGGCTGCGTTATTGAAGGGGTAAAGTCGTTTCGTGGGGGGCGGGTACAAAGCTATGGGGATCACCGTACCGCTATGGCCTTGGCCATAGCCAGCCTGGCCGCACGCGGGGAAGTGACGATTGAGGGGGTTGAATGTGTGGCCACCTCTTACCCCAACTTTTTTAAAGATTTTCATACCCTAAAAGCCTCCTAACTCTCTGGCCTGTCAGAATTTAGTTGACACTCGGGGGTCTTTTAGCTATAGTCTCTGCCACAAATTTAGCTCTCCGTTTTCCCCACAGAAAGAAAAATAAGGATTCGACTGAAACAATGTTTTTGATAGATCGTTTGCTCGGTTATTTTTCCGGTGATATCGGAATTGATCTGGGAACTGCCAACACCTTGGTCTATGTGAAAGGTCAGGGCGTGGTCCTGTGTGAACCTTCTGTCGTTGCGATTGATCGCGCGACTCATCATGTGCTCGCCGTGGGTGAGGAAGCGAAACGGATGCTGGGCCGCACTCCCGGAAACATCACGGCCATTCGTCCGATGAAAGACGGCGTCATTGCCGATTTCGACATTACGGAAGCCATGCTTCGTTATTTCATCCGCAAAGTTCACCGCAAAAACCGTCTCGTCAGTCCGCGCGTTGTCATTGCCGTTCCGAGCGGAATTACCGAAGTCGAAAAACGCGCCGTGAAAGATTCAGCAGAACGCGCCGGAGCCAGAAGTCCCGTTTATTTGGTTGAAGAGCCGATTGCCGCGGCCATTGGTGTGGGGCTTCCGATTCATGAACCTTCCGGCAATATGATTATCGACATTGGCGGCGGCACGACCGAAATTGCAGTCATTTCCCTTTCCGGAATTGTCTTTTCAAAATCCATCCGTATCGCAGGTGACGAGTTTGACGAAGCCATTATCAGCCACCTCAAAAAAACCTACAATTTGATGATCGGGGAGCGGACCGCCGAAGAGATTAAGATCAAGATCGGCTCTGCCTACCCCATGGAAGAGGAAACCAGCCTAGAAGTCAAAGGCCGGGACATCCTCGCAGGCCTGCCTAAAACCATTACCGTTAGCAGCGAAGAGGTGCGCGAAGCCCTCTCCGAAACCCTTGCCAACATTCTGGAAGCCATCCGAATTGCCCTGGAACGGACACCTCCCGAGCTTTGTTCCGATTTGATTGACCGGGGGCTCATTCTGGCGGGCGGCGGGGCTCTCCTGCGCGGCCTGGATAAACTCATTAGTGAGGAAACGGGACTTCCCGTCCATATTGCGGATGATCCACTCACGGCCATTGCTCTTGGTACCGGTCGTTACCTCAGTGATTTCCGATTGCTCAAACGCTTGTCGGTTAATAGTCAGAATTCGAAAGAATATTGACGGGTAAACGTCCTCTTTATTTTCTCGTTCTTGCAGTAGCCCCCCTCCTTCTTTTTCTGCAGTCACCCGATCGCGCCGAAGTCATTCACCAAATCAGCCTCACGCTTCTCCGGCCTTTTCTTACGGCAAGCCACGCCGTCTCCAATGCTTTTGTGGAAACCGGACAAGGAGTGGGCCGGCTTTGGAACATCTACCGAAATTACGACGAATTGACCCAACGGGTTCATGAGCTCGAACGTGACCTGGTTGATAGAGAAGAATTAAAAAAAGAGAATGAACGGCTTCGTAAGCTGGTTGATTTCAAAAAAGAACTCCCGGGAAAAACGATCCCTGCTCGCGTGATCGGTCGCGATCTCATGCCCTGGCGCCGGACCATCCTGATCGATAAAGGATCGGCTAACGGAATTAAAAAACAAATGGCAGTCGTGAATGCCGAAGGTTTGGTGGGACGGGTGATCGAAGTGGCTCCCTTTAGTGCGCGCATTATTCTTCTTCTCGACCCCCAATCGCGAGTCAGCACGCTTTTCCAGGAAAGCCGCGATTCCGGAGTTGCAGAGGGGGATGGGTCCTCTTTTTTACGCGTCACCCACATTGATCGGGAATCGGCCGTAAAAGTGGGGGATCGGGTGGTTAGCTCCGGGATGGGCAAGGTTTATCCTAAAGGCATCCCGATAGGGCAAGTGGAAATGGTGGGGACTGAAAAAGAAGGATTGGAACTATTTGCCTCGACCCGTCCTTATGTTAATTTTTCCCGGTTGGAAGAGGTTTTATGCGTCACTTCATCAATGCCCGACAACTGATTCTGCTGATTCTCCTCCTTATAGCGGAGTACACTTTCTCTCCTCTTTTTTCCTTTTTTAAAGGCCGGGTCGACCTTCTCGATCTGCTTATTCTTGATTACGCTTTTTTCTGGAGTTGGGAGCGGGTACCTTTCTTTGCGCTCGTGATCGGACTGGTGCGCGATTCTCTGGGTGGGCACCTTTTTGGAATCGAGACGCTTAGTTTAACGATCAGCGGTCTTTTGTTACACTGGGGAGCCCAGAAACTGGAGCGCGAAGTTTTCCCAATCCGGCTCGGGATGAGCTTTCTTTTTGTTTTAATTTCATCGCTTCTGAGTATCAGCCTCGGAGCGGGGATGGAGACCTCACAAAACCTCTCTTGGGGCTTAATTGGTTACTCGTTTAGGACGAGTTTTTATACGACGGCTCTGGCACCCGCATTTTTCTGGATGACGGACCGATGGTTTGGAAGGTCGTTACTTCTAAAGCAATATCGTTTGTTCCACTAAGGAGTTTGCGTCATGCGTTTAAAGATTCTGAAAGGCGGAATTTTTTTCGGACTTTCGCTTTTGGCGGTCGGACTTTTTGACATTCAGGTCTTGAAGGCGGGTTACTACCGGAATTTAAGCGAAAATAACCGAATTCGTCTGATTCCCCTGGAAGCCCCGCGCGGACGGGTGATGGACCGGGCCGGGAGAATCTTTGCCACCACTCGCCCTTCTTATAATTTAATTGCTACCCCGGAGGACATTACTCCCGAAATTTACCCCCGCTTGGCGAAACTGCTTCATGTCACCGAGAAAACCATCCGGGAACGGATGAGTGCCGAGCGCGAATATTCTTTTTCGCCCGTCGTTCTCGCCGCCGATATTCCCAAAGAGCTTCTTTTCCAAATTGAAGAGCTTCATCCGGAACTTCCCGGAATTTCCATCCAAACGGATTGGATCCGTTCTTATCCCAATGGTTCCGTCGCGTCTCATGTGATCGGCTATCTTGGGAAGATTAACGAGCAGGAGTATAAGGCGCTCGGCCGCGACCAGTTTGGAATGAACGCCCTCATGGGACGGACCGGTATCGAAAAAATTTTTGATTTGAAACTTCGCGGGTGGCGGGGGGCGCAGGAAGTGGAAGTGAATGCGCGGGGAGAAAAACTCCGGGTGGTGGATGAAAAACCGGCGGTGCCGGGAGAGGATGTTGTCCTGGCGCTCGATCTCGAATTTCAAAAAAGACTCACCCAGCTCGTGAAGGGTAAGAGGGCCACCCTGGCCTTTCTGGACCTTAAGACCAACGAATTGATGGCGCTTGTTTCAAGCCCCGACTTTGATCCGAATGTTTTTGTCTCACCGCGGGGGAATGAAGCTCGAGTTCATTTTTTGGAGGATTCGAACGCTCCGCTCCTTGATCGCGGAGCCAGCTCCACTTATCCTCCGGGTTCCGTTTTTAAACTGGTGACCGCATTGGCCGGTCTCGAGAGCGGAAAAATTACGCCTCACACCACCTTTACGTGCCCGGGATATTTCCAATTAAAACCCGGGTCACGACATTTTCATTGTTGGTTTGACCGTGGACACGGAGCACTGGATCTTTACCGGGCCCTCGAACGCAGTTGCAACGTCTATTTTTATAATGTGGGTCGGTTGGTAGGAGCCGATGCTTTAGCGCGGACTGCCCGCGAACTTGGTTTCGGTCAGACCTTTCAAATGGAATTGACGAATCTTGCACCGGGTCTGGTTCCCGACGCGGCCTGGAAACAAGAACACCTCAAACAACGCTGGTATCCTGGAGAAACTTTAAGTTATGCCGTCGGCCAAGGATATCTCTTGGTTTCACCTCTTCAAGTCCTGCGTTTGAGTGCGATGATTGCCAAAGACGGAGAATGGGTGGAGCCGCGGCTTGTGCGCGATCCCCAGGCCGCTGCAGCCGCGGCACCCCGAAGGATTGCTATTAAGCCGGAAAATTTGAAAGTCATTCGTCAAGGAATGCTGAAAGTCGTGGAATCAAATTACGGAACAGGCCAGCTCGCGCGTGTGGATTTCGATCAACTTGCCGCCAAGACGGGGACCGCGCAAGCCCCACCCAAGTCTCCGCATGCCTGGATTACGGGTTTTTTTCCTTATCGCGATCCTCAGGTGGCATTCGTGGCCATGATCGAACACGGCGGCTCGGGAGGAATTGAAGGCGCCCGGGTCATCAAACAGGCGCTGCAAATTTGGAGGGAGCTTTCCGGATATTATGATCATCCGATGGCTTAAGTCTCTTCCGGCGCCGCTTTTGAGGAACGCCTTTCTTCTCATGATGCTCGGGGTTCTTTTTATTTACAGCGCCTCCTTTCGTCATGGTGATTATGCAACACGCCAGCTCGCCTGGATGACGGTAAGCATCGGATTTCTTTTTCTTACGGTGATGTTGGGATATCGCTTTTTTCTCGGTATTTCTTATGTTCTCTATATCCTGTCGCTTGTATTTCTCGTGTTGGTGGACATCGCGGGAGGAATCCATCTCGGAGCCCAACGCTGGATTGAAATTGGCCCCTTTGCTTTCCAGCCGTCTGAATTTGCAAAATTGGCCTTGGTTTTAGCGCTGGCTAATTTTTTGGGATCCCGAAGTATCTTGGAAGGGGAGGCGAAAGTTATTGCGGTCACCGCAGCTTTGGTCGGCGTTCCCTTTCTTCTTATCCTCAAACAACCGGATCTCGGATCCGCCTCTCTTTTAGTTCCCTTGACGGTGGTTCTTCTTTTTTTCTGGGGAATCCGGTATCGCTACATTATCATGACTTTTCTTGGAGCTCTTCTGGCTTCCCCTTTTGCGTGGAATCTCTTGAAGGGTTATCAAAAAAAACGGATTCTTGTTTTTCTCAATCCCAATCTTGATCCGCTGGGATCAGGATACACCGCCATTCAATCGAAGATTGCCGTAGGAGCCGGCGGACTTTTTGGAAAGGGATGGCTTCACGGAACTCAAAGCCAATTGGATTTTGTTCCCGAACACCACACGGACTTTATTTTTTCCGTCATTGGGGAGGAATTGGGATTTCTCGGGAGTCTTTTTCTCCTGATCCTTTACGGTACCTTCTTTTACCAAATTTTTCAATTAATCGAGAGAACGACAGACAGGAAGGGGAAACTTCTTGCGATGGGGATTCTGACGATTTTTTTCTTTCAGGTTTTGGTGAATATCGGCATGAGTTTTGGCCTCTTTCCCATCACCGGCATTACCCTGCCCCTCATCAGTTACGGTGGGTCGTCTCTCGTAGCCACCGCCATTGCGCTCGGTCTTCTTGCAAGTATCTATAAAGAGCGTTCCATTTTCTGAGTCCCAGATTTATAATGAGCCCCCATCCAACTGATCGGGGCGTGGCTCAGCCTGGTAGAGCACCTGCTTTGGGAGCAGGGGATCGAGTGTTCAAATCACTCCGCCCCGAATCTTTTTCCCACACAATTTTAAAGTGGTTTTCGGGGCTTCGTTTTGATACCTTGTTTGTTAGCAAAGACTTGCATTAATTCTTGGAGGTAAAAATGAACATGCCGGGTCCGTTGGAAACCTTAGTTATTCTGATTGTGATTTTGCTTCTTTTTGGGGCGAAACGGCTACCTGAAATCGGCCGGGCCCTGGGAGAAGGAATCCGCGAATTCAAAAAGAGCATGCGGGATTCAGGAGAAGAGAAAAAAAGCGATCATAAATGAAAGGTATGCTTTGTACGCGCCCGTAGCTCAGACTGGATAGAGCAACAGCCTTCTAAGCTGTTGGTCGCGCGTTCGACTCGCGCCGGGCGCAGATTAGCAGATTAGAGGAGAGGAGCCATGAGTCCTAACACCGATAAGAAAAAAATTCTGGTGGTGGATGATGAAGAAGCGCTGGTGGAAGCTCTGACAGCGCGGCTTCAAATGGAAGGGTATCAGGTTTTAAGTGCTTTTACGGGAGAAAAAGGGCTGCAGACGGCCCAGGTTGAAAAACCCGATCTTATTATTCTGGATATTTTTCTTCCCGGCGAAGACGGTCTCGCCATTTTGAAAAAACTCAAACGTCCCGTCGATTCCAAAACCGGAGAATCTTCCAAAACGCGTCAAATTCCCGTCCTCGTTCTGACGGGCCGGGGCCAGCAAATGAAGGACATGTTTGAAATGGAAGAAGCCGCCGCTTTTTTGACCAAGCCTTTTGAAACCCAATCTCTTTTGTCCGCCATCCAAAAAATTTTGCGTTAAATCAAATCCCATTTAAGGAGGATCCTTCATGAAATTCACCCGTCTCGTTTTGGTTTTCTTGGGTTTATTTTTCATCAACCCTTGCCTTTTCGCCGCAACTTATAAAATTGACCCCGAGCACTCGTCCGTTACCTTCAAAATCAAGCACCTTCTTTCGTATGTTCAAGGGAGCTTTAAGGAGTTTGAAGGAAATTTTGATTACGATCCTGAGAAACCCGAAACTTGGAAAACGAAAGCTGCGATTCAAGCGAAAAGCATCGATACAAACGTGGCCCAGCGGGACAAGCACCTGAGATCCACGGATTTTTTTGATGCAGAAAAGTTTCCCGCCCTCACCTTTGTCAGTACCGGTATTACCGATGTCACGCCGGGGCACGCCAATTTAAAGGGTCTTTTGACGATTCGCGGCGTCGAAAAACCGGTTGTGTTATCTCTGGATATCCATGGAGTCGCCAAGGATCCTTGGGGCAACGTGCGTGCGAGTTTTTCCGCCACGACAACCCTCAACCGCAAAGATTTTGGTCTTACTTGGAATAAAGTTCTGGAAAGTGGTCAGTTCTTAGTCGGTGAAGAGGTGATGATTACCCTTGAAGCGGAAGGACTGCTCCAAGAGTAGTCTTCGCCATAACCCTAGAGGAGGTTCATTCGAATGGAAAGTAAGAAAGTGAATAGAAAAAAGGCATTATTAGCTGCTTCGGTGGCCGGTCTGCTCATGGCCGCGAACTCAGCCTTCACAGCCCAATCGGCTTTTGCCGCCGATGTTCCCTGTTACGGAGTGAATAAATGCAAGGGAATGGGCGATTGCGGCGGAAAAGGTTTTAGCTGCGCTGGAAAAAATGAATGTAAGGGCCAAGGCTTTGTGAATGCGGACAGCAAAGAAGCCTGCCTCGCGATGGAAGGCGGCAGACTTACGGCGGAAGCTCCTTCGGCCGAGGCCCCGGTTGTTCCGGCGGCATCCTAAGGATTTTTCAAACGACGTGAAGCGCGACGGGATTTTCGGCTGCGGGGTGGGACTTCGCACCGAACATTACGATTTCATTACCCGCGAATGGCCCCGGATCGATTGGTTCGAGGCGGTTTCGGAAAATTATATGGATACGGGCGGGCGTCCTTTGCGGATTTTAGAAGAAGTCCGTCGCCATTATCCGGTTGCGCTTCACGGCGTTTCTCTCTCGATCGGTTCGGTAGACCCGCTGGATAAAGTCTATCTCCAGCGATTAAAAGATTTGGCGGACCGCATCGAACCGGCCCTTGTCTCGGACCATCTTTGTTGGACGAAAGTCGACGGCGAACAGCTTCACGATCTCCTGCCGCTTCCTTTCACGGAAGAGGCCATTCAACATGTAGCGGAACGTGTCGAAGCGGTTCAAGGGTTTTTAGGAAGGAAAATCCTCCTGGAAAACATTTCTACTTATGTGACTTATCGCCATTCCGTCATGCCGGAATGGGAATTTCTTGCGGAGGTGGCCCGCCGCGCAGATTGCGGGATTCTTTTAGATCTCAATAATATTTATGTCAATTCCGTAAACCACAATTTCAATCCTGCCGAATACCTCAGTCATATTCCCGGAGAACGGGTCGGGCAATTTCATCTGGCGGGCCATACGGATATGGGAACTTATCTTTTTGATACCCACAGCCGACCGGTCATCGAAGAGGTTTGGAAGCTCTACCGGCAGGCCTTAAAGCTATGGGGACCGGTGCCCACCCTAATTGAATGGGATGAAAATATTCCGGAATTTTCCGGGTTGGAGAAAGAGGTCAATCGGGCGAAATCAATTTATCAAGAGTTTGCGGGTATCAAAAAAGAATTTTCTCAGGATAAAGTACCGAGCAAAACAATTCGTTCCGAGGTAAAATTGGCGGATCTTGAGCGGTGGATGAAGTCCAAGATCCTTCCCGCCAATGGTCGGAACGGCGAGTCGTCAAATATCTCATTAAATCCACAAGGGGGAGTGCCGGGGCTCGAGCGAATGGTGATTTATTCCCGGGCTTATCTGGCTCGGATTGAAGAGGCGCTTGCGGAAATGTACGAAGCGGTTCGTCATGTTCTAGGACATAAACGGTTTCATGACTTGGCGGATCGGTACGCCGCGGAATTTCCTTCGCGAGTTTACAATTTAAGTTCCATTGGCCAATCTCTGCCGGAGTTTCTTCCTTCGCTCGAGGTCACGAAAGAGTTCCCTTTTCTTCCTGATCTTGCCAAGCTGGAGCGAATGATTTCCCGATCCTTTCATTCTTTCGATCTTCCGCCCTATGATTTTACCGAATTTTCAAATCTTTCCTCGAAAGACTGGGAAAAGGCGCGTTTTATTTTCCAGCCGTCCGCCGCACTTCTACAATCAGACTGGCCTATTCTCGATCTGTGGAATGCCCGGACGAAGCCGATCGGGGAAATCGATATCGACCTTGTCAATCGACCTCAATCCGTGTTTGTGTCGCGGGTAGACCTTCAGGTTCGGTGTGAATTACTAGAAAAGCGACAACACGACTTAATGAAAAACCTCCTAGCGGGCCAGACCCTGGGTGCTGCCTGCGAAGAACTCCTCAGTAGGGAAACCAGCCACGACCTTCCTCTTCAAAATTGGTTCAGCCAGTGGGTTAAAAATCGTCTGATCGTCCGGTGCGAATTTCTTTCCGATTCCACAACTCTTTTTCTGCAAGATCAAGGACGGAACCCTTGATCCTGTCTTGAGAAAGCCCCTCGATTTGATCTTCAAAATGTTCAGACAAAGAGAATTGGGGTGAGCGACGGGAATTGAACCCGCAACCCCCAGATCCACAATCTGGTGCTCTAACCAGGTTGAGCTACGCTCACCAAGAAGGAGATGAAGAAGGCGGAAACGAAGCCGATTATAGGGGATCATCAGGGTTTTTTCTATTGCCAATTGAAGAAAGCCGTGCGTATACTTAATTCAAGGCCTATCCCTTTGAAGGAAGTCTTTATAAGGAGATTTTCATTGAGGAAAAAATCGGAAAAAAAAGAAACCCAACAACCGAAAAAATCTCCTCAAACTCCTTCTTCCTATCTTAGTTCTCCCGTCCGGCCCAAAACCGTTTCGCCCTCCGAAGCAGTCATCTTAAAAGACCTTCCTTTTTCTTATGGGGAGACAAAATTTGTATTGATGGTCCGTGATCCTTATTGGGCCTTCAGTTATTGGGATTTTTCGGCCGACACGTGGAGTGAAATTCAGAAAAAATTTTCTGAGAACCCCTCTTTTAAGCCGGTCATCCGAATTTTTGATCTGGATAAAAACAAACATTACGATCTCCTCATCTCGCTTGAGGCTCGAAATTGGTATTTGCATCTGGGAATTCCCGATCATCGTTATGTTGCGGAACTTGGGCTCTCCGACGGCCGTTCCCATTTTTATCGGATCGCCCGGTCCAACGAAGTTCGCACCCCCCGAGATTCTCCGTCCCAGGAGGTTGATCCGAAGTGGAGCGACCGGGATTTTGAAGAAATTTGCCGACTCTCCTTAACCAGGGGAGGCGTGAGTTCCTCAGGATCCTTCAGTAAGCCCAGCTAGAACCGGATCCCATTCAAAAAAACAAGATCATGAAAAAAGGATACCTTCTTTTTGCTCTCCACGCCCACCTTCCTTTTGTTCGTCACCCGGAATATCCGGAGTTTCTGGAAGAACGCTGGTTTTTTGAAGCAATTACGGAGTGTTATGTTCCGCTGATTCAAATCTTTGAGCGACTCTTGGAAGATGAAGTTCGCTTTCAAATGACGCTTTCGGTGACCCCTCCGCTTGCCAGCATGCTGGAAGACCCCCTGCTTCAGGAACGTTATGTTCGACACCTCGATAAACTGATCGAGCTATCAGAAAAAGAAATGGAAAGGACCCGTTCCGACAAGGTCTTTTATCCGCTCACCCGTCTTTATCACGGTCATTTTTTGGGTGTTCAGCAAGTTTTTGTAAATCGATATAAAAAAAATCTTCTCAACGCCTTTCGTAAATTTCAAGAATCCGGCTGTGTAGAAATCATCACTTCCGCAGCCACTCACGGATTTTTGCCCCTCATGCAGAATCGTTCTTCCGTCCGGGCGCAAGTGAAAATCGCCTGCGATTATCACGAATCGGTTTTCGGTCGACGATCAAAAGGGATCTGGCTTCCCGAATGCGGCTATTTTCCCGGGTTGGATTCTATTCTCAAAGAAAACGGAATCGAGTATTTCTTTTTAGACAGTCATGGAATCATGAACGGCTCCCGCCGCCCCAAATACGGAGTCTTTGCTCCCGTCCAATGTCCCTCGGGCGTGGCCGCTTTCGCCCGTGATCCGGAAAGTTCCAAGCAGGTGTGGAGCGCAGAAGAGGGTTATCCGGGAGATCCGTGGTACCGCGAATATTACCGGGACATCGGTTTTGATTTGAATTATGATTATGTTCGTCCGTATCTCGATCCGATGGGAAATCGGGTGAATACGGGAATGAAGTATTACCGCATCACGGGTCGAACCGATCAAAAAGAACCCTATGATCCCGAACGGGCCCGGACGAGGGTGGAAGAACATGCGGGGAATTTTGTTTTTAATCGCGAACGTCAGGCGCAATACCTTTATGATCGCCTCGGCCGCCGGCCGGGGATCGTCACGCCCTACGATGCCGAGCTTTTTGGACACTGGTGGTTCGAAGGTCCTCAATTTCTCGAGAAGGTTATTCGAAAAATAGCCCTGGAATCGGAGATTCTTGAAATGGTGACCGCTTCTCAATACTTGCAAGAGAATCCGCGGAATCAGTCTCTGACTCCTTCGTATTCGAGTTGGGGTTATAAAGGTTATAGCGAAGTCTGGCTGGAGGGGGCAAACGATTGGATTTACCCTCACCTTCATCACGCATCGGAGGAAATGCGGAAATTGGCGAAAGAATACCGTCAAGCCGACGGCCTTGTCCGGCGAGCGCTCAATCAAATGGCGCGCGAGTTACTTTTAGCCGAATCAAGTGATTGGGCCTTTATGATGAAAACCGGAACGACGGTAAAATATGCGGTGAAGCGGACTCGTGATCACTTGCTTGCTTTTCTTCAGCTAGCGCGCTCTGTCCGAGAGAAAGCGATTGATGAAGATTGGCTTAAGCAGTTGGAAAGTAAAGACAGCATTTTTCCAAAAATCGATTATCGGGTTTATGCGCAAGGCGATGGTAATTAAGAAAGAAGGAAAAAATGCCGATACAAACTCTTGCCGAGACCCTAAAAATATGAAGAAAATCTTCACTTCAAGCCTGATTATGGCTGTGCTCATCGGAACCCTAACGGTTCCGGAATCGGCCTCTTCTTACCCTGCCGGCGCCGGACTTTCCATTACGGCTTCTTCCGCGGTGTTGATTGATGCCGCGACTCAGAAAATTATTTATGCCAAGGCACCGCATATGCGGCGTCCGCCTGCTAGCACCACGAAAGTGATGACCGCACTGGTCGTCTTGGAAAGAATGAAACTCGATCAAGTAGTCCGAATACCGGGCTGGGCGAGCTACGTTCCACCTTCCAAAGCTTACCTTCGACCGGGCGAGCGTTACCGGGTTCGTGATCTTTTGCACGCCGCTTTAATCAGTTCCGCCAACGATGCGGCAGAAGTCTTGGCGGTTGCGGCGGCGGGTTCACGCGCGCGATTCGCCGAATGGATGAATGTGAAGGCGCGCTCGCTTGGCTGTCGGGATACGCATTTTGTCAACGCAAGCGGACTTCCTCCCGGACATCATTATTCGACCGCCTATGATTTGGCCCTCATCATGAGGCAGGTGAGAAAAAATTCTTTTATTGTGGATTCCTTAAGCCGGCGTCAACACGTGATCCGGAGTCTCGCAGGACGGAAAATTTATCTCAGAAATCATAACCGACTTCTTTGGAGCGGAGAACGTTCCGTCATTGGCAAAACGGGTTGGACAAGAAAAGGCCGGGCCTGTTTTGTTGGGAGGATCCAATGGAGGGGGCGGGAAATTTTCGTTTCATTGCTCGGCAGTCATCGTTTGTGGCAGGACTTGAAAGTGTTGCTCAATTACCAATTTGGGGTGGCCCTTTACAGGGTTTATCAGAACCAGAAAACGTGGTCTAAAAAAGAGACGCTTGAAATTCAACGAGCCCTTACGCGAGCCGGCCAATCACCGGGAGCAGTAGACGGAGATTTCGGTCCGAGAACCGTTCGCGCCGTTGAACTCTTCCAAAGAGAGCACGGTCTGTCTTCCACGGGAATTTTAGGCGCCGATTCCTGTAAGAAATTGGTCCCGTTCGGACTTTCTCCGAATTCCTGCCGTTAGAGAAACTTCCCCTTTTCAACGTTTCCTTTTATAATACTGTCCTCATGTCTAAAAATACTTTAAAGAGAGTCCTGAGTTTGGCTCTGTGCTTCTCTTTTCTTTTGCCGCTTCCTGGCAAAGCCGAGGACGCAGCCCAGCCGGCTGAAACCCAAAAAGTCAAAAAAGCTCCGGCCCCTTATCCCTATAAAATAGAAGGCGGCCGGGTGATCCGCACAGAGAGTGGGCAACCGATGTTGCCGAACCAAGAAAAAGAATGGAACGGCCCCGTGGCAGTTTTTGAGGAGTTTGAAGACGGCGACCTTACCAATCTTTTAGAGGGCGATAGCGGCGCTTGGAATTTGAATCCGGACGATCTCGAGAGTGAATGCAAGCCGCAGATTACCGAAATGCTCGGCCCGAGCGGCCCCACCCATTCCTTAAAACTTACTTACGATGTCGATTCTCCGCTTCCCGCCCAAAACGGTTATTGGACAAAACTCAAAAATTTTGACGCTTCAAAGTTTGACCACTTGGAATTTGAAGTCAAAGGCGATCCCGAAGCTGGCTTTACGGAAGTCTTTCGGGTCGAGCTCAAGAAATATAAAGACGTAGCGCGTGTGGAAAAAATAAAAGGCAGTTCCGTCATTCACGTGACTCCGGAATGGCAGACGGTCAGCATCCCGCTCAATAAAATGACGGGGGTTTATGATTTTTCAAGCCCGGAAATTTGGAAAAATCCTTCTCTGGCATGGAAAGACCTCGATGAGTTTGTGATTGTATTTCAAGACCGGCATGTGACAAAGAAAACAGGCGCCGTTTATATCGATAATCTCCGTTTTACCCGTACCGGAAATCCGGGGCCCACGCCGGTCGATTTCCCCCCGCGTAAAAAGGAAAAAACCCCGACAAAAATCGAAGGGATAGATTTCGCCAAATTTTTGATTGTCCGCCTCGGAGGGTTTCCGAAAGAATTGGTGGTGAAGAAAACCTTCCCGCAGGATGGCCGGGAATTTCTGAAAGTTGTGGCCAAAGACACCTGGAGATTTTTTGACGAGATCGTGGACAAGGAGCACGGCCTGCCGCTCGATACGATCCAGCTGGGCAAGGAAAAACCTCTCGACGAGACAACTTGGGTGGGGGATTACACCAACGTTACCAATATTGGGGTTTACTTCATGGTGCTCGTGTCCGCCTTCGATCTTGGTTTTATCACGAAGGAAGATGCGGTCGCTCGGGCCGCCAAGACGCTCGATTCCATTGATAAATTCGAAATTCATTCGAGCGGCTTTCCTTATAATTATTACGACACGACGACGATCGAACGCACCAGTTACTTTGTTTCCCTGATTGATTCCGGATGGCTCGCCGCGGGTCTTGTTGTTTTGAAAAACGCTTTTCCCGAAGCGCTGGCCGATCGTGTCGAAAAAATGCTCGCCAAGTGGAATTTTTCATTTTTCTATGATCCGGTGGAGCGTCAGATGTGGCATGGCTATTACGATCACCTTCAGGTTTATTCGGATTATCATTACGGCCCGCTTTATTCCGAACCCCGAGCGATCAGTTACATGGCGATTGGACGGGGGGAGGTTCCGATGGAGCATTGGTTTGTGGGGCTGCAGCGGACTTTCACGGAAAGTTACAGCTGGCAGGAGCAGGAACCGAAGAATCGGGTGGAGCGAACCACGCTGGGATTCACTTACCCGGGCGGTCATTACGAGTGGAAAGATTTAAAATATGTTCCCAGCTGGGGCGGCTCCGCTTTTGAAGCCCTAATGCCGACCCTCGTGTTGGATGAAAAAAATCTGGCGCCGAAAGGTTTGGGTTTGAATGATGCACGTCATGTGCAGGGCCAGATTCGTTATGCTATGGAAGAATTAGGTTATCCGGTTTGGGGAATGTCGCCCAGTTCCGTTCCGGAAGGCGGGTATTCGGAATTTGGTGCGAAACCTTTTGGTTCCAAAGGATATAAACCCGGCGTGGTGACACCCCACGCGAGTGCTCTTGCGTTGGAATTTGCGCCCAAGGAAGCCGTCTCCAATCTTCGGAAACTCACCGAGCTTTACGATATTTACGGAGAATACGGATTCTACGACGCCGTCACCGTCAAAACCGGTCTTGTGGCACGGAAATATTTGGCACTCGATCAGGCCATGATTTTTGTCGCTATCAACAATTACCTCAATGACGGCGCCATCCGCAAGCGTTTTCACGCCGATCCCGCCATGAAAAAGGCCGAACCGATTCTCTCCGAAGATTTTTTGATCGAGTAACGGTTTTGATCCATTTTTTTCAACAGTTTACACCTGGAGTTTCGGCGGCATTTTCTGATCGGGAATTCGAAGCGTCGAAGGATTTGAGGCCTTTGCTCAAAACGCTCGGTACCGATCCGGAGCGTTTTTGCGATTTGGAGCAAGTCCACGCAGACCACGTCATTTTAGCCAAAAAACCTTTTAATCGATTGCAAGGCGACGGGCTCGTCACTCGCGAAAAAGGCTTAGCGTTGGTGATTCGGAGCGCTGATTGCGCGTCAGTTTTTTTCTTTGACCCCAAAACCAAGTCTATTGGAATTTGTCATGCAGGGTGGCGGGGGATAAAAAGGGGAATCATACCGAATACGGTCCAAATGCTCGAAAAAGAATTCGGCTCAAAGCCGGCTTCTCTTCAAGTGGCGATTGGTCCTGCAATTTGTCCGAAATGTTATGAGGTGGGTGACGAGTTTGAAAGTTATTTTCCGAAGGAAGTCAGCCGCCTCGGAAAAAAATATTTTTTCGATTTAAAGGGAGCCGCAAAAAGGCAATTAATCGAATCGGGAGTGGCTGTTGGGGCGATTAACGATCCCCATCTCTGCACCGCCTGTTCCGCAGACCGTTTTTTTTCGGCCCGGCGGGAAGGAAATGAAACCGGACGGCTTCTTTCGGCCATTGTGTTAAAATAAGGACCGCTTTAAAGGAGATTTTATGATTCAAGCAACGCAGCTTCGCAAAGGGATGACCATTCTTTTTGAGAACGAAATCAATTTGGTTTTGGAGCAGCGCCATTACACGCCGGGTAACAAGCGCGGATTTGTTCAGGCCACCTTACGCAATCTCAAGACCGGTAAAGTTGTTCAGACCCGTTTTGCTTCAGAAGATCGGGTAGAGCCGGCGGTCCTTGATCCTCGTCCCGTCCAATACCTCTATCACGACACTCAGGGATATCATTTTATGGACATGCAGGACTACCAAAATTTTCCTTTGAGTGACGAGGTCGTAGGGGAGGGAAAATATTATCTCAAGGAAAATATGGAGCTTGAAGTTTTATTCTATGATGGGATACCCGCCGAGCTTCAATTGCCCAAGACAGTTGTCCTGAAAGTGGTCGAATCGCCGCATTGGGTGAGGGGAGATTCGGTCACAAGCAATACGAAACCCGCGGTGTGCGAAACCGGTCTCAAAATTCAAGTTCCCATTTTTGTGGAAGAAGGCACCGAGGTCAAAGTTAATACCGAAAGCGGAGAGTATATCGCACGCGCTTGATGGGGGCGGTTAGCTCAGCCGGTTAGAGCGCTGCGCTCACATCGCAGAGGTCAGAGGTTCGAGTCCTCTACCGCCCAAGTTACTTCATAAGATTTGCCGGGAACAGGATTTGAACCTGCACAGCCTTTCGGCCACTAGACTCTGAATCTAGCGCGTCTGCCAGTTTCGCCATCCCGGCCTGAGAAAAATTGCGTTATTATACCACCGAAATTGTTGCCTAAAGTTTTCTCTTATTAAAAGGCATAAAAATAACCTAACCTATTTAATTGATTGAGGTTATAGATAAAAAGTTTCCTCGGTGCCTTCCTTGCAGATTCCCACCTCATCTGTTATTATTACTACGCAACCGGGCCAAACACTCATAACTATAATGTATTGTTATAGTCTAGATCGCCTAGGCATAAGAAAGAAAGGGTCTCCTCGAGGAGATTTATTTTTAGCCTTTAAAGTAAAGCTCTTAAAAAAGCATTTATAGCTTGGTCAAAGAATTTCAGCTCTACATAAACTTATGATGAATATTCAGAGTGGAAGGCCACGTTACTGGCTTCGTCTAACCGCTTCCGTCATCACCCTTATTTTTAGCTGCAATACGGTTATTTGGGCCGATGGCACCGGCAATGTCCTTTCTGCCCGCTCCCGCCCACTTCCTTCTGAAATCGAACATGTCTTTCAACCTTCTGCAGAATCCCGTCAGGGGATAGGACTTCCTCAAGAACTCGGTCAAATAAAACAAGCCTTCCACGGATCCCGAAAAGGTCTCGTCGTCCATATTCAAGATGCCCACGTAAATGAAGAGGCGCAGCGGCGGATTGCCGGAATTATCGATTATTTTGCCCGCCAACACGGCGCAAAATTAGTGAGCGTCGAAGGAGCCTCCGGGGAAATCGCCCATCAGCTTCTTTCTAATTATCCCGATCAAAAGGCTAGAAAAATTGTCTCGGATTATTTTCTGGGCGAGGGAATGTTAACCGGTCCGGAATATTCCGCTATTTCAGAACATCCGGAACTCGTACTCTTTGGAGCAGAAGACCGGGAGCTTTACGAGGAAAACCGGAAAGTTTTTCTCGAGGCAAGCGATTTCAAGAAACGCGACGAGATTGTTTTGACCAAACTCCGGAAAGCGATGGAGGGGGTAGGCCGTCACGTTTTCTCTGAGGGACTCGGGAAACTTCTTCAGCAGAAGCGTGCCTTTCAGGGTAAAGAAAAAGAATTGGTGCCTTATGTCGAATATCTCGGAAAACTTTCGGAAAAGGGGCAGGTCTTCGGAGCATTTCCTCAAATTCATAATTTTCTTAAACTGATTCAAACTGAGCATGAAATCAACTTTGAACAATCAGAAAAAGAGGCGCGACTTTTTACTAGAACGCTCAAGAACCATTTAGCTGGCGAAGCACTCTCCTCTTTTTTAAGTAAGACCGACGGATTTCGTTCAGGAAAAATTTCCCGGGGAGAATATTTCTCTTACCTCGCAAGTTTCCTTCCCCAAATCCAAGGGACTTCTAAATTCTCAAATTTAAAAAAATATTTGGAATATATCCGGCTCTCTGAATCAATCAACGTTGAGATTTTTACTGAAATCGATCAACTCGAAGAGTCCCTCAAGGAAAAAATGTTCCGCAACCAAGAGGAGCGGGACCTTGACCGGCTCTTCCGGTTTCTTGAGATCTATGAAAAGATGTTCGATTTTTCACTCACCAAGGAACAAGCAGATTTTTTCTATCAGCATCGCCAGGAGTTTAAGGCCGAAACTTTTGGAACTTTTCTCCGACCCCTCCTCGAAAAATATCACTTTGACGGGGAAATCAAAGGAATCTCCCTCGATTTTCTCGACGGAGACCTTTTAAAAATTGAGCGTTTCTATCAAGCGGCGCTAAAACGCGATAACGTTTTGATTTCCTATGCCATTTCAAAAATGGAAGCGGAAAACCAACCCGTTTCAATCATCGTGACGGGGGGATTTCATACGCCCGGAATCGAAAGAGCACTGAGAGAGAGGGGATACTCTTATTTCGTCATTGCGCCCCGGCTTACAAAGGCAATCAATGAAGCGAAAGAAAGCGAGCGTTACCTCAAGGCCATGCGATCCGAGCCGACACGTCTTGCCCAGCTTCTCAGTGAAGCCCACTTTCCCGCGCAATCGGGATTGGCTAACGACCCCCGTTATCAATTAGGCGTCCGGACGCGCCTTCCTTTAAAAAAAGATGTGGACCGGATTTCTCAAATGGGGAAGCCGAACCCCCAATTGGTAAGATCCGAAATGCGTTTTACGAGTGAATTTGCCGATCTCCTGGCGGCCGCGAGCTTATTTTTCCGTTTTAACGGCAGTGATCTAAAAAATTTCATAAGTTATATCCGTCCCGACGACGTTTCTGCAGATATTATTGATCTGTTATCAAAAGATGATCCGCTTGTTTCTATGCTTTACTCTCCTTTTCTTAAAGGCAGCTTAACAAGGCTGGGCGAGAAGTCTATGGTTCTGGTGAGCGCTCCTTTTGTAGACGGCACGCGAAGGATTATTTCTTTAACTCCGCGGACTACCTCCCGAGAATATTCAACCCGGTCGAAAAATTTTGAAGTCAGTTATGCGATCGATGACTACAACGTCACGGTTCGATTGGTTTCTGCCTACGACTGGAAAATCGAGCGGGAAAAAGCCGTTTCGGCTTTACGTGCCCAAGAAGCTCAGCGCCGATCCGAAACCCGCAGGAAAGGGGAAGTTAGGAAAGTTAAACCTTCAGTGCCAGTAGCCCAGCCGACAGTTCGAGTAGAAAAGCAACCCGAACAGCCGGTTCCTTCCGTTGAAGTGAAAGCCGCCGTTGTAAAAATTACCTTCATTCAGAAAATACGTGTCGATCTCTTGGGGAGGCTCGCAAGCACCTCTTTCTCTATAGCTGCCATCGTCGAAGCCTCCTTCACCTTTTTTGGAGGACAAAAAATAAAAAGAGGTCCCCGACATCCCGTTTTTGAAAGACTTGGATCGAGACTTGTGAAGTCGGTAACGCCCCTTGCACCTGTTCATTTGGAACAGGTGGTGCAAATTGCTCCTGAAATTCCTGGGCCTCAACCCACGGAAAACGCATACATAAAACATTTTTCCGGTCATGGACCAGTCAATGTGGCGGGAGCTCAAGAATTTAGTTTGAGAAATGAACAGCCGCGGCCTACTCATCCGATGGCCGATGACATCAGTTTGCCAGCTAGTGTCGGAAAACCTTTTCTTCCGCAGGGAAGATCGGTCGCTCCGACTCTTCCAGGAACTCCTGTTTATATTGGATTGGGACAAGAAGGCGAGCTGGAATCACAAGCTGAGCAAAAGACAGTTATTACATGGCAGGCAGGAGATTATAAGTTACAACGAGCTTCAGCCACAGAATACCGGGTTACCCAAAACGGACAGCGGATCTCCACATTTTGGATGGATGAAAGAGGCATAGTCACGAATGAAACGAGCGCCCGCGTCCCCGCCGAAATTCAAGGCGAAAAACTAATTACCCTCCAGCTTGAGAATGGTAACTTTTTGCTTCTTGAGTTGAAAGATGACAAAAATATCGCCAGTTTGGCTCTCATCCAAGGCCCCATTGAAGATGCGATCAAAGTTGGAGATCAAGAGTTTTTATTTGATGTCTCCCGAGCTGCAAGGAGTCTCCCGTCCCAGACGATTGATATGGCTGCTTTTGAAAAAATGGTGCAAAACATCAACGCTTCGCGGGCCGTACTTGCTCCGGAGCCCACCGGTGACTCCCTTCCAAACGGCGGTACATTTCCGAGAGATGCGGGGATGATATTTATAACCGGGCTTCCGCAAAATCAAACACCCATCGCCCCAACCCTTCCTCCTTCCACGATTGACACCGTCATTTTGGATACGGCCCAAGAAGGAATCCCTTTGCCGGTTCCTCCGGTGACCAACTCACAAATAACACAGCCAGACATACTGAGAAATCCGGCGGAGCTAGCGTCTGCGCCAGACTCAATAGAACGCGTCATGGCTTCGAGGCTTGCATCAACTGCTCCTGCAGAATGGTACACACCAACACTGGGGGGCGCCTCTCCTAACCGTATCAAACTCCATGAAGAAAGTGCCGGCATGCCTTCAGGCGGTGAGGGCGGAGGCGGCGGTAATGCCAATGCACCTCCGGGATTTGATCGAATACCCATTCTCACCCCAACTCTTCCTTCTACGATCGACACGGTCCTTCTCGATACCTTTGAGGACGGGTCTTACGCCGTAAAAAAAGCTCTGCGTGGAACGGATAAAGAGTTTCAGCTATTCGTTGAGGGTAAAAAAATCGCCATGTTTCATATCAATACAGAAGGAAAAATCGCAGAAGGAATTCCCGGTCTTCAAGCCCCCGTTTACGACCAAGAGCATCATCAAATTATCTTTCAGCTTGCAGAGGGAAAACTAATTCTGCAGTTGAACGCAAACCAAGAAGTCGTCGAGATTAATTTCGTAAAACAAATTCCGGTTACGGTGCAAGACCGGGCCGTGCTAGAAGTCGGGAAAGAGTTGGAAAATTTGGGAGTTGCAGGCCCCCGGAGCGAAGTGCGTCAAAAATTTGCAAGACGAACCTTTCTTATTTCAACCGCTCTCGTTTTGGGGGGTCCTACGTCGGCTGCGTTGGTTAGTGCGGCAAATGCAGAAATTGCATCGCCCACCCAGCAAGAGGTTGGCAGGCTGCAGAGGTATCTCGATTCTTTCAACGAAGGTTTCGGCCTGAGTATTAATGAACCCGCTCTTCGAAGAGAAATAGCCGACATCACCGGAAAGGAAATCCCCAAACGCCCCCTTTCTCACATCACGCGGCAAGAATTTGAGGCGGCTGTACCGAATGCTACCCAAAGAAAAATGCTGGTTCAATCGGCGCAAGAAACTTTTCACGATGTCCTGGGCCTTCCGAATAATGATCCCGATGTTTATTCCTCCGAAGATTGGGCCGAAAAATTACTCCAGCAAGCCATTGTTCTTTTTGATATCCGCCCCGCTCAAATTCCCGAATTCCTGAAATTTTTTAAACAATCAATCGAAGAAACTAAAAGAGGTATGAATTTTGAGCAGACGCTTACGCCCGCCAAGTTGAAAAAAGCTTTCGGACGCGTAAAGTCAATCCAAGATGGCAGAGAATTAAACTCGCAGGATATTGCAGGCATTGACCTTTGGGTGAACCAGAATTTTTCACAGATCAAAAACATCCGGCAGAACGACGAAGTTCCCGAGATGTTTCGTAACTTTGTGGGCGTGATTCCGATTGGGGATTGGGTGAAGCTCAATGAAGCGTGGGTGAATACCTCGACCGGTAAATCCTCCGGCGTGAAGTTGGATACCTTCCTGGGTATCGCCATGATCCTGGCTAAAGCCAAATACAACCATTCTCTCGAGGTGCAAAGGGGATTGGATAATCGAAAAGCCAGCCAGATGTGGCATAACCCCGATCATTTTTTCTCACAGCTCTATTTCATTTTGAACCGCCCCTCCCACATACAAAGAAATTTCAGATTTTACGTAACCCTTCATTCGATCAAGAAAAATTTCTCGGAATCTTTCGGTTCGGTTTTTCTTGAGGAAGGAAGAGTTGAGACAGGCGGAATGTGGCGTACCCGGACCCGTCACCTTATACATTACTTGTCGGGAGCCCGCGGACAAAAACCGCTTTTCCGTAATTTTAAAGGCCCCAATATTAGCAATGAATACACGACAAGCGGACCCGATATTCTTGCCGGAGCTCTTTTGTCTTCTGAATATGTCATGAGACCCCTCTATGATCAAAAAAGAGACCCTCGTACGAAGCAGCCCGTCCGGACAGCGGAACAAATCCTCAGTTGGTCGGATCTTGATATCGTGGAAATTTCTACTCGGATCTTAATTGAATTGATGAATGACAAAGACCAAGTCTTGCAGGACCTTTATCGCGATCACGACGACCGGGCCATCCAAAAAATATTCAACGACTGGCTCAATAAAAAATACACATCCGTTGTGGGCACGGGAGGGGAAAAAGGTTACACGCCTCCTTTCATTCCCAAAAATGAAATCAACGCGATTGATCTTTCCCGCCTCAATTGGGACATGCAGGCACTCGTCCGATCCCTGCGCGAACTGCAGCAGGAGCCTGATTCGACCGGAGCGATCCGGGAATCAATTCGTAGAGACATGATCGAGGCGATTGTCGGCTTGCACATCGGAAGGGCCATTACCTGGGTGCGCTATGGACTTGAGGAAGGACTCGTTAAAGTGATCCGCAATCCGAACGGTACCTTTAGCTTGGACATGTCACTTCTCAGGAAACGACTGACATTAATGAAGGAAATCGCGCCTTATGTTGAAATGTTTGTGGGCCGCCGACTTAATCTTAATGACATGGAAGACATGGGACTGTTGGGAGGCATGGCTGAAGGCATCCAAAAAATGGGTCTTCATAATCCCCAGCATTTCATAGCCATCCTCCTATTAGGCTCGGACAGGGAAGGCATTAAAAAAGTAGCGACCTCTTACGTAAGAGACAAAAATATCCCGGAAGCATTCAAAACCAAACTCAGAAAATTCTGGTCAGCCATTCAGAAGAAGGGCCTTGAATTTGAGACCCAGGGCAGCGTCAAAGAAATGCTTGCCGCCGTGACGGGTAACCCGGAATGGGCGGAAAAAGGTTTCACCTTCACCGATCCCAAGACCGGACCCGATCAAATTGGATTTGTCATCAGCTGGGTCATGGGACGAATCACGGAAGGCTGGGAGCGGACCGGGGGAATGGCCGCTTCGATCGGGAAAACAGTCAACGAAGTCGGTCTCAAGAAAATATTGGATGTGGCCAACGAATTCTGGCCGGCCTTCGGCAAATTGTTTGGACGCGAATTGCCTCCTATCGGAGAAGATCTTTTCGAGATGAATTCCAATGAACAAGGTCGCTTTATTGCATTCTTGAGGGAAGTAGCAAGTGACGGCTGGGAAAACACCGAGCCAAAATTCCGCGGCCTTGCCAAATTTTTCGATGACATTTATAAAGAAGATTTGAAAAACGGTAATCATGCCAAGCGGGACGCCCTTCTGAAGGCCACGCAAGAGCGCCAATTGAGCCTCTTGGGTCTTACCGAGCAAGATATTAAGGAAGGTTCTCCGAAAAAACCCGATCATCTTCCAATCACTGACAAGAACATCTGGACGAACCCCCGGGCTCAAGGATCCGTGATTAGCCAGGCCGCAGAGATGGCAGAAAAATATATTAATCAAGCCAAAGCCGATCGATCGGAAGTACGTTCTCCGATTTCAAGAAGGCGTTTCTTTAAAACCGCTGCTGCGGGATTAACCGGCGCCGCTGTTTTGACGGGAGTGCCGGGAGAAATTTTGGCAAAAGAACAGCCCTCTATACTCGATGTATTTAAAGTAACTCCCGCGCCGCCGGCCGCTCAGTTCTCAATCGCCGAACCCGGAGTTCCTTCGCCTAATACTCAAGGCCGTGCGGACGATCTCGTTCTTGCTCAACTTCAGAAAAAAATTGACACTAAAGTTTCAACCGTGCAGCCGGGCGGTCTTCCGACACTGGACGCTTCCTGGCAAGACGTGGTGACTGAAGTTTTGGAACAGCATCGGGAGCAAATTATTAAGGAAGTCATTTTGCTTCGACAGGCAAGAGCTAACCGAAAAGTTGCGGAATCCAGGAGAACGATCGAAGAAGGAATTCGGACCGGAGACCCTGCCATCATCGGAGATGTCATCAGCTGGACCCGGGCAAGAGTTCAGCACGGATGGGAAGAAACCGAAGGCCTTGCGGAGCGCATTGCTGAAGTATTGAGGGATGATAAGAAAAGAGATGAAATTTTTAAAGAATCCGAGGAGATGGTTAATTTTTATCTGACCAATAAAGGCGAAAAAAGAATTTCCATCCGCGACGCCCTGGAAAAAGAATCCACTGATCTGCCTACCCGAAGGTTGGCCGAAGGTTCTGTCATCGGGCAAGCGCATTTCCGGGTTTCAAAGAGTGAAAGCATTGAGGAAAGCTGGAAACAGACCGCGGGGGTCGTTCAGGAATTAATAAACACCCTGAAAAAAGTGGGGCCTGAATATCTGCAGGCAGTGGCTCAGCTTTACTTCTTAGATGATGGGATGAAGCCCGAAGATGCAAAAAGACAAGCGAAGGCAAAAGGAGCCACTGCACTCAAATTTTTTGTCGAGGAACGTGATCGTTGGAATTACCTCACCGGATATACCGGAGCCCTCATCCTTGCTTTTAGAGAAAGTTTGACCGAAATTAAAAAACCGGCTGCCGGTGCGGATCCGATAGAAAAGTTCACCTCGCACACTACGAATTTTCTTTATTTCATTTCCGACCCTGAAATTCGGGACATGCTTAAGGAATATTATGTCGGTATTAACCTGAAAAATGTCCCCTTAGATCCTTTTGATGAACTCCAAACCTATCTTCTGGAAAAAAGAAATAGGCATGTTTTGCGCGAAATCTGGGGTGAATATGCGGTTCGGCTCAAGATGATTGAAGAGCTGCAGGGGCGATACAACCTGCTTCCCGAAGAAATTAAAAAGACGATGAAGGAATTATTGGAAGTTCAGAAAGAAGCGCAAAAAATTGCCCAATCCACACAGCCTCCCTGGTGGCACGCTCTCGAAGACGCGGAAGTTTATTATTTCTGGAAACTTTTTTACACGACCTCCGTGAGAGAAGAAATTATGATCCGCGAGGAAGAGACGCTTAAGAAAGTCCGGGAAAGAAAACTGATTCCCTACAGCGACATGGGAAAAGATCCCAAAGCCAAACCGCTCACGGTAAAGGATTTCTTTGAGCTCATCGCTTTCATGCGCCAAGCCCGTATCGGCGCTGCCCGGACTCGGGATATGCAGGATAGCGCGGTCCAAAATAAAACCCTCGTTTCGGATAATCCGGACTATTCGACGATGGAAAGGGGCATTCTTGAAACCCTGAACCATTATGAGGAATTTTCGAAGGATCAACCCTTTTGGATGACACCTAAAGATTTGGAAAGAATGAAGGGGGTAATTTTGGGTTTTGGCAAGGAACGGGGCTTAAAAGATGAGCCGGTTCTGGACGGAGAAGCGGTGCAGGCCGTCACTTATTATTTGAACGAGCTTGCCCAACAGACCGGAGGGAGGTGGCCCGGAATTCTGGAAGCCAAACGATATTTGATGGAGAGATCAAGGTTGGAAATGTTTCTTCAAGCTTCTTACATGCTCCACCATTATCAAATTACGGGTGAAGAGGAAGAAAAAGATAAAAATGGTGGAAAGGCAACCCGCCGGTTGGGATTGCCGGATATTTCGCACTGGGTGACCGTGATCCAGGAAGGGCGTTTTAGTCCGGAAGACGTTGCTGGGTTTATCCGCGACGATGGTTATTTTGAAACCCTGGAAAGAGAACTTCTTAAAAAAGCGGAAGCTTATTTTAAGAAAAAATATGGAGAAGAAAAAGGCAAAGAAATTATCAACCAATTTCCTCAATTTGACCCTTGGCGAAGATTGGGTTTTGTCACGCGTATGGGCTTCATCATCCGGATGCACGAACTCGGATTTAACGGAAAAACGCTCGATCATTGGTTTGAGGACGTTTTTGAGATTCAAAAAGCCTCCTATAATCACATCGGACAATTTATCGATCCGGTGCTTTTAAGCTACACGGTAGACCGTTTCCGAGAAGGACATCATCGAATTACGCCCCGAATGGAAGGCGTCTTTAAGACCACCGCTCGCCAAGATCCTACCTATATGGATTTGGAACCAAAGGGCAATCTCTTACGCAGATTTCTTTATAGCTGGCAAAATATTTTTCATGCGCTTCCTTCCGAATATGAGCTTCAATGGGGATTGAGACAATGGGATCGGCTTGCCCAGAGCCCTTACCTCAAAAATCGTCCGGTTAGCGAACTCGAGGCAGCCCAGCGGGAATTGATTGCCCGTTTCCAAATGGCAGAAACCACTCTGATTCATGCCATCGCCAGCCAAATCTATGGATGGGATCCGGAAGCCTCTTTGGAAAGCAGAATTCCTGTGCGAGAGATCCGAGATCTGGTTGCGGGCCCGTTGATCGAGTTAATGGACCGTTTACCGCAAAGAGACAACAAACGGGAACAGATCCGAAATGAGAAGTTAAAAGAAACCGAAGTTTTGGAACCCTTACGAACCAAAGTAAAAGAAGATCGCGCTCGTGCCGCAGGTACGTTCCGCGGGGGAGAAACTGAAGCTTCAGTCAAAAGAAAATTAAAGGCTCGTTATCAACAGCATCTTAAGACTCTCAAACCCGAATCTAGAAAAGATTATCCAAGCACACTTTCTCCGGACCGATTGAAGTTCTTTATGAGATCCATGAAGGAGAAAGGTTACACGATTGAAGAAGTGTTTTTGCGCTATGTTGAGTTGGAAGACCGAATTGGTGCCATTTACCGGAAACTTCACAAGATTCCCTCTCGCTCCCTCACACCCCAGCAGAGATATTTCGTCTCCTCCATTGTGGAACGAATTTTCATCGACTGGGGAGTAAGAGAAGCGGTTACAAATCAAAAGGAAGTCGAAGACAAATTAGGGATGACCATTGATCAAGGCATTGAGAAAGAATTGGAGCGTTTGGAAGGCGTATTGGCCGATTCTCTGAAAATTCGGGAATTTCTTAAAACAATGAATATCGAAGTGGATGAGCCAAAGGCTTATCAGATGGCGGATAACTCGAGGAACAGTGCGGTGACCATCGATGAAATCAAGGCTTGGCTAATGCTGGCAAAAGGGATTCAATCCGTTGTGAATAAAATCAAGGCGGACGGTCAGACGGTACAAATTTCCGATGATTATGCGATGTATTTAGCAGACTCCTGGTTGAAAATCGGTTTGGCGAAAGTGATCAAGGAATCCGGCTGGCCTCAGGAAAAAGTAAAGGTAGCGGGTAAGGAACTTTCCGCCAAAGACATTGTTCGAAATGAGCTTTCAAGAATCGGAATGCGTGATCCGCGAACGATCACTTTAATTGCCGATCAAATGGCCGCGCGTGAAATTAAACCGGTGCAGATGAAACTCTTGGTCGACAAGGTCATTGAAGTCAGACAGATGTTGAATGAGTCGCTCGACCGCGCTTCCTCCGAATCCATTATTTCCGGACAAACCCGCACTCCGATGGGGGATTATGACCGTTGGCTTGGAGTGAGCAATTTAGATCTTCTTGTTTATTTGGATGACCTTACTTCGCATCCGACTTCCTATATCGGCCTTCTTCATAATCCGGAACTGGGGTATACCCGCGAACGTCTGGAAAGCATCATCGCGGGGCCTGTCAACGCGATGTTTAAAGATCAAATCAATGTGAAGCTCAGAGCCTCCATTCCGGAATCCATTCTGCAAAAAGATTGGTCGGAAATAGAAAAAATTCGCTTGCGGGCGTTTAAAGAACATGGTTGGGGGAACGTGCATACTTGGGCCGCCGGTTCTGCTATTTTGTCGGCCTTGTCATTTCTCGTCATGGGAATTATGGCGCGCCGGCATAATGTAAAATTAGGACAAGATGAAGAAGATCAAAAAATTACGGCTCGGCATTTTTTGCACCATTGGTTCAATAAAGCCCTAACACTGAGCGCTGTTCTCTTTATTTTAATTTCTCTGAATTATTCTTTCTTTGTGCCTTCCACCCTTATTTTTTGGACGGCGACTCTTTATTATCTATTGCTGGTCATTCCGGATAAATATTTGGCGGCGTCCATAGAGGCATTTTTGGTTTGGACTCTTCCAAAATATATTCTCTCGCCCATTTCCAGATTCTTGGGATTCCATACGAGGGAATCTTTGGTTGAACCTTATAGTATTGGTGAGCTGCAAAGAATACCCGACGCCAATAAATTTACGGTTTCTGTTGCTTTTCCCATGCGCGGAGAAGACAAACCCATTGACGAATGGAGTGATATCAACAACTTCAATCAAATGTTGGGAGATCCGGCACATGGTGTCATAGGAGATGCCCAGAAATTGTTGGAAGAATCCCGAGATGCAAGATCGGGACAGTTAGATCCTAATTTGTATTTTACCCTCATTGTTCAGGTATTTCCCCGCACCGAAAATACAACAAAGACGGATGCCGACCGCTTTTATAATGAAACGATGGAATTAATTTTAAGCCGGCTTCAAGCCATGCCGCCGGACATTCAGAAACGCTTGTACGTCGCTGTCCGAAGAGCCAAATTGACCAAACCCGCTACTCATTACATGCTTCAAGAATGGATGCGCCAAAATGACAATGAGTATGTCTTGACCGACCCTCGGTACAATGTGGATCCTGATTATACGGCCCCCGGAGATTATCGTTTTCAAAGAAGGGGGCCTAAGGCCGATGATCCCAATTTTGACGGCCGCCGACGGATTCCTTTCGTGACCGCCGACACAACCGATCCTGATATCCGGGATCCACGTGTTCCGGGAGGAATGATCGGAGGAGATCCGCGAGACCCCAATGATTTAAGAAATATCCGTCAGAGAAACATCCGATCGGGCGCCAATGCCGCGGACAGAACCGACGAAATCTTTGGAACCTTGGTTTATGACCCGGGAAATGCGATTACTTACCAAGATCTTCTCCATATGATTTCGGTCATGGCCGATTCGCGGAATAAGCAAATCATGTATCTTGGAAAAATGGAATACACCGATAAATACGCCACCCTCCACAGCTTCCTCATGAAATGGTTTCCCCAAAGAATGCTGGGGTATACCTGGATTGCTCAAGCCTGGGTGGAAGGCGAAACCCGTCCGCCGGGAAAATATGCTTATCGGAATAATGACACTCAACTAGCTGACGGATCCGTGGTACCGGGTTTCTACCGGAGAGTCATTCGAAGCCGGGGATATGAGAGGGTTTGGCCTTTCTATGGGGATCTTCGGGCGAGCGATGATATTCTGCCCAAAAGCGAAGACGAGATCATGGGTATCCTTTCTGGGGGCGCGAAGTTGATTCCCCGTGTAACTATTTTTGAAGACCCCATGTTTAATTATCCGCAGGAAAAAGCAAGAGAAGATAGTCGGTGGCGTTTAGTTTTTGATTGGCCGCAGATCATGGTGCTGCGAGTCATGCCTTTTGTCAGAGACCATCCTTTGCGTGCCGCCGCTTTAGTCGGATTTGTTCCTGCATTTATACTGGTTGGGATTATAGGGACATCTTTTCTTACTTGGTTTTTATCGGTTACCGCATTTACCATTGCAAGCTTCTTCTTATTTAAAGGCTGGTTTTTGGAAATCAGCCGAATCCTTAGAGAGAGCGAAGGACGGGGAGAAATGCACATACCAAAACTATCTCCGGGGCAGCGCTACGAATCAAATCTGGTTGTCCGCGGTCAAATTTCAGAACCGGTCTGGCTGCTCCAGCTCATCGTGACTTTCAAAGCCATGCTTTCTCCTGGTACCTTGGAAGTGGGATTTCCTTATATGGGAGAAATTGCCTTCCAAGCCATCATGCTTTTGCTTGTCCATCCCAAATTTCATCTCGCGATCGCTTCTTTATTCCAGGGGGTGGGAGCCCTTCTTGGAGTTGGCGAACTTTATAAAAGACACGGAAGACTGGGCGGATTTTTCCTGTCGCCTTTTTATGCCTTGGGATTTTTATTTATGGGACTAGTTGAATTTGTGGCTTCCACGACGATCTTCTTGCCCAAGATTCTGACGACTCCTTGGATTCTCATGAAGCAAGTTCCCCAAGTCATTGACATCACCTATTTTCATCTCTTTGGCCGGCATTGGACTCCTTACGCATGGTGGGCGAAAAGCATCAATAAAGAACCATTAGATCCGAACCATCCACCTCGATTGACTTGGCAGGCTGCTGTGGTGGGAGCTTCCAATCCCTTATTCATCGAGCATTTAAAATTATTTAAAGTTCCCTTTGTGGTTATGTTGACCACACTGACTTTTCTAGCGCCCGCCGCACTTCCTTTTGCCGTAGTCTTAATTGCGGGCCCGGTTGTAGCCGTTCTCTCCATCTTAGGAACCTCGGAAAAATTCAGATCAAAAATTCCTTTTCTGAGTAAAGACTGGATTAGGGAATGGGCTCCTCACGTATTTATATTAAGTGTCCTTGTCACATTTTCCGCATTTTTGCCTCCCGGTATCATTCCGAAGGACTTGATCCTTCGTGCGTCCACCATTTTGATCGCAGCCTTTGGGTTTGCGGCCGGATGGAGCTGGCTTTTTGGATTGGGAAAACAAATCGGCGGAAAATACCAGTCAAACTGGATGGTCCAGTGGGGGGCCTATGCCCTCGGGACTGTGATTCTAACCATTAGCATTATTGCCACTTTCTTTCCCGCTGCTGCCTTGTCAGCGATTGCTCATTTTCCTCTTTTTGCCTTTGCTGTGCCGGGACTGGATAGTACGACTCCCGTTTATCTCATGTGGCTCACCTTAGGTGAGCAATTGCATCTGAATTGGTACTTTGTCATTTTTTACACCACGATCGTGGCAAGCAGCGTCATGATTGGAGTTACGGCAAGTGTTGTTGGCTTATTGCATTCAATTTATGTATTGAATTGGAAATTTTTCAAAGAGAACCCCCGCGCCAAAAAGTGGATCGCCGTGATCATGGGAATTTTTGCGAGCCTTGTGGCGACTTATTCCCTCCTTAAAAGGCCTACGCCCGCTCCTCCAAGACCCGGCATCAAAATCGAAAAGAAAGAGCCGGAAGCTCCCGAAACGACTCGGAGAATTGAGGCGCCGGCCCCGGATCAGGATACGATTTTTAACCAAGGGGGATGGAAAGTCACGGGCACGAAAGACACCGGCAAAGCCGCTTCCAACCTTTCGGATTCTTTTTCCGAATTCAAAGTTTACAACGGCAATTTTCAGATCTTTTCCATCAAAGGAAACGGTTACATGCGCTCCACGTTGCCGGGGCTTGAGTGGGGGACCAGTCTTGTCACTTCCGGTTATTGGACGACGGGAAATGTCTATCATCACAATGCAGAAATTACCGAGGCAAGACTCGAATACAACCCCGCGAAAGGCAGTCTCGTCTTGAGAGGAAAGTTGGTTGACGAAAATATGGAAGCCGATGATTTCAGGATGGAGATGCTTCCGATTGTTGACGGAAAAAGCGCCATCAATCTTTCTTTCACCCTGAGGGCGCACAAACAATTCTCTCTTGATCGTAGCCGTTTGGCGAAACATGAAGCTTTGAAGCCGCTTCAATTAAGTTCGATGAACGTCAATGCCGGACAATACGATGCCCTGACCGCCGAATACGCAACGGAAGCCGGCGATATCTCCATTGCCTCTTTGGCGAAAGCCGATCAATTTGTTTTTGCCAGCCCGCAGCCTTTTGGGATAGAAAAAACCTTGAGAATCAATACGGATCAAAGGAATAACCGGCCGTCTGTGGAAGTTAAATTAGGAGAGGGGATGGCGGCCAATCACTTTACGCCGCAAGGTTGGGTGGCACGGAGCAGTGATCCCAACGGAGACAACATTGGCATGTGGATTCATTTTGACGGCGCCAAAGCTTCCTACGAGCCGGGCGAAACCATTTTGCCGTTCAAAGCCACAATCACCACACGGCCGCCCCGTTCTGAAGTAAGAAAAGCGGAATCAAACCTTCTCGATGCGTTGCGATCCAAACAGGAATTTGAGTTGAATCGAATTCTTGAAACGGTGCGCGTAACAGGCGGCGCGGAAGAGGAATTGTTACATTTTGCCGACGATTTTAATTCCGAAGCGCTCGGATTGATCGCTCCGACACTTTCCCACGAACAACGCGGAATCTTTGTTCTTGCTGATCAAAAAGACCCGGCCTTGATTGCTCAAATCCTTCGCGAGCACGCCGCTCGGCAAGTTTTCTTATTCTTGCCCGGTGCCGGGGAAACGCTGACACGCGCCAATTTGAGAGAAACATTTGCCGCAGAAATTGCCGCTGGTCGCTTAGCCCTTCCTGAAGAAAATATGGATCAGGCGACCCTTGCGAGCTTCGTCGATGGCTTAATCAATAATCCCCGCCTCGGCATTTCGCGGACCGGAATTCTTCAAGTGGTGACAGACGCAGCCGCAGAGAGAGTGCTTAGCGGTAAGGAAATGCAATCCCTCTTAACGGGCGCCAGCTTGCTTGCGCGCCAGTATGAGATGGTGGTGGCCGGCTCGAAAGAACAATTGCCGCTGGCCGCCAATCAGAAGACCAGCATTTACCAGATCGTGACGACGCTCTTTGAGTCGGCCCGTGCAATGGCCAAATCCGCATAAGAGGTTCCCATGAAAAAACGAAAAACTTTAGCAAAGCGGGTCTATGCACTTCTTATGGCAGTTTTTTTTACTTGGGCCACGCTGGTTGGAACCCTCCCTGTTTCTGCGCAGGCCGCTGAAATCCCACAAAAGAGATTAACCCTTCCTCCCGTATTAGGAAAAATAGAAAAGTTTGAGAGCGGCACCCGGCCTTCAGCCCCTTTTATCTTCCAGATTCAAGATGCGCACGCACAACCCGCCGCCCAAGAGAGCATCCGTAAAATCTTAAGTTATCTTAATCATCAGACCTCCGTTTTGGTTGCCTTTGAAGGCGGTCTGGGTCCTTTGCATCCGGAATACCTCAATCTCTTTGCTCATTATCCCGAAGCCAATCAAGCGGTCATACAAGATCTCGCTTCCAAAGGAGAACTCACCGGGACCGAGCAATACGCCTTAGAAGAGTACGGTGCCGGAAAATCTCAGCCCCGTTTTGCCGGTGTCGAAACACCCGAACTCTACCGTGAAAACCTCGAGACCTACCGGCTTCTCCTTTTTAAAAGGGAAGCAATCGACAAACTCCTCAAGCCTTTAAAAGAAGAATTGGAATCGGCAGGCTCCCGAACTTTTAGTCCGGATCTTCGCCAGTTTCTTCAGGAAAGAGAAAGACGAAAGAGCGGAAATTATGGGACGGGGACGCTCGCACCCCAAACCGTTACTTATTTTCATTTTCTCATTTCGGAAGTCAAAAAAAGACTCGCGATCGATTTGGAAGATCCTTTTGAGCAAATCCGTTTTCCTCAATTGGCGAGAGTTTTGGCGCTGGAAAAAATCCAAAAGGATTTGAACGGGGAAAAAGCGGGGCGAGAGAAGGAAGAACTTTTAAAATTAATTCAACGTTTTGCCGCCCTTAACGAGGTGTCCAACCCAAGGGCCCTTGCCGAGGAATTATGGCAGGAAAGTCGAAACCGAAAAATTGATTTGAGCGCTTATCCTAATTATTTGAAGTCTGTCGGGGCCGCGATTCTTCAATCCGAACTCGAGCCAGAATCTTTATTTGATGAGATTGATCTTCTGGAGGAGGGGGTCATTGAAAAGCTGGCGACCCGCCCCGAAGAAGAGCGTCTTGTAGAAAGATTTAAAAAGTTCGCCCTTTTGGAAAAACTTCTCCGCCTTGAGCTGACCAATAAGGATTTTGACAAGATTGAACTCTTAGACGAGAGCGTCCCTTCGGAATTGGAAAATTTTAAATCACAGGCCCTGCGTTTTTATACTTCAGCGAAGGCGCGGGATGAAGCGCTTCTTGAAAATACGCTTCGCGCGGCAGAAAAATTTAAAAGCAAACAGGTTGTCCTCATCACCGGCGGTTTTCATGCCTCCGGAGTCACGGAATTAATGAAAGAGAAAGGCCTTGGTTATGCGCTCATCCGGCCGCGCATTTCAGAGGTCCGAAAAGACAATCCCTATTTGAAAGTTCTGCGAGACGAAAATGTCGACTTGTCCTCTTATGTTAAGTCATCGCCCCTTAACAAACAGGAATCTCTTCTCTTAAAAGAACTTCTCGAAACCGCAATGCCGGTATTGGCGTCAAAATATCAAATACAACCGGAGGAAATGGCTTCCCAGCTTGCGGCAGCGGTCAATCAACATCCCATTCTGTCGAAAAAACTTTCAGCCCGCTCTGACGGCCCGGCTGTCGAGTTTCTATTTAAGGAAAGAGGAGCACAAACAACCTTTGGCCCGCATTCCCCAATTACTCCGGATAAAAAAATTACCTCCAAGGCCGTGGGTGAAACTCAATTTTTATCGGACCCCGTTACTTATTCTCAACTCCGTTCCTCCGTCAATAAAGAAGGAGTTTCTGTAGACCCCGGTTTTCGAATTCATCTTGGTGCCCGTGGAGTCGTTTCCTCAGAAGCTCTGGCACGTTCCGAAGCGAGAGCAACCCGCGCGGAAATCGAAACGGGAGTGCGGTATTGGAAGGGGGAACTCAAAACCACTCCCATCGAAAGACCTTTCAGGGCCAGTCGAAAAGAAGACGTTGTTGACATTAATGATCTGTCGGAAGAAGAAGGTCGTAAGCTGGAAAAGCTCGCTGTGGAATCCTTGCTGGAAGGGAAGGGTTATATTTCAATGCTTGTAGCGGGAGCGAGCGGACGGATGAATATCAAAGAAGCTCCGGAAGAAGCGGAAAAAATGGTCGGAGGAGCGGAACTCAAATCCAAAGCCGCTGTCCCCGTGGGGGTGACTCCGGACGGAAGGGTCACGACTTATTTTGGAGAATTCGGAGAAAATCTATCTAGGCTTCTTCAATCTGTTGATCAAGCAGCCCAAGAAGCCGGTCTGCAAAGCCAAGTTTGGGAAAATGACGTCGCTTTCTTGTCCAATGACGAATACCGTCCCGAGCATGAGCGCCTCTTAAAAGAAAATAATTTCTACGGTTTAAAACCGGAACAAATCCACTTTTTCCACCAACCCCTGGGAGCAAAATTTGTCGGCACTCCCGCGGACGTCGATAAGATAAAAAGTCAGTTTAAAGACGAAAAGGGAAATTATTCCGAAGAAAAATATCAGCAAGCCATGGCTAATTCAAGAGAAGTGGAAAGGCGTTTGGCCGAGGGAGATGAAGAAGCCGTCATTTTAAAAGGCGAGCGGGATCCCTTGGGACATGGAGAATATTTTCATCAGTTGGTCGTGAGCGGCGAATTGCTCCGGATGATTGATTCGGGCAAGCAATGGGGATTTGTAAAAAATGTCGACAATTATGCGGCCAAATTCGACAAAGTCTGGCTGCGAATCTTGGGATTATTTTTAGAGCGGGGGTTGGATTTCCAACCCGAGGTTTCGCCGCGTTCTCCCGGCCAAAAAGGCGGAAGTCTCATTATTATGACAGACAACAGCGCCCATCAATTGGCCGAGGATCCCAACATTCAAGAGACGAATCGGGTGAAGGGGCATGTCATGGATCTGATTGATTCTTATTGGTTTAATGATGCGGTCGCTTTTTATACGGTCCGTTATGAGATCAATTTGTATAAAAAAGAAGGTCAATCCGACCAAGAATTTATTGAGGAGTTGCGCCGTGCTAACCCGGAAGAGCGTGAGGCCATTGCGGAACGGGGCAGAAGAAAATTCCCGCGGATCTTTGATGCCAAACCCGCCAAATCACTGAATGCGGCCATTAAAGGGGAGACCAACATGTGGCAATCCTCCGGCGTGGTCAGTCCGGAAATGAAAATTGCGGCCGTGGGGGTGCGAGGGGCCAGAAATTTTCCGATCGAGGAATATTACGCGATGACTCCCGAACAAAAAACAGCTGAACTCGCCAAGTTAAGATTCCTTTCCACTAAAAATTGGACGAAAACAGCCCTTGACGTAAAGAAGGCCAGAACAGAAATGGAAGCTAATTTAGGCCGGCCCGTTTCTGATCGCGAGCTTTGGATTACGCTTGAAACTTATGAGGGAAATAAAATTATTTCTCCAGATCTCATCCGCTATAACCGGGAGGCGGAGCTCGTCACCCCAGGGATTTTGGGTCGTTCGGAAGTACGCGCGACTGCATGGCCGCAGCATACTCCTGAGAAAATCGCGGTCATCGGAACGGGATTTGTCGGGACTGCGCTTGCGGTTCTTACCGTGACGGACTGGGGCCATGACGCGATGGGCATTGACGTGGATCCGGAAAAGATCGCAAATCTACAAAAAGGAAAACTCAACATTTACGAGCCCGGGATGGAAGAACTCTTAAATGAAGGCTTGCAGAGCGGCAGACTTCATTTTACAACGGATTTAGCCCAGGGAATCGAAGGTCGGGACCTTATTTTCTTGGCTCTTCCCACTCCCCAAAGCGACACAGGGGAAGCCAATGTCGGCTTTCTCGAAAAAGTTGTCAGAGGAATCGGTCAAATAGTGCAACCGGGGGAGGAAAAAATCCTCATTATTAAAAGTACCGCACCGCCCAGTACGGAAAGACACCTGGGTCGAATTCTGGATAGAGAATTAGCTAGTAGAAAATTAAAGAAAAAACCAGTAATCCATTTTGTGCGTATACCTGAATTTGTCCGCGAGGGAAAGGCATTGGAAGATGATCGGAAAAAATCGGGACGGGTCGTTATCGGCGCTAATAATAAAAGCGTTCTTAAGAGAAACGTGGATCTTTATAAACCTGAGTATAAAAATCCAAAATATGAACGAATTGATTTACCCATAGTTACTATGGATCTTCGCAGTGCTCCCCTTGTCAAATATGCGGCCAATGGCTACCGGGGTGAAAAAATCTCTTTCATTAATTTTGTGGGTTGGCTGACCGAAGCCTTGGGGTTGGACATCAATGACGTGGCCAATGCGATCGGAGAAGATCCGAGAATCCTTCGTTCCTTTTTAGACTGCGGCGTGGGCTTTGGCGGTTCCTGTTTCCCGAAAGATTTTGCCGCCTTTGTGCGAATCGCCAAGCAGGCAAAAGTACCGGCCGATCTTCTCTTGGACGCCTTGGCCATTAACGAATTCCAGTGGCGCCATTTTTTTGATCAAATCGACCGGCGGCTGGATGGCCTCAAAGGAAAAACAATTTTGATTTTAGGCGGTGCTTTTAAGCCGGATACGAGCGACGTCCGGGAAGCGCGGTCCATCTTATTAATCAAAGAATTATTGAAACAAGGTGCCGACGTCCGGGTTCTGGATCCGGAAGCGACTCGTCCGCTTAGTGAAGAATTCCGCGGTGACCGGCGCATTACTTACTACGATGATCCCCCGAGTGATCTCAGTATCGATAGCGAAATGCTGGAGGGAGTCGACGCCGTTGTTTTGGTCACGGAATGGCAGGACTTCAAAAAATTGGATTTTGGAAAATTAAAGCAGAAACTTGAAGGGGAGAATAAGCTCCTGCCTCAAATTTTTGATGGACGCAATTTTTGGGATCCCGCTGAAATGAAAAGGCTCGGTTTTCCTTATTTGAGCATAGGACGATCGGATCAAGGAAGGCTCACCGAACAGGAGCAGGTGCAGTTTAAGAGAAAAATCAGAGAATTCTTTCTCGCCTTCCGCGTTTCCTTTATGAATCTTTTGGCGGAAATTGCCGATGCGGAAAACGCCAACATTCGGGATATTCGTAAAGGATTCGGATTTGATCCCGTTGTCTTCGGGGACGATGCCGATGCGAGTGACGCTTATCTTTCTCCGGGTCTTGGCTTTGGCGGTCATAATTTGCCAAGCGCCGTTAGTTTTGTTGAAAAACTCACTCGTAAACATCTCGGCGAAGAATTGCAGGAATACCGCAGGATTCGAAGAAATCTGGAGAGAAAATTTGGCTTTAAATCCTCCTTCCCTGCAGAAGAAGAGAATCGCATTCCTTTTGCTACGGCTATTCGGGAAATTAATGAGCGTCAAATCCCACTCTATCTTAAAAAGGCAAAAAAAGCTGCAGGCGGAAATTTAAAAGACAAGAAAGTAGCCGTCTTGGGACTTGCTTTCAACCCAAAAACTTCTTCGATTGAAAACGCTCCTTCACTCGCATTAATCAAAGCCTTGATTAAAGAAGGGGCCATTGTTTTGGCCACGGATGAGGACGGTCAGGCAGTACAGAACGCCAAGCGTTATTTGGATGAATATTATGCTTATTCCGAAGCCGTCCGCGCGCAAATTTTTTATTTTTGGACGCCGCAGGAAGCGGTCGCCGCAAGCGACTTGCAAATTTTAGTAACCGAATGGCCCGAATATCTCAATTTAAAAGGAATATTTACTGAAAGAGAACCGAGTGAAGAAGGGGTAAAAGTACCTTTGCCGGCCGCCTTTAACATGGTAGACGGCAGGCATTTTTATTCCCCCGAAGAGGTGAGAGCGCTCGGAGGAAATTATTATACAGTCGGCGTTCCTCGGAAGACTCGTTCCGAAATAAGACCCAAATGGGTTTCGACTTTAGAAGCTCGGGCCCAGTTCCTGGATTCCAGTCGAAAAAATTCGAAAACTTTTTATCCCGATAATATCCGGCTTAACAAACGAGAAGTTGCGTCGGCCAGCGGATTTGTTTATGGACCGGACGAAAATCCGTTGTTCATTAATGAAGAGATTGCAATTTTATCGGGTGAAATAGGGAGCGGTTGGACGAAGGAGGAAGCTCAGATTTTGGGTACGTCCGCTGATTTTGTGAAACCCGGCGTCCCTTCTTCGGGAATCATTGTGCGACTCCAAGAAGCCCCCCAAGTTGGGAAAGAATGGCTGCCGCTTCTTCGGATTCTTTTCAGAAGTAAACTCCGTTTGGTTTTGGAAATTGAAGGAAGTCCTGTCGAAGCTCGCACTTTTTCAACGCATCTCTTAAATTATGCCCAAGAATTCGAACTTGTGATTCCACGGGAAAATTTAAGCGTTTACTCCGTAAAAGGCGGAGCATTGCACTCCGGATCCCGTCAAATGATCGTGAGTCGGGCTTTTCCGGTCGCGCTTTTAAGCTCTGAACCCGAACTTTTGAAGCAATATCTTCCTTGGCTCTTGCGGGTTAACCTTTCAAGGAAAACCAAAGTGGAAAATCTGGTAGGAACCGTTATGGTCGCGGCAGGGAAGCTCCAAAATCTTCCCAAAGAGCTCCAACGGATTTATTCACCCGAAGAATTAGCCCTCTCCAGCGGGCTTGATCTGGGGTTGTATCTGGAACGCCTTGCCCGGCTTGCCGACTATATCGCTACTCAGGCCTAAGCACTCCCTTCCTTTGTTTGGCAATAAGAGTTATAATTTGAAGCGCGAGCATGACTTCTACAGTTGCCACTAATCGGCAGGCGCTCCATAAATATCAGCTCTTTGATAAATACGAGGCGGGAATCGCCCTTCGAGGGGCGGAAGTAAAATCCGTCCGGGAAGGCCGGATTAACCTCAAAGATAGCTTCGTCCGTATTATTAAGGAAGAAGCCTTCCTCGTTAATTGTCATATTAGCCCGTATTCTCATATTCAGGACATACGGGGTGCGGACCCCACGAGGATGCGAAAGCTCCTTTTGAAACGCACGGAAATCGACCGCTTGAGCGGCCAGATTTCGCGCAAAGGTCACACAGCGGTAGCGCTTTCGATTTATTTTAAAAAGGGTCTCGCCAAGGTGGAGATCGCGGTGGCGAAAGGGAAGCTCGAATTTGATAAGAGAGAGACCATCCGCCGGCGCATCGATGAGCGGGAGGCCCAGCGCGCCATCAAGAATAGCAGGAAATAGGCTTCATAATGGGGCTGATTAGTTTCGACAGTGACCGATCTTTGACAGGGGAGCATGCCGAGGTTGTGAGGAGGCCTCGCAAAACACCTCACAAAACAATAAAAGCTGATAGACTCAGCTGGGCGAATAGGGCTTTCAGCCCTGTCGCTCTTCCATTCGCCGTTTAATTACGGCGACATCTCTTGGGGCTTCGGTCCGTGAGCCTCTTGAGGTGACAATTAGCGGGCTGCTTTCGGGTTTCCGCTTTCGGGATCCGAACTAAGAAGTGAAAGCTCGTCCCGTGAAATCGTCCTTGCGCGAGTTCACGGGGTTAAATCAAATCGCGGGGTAAGCATGTAGTGCCTCTTCAGAGAGGTTCTCTGGACGCGGGTGCAAGTCCCGCCAGCTCCAGGACTCATAAAAATAGGAATTGGATTGCGACAATACACGACCGGTCAGCCGGAATTAGAGCGGCTGATTTCTGAACTGATTGATAAGGCGGGGGGATCCCCGAAGAAAGATCTTCTTCGGGAGTTGATCACCACCGTGATCCGCCTGCGTGATGAAAACGTCGGGCGGGGCAACCTCAAGATCCTCAACAGCACCCTCAAAGAACTTCGTTACGCTTTCAAAGTCTTTTCTCCTTATTCCCACATCCGAAAAATTGCCCTTTTTGGATCGGCACGCACTCCCAAAACTCATAAGACCTATCGCCAAGCCAAAGAGTTTGCCCGTGAAATTACGCGCCGGGGCTGGATGGTGATTACCGGAGGTGCTACCGGGGTCATGCATGCCGGCAACGAAGGGGCGGGACGGGAGAAAAGTTTTGGGGTTAATATTCGGCTTCCCTTTGAGCAGGAAGCCAACCCGGTTATCGCCAAAGATTCCAAGTTGATTAATTTTAAATATTTTTTTACCCGCAAGCTCATCTTCCTGAAAGAATCCCATGCTACCGTTTTATTTCCGGGCGGCTTCGGCACCCATGACGAAGGTTTTGAAACGCTGACCCTCGTTCAGACAGGAAAAGCGGAACCGCGGCCCATTGTTTGCATCGATCCGCCGGGCAGTGATTATTGGGCAAATTGGCGGCGTTTTATCAAGAAATCACTTCTGCGACAAAAGATGATCGATCCGGAGGACATGGACTTGATTACCTTTACCCACAATATCAAGGAGGCGGCCGATTGTATTACGAGCTTTTACCGAAATTATCATTCCCTTCGGTTTGTCGACGATCTGCTGGTTCTTCGAATGCTTAAGCCGATCAGCTTGCCCCAATTAAACCGCCTCAATCGAGATTTTCAAACGATTATTCGAAAGGGGAAAATTTCCCAGGTGGAATCTCCGCTTCCGGCGGAGGAGAACGAGCCGGAAACCCACAAGATGACGCGGCTTGTTTTTCACTTCAATCGGCGGGATTATTCAATTCTGAGGAAGATGATTGAAGTGATCAACGAAGCAGGGTAAGCTATCCCGTTTTATGGGGCGCTTAGCTCAGCTGGTTAGAGCGTCTCCCTTACAAGGAGAAGGTCCGTGGTTCGACTCCACGAGCGCCCAGAGAAACACTCAATTTGCCTTCATTTAAGGGCGCGTAGCTCAATCTGGTTAGAGTATCGGACTGTCGATCCGAGGGTTGCGGGTTCAACTCCCGTCGCGCCCGCCATTCTTATGTAACCCTCAATTGCTTATAGGGTTGTACTTATTTTATTATTTTAAGAAGTACTTTTGAATAATCTTTACTGAGCGTTTGACAAGCCTCATATTTGAAGGTATATTTCTTAACAGATGCACCCAATGTATAAAACCCCTTCGAAAGAATAAGCGGTTCTATCGATGGGATTTTTTTGTCCTTATTTGTTTTGGTGTTTAAAAAGGTTTAAGTGACCTTATGCATAAAAAAGTTATGAGACACAACATGAGTCTCTTTAGCAGAAAAAAAAGCGCGTTTTTTGCTGCCCATTTTCTATTTAGTTTTCTAATGGTTCAATCAACTTTCATTCCTGATTCCTATTCCCTCCAAGTTCAATCTTTTCCCGCTCCCTCACAACCAGAAAAGAAAGATTTCGATTTCAAAAAGGACGCGACTCAAGATGAATTAACGTTCATTGACCGAGAATCTCATACCTTCGCGGTTTTTGCAGATGAAAATTCACTCGACATTCCGACGCGCATGGGAAGGGTGGAAAAAAACGGGAATGGTTACCGGCTTGTTACAACCCGGATCATCAAAACTTTCAATAATTTTTACGCTGTCAGCGATCCTCAAAATTCTGATTTTGTCATGGTGAGCGAAAGATTGCCGGAAGGCGGTTTTGGGAGACTCCTGCGGTACCGGGGGCCAGGCGAAACGGGAGCTTGGGTCGATCTCGAGTTTATTTATCAGGACCGGGACGATAAGGTGACCATCCTCGATTATGGTAAGGGCAAATTTTACCGCACTACTTTTGCAAAAAATTCAGCCGAACCGCCCTTGATGTTTCCTCTGGCGGGTCAAAACAAAATTGAGGGAGACCTCATCGCGACCCAAACCCCTTCTTTGAAATTTATCGGCCCGGAAAAGGTGAATATCACTCCGGTTCACCCTTCACTTAATCCGCTTCCTTTGCAATTTGAAATCTCGAATGGACAAGACCTCTGGTTGACTCGGCTGGTTCGTGGGCCTCCGGTAGAAGGAGCTTATTTATGAACTCCCTCTACCATTCCGAAAAACCATTTTCCTTCCGTGCCCTCTCTCTTCTTACTTTAGTTTGTTTTCTTGTTACCCAATTTGATGTTCAGCTTGCTTTTGGTTCCGCTGTTCCGGCACCTCTGCCCGTGGCTTCAGCCGATTTGCATTCCGGCTCCGTTGATGATTCCAAAGAATCCGCCAAAGATCTCAAATCCATCCGTTATCAGAGTGATCTCACCGCAGATTTAACCCAACCCACTTCCGAGCCGACCGTCACGTCGGAAGAATCAACCGAGACGGCCATCCCCCAAACCACAACTCAAAGCCCTGAACCTTCTTCCAATTTCCTCTCAGGCGAGGCGCTGAATACAGAGAATATCAATGCGAAGCTTCTGGACTTTATCCAGGCAAAGAACCCCTTAGCGAAAGAACAGGGGGAAGTGGAACAGGTAGCGGATAAAGGTCAAGGGGTCTTTCAGGTTTTCCTTTCGCAGGGAGAACAAATTGATCTCGACCGCTATTTTATGGTTTATCAAGATCCTGCGAATGAAAACGATATTCGTCTTCTTGAAGTCCGCGATAAAACAGGAACGGAAGGCACTTTCGAGACCCGGTATTTTCTCTTTGAAGATTTAGTCAATCCCCTCGAGTCCAACCTGACAAACCTTCGGGATGTTTTATTGGATGAGCATTTTCTGATTGAACAGACCAATGAGCTGCGTATGGCGGTGGTGGTGGATCCGGATAAGGAGGGGGAGCCCACCCGGTTCGATATTTATCTTCAAAATCCTGATTTTGCCATCGGTGAATTCCGCGCCCAGGGGGTGATTACAGAAAACGGGGGAATCCGCAAGTTTAAGGAAGAGAAAGCGGACGGTGAAATACTGCTTCGTACGTTTGATGACATTGCCAAGACTTACTCCGTCATTATGGGCAATTTTACGCAGATATTTTCTTATGGAACGGATGACAAGGATCAGACTGAAGATGACATCCTCTTGGAGACCCATTCGACCAACGCCGAGGGCGACCAGGTGACGCAGGAGTTAGACGCCCAGGGCCGCGTCACCAAGATCACAAACCACACGAAGAATACCGAGACCCTTTTTAGTTATAACGATGCCGCCAAGACTTACACGATCACGAGCGGCTCCCAGGTCCAGATGCTTAGTTACGGGGTCGACAATGAGGCCGGCACCGATGACGACCTTTTCTTAAAGGTAGATTCCACCAACGCCGAGGGCGACCAGGTGACGCAGGAGTTAGACGCCCAGGGACGCGTCTCCACGATCACAAACCACACGAAGCATATCGAGCCCCGGTTTAGTTATAA
>OBEQ012933483.1_pt1 | contig 166061 bp, 166 predicted proteins | sample 1670901 | NCBI WGS metagenome assembly OBEQ01 (sample SAMEA104232315, study PRJEB22302) | groundwater metagenome | biome: forest; feature: aquifer; material: groundwater | place: USA | collected 2011-08-07 | depth 5.4 m
CCACCATGCCTAAGCTCTGAGAGAACTGTCTGAGTAAGATATTCTCTCCACTTAAAAAATGCCCCACTCCCTTCAAACAAAGAAAATCGGTGAGAGTTCCCAACCATGCTTGGCCAAAAATCCACCCGCCCTCACCCGTCCTTCCGGACACCCTCTCCCCCGGGGAGAGGAGCCTGCCCTGAGCCTGTCGAAGGGTTGGGGTGAGGGGAGAGTTCAAAAGGTGGCTCATACTTCGAAAAGCAGTTACCTCACCCACCAAAGCCATCCCCCAAGAAGAGGCTCGAATAAAAGAGGCTGAACGAAAAAGAGTGGAGAAAAGAGGAGAGGCCAAAGACCTCGTCAGAGAAAAGCTCAGAGAGCCTGCTGACATAGCAATGAGAGAACGAAGATCTCCCGCTTGGGCAGCAAAGCCAACTATCAAAGAGTCCATTTGGATTTGAGAGGAAGAAAAGGCAGCTGTGGAAGCATTTAATTCCGAACCAAAACCCCGCTGCAAAATAGAATTTCCAACACGCATGGCGATAGCAATCTCGTGTGCCATCTATTTTTAGGAAATATGCCATTCTTCGATTGATTTTAAAAAAAGTTGCTTAGTAATACCCTAAAATTTCAACAACTTTTCTGCATTTTTGTAAAAAATATTTTCTTCACTTTCTTTACCCAACTTCATGTTAAGCAAATTATTTTTCTCTCGGCTCCATTCATAAGGAATATTAGGAAAATCGGTCCCAAAAATGAGACGATCGGCGTGCTCGGCGATTTTCTCTGGATCTATTTTACCCGGAAGAAAATTCGCCACTGCCATGGTGGTATCTAAATACAAATTGGGATGCTCTTTCAAAAGATCGAAAAACTCATCCACCTCTTCGTAACCCAAGTGCGGCACAATAAAAATCATCTTAGGGTATTTCCCTATTATTTTTTCAAAATGGCGCAGCCCACTCACCTGATCCACATCATAGCCATAAGGGTTAAGGGGCCGATCTTTAAAGTTGGGCCCGGTGCCGCAATGAATGAGCAAAATTTTTTGGTAGGCCTCGCACATCTCATATACGGGAATCATGCGCGGATCTTCCGGTGCTACTTTTTGAACATGGCAATGGATTTTAAGCCCCTTCATTTGGTAGTCTTCGAAGCAAGTTTTTAGGATTTGCTCTTTTTTTTCATCATCAGGGTGAACACTTCCAAAGGGAATAATAAAATCAGGATACTTTTTCTCTAACTCGTGCGCCCAAAGATTCAGTGATTCGCTCATTCCCACTTTATGCGGATAATGAAGATGCACGCAACGCTCCACCCCTTCTTTTTTTAAAATAGGGATGAGATCTTCCACATATTTTTTATATTCAATGGGCCAAGCATGGGTTTCAAACCAGGCCCAAAGGGCATCGAGGAGTTTGTTGGGAAAAAGATGGGTGTGAAAGTCGATGAGTTTCATAAATGGAGAAGGAGGCTTTTAACCCTTTTCTCAATTTCATCGCGCACTTTTCTAAATTCGTCCAGGGGCAAGTTTTTAGGATCGGTGAGTTTCCAATCTTCTCGCATTTTTCCACGCACAAAAGGGCATGCATCCCCACAACCCATGGTAATCACGGCATCGTATTCTATTTGTGGAATTTCTTGGAGGGATTTTGAATCATGCCTCGAAAGATCGTAGCCTAATTCTTTCATGGATTCGATCGCTTTGGGATTTACGATTCCAGAAGGATTTGAGCCTGAGCTATAAGCTTTTACTTTTTTAATACCATGAATTTTTGCGAAGGCCTCTGCCATTTGGCTACGGCAGGAATTTTCAACACAGACAAAAAGAACATTTTTTTTCATATTACATCTGTTTAAAAAAGAAACTGGATCAATTTTGAGAAACTTTAAGGCGGGGCTTAAAAAAGACAGTATCTATAAATACCAAAAAGTAGCGTCTTGAAGTTTCGAAAAAATCGGTCCAGTTTCTTTCTGGATCAAGAACAACAGCCTTGGGCTTGACTACACTTGCAAGCAAGCACTGCCAACAAACTGCCGATAAAAGGTGCGGTAAGGTAAATCCACAAAAATTCAAGATGGCCGCTCATTAAGGCAGGCGCCAATGAGCGCGCCGGATTCATCGAGGCCCCCGAAATAGACCCACCAAAAAGGGCTTCGAGGGCCACCGTCATTCCAATAGCAAGCCCTGCCATAATCCCCTTTTCCTTGGAACCTGTAGAAACACTTAAAATTACAAAAACTAAAATAGCACTTAAGACCGCTTCGAGCACAAAAGCTTGAAGCGCAAAACCAATTCGAGGGAGAGTGGCACCGAGGGTTTCGCTTTGTGGAAATAAAATTTTCAAGAGAAGGGCCGCAATCATAGCGCCCAAGATTTGGCTTAAAAAATAAAAATTCATTTCCCTAAAAGAAAGGCGTCCGGCCTTCCAAAATCCAAAACTCACCGCGGGATTAAAATGGGCCCCCGAAATATCGCCCAAAGAATAAATCATCACCATCACTACAAAACCAAAGCTCAGCGCAATTCCCAACAAACCAATCATTCCGCCACTGAGCTGATTAGTAATAATGGCGCCACAACCCGCAAAGACGAGAACAAAAGTACCCAACATCTCTGAAAAATATTTCTTCATATAAATACTAAGAAATTGAATCAACCCTGAGCGACGCCTTTACACTTGCACCTGATGCCGCACATCTTCCCCTTGAATGAGAAAAAGCACCATCTCGGCCACGTTGGTGGCATGGTCTGCGATGCGTTCAAGATATTTGGTAACCGAAATAAGACGTACCCCTCTCGAAACATTTTGAGGGTCTTCTTTCATGAGCTCCAAAAGTTCGTTATGAATTTTTTTCGTCAAATCATCAACGGCATCGTCACATGCCATCACTTTCTTAGCCAAATAAGCATCTCGAGTGACGAAAGAGTCTAAAGCATCTTTCACCATTTTTTGAGACATGTTCGAAAGCATCGGTAAATGGATATAGGGTTTCAAGGGGGCTTCATCCATCAACTCGAGAGTTCTCTCCGCAATGTTGACTCCCAAATCTCCAATGCGCTCCAGGTCTGTTACAATTTTGAGCCCTGTAATAATAAACCGCAAATCAGAGGCCGTTGGCTGACGACGAGCTAAAACATTAAAACAAAGCTCGTCGATTTCTTTTTCGAGATCATTCATTTCGCGATCTGCAATAATCACATCTTGGGCGGTTTTTGAATCAGATTGAATCAGCGCTTTCATGGCATTTGCAATCATTTCTTCTACTTTTCCACCCGCCAGCAAAATTTTATCGCGTAGATCCTGCAATTCGTGTTCGTAATTTCTTGAAGTATGTTCCATGTTCTTTTCCTTCCCCCTCATCCGCCCTTCGGGCACCTTCTCCCTCAAGGGGAGAAGGAAATTGGAAAGGGTTTATCTCAGCCAAACCTTCCTGTAATATAATCTTCTGTCAGTTGAGAAGAGGGTTTCTTGAATATTTGTGCTGTGTCGTCATATTCAATCATTTTCCCATTTAATAAAAAAGCGGTTTTATCAGATACGCGCGCAGCCTGCTGCATATTGTGAGTAACAATCACGATGGTGTAATCTTTCTTTAACTTATCGATCAATTCTTCTACCTTCGTCGTAGAAATAGGATCGAGCGCAGAACAAGGCTCATCCATCAATAAAATTTCAGGGTTTACAGCAAGGGCTCTCGCAATACACAAGCGCTGCTGCTGACCGCCCGAAAGAGAAACTCCAGAATGGTGGAGGTTATCTTTTACTTCATCCCACAAAGCAGACATCTTCAGACAATGCTCCACCACTTCCTCAGATTTTTTACGATCTAAGCCTCCCCCAAACTTTAATCCAGCGATGACATTGTCATAAATAGAAAGGGTCGGGAAAGGATTGGCTTTTTGAAACACCATCCCCACTTTTCTACGGACGAGCACGGGATCAATCTTCGAATTGTAAATGTTTTCTCCGTCTAAAATCACTTCACCCGAAACTTTAGCATCTACATTCACTTCATGCATTCGATTTAAAGAACGAACTAAAGTAGATTTTCCGCAACCCGAAGGCCCAATGATGGCCGTGGCCCGCTTGGCCGGAAAATCAAGCGAAACATCAAATAATACTTGTTTCTTTCCAAACCAGGCATTCAAATTCTTAACTTCTAGAGCGATTTTATCTTGCATGAATCACCTTTTTTGAAAACGAGACCGAATAACCAAACGGGCTGAGATATTGATCAGCAAGCAAAACCCAACGAGCACCAAGGCTCCCGCCCAGGCTTTTGCCTGCCAATCTTCGAAAGGACTAATCGCATAAGTAAAAATTTGCAAGGTAAGAGCCGCCATGGGTTGCATAATGTTGGTCTGCCAAAATTGATTTCCAAAAGAAGTAAAAAGCAAAGGGGCCGTTTCACCGGCAATACGCGCAATAGAAAGGATAACGGCGGTCACAATGCCTGGCTTGGCAGTGGAGAGAACCACGCTTAAAATCACCCGCCAACGCCTCACCCCTAAGGCCAATGCCGCTTCTCTCAAAGAGTTGGGAACGAGCTTCACTACTTCCTCAGTAGTACGCACAATCACGGGAATCATGAGAATGCTTAAGGCGATGCCCCCCGCGAGCCCCGAAAAGCCTTTCATGGGAATCACCACCAAGGCGTAAGCAAAAAGCCCCATCACGATCGAGGGAAGACCATTCAACACATCGGTGAAAAAGCGGATCATCTGCCCATAGCGATTCGCTCCATATTCGGCAAGATAAAGGCCGGTAAAAATCCCAATCGGAATGCCAATGAAAGAAGCAATCGTAATCAATAAAGCCGTTCCTACAATTCCGTTAGCAACCCCTCCTCCTCCTTCCCCCACGGGAGTAGGAGTATGGATGAAGAAATCAAAATTAATCGCCCCGAAGCCGCGATAAGCCACATAGCCAAGCAGCAAACTCAAAACAAAAAGGGCGATCAAGCAAGCAAGGCCACAAAGAAAGGCAAAAAAATAATTTTTGAATTTCCTCTGCCAGTAATTAAAATGGGGCATCTCTAGAGTATGCATTTAAAATTTCTTCCTTACTAATAAACGCGCCAAAGCATTTACGATGAAAGTAACGACAAGCAAAAGCAAGCCCATCTTCGCCAACGATGAAAGATAAAGAGGCGAAGTCGCTTCGGCAAACTCATTGGCAATCACGGAAGCCAGGCTGTAGCCGGGCGCAAAAAGGGAAGCCGAAATTTCAGGACGATTTCCGATCACCATGGTCACCGCCATCGTTTCTCCGAGAGCCCTTCCCAATCCTAACACACAGGCCCCAATAATGCCGGACCTCGAAATTTTAAGAACCACCCATCGGACAGATTCCCACTGAGTGCCCCCCAAGGCAAAAACCGCTTCCTTGAGTTCGTGAGGAACCGTGGAAAAAATTTCCTTGGAGACGGAGGTGATGGTAGGAAGAATCATGATGGATAAAATGAGGCCCCCTGCGAGCATGCTAGGCCCGTAAACAGGCCCTTCAAAAAAAGGGAGAAAGCCTAAAAGCTGGTTCATCATAGGAAAAATTTCTGTCCTGATGAAAGGCACCAAGATAAAGATCCCCCATAGACCATAAATAACACTGGGGATGGCCGCCAGGAGCTCCACCAAAAAAGAAATCGGATTTCTCAACCAAGTAGGGGCAAATTGCGTGACAAAAAGAGAAACACCCAAAGAGATGGGCACCGCAATCAGCATGGCCAGCAAAGAGGAAATAAGGGTTCCAAAAATAAAAGGAAGAGCGCCAAATTCTTCCTTCACAGGATCCCAAACCTTCCCCCACAAAAAACTAACACCGAAGGTTTTTAAAGAAAGGTAAGAAGAGCGAATGAGTTCGGAAAAAATCAACGCTAAAATGATTAAAATAGAAAAGGAAACTAAAACAAGCAGCCCTTTGAAAAGGCGATCCAAATCCCAGCGAGATCGGCTAGAAACTCGCGGGTTTGATGGGAGAACATTTTGTGTGCTTGCTTGAGCCATGCATAAAAACTTGAAAGACATCCGCTTTTTTTAAGCGGATGTCTTTCTTTTAGAAATTATTGTAAGGTGATCGAAGCGATTTTTCCTTCATTAATTTTGATTACTTCTGCAGGCAAAGCCGAATAATAAAGAGAGGCGGCCTGATTTTGGCCGGAGGTCATTGCCCATTTTAGAAATTCGACAAATGTTTTCGTTTTGGTGGAATCTGCAGGTTTTTTGTAAAGAAGCAGGTAAGTCATCGCTGAAATGGGATAAGAGGCTTCACCGGGGGCATCGGTGACAGAAGTCTTCACATCTTTTGAAAGCTCTTTAGTGAAAGCCGCAAGAGCCGCTGTAGTTGCGCTTGTGCTGGGTTCCGTGAACTTTCCTGCTTTATTTTTAATCGCTGCGTAGGGAATTTTATTACTCACTGCATAGGCATATTCCACGTAACCCACAGCGCCAGGCACTTGCTTCACTTGGCCGGCCACCCCTTCATTGCCTTTTCCTCCCAAACCTACGGGCCAGTTCACAGATTTGCCGCGGCCCACTTTGAAGTAGAAATCGGCATGCACTTTTGCAAGATAATCGGTAAAAATATAGGTGGTTCCACTTCCATCCGAGCGATGCACTACCGCTACAGGAAGATTGGGGAGATTCACCCCTGGGTTTTCAGAAACAATTTTGGGGTCATTCCAACTTTTTATTTTTCCAACAAACAAATCTCCCACTACATTGGAAGTAAGCTTCAAACCATTGCCTACCCCAGGAATATTATAAACTACGGCCACACACCCTGCTGTAGCCGGAATTTGAAGCACGGGCCCGGGCATTGCTTTTTCTTCATCACTCGAAAGAGGAGCATCTGAAGCGCCAAAATCAACCGTTCCGGCTTTGAGTTGCTGAATCCCTCCCCCGCTGCCGATAGATTGATAATTGATCTGAACATTAGGATTGGCTTTGTTGTAGTCGCTGAACCACTTGGAATAAAGCGGATAGGGAAAGGTGGCCCCTGCTCCGTTAATTTTGATGATATCGGCTTGGGCTTGAAAAGAAAAACCGGCTATCAAAGTTAAAACCGAAAGCCATTTTAATATATTTTTTTTCATATGCTTCTCCTAAATATTTTTTGGGTTAACTAAGTTTGTTTTGTGACAATTATGTGACAACTTTATGTACTTCATGAAAAAACCCCTTCCTTTTTCGCGGCTATGAAAAAGGAAGGGGAACTAGAGGAGAGAAAAAATTCTAGAACCAAGCCTGCACCTGGAGGCGACCCCTAAAATCTTTTGCAGTGCCTGACGCCGTTTGATTAGGAAGATAAGAAAAATCTGTTTGAATTTTCAAATCATGGCCAAGGAAATAATAGTTAATTCCTCCCATATACTCCCCTTTATTATTGTTGGCGCCATCTAAGATCACTTGAGAAGCGCGTGCGGCAAGCTCCAGATGCTTAGGAATCACGAAGTAGCCCGCTTGCACATAATAACCATGGTCCGTTGTATTGGCAGTGGAAGTAGGATTAGTTTTTCTTAAAAAATATTCGCCTTGCAACGATGCTCCCTTATATTTAAAGCCAAGCTCTGCTCCTGCTTGGGTAATGTGGGCATTGGTGACTTCTTGCTTTTTCCATCCGCCACTGGCTCCCACAAATAAGGAAGGATGCTCCGAGTATTCAACATCCGATTCTGAATAACCATAATTCCCCAAAATATTGTAAACAGCGCGACCCGTATATAAGAAGCGATTATTCAGATCGAGGCGATTGAGCCCGGTTCCATTCATAACGCCCAAGTAATATTCTAACTTACGGTCAAAGGCATTTCCCCACAAAATCGCGCCCGTATCATAGTGAAAACGACGGGTGGTATTTGTGGTAGAAGTGCTGGTGGTGGCACCCGCACCGCAAGTGATTCCAGAGCCTGTTACCGTGCCCCCTCCCGGAAGAGTACAAATGGTGTTGGTGGTGGAATCGATCGAGGAAAAACGGAATTCATCCGCGGCCAAAGAGCGATCCACTAGCTCTAGGCGACCGGAAGAAGTAATTTCTTGGCGATCATATTGGATCTTTTCTTGCCCAAATTGAATTCTCAAGGCATCGAAAAATTTATAGTTGACATAGGCATCTTCCAGCACGTCTTTGAAGTCTGAATTTGCCAGGCTCAGTTGCAACTTGTAATCGAAATTCTTGGAAAATAAATTTCCTTCCCAAGAAAGTTTGGCTCTCCTTATTCTAAAAGTACTTTGATCGTCTTTACCTTCTTTTGCTTTGGAGGCACTGGTGTAGGCAAATTGAGGTTGGAGGCGAATTCTAAACTTAGTGGAATATTTTCCATCGGCCGTTTGAAAATAGAGGCCTTTCTTCCAGCCCCCTTCAAACTTATTAGACCAGTTGCCTTTTTGTTTTTCAATATATTCGCCCTGATCTTCTACTTTCTTTTCTAAGGATTTTTGATTTTGTTTCAAATCAGTCACCTGCTGCTGCAGAGAAGAGCTTGAACCTGTTTTAGCACGATGATGTTTTCTTTTATGAGTGGCTGCAAAGCTTGGAGCAGCGAAACCCAGCACAAAAGAAAGAGTGCATACACTCGCAATCAGTTTTTTCATATAATCTCCTTTGTTTGATAATCGTTTCATGCGCGCTCTTTAAAAAAGCTCTGTGACGATTTTGTGAAGAGGGAGAAAAGAATGAGGAACAAAAAAATGCCCGCACAAGGCGGGCATTTTGAGCAAAATAAGTTGAAAAAATATTTTATTTCTTAGGAGCCGGAGCTTTTTTGGGGTCCATCTCCTTGCAATTATACCATCCTAAACTATCTACCCAACATTCCCAGCACATTTTCTTGAGGGCATCTGGCACACCGGCCCATTTGCCGAAGGTTTTATCCGTTGTTTTACCGCTTTCATCCTTATAATGATACTGCACTAAACTTTGTTGGCGATCGTAGAGGTAATCTTTCGTACAATCCCTATCGCCGGCTTTCGCCTTTGTTAAAAGGCCCATGCTAAGCCCAAGTATCGCAGTGATGATCAGAATTTTTTTCATTTTTATCCTCCATTTAAGCGTTTTTCATAGAATGAAATTTTGATTTCTCGGGGATCCAAAAAAATGATACCTGACAATACTAGTAATTTAAGAAAGGATAAAACCATGCCTAAAAAAATGTCTACGCTTTTATTTCTAATTCTTGTGATTGTTGGAAATATCATTTCCCTGCAAGGTCAAGCGGGAACTACTTTACTCAATGTATCTTACGATCCTACGCGCGAACTCTACCAGGATTACAACCAAGTATTTTCAAAATACTGGAAATCTAAAACAAATGAAGACGTAAAATTCAACCAATCGAATGGTGGCTCTGGCAAGCAAGCCCGTGCCGTGATCGATGGACTGGAAGCAGATGTTGTTACACTCGCCCTCGCCTACGATATCGATGCCATTGCTGAGAAAGCCGGCCTGCTTCCTAAAAATTGGCAGAGCCGCCTGCCTCAGAATAGTGCTCCTTATACTTCTACCATCGTTTTTTTGGTGAGAAAGGGAAACCCCAAACAAATTAAAGATTGGGGAGATTTAATCAGGGCGGGCGTTTCGGTGATCACTCCCAACCCAAAAACTTCCGGCGGAGCCCGTTGGAATTACCTCGCCGCTTGGGGCTATGCCTTGAAACAGCCGGACGGAGATGCAGTAAAAGCAAAAGACTTCGTGAGCAAGCTCTATAAAAATGTGCCCGTTTTAGATTCTGGAGCCCGAGGAGCCACCACCACCTTTGTTGAAAGAGGCATTGGAGATGTGCTCATCGCTTGGGAAAACGAAGCGATTCTGGCCGTTAAAGACCTCGGCAAAGATAAATTCGAAATCGTGCTTCCGAATGTGAGTATTTTAGCAGAACCGCCGGTGGCTCTCATCGATAAGGTGGTTGATAAACGAGGCACTCGCGCTATTGCCCAAGCTTATTTGGAATATCTTTATACACCGGAAGGGCAAGAAATTACGGCAAAACATTATTATCGACCTCGCTTGCCAGCTGTGGCAAATAAGTATGCGGCGCAATTTCCTAAGTTGAACCTCTTTACAATAGATCAAGTTTTCGGAGGTTGGCAAAATGCACAAAAAACCCACTTTGCAGACGGTGGAACTTTTGATCAAATTTATCAACCGGGAAAATAAGAAAAAGCGGGTCCTGTCGCAGCGGCATCCCCCGGAGTTTCTCGGTCCGCCTCTGGCGGCGGACACTGCGATACTGCGGGGGGCCCCCTGCCTCGCGCCACCCGCTTTTTTTATTTATAGGGAAATATGCCTTTAAAAAAAAAATCTATTATACCAGGTTTTGGAATTAGCATGGGGCTTACGATCACTTACTTAAGTTTGCTCGTGCTGATTCCTCTTTCCTCCCTTTTTTTAAAAACAACCACCCTTAGCTGGCCGGAGTTCTGGGATACGGTGAGCAATCCGCGGGTGCTAGCTTCTTATCGCTTGAGTTTTTTTGCTTCCTTTATTGCCGCCGGCATCAATGGAGTAATGGGCCTACTCATTGCCTGGGTTTTAGTACGCTATCCTTTCCCCGGAAAACGCATTTTCGATGCCCTAGTAGACCTACCCTTTGCCTTGCCCACGGCGGTCGCGGGCATTAGCCTCACCACCTTATATGCCGCCCATGGTTGGATCGGCCAATTTTTTGAACATTTTGGAATTAAAGTGGCCTACACCCCTTTAGGAATTATCATCGCCCTTACCTTTATCGGACTTCCCTTTGTGGTAAGAACGATTCAACCCGTTTTGCAAGATATGGATCCCCAAATTGAAGAAGCGGCGGCAAGCTTGGGCGCAACCCGTTTAAAAACTTTTACGGCCGTCATTTTCCCAAATCTTTTCCCAGCCATTCTCACTGGCTTTTCCCTCGCTTTTGCTCGTGCCCTGGGAGAGTATGGCTCCGTCGTTTTTATTTCGGGCAATATGCCCATGAAAACGGAAATTACTCCCCTGCTTATTATGTCTAAGTTGGAACAATTCGACTACGCGGGGGCTACTTCTATTGCAGTCGTGATGTTGCTTACCTCTTTCATCCTTCTATTTACGATCAATGCGCTTCAGGCCTGGCAGATGAGGAGATCCTTATGAGCCAGGAAACCCAAAAACCCTTAGATCCCACCCTCTGGGAAATTACTCGTGCCTCCAAAATCAAATCGGTGGCAGAAAAAGAACCCGTTTGGGTGAGAATACTCCTCACCTTTTCAGCCTTGGCTTTTTTAATTCTGTTTTTGGTGATCCCTTTGCTTTCCGTTTTCGTGGAAGCACTCAAAAAAGGGCTCGAAGTTTATGGGGCTTCTATTACAAGCCCCGATGCCTTAGCCGCTATCAAGCTCACCTTGATTGCGGCCGCCATTTCAGTTCTCGCAAATTCAATTTTCGGAGTCTTGTCGGCCTGGGCCATCACCAAATTTAGCTTTAAAGGCAAAAATTTTCTTATCACCCTCATCGATTTGCCCTTCGCCGTATCTCCTGTTATTTCAGGAATGATCTTCGTCCTTTTATTTGGTCTGCAAGGCTGGTTTGGCCACTATTTGGCGGATCATAACATTAAAATTATCTTTGCCGTGCCGGGAATTATTATCGCCACTATTTTCGTCACCTTTCCTTTTGTGGCCCGGGAGCTTATTCCGCTGATGGAAAGCCAGGGGAACGAAGAAGAGGAAGCCGCCATCGTACTCGGGGCTTCGGGATGGAAAAGCTTTTGGAAGATCACGATTCCTAATATTAAGTGGGGGCTTCTTTATGGCATTATCTTGTGCAATGCCCGGGCGATGGGAGAATTTGGCGCTGTATCCGTTGTATCGGGCCATATTCGAGGACAGACGAATACAATTCCACTCCACGTAGAAATTTTATACAACGAATACGATTTTTCGGGCGCCTTTGCGGTGGCCTCTATTTTGGCGATGCTCGCCATCATTACACTGATTTTAAAAACACTCTTGGAAAAAGAAGTGCAGGCAGGAGAAAAGGCAAAAGAGCTTGCGCTAAAGAATTAAAGGAACTCAATGAGTATCGAAATTTGCAAAATCAGCAAAAAATTTGGCCATTTTACGGCGCTAAAAGACGTGAGCTTGCATGTAAAACGTGGGGAGCTCATTGCCCTGATTGGCCCTTCGGGCTCTGGTAAAACCACCTTACTTCGAATCATTGCAGGTTTAGAGGTTCCTGATACCGGTGTTATTTTGATCGACGACGAAGACACCACTTACCGGAATGCCCGTGAAAGAAGAGTGGGCTTTGTGTTTCAACATTACGCCCTTTTCAAGCACATGACGGTATTTGATAATATTGGGTTCGGCCTAAAAGTGCGCCCCCGCAAGCTTCGACCCAGCAAACAGCAAATCCGAGATAAGGTTTACGAGCTTTTAAAGTTGGTGCAGCTCGAAGGGCTGGCCAACCGCTTTCCTTCCCAACTTTCAGGGGGGCAACGCCAGCGTATTGCTCTCGCACGGGCCCTCGCGGTGGAACCTTCTGTTTTACTTTTAGATGAACCTTTTGGCGCTCTGGATGCCAAGGTAAGAAAAGAGCTGCGCCGTTGGCTTCGGCGTTTGCATGACGAAATGCATATCACGAGCATTTTTGTTACCCACGACCAAGAAGAAGCCTTAGAGGTTTCAGACCGTGTAGTCATTATGCACCAAGGACGAGTGGAGCAAATCGGGAGCCCCGAAGAAGTTTACGACCAACCGGCAAACCCTTTTGTTTTTGATTTTCTCGGCAATGTAAACCTCTTTCACGGACGCATCGAAAGCGGCAAGGCCCATATCGGAGAACTCACCGTCGAAGTGCCTGAATACGCCGATCAGCCTGATCTCCCCGCCATAGGCTACGCTCGGCCTCACGACATGGAAATCTCCAAAAAACCAAATACCGAGGATGCCATCCAGGCTCAAGTTCGAAACATCATTACGATTGGCCCCATCGTGAGAATCGAACTTGAGCGCTATGATACGGGTGAACGCTTGGAAGTGGAATTAAACAAAAACAAATATCGGGAAATGAAACTCTCAAAAGGGGATAGCATTTACGTACGCCCCCGAAATTTGAAAGTGTTTGTATCTGACATCAAATGAGATTTTCTTGCGGAAGAGTAAAATAAAAGGCGCTTCCTTTTCCGATTTCACTTTCTGCCCAAATTTTTCCCCCATGAAGTTGGACAAGATGCTTCACGATCGAAAGCCCCAACCCAGTGCCCCCTTGCTGCCGAGAACGCGAAATATCTACCCGATAAAATCTCTCAAAAATTCGGGTTAAGTGTTCGGGGGGGATGCCAGAGCCGCTATCCTTCACACAAAACAAGAGCTGTCCTTTTTGGAATTCTAATTTCAATTCAACCTTCGCCCCCGCTTGAGAATATTTAATCGCATTATCGATGAGGTTATTCAAAACCTGCCGCAAGGCACCGGGGTCGGCCCAAACAAACTCCACGCTTGGATTTAAAATTTGAAAATCTAAGTTCTTGGTCGCCAAAGATTTTTCAAAGGTGGCCTGAACTTCGTCTAAAAAAGGAGCTAGCTTGAAATTCTCGAGTTGAAGTTCATAATAATTTGATTCGATTTTAGATAGGTCGAGCAGGTCTTGAACAATACGATTTAAACGATTGGCATGCTCATCAATAATTTTCACAAACTTAGGGGCATTCTCTTCATCTTGGAGAGCGCCCCTGAGCAAAGTTTCAGCATAGCCTTTAATGGCGGTGAGGGGAGTTTTTAACTCATGCGAAACATTGGCCACAAAATCTCTTCGCACGCTTTCGAGTTTTCGCAGAGAGGTGATATCGTGGAACACGATCACACTCCCTTCCACCCCTTGCTGCGTTGTAAAGGGAGTTCCATGCACCATAAAATATTGCAAACCTTCCTTCTGCATTTGAATTTCAGAGTTCAAACACTCTTTGCCAGATACCACGCCTTCTACAATTTGCTGTAAATCGGCATTTCTAAATAATTCAATGGGAGTGGATCCTTCGGGAGGATGCTTCAAGTTAAACATGGCACGAAATGCCGGATTGGAAAGTACGATCTCGCCTTCTCGATCGAGCACAATCACTCCCTCTACCATGCTATCTAAAGTAACCTTGAGCTGCTTTTTTTCATCGGAAAGTTTATGGACCCAATCCCCAAAAATAAGCGCAAGCTCGTTGAAGCTCTTGGCTAGCAAGGCCACTTCATCTCGGCCACTCCTTCTCACACGAACCTTGAAATTATGCTGGGCAAGGGCCTGAACAGCCCCTATCATTTCCCGAAGTGGCTTTGCAAAATGGTACGCCATGATTAAACTCGCCAAGGCCGAAACAAAAAGTGCCACCAAGAGAGTGAAAAATCCATAAGCAAGATTTGAAGTAAAAGAGGATTTTAAGAAAAAACAAACGGAAAGAGATAGAAAAATAACGAGCAGAAAAGTGACATAAAATTTCCAGAAAATTTTAGATTTCATGGACATTAAGATTTCAATCGATAGCCTACGCCCCGAACGGTTTCAATGGCATTACCTGATTTTCCCAGCTTTTCTCGGAGGCGCTTCACATGGGTATCAATCGTGCGTGTAGTTACCGCCACATCATAGCCCCACACCTTATCTAAGAGGATATCTCGGGTGAGAATACGCCCATTGCTTCGAAGAAAATATTCCAAGAGTTTAAACTCCGTGGCAGTGAGGATCACTTCTTTTTTCTCCACCCATACCCGGTGCTGAGTGGGGTCTACCTGGATCTTCTCAAATTGCATTATCGAATGAGAATTCTCCTCATTTTGCTCTCCCTGGCTTCTTTTGAGGATCGCCTTCACCCGAAGCACGAGTTCCCGGGGGCTAAAGGGTTTCACCATGTAATCATCGGCCCCCATCTCAAAGCCCACCACTCGATCAATTTCTTCGCCTTTGGCTGTCAACATGACAATGGGAATAGACTTGGTCTTGGCATTAGATCGAATCAAGCGACACACCTCAAGCCCGCTCATTTTGGGAAGCATTAAATCGAGAATAATCAAATCTGGGCTTTCAGCACTCGCCTTTTCATAACCCTCGCTCCCGGACGAAGCGATTTTGCTGCGAAAGCCTTCTTGCTCCAGGTTGTATGAAATAAGCTGGGCCAAATCTTTTTCATCTTCAATAATCAGAATCGTCGCATTCATAAGAAACGCTCTTTTCCCCATCTTCCATTATCCCACTTGATTATATTCCCTCAGGCGGAATTTTACGCCCAACTCTTCTTCGGCAATTTTCCGGCATTTTTCCGCGTCGATTTCAGGCAAACCCACAACAGAGGCCGTTACATCGGAGATGTATTGTTTGGCCTCTCGAATAAATTCTTTCACAAAAGGATAGGCCTTTTCTTTATAGCGGGAAGGGCAAACTCTTGCATAAGTTTCGGCATCGGGCGCATTAAGAGAAATAGAGACCGCATCTACCAAACCTTGGAGTTCTGGCAGAATATTCCTTTGATGGATGAGGTTTCCAAGGCCATCCGTATCGAGCCTCACCTTTTTGGCATGGGCATGCACAAAACCGGCGATTTGTTTGAGTAAATCTAAGCGCTGAGTGGATTCTCCAAAACCGCAAAATACCACTTCGTCCACATCGCCAAAATCTCCCATCGCCGATACAATTTCATCGTAGCTCGGCGCCTTGGGCAAGCGAAGATAATAACCCTTCACTTCAAAGGTGCTGAACTTCGGACAAAATACGCAGGCCAGAGTGCATACATTCGTGATGTTGAGATAAAGCGAATTGCGAATTCGGTAAGCAATTTTTATCTCTTGCTGAAGATTTCCTAGTCTAAAAAGCCTGCGGGTGTTGAGGCTGGTAAAACGCCCCACATCTTCTAAGGTGAGGCCCTTAATCTCAGCCACTTTCTCCGCCACTTTTTTCACATAAGCCGGTTCATTCTTTTTTCCTCGGAAGGGCTCGGGCGCAAGGTAAGGCGAATCGGTCTCGATCAAAATAAACTCGGTGGGTGTTTTTAAAACGACTTCTCGAAGAGCTTCAGATTTTTTGAAGGTGATAATGCCAGAAAAAGAAAGATAAAATTTTTCGGCCATCATCTTTTGGGCAAAATTCCAATCCCCCGAAAAGCAATGAATCACCCCGCCGCATTCAAAGGCCTTTTCTTCTTTCATGATTTCATAGAGTCGATCATAGGCATCTCGTACATGAATGGAAAGCGGAAGGCGTACTTGCTTCGCTAAGCGCAGCATCTTGCGAAACGCTTCTTCCTGAAGGCTTGGATCAGAATTGTTATAAAAAAAATCGAGCCCTACTTCTCCGATGGCTACCACTTTAGGATGCTCGCTGAGCTTACGCAAATTTTCCACCATTTCATCCGTCACGATTTTTGCATCATGAGGATGAATGCCCACGGTCGCATAAATAGAGGGATGTTTTTCTGCGAGCGCCAAGGCCTTCAGATTCCCCTCGTAAGCCTCGCCTGCGCCTATATTAATGAGGGTTTCCAGGCCTTGCTCGCGAGCCCGCGCCAATACCGAGTCTATTTCGGAAGGAGGATAATCTTTAAAATTCAGATGAGCATGGCTATCGATTAACATATAAACTACTTAATCTATTTTGAGGAGCGGGGTAAACCCCGAATTTGCATTCTATCCGATTAAATTTTTCTCTCTAAAAGCGGTTTCACGAGTTCACCCAATAAAACCACTACCCGAGAAAAAGCCGATAAGGTATCGAGATGAATGGAGGAAGTTTCAAAACTTTCTTTTAAGCCCGATTGCAAACGGGCCAAGTGCTTACTTCGGAGTTCTTCATGTTCCTGATTGAGATGTTCGGAGTTTCGAATCACCTTGTGGGCCAACTCTTGATTGCCGGCGGTGAGGGCTGAGATGGCCCAAGCAAAGGTTTGGAGAATTTTAATGTGGTAATCTTGTATTTCTTTCCATCCCTCTTCCGAAAAATCTCGTCCTCGGTGGATTTTCTTGCCGGCCATATCAAGCACATTCTGAACCACAATATCCCCAATTTCTTCGAGCACGCCTGTCACCGAAAATAAATCCATGGAGAGTTTTGCCTGATCATCGGTAAGACTCTCTTGGGAAAGTTTGGCTAAAAAAAGTTTAATTTCACGGTCGAGCAAATCAACGCTGTCATCTCTCTCTTCGATTTCATCTACCAAATCGGGCTCCGAACGCTCATAACAACAAATACAATCGCGAAACATTTCATAAACCCAATCGGCCACCCTCAAAAGTTCGCGTTTTACATTCGCAAAAGCAAGTGAAGGCGTGCTCAAACTTTGAGAATCCAGGTAGCGTGGGGTAAATTTGCTTTCCAGCTCTTTGCGACTGGGAGGGATGAGCTTCTGGACCAGCCACACGCCTTGCCGGATAAAAGGCAAAAATAAAATCGACAACACCAAATTAAAACTGATGTGGGCCATTGCAATTCGACCCGATACGCTTCCTTCTAATCCTGGAATTTCATGGAAAAGCAAATTAATGAGCTCGGCGAAGGAATGAAGAAGGGGAAAAAAGAGAATCACACCGATCAATTTAAAAAGAAGATGGGCCACGGCCACTTGTTTGCCCGTGGTAGAACCCGAGAACGAAGAAGCCAGAGAGGTAAAACAGGTTCCCAAATTGGCGCCCAAAACATAGGGCAAGGCTTGTTCAAAATTTAAAATACCGGAAAAGGCAAAAGCAATGGTCAGCCCAATAGTGCCGGCACTGGAGAGAAAAGGCGTGCAAGCGGCCGCCAAAAACAAACTATAAAGTTTATTGGCGGACAAAAATTGGATGATCTCTAAGAAAAGATGGGAGTCCTTTAAAAAGCTGGCTTGGAGAGTCATCACATGCAAGCCGTAGAAGATGAAGCCAAAGCCCACGAGTACCATGCTAATATATCGAGTGCGCTTGCGGTGGCTTCCCATCTCCAGCAAAATTCCCACCACTAAAATTAAAAGCGCATATTCTGAAATCTTTCGAACGGAGAGCAACACCACGACGAAAGTGGTTCCAATATCGGCGCCCAATAAAACTCCCATGGCTTGGGAAAGCCCCAGCAAGCCTGCCCCAGCAAAAGAAACCAGCATATTAACGGTGGCAGAGGAAGATTGGAGAATAAGGGTAACAAAAATGCCCACGAGCAAGCCCATGAAGCGATTTTCGGTGAGGGAGGTAATGAGCCCTCGCAGGCGATCGCCACCCCAGAGCTGCAAGCCAATGCGGCTAATGCGGATGCCGTAGAGAAAAATGGCCACTGCCCCTAAAAAACTGATGAGTGATAGCTCTGATGACATGTTTTATAAGGATATTATAAAATGAGAAGAAAAGCGAATGGGTCTTTCATTCAACAAGGCTCATATTTACCTTAAATTTCCAGACCTGTTTTCTGATTTGATTCACAGCAACAAGGCCTCCACAAATTCCTTCGCATTGAATTCGCGCAAATCATCGGCCCTTTCTCCCACTCCGATGTAACGAATCGGAATTTTAAGCTCGTCTTGAATCGCCACCACAATTCCCCCTTTTGCAGTGCCGTCGAGCTTGGTGAGAATAATACCGGTCAAGCCCAAGGCTTCGTGAAATTCGCGTGCCTGAGCCAGCGCGTTCTGGCCCGTGGTGGCATCTACCACCAAATAAATTTCATGTGGCGCATCTTCTCGCGCTTTTTGAATCACTCGTTTGATCTTTTTCATCTCTTCCATCAAATTCACTTTGGTGTGTAATCTGCCCGCTGTATCAATGAGCACCACATCTATTCCCCGAGCGATCGCAGACTTCACGGCATCATAAGCCACGGCCGCAGGATCGGCCCCTTCGCTTTGGGAAAGGGTATGAGCCCCACTTCGCTCCGCCCAAACTTTAAGTTGAGCCACCGCAGCCGCACGGTAGGTATCTCCCGCAGCCAGTAAAACCTTCTCGCCTTTTGAGCGAATTTTTTTAGCCAACTTCCCAATGGTAGTGGTTTTCCCCACTCCGTTAATGCCTACCACCAGAATCACTCGAGGAGCTGAAATAGGCTTTGAGTCTTCATCGGCTTCCTTTAAAATTTTAACGAGTTCCTGCTTCAAGAAGTGCTTGAGTAAGCGAATATCCTGCTTGCCCGAATGAGTGATGGCTTCCAAAAGATGTTGAAGGAGTTTTTGAGAAGTCTTCACTCCGACATCCGAAGAAAGGAGAATTTCCTCCAATCGGGAAAAAAGATCGGCATCCATCTTTTTGCGGCGGCCGATGATAGCGTCTAATTGGGAGCTGAGGCTATCATGGGATTTTTTAAGCCCCGCCGTAAGAGGAGTAAGCCCTTTGGATTCCTTCTTTCTCCGAAACAGAATCAAGAAAAGAAGCAAAAATAAAAAACTGCCACCGCCCACATAGTAGTAAATAGGATCCACCATAATAAGAAGGGTTATAGCTAAAATTTTGGGTCGGGCAAGCAAAACACGAAGGGCTAAAAGGTTTCGCGCTTACTTTTGCATTTTGAGGATCGACCAAACAGGTAAATGATCGCTGGCATTTACTCCCGCTACATTGCCAGAAGCAAGCTCCACCCAACCTTCGGGGTTATAAAAAATATGATCGATCTTTTTGATAGGATCCCAACTGGGCATGCTCAAAAATCCTGAATTCGCTTCAGCATTCTTCAGGTGGGTTGATTGTTGAAACTTTTCAATTGCCTCTCCTTTGTCTTCCAAATTTTTCTTTAAGCTTTCCGGCAAATTCTCTTTCACGTGGGAGATACTATTAAAATCTCCCAACACCCATTTGTAGGGATTGGCTTCCAATTGAACCCACTCTGCTAAAAGAGAAATTTGGTTGAGGCGAGTCGCCGCTTTGAAGGCTTCTAGATGAACATTCCAAACATAAATGACTTGATAACCCACCCGAATTCGAACCTTTTCGGCCACCCGATCCAAATAAAACCAATTATACCAAAAAGGATTTTCGGCGGGCTTAGAGAATTCGAGCACCATTTGATGTTCGATCGGGTAACGGCTCAAAATAGCTTGCCCCGAAACCATTCGACCATATTGAATGCTGGGCGGCCAATAGGGCCAAGGAAGGTAACGCTTGTTCCAAGTAATTGCATAGGCCCCATAAGGCATCTGAAGGGCTTTCGCCAAATACTCGAATTGATTGATGCGATGCGTTCGAGAAGAATCGAAATCTACTTCTTGCAAGCCTATAATATCTGGATTCAGCTTTCTTAATTCCTCGGCAATTCGATCGAGGTTTACTTTGATTTCCGCTTCACTCCACTTCACGGGAAGGTTGTTCTTTTCTCCCGATGCATAGCCTATGTTATAAGTCACCGCTTTAAGAAAATTGGGGTAAGGAGAAGGTCGAAAATTTTCTGCAGCAGGAAAACGGACAATTTTATGGGAATAAGGAGAGTGTAGATACAATGCGGGGGAAGCCGCAAACCCAATGACTCCCCCCACCAGTAAACAGAAGAACAAAACAAAATAAATTTTTCGCATAGACCCGTTGACTTTGCATTTCCACGAATGGGGCTTGGGACTCAAAAAATTCAAAGTGCCCACTAAACATGATCCGGAGCTGCACTGGAATATTCTTTCACCACAGAGACCAATTCTTTTGCGCTACAAGCTTTCGTGAGATAACCTGCTGCCCCTAAATTCATCGCCTCTTGGGCGATATCTTCATCTGCCAAGGCCGTTAATACCACCACAGGAATATTGGCCAATTCACTCCGCAACTTAAATTCTCGTATAAAGCCAAAACCGCTCATTTTGGGGAGCATGAGATCGAGCAGAACCAAATCGGGCTTGAATTCCATCGCTTTTTCCAAGCCTTCGGCGGGGAGGTGAGCTGTAAAGCATTCAAAATTATTCTCACGGAGACGTTCTGCAATTAAATCGACAATATCGGGATCGTCATCGATGATGAGCACTTTTTTTTTGTGAGAAACATTCATAAACAAAACCCTTCCTTAAGAAGCTGATTCTTGTGATCTTATGGGATCAAGTTCATCATATCACTTTAAGGTTTCAGCTCAATACTTTTATTCAAAAAACCTAACAATAGATTGACAGGCATAAAAGACTTTTCTTTTTCTTCAATTTTCTTACATTCGCTTAGCAATCTGGGGTTGTGGCCTTTTTATATTTTTGTTAAGAGTTGCGCTTAAACTAGCATTTCAAGCAATCAGCAGCTACTTGCTCACCGGTGACACAAAAAAATATCATTCCGTATGAAAAATTTGAGACTGAACAAATTTCTTGACCCAAGCTTTCTAAAGCCTTCTCTTTTCTTCGTTTCTTTTTTGGGATGGCTGCTTTTTTTGAGCGCACCTGTTCAGGCTGCTTCTTTAATTGTAGGAACCCTGGGAATAAACCCGAACTCGGATATCAAAAAAATGCTTCCTTTTGCGAATTACCTCGCAAGCCATCTGCAAGCCGACGGGATAGACCAAGGAAAGGTTCGCATTGAAAAAAATATCCTTCCCATAGCCCAAGCCCTTCGTAAAAAAAGAATGGATCTTTATATTGGCAATCCCTTTACAAGCGTGGCCCTAAACCGACTTACAGGAATGCGTTTTCTCCTTCAAGCTTCCTCGCAGGGGGCCGAAAAACATTCTTCGGTGATTTTTGTCAGAAATAATAGCTCGATCAAATACTTAAAAGATTTGAGGGGAAAAGTAATTGCTTTTGAAAATCCCCTCTCCGCCTTCGGATACCTGCTTCCCAAATGGCTTCTCATCGAACGAGGATTCAAACTAAAATTCCTGAAAAAAATAACCGAGGCCGTCTCTTCGGAGGAAATAGCCTACCTCTTTAGTAAAGACGATCAAAACACCCTCCTCTGGGTAAAAAAAGAAAAAGTGGAAGCGGGGGCCATCGACTATGAAACTTACAAAAATCAGGCGAAAGAATCTTTGGCCCAATTAAGAATCATCGAAAAAACGGCTCCTCTGCCACCTCTTTTAATCAGTTGCCGATCTGAATTATCTCCGGAGCTCATCAAACATCTCAAAGAGATCCTCAAGAAGATGCCAGATACCGACGAAGGAAAAATAATTTTGACAAACTTAGATGAAATCTCAAAGTTCCAAGAAATCTCCCAGGCATATTTAAGCCCTATGCTTAAATTAGATGGCTTTCTTAATTCTGAATTAAAGTATTAATGATGAAAACAAACATTCGCCTCAAACTCATCGCCTATACTTTTTTGCTGGTTCTCATTGTGGGAGGTAGCATCTCCTTATTTTTTATTCGCGAAGGCCGAAAAGAAATCCTGAGAACTTATGAAAAAAAATGTTTTCAAATTACAGATCTCATCGCGCAAACGATAATGAACGATGTTTATTTTTTAGACACCAACGCCATTCGTTTGCATTTGGAAGAAGCGCGCATTAACCCCGATATTAAAAATACTTTTGTGATGGATCTCGAGGGGAAAGTGCTCACAGACGGAAGCACGCAAAATTACTGGGCAGACAAAAAACTTTCAGATCCTTTCACACCCAGGATCTTCAAAGCCCCTCATTGGATTTCTCAAAGCGATGGAAACCTCCTCAAAATAGGGGGCCCCCTGCTTCTGCCAGATGGCAATGTGACCGGTTATCTTCAAATTGACTTCACTCTGGAGCGATCTTACCAAATCATCAACCACACCACCCACATGAACATTTTAATTACGCTCGCTTGTTTGGCGATCGGCGCTGTTTTAGCTTTTATCAGCTCTTCCTTCCTCACCCGCCCCATTTACAAACTGCTAAAAGCTACCCAAGAAATTAAAAAAGGAAATTTCCAAACGCGAGTGTTCGTGAAGGGCAATGATGAGTTCAGCATACTGGCCAATTCGATCAATCAAATGGCAGAAGGGCTTGACCACATCACCGCCTCCCTTAAAAATAAAACAGAGGAGCTCAGGCGCTCTAACAAAGAGCTTGAACAATTTGCCTACATTGCCTCGCACGATCTTCAAGAGCCCCTTTATATTATTCAAGCCTTTATCAACACCTTGCAAACCCAACATGCCGCAAAATTGAATCGTGAAATGGAGAATCTCCTGGAACGAATTCAGAATGCGGCCAATCGAATGAGTCAACTTGTTCAAGATGTCTTACAATTCTCTCGGATCACCACTCGCACAAAGCCTTTCGAAGTGGTGAATCTCAATCAAACGGTTCAAGAAGTATTGGCGGACCTTGAACTGCGTATTAAAGATTCCCACGCGAAAATCGAGATCGATTCTCTTCCCACTCTTTATGCTGATAAGTTTCAGATGCGGCAATTGTTTCAAAATCTGCTTTCGAATGCCTTAAAATTCCATAAAAAAGGCAAGGCACCCCACATCCGTGTAAAAAGCGAATTGTATAAAAATTTTGCGGAGATTCTTATCGAAGATAATGGAATTGGCTTTGAAAGTGAATTCATAGAAAAAATATTTCAACCTTTCCAAAGGTTGCACTCTCGCAGCGAATATGAAGGAAGCGGCATAGGGCTTGCTATCTGCCAAAAGATTGTAGAGCGCCATCAGGGAAACATCAGCGCCCAAAGCCAACAAAATGAAGGGTCTCAATTTGCAATTACCCTTCCCTTAAAACCCGAGCAAAATCTTGAGCAGTAAGCACTTCTATTTCTTCAACAACAATTCTTTTAATTTCAACCTCGCTTCCCTTCTTTTTTTCCCTTCTTCGCAACGCCTCTTTGCCTCGGTTGTATTCATCGCTAATTCCGGCACAGGCGTGGGCTTGCGGTTTTCATCCAAGGCCACAAAAGTAAGGTAAGCGCTGGAAGTATGGCGCCGGAGGCCTGTTTTAGGCTCTTCGGCCTCCACTCGCACCCCAATTTCCATAGAAGAACGATGCACATAATTCACCGAAACCTTCAAGACAACGATATCTCCCAAATCGACTGGGGAATAAAAATTGAGGGCATCCATGCTCGCTGTCACAGCAATAGTGCGACAATGCCGCATAGCTACAATGGCAGCTGCTTTATCGATCCATTCCATGATTCGTCCCCCAAAAATGGTCCCCATGGCATTAATGTCGGGCGGTAAAACTAAATACTGAAACTCAGCAGCGGACTCTGAAACAGCCTTAGCGAGCATAAAATTCTCCTTTCAGTTGAAAACACTGCCATATCATCACGCGAGGAAAGATTATGCCACAGCTAAAATCTTTTCATATTGAATTCCCCTTCTCACTTCGAATAGAAGAAGCCATGACCCGACCTTTTCCAAAAATCACCTTGGGGCTTCTTCAAATGCGCTGCGAAAAAGAAGCCGCCCTGAATTTAGGGCGAACCCTCGATAAAATGAGAGAAGCCGCCCAAAAAGGCGCGCAGATTATTTCTACCCAAGAACTTTTTCTTTCACCTTATTTCTGCCAAACAAATAACAAGAGATTTTTTGAACTTGCCGAGGCAGTTCCAGGCCCCACATCAGACGCCTTCTCCAAAATTGCCAGAGAATTGGGTGTGGTGATTGTCGCCTCTCTTTTTGAAAAGGATGGGAACGATTACTACAACACCGCCTGCGTGCTAGATGCAGATGGAAAATTCTTAGGGAAGTACCGAAAAATGCATATTCCAGATGACTTAAGTAATTATTATTCGGAAATGTTTTATTTTAAGCCCGGAAATTTAGGCTTCCCCATTTTTAAAACGCGATTTGGAACGATTGGTGTGCAAGTTTGTTGGGATCAATGGTATCCTGAAGGGGCCCGCTCTCTGGCGCTTCAAGGGGCTGAGATTATTTTTTACCCCACCGCCATTGGTTGGCCTCTTGCCCAGCGAGAACAAGAAATTGGATCCGCTGAATACGATGCCTGGCTCACTATTCAGAGGGGTCACTCCATTGCTAATACAGTCTTTGTTGCCGCCACCAATCGAATTGGCACAGAAGACCATCTTAACTTTTGGGGAGCTTCTTTTGTGTCGGATCCTCTGGGCCGGGTGCTAGCCAAAGCTTCTCATAACAAAGAAGAAATTCTTTATGCTACTTGTGATTTTTCAGAAATCGAAAAAGTAAGAAAGGATTGGCCTTTTTTAAGCTGCAGAAGACCCAAAGCATACCCAGATTATGACTAATCCTTCCTATTTCATGCCCCCCGAATGGGCACCCCACGAAGCAACTTGGCTCACTTGGCCCAAAGATCCTATCACTTGGCCGGATCGAGTAGAGGCCACTCGCGAAGCTTTTCTGCAAATGATGGAAGCCTTGAGCCCTCACGAAAAAATAAATCTACTCGTCGATGACGAAGAAAGCAAAAGGGATGTGCAAAACCGCCTTAAAAAGCGCAAGGTTCTTCTCCATCATATCTATTTCTATCTTATTCCCACGGTGGATTCCTGGATTCGAGATTATGGTCCGATCTTTGTGAAGAAAATTTTTCCCTCTTCCCGGCCCTCCCCCTCTCCTTCGACTTCGCTTAAGGCAAGCAGGGGGGAGGGTGAAAGAAAAGGTGATATTGTGATGCTCGATTTCATCTTCAACGCCTGGGGAAACAAATACGAACCCTTGAAAACCGATGACCCTATTCCCCAAAAAATAAGAAATTACATTCAACTTCCCTTAGTCGAACCAGGCATCGTTCTCGAAGGGGGTTCTATCGATGTGAACGGAAAAGGAAGCTTACTCACCACCGAGCAATGCCTCCTTAATAAAAACCGAAACCCTCACCTTTCAAAAATCGAAATCGAAAATTATTTAAAGCGATATTTGGGGGCGCATCATATTCTTTGGCTCGGAGAAGGCATTGAAGGCGATGATACAGATGGCCATGTAGATGATGTGACGCGCTTCGTTTCAGAAGATACGATCGTTACTGTTTTAGAAGAAGATAGAGAAGATCCCAATTTCAAACCACTGCAAGATAATTTAAAGAGGCTTCAAGGCATGAAAGATCAAGATGGCAAGGCCTTCAAGATTGTGAGCTTACCCATGCCAGGAAGAATCGAGCGCAATGACGGAGAAGGTAGGCTTCCTGCCTCTTACGCAAACTTTTATATTGCCAATCAAGTGGTGCTCGTTCCTATTTATCGACATAAAAAGGATGAAGAAGCCTTAGAGATTCTCCAAAAACTTTTTCCAAGCCGCAAGGTGATAGGCATCATCTCGAACGACCTCATCTGGGGAATGGGCGGCATCCACTGTGTCACCCAACAACAACCGAAATAATAATTAAAAAAGCGCCAAAATAATTTTGAAAAACTTTAAGGCGGCTCTCTTGAGAAAAAAAGATCTTTTTAAGCAAGAAGTAGCGTCTTGAAGTTTTGAAAAATTGTTTTGGCCCTTTTTTAATAATAAATCTCAATTAATCCTTGCCTCTCCTCTTTTAAGCCGGCATATTTGATGAAAGTTTTTCGTCACTTACCCAGTTCATAAGAAAGGTCCTCATGAAAATTCAGGTAAAGTTTTTGGCGTTTTTATTTATCTTTCTTAGTTTCATCTCTGGATGCAAAAAAAACAATAATGTCATTTTAGTGGGTGAGTTCGGCAGCCTCACCGGGGGTACGGCTACTTTCGGCCAATCTACCCATCATGGAATTGAGCTCGCCACCGATGAAATCAACGCGAACGGAGGATTACTCGGAAAAAAAATAGAGATCATCACAGAAGACGACCAAAGCAAGCCTGAAGAAGCGAAAACCGCTGTCTTAAAGCTCATCAAGCAAAACCGAGTGCAAGCGATTTTAGGGGAAGTAGCTTCTTCGCGAAGCCTCGCCGCCGCACCCGAGGCTCAACGCTCTCAAATTCCCATGATTTCTCCTGCCTCCACGAACCCCAAAGTAACCGAAGTGGGCAATTATATCTTTCGGGCTTGCTTCATCGATACCTTTCAAGGCTCAGCGATGGCAAAATTTGCTTACAACCATCTTAAATTGCGCCGAGTGGCAATTTTAAAAGACATTAAAAACGATTATTCCGTGGGCCTCGCCGATTTCTTTGAAAAAACCTTCAAGCAATTGGGCGGAGAAATCATCGCGATCGAATCGTACTCCGAAGGCGATATTGAATTTAGAGCACAACTCACCTCTCTGAAGCCTAAAAATCCAGATGGCATCTACGTGCCAGGCTATTACACAGAAGTGGGTTTGATCGCTCGGCAAGCCCGTGAGCTCGGCTTGAATATTCCTCTGCTCGGAGGCGATGGCTGGGATTCTCCCAAAACCGTCGAAATCGGGGGCAGCGCCGTGAACGATTCTTACTATACCAATCATTATGCCTCAGATGACCCTAGCCCCGTGGTGCAGACCTTCATTGCCAAATACAAAAAGAAATACGGTGTGGTGCCCGATGCCATGGCCGTTTTAGGCTATGACGCAGCGAACATTTTATTTGACGCCATTCAGAGGGCTCATTCTGCAGATCCTGCTAAAGTTCGCGATGCAATCGCCGAAACAAAAAATTTTCAGGGCGTTTCAGGCTCCATCACGATGGATGCCAATCGTAATGCCGAAAAAAGCATCGTAGTCCTCACGATCGAAAATGGAAAAATAAAGTTTAAAGAAAAGATAAATCCTTAATTTCCCTCTCTTGAAAGATGAAGGGGAGGCATAAAATTTTGGCCGAATTCCTTCAACAACTCATCAACGGACTCGCCTGGGGTTCTATCTATGCCCTCATTGCCCTGGGTTACACCATGGTTTACGGGGTTTTGCGCCTGATTAATTTTGCTCATGGCGATGTTTACATGATCGGCGCCATGGCGGGCTATTACATCGCAGGCTTCATCACGCATTCAAATTCTTGGCTTGGTTTTGGAGCGATTCTTTTTTCTTCTATGCTCATTTGCGCTTTGCTGGGCTTTCTCATTGAGCGCTTTGCTTACAGACCCCTTCGAAAAGCCCCCAAGCTTTCGGCCCTCATCACGGCCATTGGAGTTTCTCTTTTTTTGGAATACGGCGGCCAACTTTTATTTGGCGCCGATCCTAAATTTTTTCCGGAGCTCATTCAAACCAAAGAAGTGCTTCACTTTCATGGGGTGGTAATCAACAATATTCAACTCATCATTTTCTCGGTAAGCCTGGGGCTGATGGGATTACTCCGTTATATCGTCATGAAAACTCAAATCGGAAAAGCCATGCGTGCTGTTTCTTTTTCGCACACGGCTAGCCAATTTGTGGGCATTCATGTGGGGGCCATTATTAGCATCACTTTTATTTTGGGCTCTAGCTTAGCCGGAGCGGCTGGCGTTCTGGTGGGGCTTTCGAATCCAAAAATCGACCCCCTCATGGGGATTATGCCAGGGCTTAAGGCTTTTGTGGCAGCAGTGCTTGGAGGCATTGGCAATATTCCAGGGGCCCTCATCGGCGGGCTCTTGATGGGCATCGCCGAAACCCTGGTGGTTGGTTACATCTCTTCTACTTACCGGGATGCCCTCGCTTTTATTATTTTGATTTTAATCTTACTCATCAAGCCTACGGGCTTGTTTGGAAAAGCCGTCGCAGAAAAGGTATAGAAATTTTACATGATGAAGCTTTTTAAAATTTTTGCTTCTTTGCTTCTTTTAGTCATTCTCAACTATCTATTCAACCAACAAGTAAGCCCTTACCTCACCCAAATTGTCTGCATGATTGGCATTAACATGATTATGGCGGTGAGTTTAAATCTCATCAACGGACAAACAGGGCAATTCTCCTTAGGCCATGCCGGCTTCATGGCGATTGGAGCTTACAGCTCCGCGGCGGTGAGTGTTTTTGCCCATCCCTTTTTGCTTCGCCTATTTTCTTTCTTGCCTCCCCTCCTCTCGGAATCCATTATTTTTCTGATTGCCCTTTTTGTCGGCGGCCTGCTCGCCGCCTTAGCTGGATTAGGCGTGGGCATTCCTACCTTGCGCCTACGCGGAGATTATCTGGCCATTGCCACCTTGGGCTTTGGCGAGATCGTCCGGGTGATTATTCTCAACCTCGATATTTTAGGGGGAGCACGGGGTTTCGGAGATATACCAGAAGACGCCAATTTTTTTTGGATCTACCTTTTTGTGTTCATCACTCTCTTCACTATTCGTAATATCGTTTCTTCCCCGAAGGGGAAGGCATTGCTGGCCATTCGAGAAGATGAAATCGCTGCAGAATCAGTGGGCATTCACATCGCCGAATATAAAATCATTGCTTTTACGGTAGGCGCCTTTTTCGCAGGCATCGGAGGCGGGCTTTTTGCGCATCTTTTCGCCTACCTTCATCCCAACTCCTTCACTTTCTTAAAATCGATTGAATATATTGTGATGATTGTGCTCGGTGGCATGGGCTCTCTCACCGGAAGCTTGCTTGCAGCCACTTTGCTCACTCTTTTACCCGAACTGCTCCGCGCGGCAAGCGAATGGAGAATGGTGATTTATTCCCTCCTTTTAATTGTGATGATGATCTGGCGGCCCAAGGGAATTTTAGGAGATAAAGAATGGAAATGGATTCGCAAGTAGAGGCACCTCCCAAGGCAGCTCTACTCGACATACAAAATTGTTCCGTCTCTTTCGGTGGCATTCAAGCTCTCACAAAATTCAAGGCCCAACTGGCGCCCGGAGAACTCTTAGGCATTATTGGCCCCAACGGAGCTGGCAAAACCACTCTCTTTAATTTACTCACAGGCGTTTACACACCCACTCAAGGAAAAATCTTTTTTGAAGGCAAAAATATTTGCGGAAAAAAAATATTCGAAATCAATCGATTCGGCATCGCACGAACCTTTCAGAATATCCGCCTCTTTCAGAATTTAAGCGTCGAAGACAATGTGCTCATTGCCTATCATCACCAAATGAAATCCTCTCTCTTTGCCTCTGCGCTTCACTTGAAGAAAATGCACCAAGAAGAAAAAAAACTAGGCCAAAAGGCTTTCGATTTTTTAGAAATGTTTGGTTTGCTCGAAAAAAGGCTCGAACTCGCTAAAAACCTTTCTTATGGCGACCAGCGCCGCCTCGAGATGGTAAGGGCCTTGGCCACTTCTCCCCATCTTTTACTTTTAGATGAACCCGCCGCCGGCATGAACGCCACCGAAAAAAAAGAACTCATCGAACTGACCCGCCATCTTCAAAAAGATTTTAACTTGGCCATCATTCTGATTGAGCATGATATGCAGGTGGTTATGAATTTATGCCCCCGAATTATTGTTCTCAACTATGGAAACATCTTAACCGAGGGAAATCCGGAAGAAGTTCGGAATCATCCTCAAGTGATCGAAGCTTATTTGGGGGAGACCCGAAAATAAACAAAATGTTACTCGAAATTAAAAATTTACATGTTCATTACGGGGCCATTCATGCCCTGAAGGGAATTTCACTAGAAGTGAAGGAGGGGGAAATCGTCACCCTCATTGGTTCTAATGGCGCTGGGAAAAGCACTTTGCTACGAACTCTCTCCGGCATTCTGAAGCCCAGCGAAGGAGAAATCTGCTACCACTCCAAACACCATGAAGCCATTTCAATCGGGCATATTCCCTCTCACATCATCGTCAAGCAAGGCATTGCCCAGGTGCCTGAGGGAAGACAAATCTTCGCCAACTTGAGCGTGAAAGAAAATTTAGAACTAGGGGCCTACTCACGCCACGAAGGAAACGATTCTCTTCAGCAGGATTTCGAGGAAATCTTTATTTTATTTCCGCGTCTCAAAGAAAGGCTCTCCCAAAATGCGGGAACTTTATCGGGCGGCGAACAACAAATGCTTGCCATTAGCCGTGCCCTCATGGCCAAACCTCGTTTATTGCTTCTCGATGAACCCTCCTTAGGAATTGCCCCCACTCTTGTTCAACAAATTTTCGCCACTTTACGCGAAATTAATAAAAAGGGAGTTACCCTCCTGCTCGTCGAACAAGATGCTTATCTTGCCTTGGAAACGGCCCACCGGGCTTACGTGCTCGAAACCGGAAAAATTACGCTTTCAGGAAATGCAAAAGATTTGTTAAACAATCCCGAAATTAAAAAGGCCTATCTAGGACAGTAAAATAGATTTTTCTTATGAATGCTCTTCCCATCGTTATCGGCTCGCTTTGCATCTTTGTAATCGCCTACCGCTACTATTCAGGCTTCATAGCAGCGAAGGTGCTTTCACTCGACGATAGCCGACAAACGCCTGCCCACACTTATTTCGATGGGCAAAATTATTATCCGATGAGCAAATGGGTGCTCTTTGGCCATCATTTTGCTGCCATTACCGGCGCGGGCCCTTTAATCGGGCCGGTACTCGCAGCTCAATTCGGCTTTCTTCCCGGCCTTCTTTGGTTGGTGATCGGAGTGGTGCTCGGCGGAGCGGTGCATGATTTTATTATTCTCACCGCTTCCGTAAGACACCAAGGCCGCTCACTGGCTCAGATGGCCCGAGAAGAATTGAGCCCACTCTCAGGCATCATTTGTTCCATCGCAATTCTTTTTATCATTGTAATCGCTCTTTCGGGTTTGGGTCTGGCCGTGGTGAATGCTTTAAAGGAAAGCGCATGGGGAACCTTCACGATCGGCATGACCATCCCTCTGGCACTTTTTATGGGCCTTTACATGTTTAAGTTTAGAAAAGGTAAGGTGGCCGAAGCGACCGTGATCGGCGTTGTCGGCTTGCTGGCCGCTGTCCTTTTAGGGAAATATATCCCCCATAGTTTTTTAGCCCCCTATTTTACTTTTTCTAAAAACGGAATCACGCTGGCCATTGCGATTTACGGCTTCATTGCGAGCGTACTTCCCGTTTGGCTACTCTTATGCCCCCGCGATTATCTCTCTTCTTATATGAAGCTGGGCACTATCGCGGCATTGGCCATTGCTGTAGTGCTTGTTCATCCAGAACTTAAAATGCCGCCCTTCACTGAATTCATCCACGGAAAAGGCCCCATCGTTCCTGGAAAAATCTTTCCTTTTGTTTTCATTACCATCGCTTGTGGAGCCATCTCCGGTTTTCATGCCTTGGTTTCTTCGGGCACAACCCCGAAGATGCTCTCTCAAGAATCACACGCACGCCCCATTGCCTACGGAGCGATGTTGATGGAAAGTTTTGTAGGAATTATGGCACTGGTGGCCGCCACTTGTCTTTTCCCAGGTGATTATTTCGCTATCAATGTTTCGCCGGAGAAATTTCAACACCTAGGCATTGCCACAGTTAATTTAACGGAGCTTTCTCGCCAAGTAGGTGAAGAAGTTGCCGGCAGGCCGGGAGGCGCGGTTTCTCTTGCAGTAGGAATGGCCCAAATTTTCTCGGGCATCCCGGGCATGAAGCAATTGATGGATTACTGGTATCACTTTGCCATCATGTTTGAAGCCCTCTTCATTCTCACCACCATCGATGCAGGAACTCGCGTGGGCCGATTTTTACTTCAAGAATTCGGGGGAATCTTTTTTAAAAAATTTGAGCAAGCCGATTGGCTGCCTGCTAACCTTCTCGCTTCCGCACTCATCGTGCTCGCTTGGGCTTATTTTATTTTTACTGGCAGCATCTCTACCATTTGGCCCATGTTCGGAATTTCTAACCAGCTTCTCGCTGCAGTGGCTCTTTGCATCGCCACGGCCTGGTTTATGAATACAGGAAGAAGCCGCTACCTTTGGGTAACTTTAATTCCGCTTTGTTTCGTTGGCATCACCACCCTTACGGCGGGATGGATGAGTATTACAGATAATTTCTACCCCCTCACCCAAAGTGGAGATGCTTCTAAAATACACCAAGGATGGGTGGATATTTTTTTAACGGGAATCATTATGCTGCTAGCCTTATTGGTTTTTTTAGACACGGCCTGGAAAGCTTGGAGGAAAAAAAGCTTGGCATTGAAAAAGTCGACGATCGACTGAATCTTATAAACTCTGGGCTGCTTTTTCGGCGGCGAGTGCATTGCCCATCAATAAAATTCCCGAGCAAGCGCCACTTTCTGCAAAAGGCCTAAAAAGGAGGGCCTTCTCTACACAAGTATTTTGATTTTGTGCACTGCCTTGAATAACTTTTACCGCTTGAATTTTATTTGCAGAAAATTTCCACTCTAATTTTAGAGCAGCGCCTTCGGGGGCACAGGCATCCAACTCTTTTTTAAACTTAGAAAGAGAACCCATGATGCTGAGCAAAGCAAACATTCCCCCTTGCTCGAGTTGGCAAGAGAGGTTTTTCATCTTCAAGCCATCCACACTCATCTCCTTCGCAGAAAGAGAAAGAAGCGCCTGCAAAGGAGGATTTAAAAATAAGATAAAAAGAAGGGCTAGGCAGAGTTTGAGCATAAGAGAATCAATTCATCTTCACGCTCACTGTTTTGGAAACTCCAGCCTCTTGCATCGTGATGCCATAGAGCACATCGGCTAGCTCCATCGTGCGCTTGCTGTGAGTGATGAGAATAAACTGCGAACGATCCGTCATGGACCTCACCAAATCATTAAAGCGATCGACATTGGCTTCGTCGAGCGGCGCATCGACTTCATCCAAAATACAAAAAGGCGAAGGCTTGATGAGGAAAATGGAGAAAATGAGGCAAACCGCGGTGAGGGCTCTTTCTCCACCGGAAAGCAGGCTAATCGATTGAAGTTTTTTACCGGGAGGTTGGGCAATAATTTCCAAACCCGTCTCCAAAATATTTTCTTCATCGGTGAGCACCAACTTCGCACGGCCCCCCTGAAAAAGCTTTGGAAAGAGTTCTTGAAATTTTTGATCGACGGCTTCGAAGGTTTCTTGGAAACGCTTGCGAGTAGCTCGATTGATTTTATGGATCACACGATTCAAGGCTTCGAGAGAATTTTTGAGATCTTCGGATTGGGCATTCAAAAAATTGTGGCGCTTTTGAAGCTCTTCATACTCATGAATGGCCCCCACATTTACTTCGCCCAATTTGGAAAGTTTTTCTTTGAACTCTGCCAGGCGAATTTCTTGCCCTGAACGATCTTCAATGATTTGATTCTGATATTCCGGCGCCAAGAGCGAAATCTCGGAGTGATATCGCTCGAAAATCTGCTCACGCAACACTTGCAAGCGGCCTCTCACTTCGGTGAGCTTTACAAGACATCCATTGAGTTCCGTTTTGACTTCATCGTATTTCTTCCGGATTTCGCGGAGAGCCAATTCTTTTTCTCGGACAAGGCTTTGATGAGCTTCAAAAGATTCCTTCAAAACCACACTGCGGCTTTGCAGCGCGTCTACTTCGACGATAAGGCTTCTTAAGGCCTCTTCCGATTGGGCTATTTCTTTTTTGAGCTGCGCAGAATCTTGATTGCCTAACGTGATGAGGCGCAAGCATTCTTCCTGTCTCACCCCCGAAGCACTCTTTAAATCGAGCAATCTTTTCACTTCGCGCTCCACGAGCGATTTTTTCTCGTGAATGGTTTCAAAACCCATTTTCCGCTTGGTGAGTTCTTCCTTCGAAAGGTCTAATTGGAATTGAGCTTCCGAACTTTCTTGTTTGAGGCCTAGCAAGCGCTCTTCTTTCAGGCACTTTTCTTTTTGCCAAGCCTCTGCCTTGATGAGCCAATCTCCCAGCTCTCGTTCCATTTCTTGCTCTTCGCCCATCCAAGCCGCGATTTCGATAGAAAGAGCATCGCGGCGAGCCACAAGGCGGTCAACTTCCGATTTTAAATGCGTGAGGTCCTTTTCGTAATTTAAAATTTTCAGTTCTTCGCTGTGAGAATCTTTCTTGAGGTTTTCAAGCGAGGCATTCAAGGTTTGAAGGCGAGCCTCGCATTTTTTTACTTCTTCGTCTTGGAAGCGCACTTTTCCTTCAAGGTTTCGAACTTGATCTATCAATTCCCGAATTTCGCGTTTCTTCTCGAGCAAGGCGGAGCTCTTATCTTCAATGCTCCCCCCGGAAACCACTCCATAAGGATCTACTACTTCTCCATCAAGCGTCACCAAGGTTTTCTTGTGGCCATTGTTGTTCCATATTTGGAGGGCACGCCCCAACGATTCCACCAGCCATACATCTCGGAAAAGATAATCGCCCACGGGCCTATACTCTTCTTTCAGGTGCACAAAGTCTTTGAGAGGCCCCACCACTCCTTCTGAACCCGCCGCCGGAAAAACCTCATCGCTAGAGTAAGAGCGCAAACCCACGGGCACAAAGGAAGAGCGGCCCGCCGATTCTGTTTTGAGATATTCCACCGCTTCCAAGCCTGCCTGCTGGCTCTTCACCACCACATATTGGAGTTTTTCGCCAAGGGCCGCCCCTACGGCATTTTGATAGCGAGGATCGGTTTCGATCACATCGGCTACCGTCCCATAAATATCGTGAAACTGTTGTTGAGAACTTTTCTTTAGCATTACCTTGCGCACGCCTTCTTGATACCCTTCAAAGCTTTTTTGGATTTCTTCCAAAGAATGGAGGCGCGATTTACGCAAAGAAAGCTCTTCTTTAAATTGGGAAAGCTCATTTTTCAGATTCTCATGAGTGCTTTTTTCGCGCTCCAAGGCGCCATGGACTTGATCGGATTGCAAGGAAATATCTAGCTTGAATTGGTTCAAATCGGTGAGAGAGCCTTCGTAATCTCGCCGCCTGCCCACCAGATGGCCCAGTTGTTTGTCGATTTCTTCAATCTCCGCTTGGTTTTTTCCCATGCGGCCTTTGAGTTCCACTTTTTGGCGGCTCAGCAATTCTTGTTTCAAGTTGGCCTCTGAAGTAGACTGAAGCAACTGCATCACTTCTTGCTGGAATTTCTCAATTTCGCGGTCATTCTCCCGTTGTTTTTCCTCTTCGCTATTCACCTTTTGCTGAAATCCAGCCAAGTCTTCTTCGCTTTGGGCAACTTGCAGATCAATTTTCACCTGCTCTTGATTCATCCCATCGAGTTCGACATCGAGGCTGCGAAGCTTATCTTTCAATTCTTCAATTTCCTTCACGCAAGCCTCTTCTTGCTCAAACAAGCGCTGAATTTCCTTACTTTTATATTGAACCGCTTGCTGGTGAAGACTAATGGCGTTGTTTTTTTCGTAGAGTTTTTCTTGAACCTGCGACAGCTCTTGCTCTTCTTCACTTAAAGTTAATTTAAGTGTTTCGAGTTCCGCATCGAGCTGAGCCAAATTTGCCCCCAAAGAAACTTCGGCTTCCCCAAGCTCGGAGATTTTTTTCTCTCCACTGTTTAAAGCAGAGTTAAAATGGGAGAAGTCATGGGAAGCCAGCAAAAGCTCAATATCCCGCGCTTTCTCTCGGAGCTCTCGGTATTTTTCGGCCTTCTTGGCCTGACGATCAAGAGAGTTAATTTGGCGCGATAATTCTCCCAACACATCTTCGAGACGGGTGAGATTAGCTTGGGTGGCCTCCATTTTTCGAAGGGCAGCTTCTTTTCGCGCCTTGAATTTAGAAATTCCCGCCGCTTCTTCAATAATGCGGCGCCGCTCTTCGGGTTTAGATAAAATCACTTGCCCAATTTGGCCTTGCTCTACAATCGAGTAAGCTTTAGTTCCCACCCCCGTGCCCAAAAACACGTCGTAAATATCGCGAAGACGCGAGGGAGTTTTGTTAATGAGATATTCGCTCTCACCGGAGCGATAAAGCCGCCGGGTGATGGAAATTTCGGAGAATTGAGAATACTGAATCGGAGAGAGGCCTTCCTCGTTCGAAAGAATCAAATTTACTTCGGCCATGGCGGCCGGAGATCGACCTTCGGCACCCGAAAAAATCACATCTTGCATTTCACGGCCCCGAAGATGCTTAGCGCTCATTTCTCCCATGACCCAGCGAATGGCATCCACAATATTCGATTTTCCGCAGCCGTTCGGGCCCACAACGCCCGTGATGCCTTGTTGAAAATCGACAATGGTTCGGTCTGCAAAAGACTTGAACCCCTGGATTTCTAATTTTTTGATCTTCAATTAGCCTAACCCCTTGAAAACGAAGGACTTAAATCTCGTGCCAGGTGAGTAGATAATGCACTATAAGTAACACAAAAAATGAGCAAGAGTAAAGGTAGAAAATACTATGGATAGTATGTTTTTTATGATGCGACACAGGATATAGGGGGGAGTAAGCCCCTTCAAAAAATTTCTCTTGAAATAGGTCAAAATTTTAACTATAAATTTGACTATGAATACACCTTATAATAGTTTACTGGATACGGAATTCATTCCCCTTTCAGAAGTCAAAGCAAAACTCTCCGAGCAAATCCGCAAAACTACTTCCAAGAGAATTGTGATTACCCAAAATGGGAAACCTTCTACGGTTCTCTTATCCTATAAAGACTATCTAAAACTCATCGGTCAACTTTCTGGTCAGCCGCTCAGCACTGCTCCTATCATTGATTTTGAAGATTGGAAAAAAAGTTTTCCTAAGCGATGTAGCGTCAGCAAATCTATTTCAAAGCTTTTTGACGTTTCAACGCTATCTCGAAAAGGACAAAAATCTTACAAAAAGGAGACAGTCGATGAGTTCGATAGGCTCTCTAAAAAATGAACTCGTCCTTGCCGCCGCCCTTAAAAATCCCACCGAAAAATCCATTCATATTGCCGCAATTATCGCAGAAGCCCTTCGTACAATTAAACAAGATTCCGTTTTAGTAGGAGGAACCGCGGTCGAATTTTATACCCAAGGCGCCTATTCTACCTCAGATATCGATATGCTGGCAGAAGGAGGACCAGAGCTCATTACAACGATGAAAGATTTAGGTTTTGAGAAATTTGGAAAAGATTTCATTCATCCGAAGCTAAACCTATACATCGAATTTCCTGGAAGAAATCTCAAAAACAATGAACAAAGTATCCCCCTAAAAGTAGGGGATAAAATTCTTTATGTTATTTCGATAGAAGACTTAATCATCGATAGGCTTTGCGCATTTAAGTTTTGGGAAACAAGCCTAGAAGGTCTTAACGTTCTCCTCTTACTGGAAAATAATGAAGTGAATGAAGAAAGACTTCGGCAAAGAGCTCAAGAAGAAAATGTAGAAGACGCTCTCAAAGGGCTATCAAAAATAAGAGAAGAAGTCATTCGCAAGAAAGTCTCTGAAAAGATTGCGAATCAAATGCTTGAAGATTTGATCAGAAAATTAAAATAGATCTTGTTTATCTAGGTACCACCACCAGCCCATTCGCGACGGAAGTTAAACCATACACCTCTTTTTCGTAAGCCCCGATTTTGGCGTAAAGTTGGGTAGAGCCTCCCCCATCAAAATTGAGGGCTTCTTTGAGCTGAAATTCTTTGAATAAAGTATTGGCAAGATCAGAGGCTTCTAGCGCGCACATGTCAGTCACTCCAATCACCCATTGATTATCGGGAGTAATCCCAATGAAAGTTTTTTGCGAATCATTTCTTTTGAGGGGTATCACATGGCCTTCGTCAATTAAGCGAGGCCCTACTTGCAGGGCAATCTCGGTGCTTTGGCGAAGCTGAAAATCCTCGAGGCGGTCTATTCTCGTTCCTGCATACTTATCATAAGAAAAGATAGCCCACCAAGAAATGGGGCGCAAAGGATTGAGGGTATTTCCATCTTTGACGAGCAGGCCCAAAGGCTTAGACTGCATATCAAAAAAACCGGCATTCACGGCAAGCAAGGCGCCCGTTTTTGCTACCATCTCTTTGGCAGAGATTTTAGTCATGTGGTAGTCAGAGGCTTGAACCAGTTGCAATTTATATTGCTTGGGGTCGATCTTAAACATTTCCAATGCAAAAGAATTCCCCATCGAATCTTTTCCACTCCAAAGGGTCTCAGAGAGGCCCGGCAAAAGAGGCCTCCATAATACAAACGCTTGAGCCGAAAATGAAAAACACAAACACACCCATGTTATTCCTGCCCCTATTATAAATTTGTAAGCGGGGATGCACCCCTTGGGTTCCCGCTTTCGCGAAAATGACAGAGCTAATTTACCTATCCACGAAAACATGGGCCACTCCTTGCCAAAGTACGTATTCTGTAGTACCTCCCAACAAGAACTCTACAATCCCTCGATGCCCGCGAGCTCCCAAAATAATCAAATCGTGAAAATGCCTTTTGGCATATTCGGGCACTTCATGGCGGGGAATTCCAGAAAGTAATTCGTATTTCACTACTAAATGATAAGGATCCAAATAAGATTTGGCTTCTTCGAGAATTCTCTTTCCTTCTTCTTTATCGTTATTTACCTGCAAAACGGTGAGAGGAAGTTTTAATTCCGAAATAAAACGAACGGCAGAAACCATGGCTTCTCGAGAAGCGTGGGTTCCATCATAAGCCAGTAAGGGAGATCGAATTTCATCAAATTGATGGGTGAGCACCAAGAGGGGAGCTTGGGTTTTTCTCACCACCCGATCCGCCGTAGAGCCCATTAAATCACTATCTAATTTATAATTCAGCCCCCTTCTCCCTAAAATAGTGAGATCATGGGTTTGGGCCTTATCGGTGATCACTTTATGAATGATTCCCTCTTCCAAATAATTTTGGGAGGCTACATTTTCTTGGGCACACTTCGATTTAAAAAGATCGAGGATATTTTCCCCTCGTTGTTGCAAAATTTTACGGGTTTCTTCCATAAAGTTCATCTGGGGAATAAAAGAAAGCGAACCTGAAATATCGTAGAGGAGAGGGCCCTCCAGGGCAATAATATCTAAAACATGAAGGCCATGGAGAGTGGCGCCTAAGCGTTTGGCGCTCCATAAGGCCGCTTGGATTACCGCCTTGTCTTGGGGGGAGCCGTCTAAGCAAACTAAAATATTTTTGAACATAAAATCTCCGAGCTCAGAATTTAACGCAACTCTCTTATTGAGATACCGAAATCATTGTAGTATAAGTTCGTCTGAAGACAAAGAAAGATGGCACATGATGAAATTCTTCGAAAAAATTCGCAATTTCAAGCTTTATATTAATGGCATGCGAAGTAAAGAGGATCTCTTTAAGGTGCCTACCAACCCATTCAGCGGACGGGTGATTGGCCACGTTTTTTTAGTTCCCCAAGAATCTCTCATTTTTGATGAACTGACTCCTACCGAGGAAACCACTCCTCCCATGGCCCTTTAATATTTCTTTTGGCACTGAAAAAATTCAATAGCGGCATGAGTGGATAGCATTTATTTTAAGTGCATTCATTATTGCAAATTTTCCACTTTCACGAACTCTTGATCCTCCTTGAAAGTAGCTTGCCCCTTGATAATCACTTGCTCAGCCTCTTTAAGCCCCCCTTTAATTTCAGTTTTGCCACCGAGCTTATTTCCAAGCTCCACTTCTCGACGGCCCGCCAATTGATTGTTCTCCAATACATACACAAATTTTTTCCCATTTTGGATCAGCACGGCTTCTTCGGGAATAAGCAAGGCTTTGCGAGTTCCTGTTTGAGGAAGAACGGCCAGCCCCGCCATACCGGCCTTGATTTTAAGTTGGGTATTGGGAATCGAAACTCTCACTTCATAATTTTTATTTTGAGGGTCCAGTTCTGCCCCCACGTAATTAATCTCGCCCGACAAAGAAGTGTCTGGCAGATCATCCATTTTTACTTCCACCCTTTCCCCTTTTTGCAGGTTACCCACATCTTTTTTCCCCACAAAAACAGAAAGCAGAATGGGGTCGATCTTGATGATTTGAAACAAAACCTCCCCTAAAACCACCACGCTCCCCTCCGTAATATTTTTCTTGGAGATCATTCCCGAAATGGCCGCATTCACGTTGGCCGATTCGAGTTTTTTCTCCGTGAGGGCAATGTCTGCCTTGATGCGATCGAGGCTTACTTCATGGGCTCGAGACAAAGCATCTGAGTTTTCAGGCTTTTCAGCATTCGACGCGTTTTGCTCTCCGGAAGGCTCTTCTCCTACTTGGTCTGGGGGAAGGGCTGCGGGAGCTTTATCAGGATTTTGATCCAAGCCAGGAACTTCTCCCTCTTTTGCACCCTTTGGCCCAGGATTTCTGCCAGAACTTTTGGAGGATAAACTCCCCTCCATTTTCATTTCGGCTTCTTTCAAATCTAACCTTTGTTTTTCCAAAAGAAGATTGAGCGGTTCGGGGTTAATGCTAGCCAGAGGCTCGCCCAAATTTACCATTTGCCCTTCGCTCACAGGGGAAGAAATAATTTTGCCCTCGGTTTCTGATTTTACTTCTAACTTGTCATAAGGAATAAAATTTCCCTTCACTTCTGCGATATCCGGCACTTCTTCTAAGGAAACTTTTTGGACCGAAACGGGGTAAATTTTATCGCCTGCCCCCGGAGTTTTTTTCTTGGATTTGGAAGAGCAAGAAAAAGAAGCCCCTAAAACAAAAAATGCCAAAAGAATAATAAATGAAATAGACCGAAAAAAGGATTGTTTGGCTTGCATGATCCCCTTGAACCTCCCTCAAAAAATTGCAAAGGACGAGTGGCCAGCGAGAACTAAAAAAGTTAAAATCAGGCTTGAAAGTATAGTAAGCCCCCGGGGGAAAGCAAACTAAATTCTTTAGTTTTTTCCTTCTCCACTCGATGGGTTTTGTCTTGACCCTTCCTTCAGTCAAATGTTAGCAGAGCGGCTTCTTAATGTTGATCGCACAGAACGCGGTGTTATCCATCATTCATGACCCCAAAATATTATTCCTATGGAAAAACTCGTAAGCCTAGCAAAACGTCGAGGGTTCGTATTTCAATCCAGTGAAATTTATGGAGGCATTAATGGCTTTTGGGATTATGGCCCCGTCGGCGTAGAACTCCGCAACAATCTCAAACAATTTTGGTGGAAAAAAATCGTGCAACTGCGCGACGATGTGGTGGGGGTCGATACTTCCATTATTTGTCATCCCAAAACCTGGGAAGCTTCGGGCCATATAGCCTGCTTCTCAGACCCCATGGTGGATTGCAAAATTTGCAAAGGAAGGTTTAGGGCCGATCAAATAGAGGCCATTGCCTGCCTCAAAAAACCTTCTCTCACGGTTGAGCAATGCGCCGTCGATAAAAAAGGAGAAGGCGAACTCACAGAAATTCGTCAATTCAATCTCATGTTTCAAACCTACGTGGGGGCCCTGCGCGATGATTCTTCCGTGGCTTATTTAAGGCCTGAAACCTGCCAGTCTATTTTCACAAATTTCAAGAATATTCAAACCGTTTCGCGCCAAAAAATTCCCTTTGGCATCGCCCAAATCGGCAAAAGCTTCCGAAACGAAATCACTCCCCGGAATTTTATTTTCCGTTCCCGCGAATTCGAACAAATGGAAATGGAGTTCTTCATTGAACCCAAAGAGAGTGAAGGCGAAAAATGGTATGAATATTGGGTGAGCGAGCGCAAGCAATGGTTTCTCGATTTAGGGATTCGGCCCGAGAAGCTTCGCCTTCGCAAGCACAGCAAAGAAGAGCTTGCCCACTACGCAAAAGGCTGCACCGACGTGGAATATGAATTCCCCTTTGGTTGGTCGGAGCTCGAAGGCATTGCCAACCGCTCTAACTACGATTTAAATCAACATATTAAAACCTCCGGCAAAGATTTGAGCTTTTTCGATGACGAGAAAAAAGAAAAATATGTGCCTGCTGTGATCGAAACCTCCCTGGGGGTAGATCGCACTTTTCTCACCGTGCTTGCAGATGCTTACGTAGAAGAAAAAGTAGAAAGCGAAGAAGACCGCATCGTGATGCGGTTTGCTCCGCAAATTGCTCCTTTCAAAGCTGCCATTTTTCCTCTCTCGAAAAAACTAAGCGAGCCCGCCAAAAAATTAGAGCTCGAGCTTCGAGCCTCTTTCAAGACTGATTTTGACGACATTGGCAGCATTGGAAAGCGCTATCGGCGCCATGATGAAATTGGAACGCCTTTTTGCATTACTTATGATTTTCAATCCGCCGAAGATCAATGCGTAACCCTTCGCAACCGCGATAGCATGAAGCAGGAAAGAATTTCGATGAGCCAGGTAAAAAACTATTTACAGGATAAACTGAATTTGTAAAAGCCTCTCACCCCCGCTTCCCAAAGGGATCCGAAGGAGGGGTGAAGGCGACATTTCTTGAAGGATTACATCTATGGCCCATAAATACGTCTACTTTTTTGGTGCAGGCATTGCCGAGGGCAAAGCCAACATGAAAGAGCTGCTAGGTGGAAAGGGGGCCAACCTCGCTGAAATGAATTTACTGGGCATTCCCGTTCCTCCTGGTTTTACGATTACCACTGAAGTATGCACCTATTATTATCAAAACAAGCAAAGCTATCCTCCTGAGCTCGAAGAGCAAATCAAAGAAAACTTAAAAAAAGTCGAAGAGCTCATGGGCCGACGCTTTGGGGATGCCACTCAGCCTCTTTTGGTTTCGGTGCGCTCGGGAGCCCGGGCCAGCATGCCTGGCATGATGGATACCATCTTAAACCTTGGGCTCAGCGATCAAACGATTCAAGGCATCATTCAAGATTCCGGAGACGAACGTTTTGCCTACGATAGTTATCGCCGCTTTATTCAAATGTATTCCGATGTGGTGTTGGGCATTCCTCGCGTTAAATTCGAGCATCTTCTCGAGGCCCGTAAACATCAGAAAAAAATAAGCCTAGACACCGAACTCTCCGCCCAAGATTGGAAAGAGCTCGTCATTCAATTTAAACAATTGGTGGAGCAAGAACGGGGAAAACCCTTCCCCAACGACCCCTGGGAACAACTTCATGGCGCCATTGGAGCTGTTTTTAAATCTTGGATGAACAAACGTGCCATCGAATACCGCCGTATCAATGCCATTCCTGAAGAGTGGGGTACGGCCGTGAGCGTGCAGTCGATGGTATTTGGAAACATGGGCAATCACTGCGCTACAGGGGTTGCCTTTACGCGTGATCCCTCCACAGGCGAAAAAATATTTTTCGGAGAATTTTTGGTGAATGCCCAAGGCGAAGACGTGGTAGCCGGCATTCGCACCCCCCAACCCATCAACCTCGAAGGCAAAAAACGCAGCGGAGAAAATCTCCCTTCCATGGAAGAAGTTCTGCCCGACTGCTACAAAACCTTGGTGGATATTTATCAAAAGCTCGAAAAGCATTACCGCGATATGCAAGACATTGAATTCACTATCGAACGTGGCAAAGTTTGGATGCTTCAAACCCGCAATGCTAAACGCACGGCCAAAGCCGCGGTGAAAGTAGCCGTCGATATGGTGAATGAAAAATTAATTAGTCAGCAAGAGGCTATTTTAAGGATTGATCCTAGTCAACTCGATCAGCTCCTCCATCCTACTTTGGATCCCAAGGCGAAAAAAGAGGTTTTAGGCAAAGGCCTACCTGCTTCACCGGGAGCCGCTACAGGCCACGTTGTTTTTTCAGCGGAAGATGCCGAAAAAATGGTCAAAAAAGGTGAAAAAGTAATTTTAGTTCGTATTGAAACTTCTCCGGAAGATATTCATGGCATGAATATCGCCGAGGGAATTCTTACTGCTCGTGGGGGCATGACCTCCCACGCTGCAGTCGTTGCGCGCGGCATGGGCAAATGTTGCGTAACGGGGTTGAGCCATCTACAAGTAGATTACGATAAAAACTATTTTAATATTTCAGGTAAAATTGTGAAGGAAGATGACTGGATTACCCTCGATGGCTCAACTGGGGAAGTAATTCTTGGCCAAGTTTCTACCCTCACCCCCACCCTTTCTGGCGATTTTGCAACCTTGATGAGTTGGGTAGACAAAACTCGGCGATTAAAAGTAAGGACGAACGCCGATACCCCCCACGATGCGAAGGTTGCTCGCCAATTCGGCGCCGAAGGAATCGGATTGTGCCGAACGGAGCATATGTTTTTTGATTCGGAACGCATCGAAGCCGTTCGTGAAATGATTTTGTCCGAAGAACGCGAAGGGCGCGAAAAGGCCCTTAAAAAAATCCTCCCCATGCAAAAAGGAGATTTCAAAGGCATTTTTCGGGAGATGAAAGATCTTCCCGTGACTATCCGCTTACTCGACCCTCCGCTGCATGAATTTCTTCCCCATAGCGAAGAAGAGATTCAGAGCCTCTCTAAAACCATGGGGATGTCGGTAGAACGTCTCAAGAATAAGCTTGAAAGTTTAAAAGAGTTCAATCCCATGCTCGGGCATCGGGGTTGCCGCCTGGGAATTACTTATCCTGAAATTTATGAAATGCAGGTGCGTGCAATCATGGAAGCCGCTTGCGAACTATCGAAAGAAGATAGCTTTAAAATCATTCCAGAAATTATGATTCCTTTGGTATCAGATGCCAGGGAACTAGCCATCTTACGCGCCGATACTGAAAAAGTCTGCGAAGCCGTCATGAAGGAAAAGGGAGTGCAACTCCAATACCTCATTGGCACCATGATTGAGCTTCCTCGTGCCGCACTCACAGCGGATCGGGTTGCCGAACATGCAGATTTCTTTTCTTTCGGAACCAACGATCTCACCCAAACCACTTATGGCTTATCCCGAGATGATGCTGGAAAATTCTTGCCGCTTTATGTCGAAAAAAAGATCTATCCCAATGATCCTTTCGTTGAGCTCGACTTAGAAGGCGTTGGACGACTCGTAAAAATGGCTACCGAACTGGGAAGAAAAACCAAAACAAAACTCAAAACAGGAATTTGCGGCGAACATGGTGGCAACCCCCCTTCGGTTGAGTTTTGCCATCGAAATGGCCTGGAATATGTGAGTTGTTCGCCTTTCCGGGTTCCCATCGCAAGGCTTGCCGCCGCACAAGCCGCTTTGAAAGACCAAGGCGTGAAAGGCTCATCGACGGTGTAAGTCATTTTTAAACCATGAATAAAATAATTGTGAAATTTTTGTTTCTGTTTTTCCTTTTCCTGCCAGCTTGCGCAGGGCCCTCTATTTTTCCAAATATTTCATTGAGCACTACTTCACCCGTGCTGGCACAGCCTATCTTTATGGCCATCGATGAAACGCGGGCTCGAGGCTATCTCATCAATTCTAACACTCTCGTTAATTTTGCGGATGCCTCTCTCATGGTGCTCGATCTTACAAATCCTACCGTCCCCAAGGTATTGAGCACGGTTTCTCTTCAAAACTTTTCGGGCCAAGCTTATTTAGATACCACTAATCAATTTTTATACATCACCAACCGCCTCAGCGCGAATGTAGATGATACGGTCGACCAAATTATTCAGGTAAATGTGAACCCCAGTTCGGCCAGTTATTTGAGCATGACTCCCTTCGCCACCGACGCAAACCCCTTTGGCATTACTTCGAATGGGACTAGCCTCTATGTGGCCTGCACAAACTCCGCAGATCTTCTTTTATTGTCCAATTTAAATATAAGAACCCAAATAAGTTTTAATATTAAAAATAATTTGGGGATCACGCTCAACACTTCAGGAACTCGCGAGTTGGCTCTTTCTCCATCCGGACAATTTTTATTCGTCACCAATCGCAACGATCGCATGCTCATTTTAAATACCAATCAAATCGCCGTTCCTGATCCAGCGCTTTCTCTCACCTTAAGCGGCTCGAGTTCTGTAGGATACGATCTGGCCAATACTCTTTCGACGCGTGGAATTGTCAGCGACTCCACTTACATCTATGTGGTAGACGGAAGTTCGCCAGCCCTTAAAATTTTATCGGAACAAAACCTTCCCGTAAATACCAGTGGAACAACCACTGAAATTCCCATTTCTTCACTGGTGGTGACTGAAATCGCGCTCAATACCAACCCCAATGAAGTGGCGGTCGATGCCACAAACAAACGGGTGTATGTCACCTTGAGCAACAACAACCAAATTTCGGTGGTAGACACCAATTCGCTCACCCAAATCAGCCAAATTTCCCTGCAAAATAATTTAGCAGCCGGCATCAGCCAAGGCATCAACCCCTTTGGCGTGAGCGTGGGCCATTTCGGCGGGGTTCCTTATATTTACGTGATGAACTTAAACTCGAACAACGTTTCGATTATCAATGGCAATACGCTTGCGGTAGTGGCTAGTTTTCCTTAAATAAAAGAAAGTGATATGAAGCTCAAAATTCTTTTAAAATTTTATTTACTCCTTCTCTTCATTTTGCTTGGAAGTGCTTGTGCCGCGAAAAACACCGTTCCTAACATTCTCATCGCCCCCAAAGTTTTATCTATTAACAATACGAACAGCCTTCTTGCCGTGGCAGACTCTCAAAATAATAACCTTTCTTTAATCAGCCTCTCAAACAATAGCATCATTGGAGGAAGCCCGATCATCAACCAAAACAGTAGCATCACACTTCCTGCCCTTCCTCAAGATTTGGCCACCTATAGTTTAGGAAATAGTGTGACCCGAATCTTTATTATTGGAACCGGCTCTACCCCTAGTAACACCATGATGGTGCTCGATTACAACCCCAGCACAGGGATTGCCCTCTCTTCTATTTCCCCCATTACGGTGGGCTCAGGCAGCAGTGACGAACTTTTAGGCCTCGCGGTCAATTCAACTTTGGGAGTGGTTTATGTTTCGGATTATACTGCCTCTGTCATCCGTGCCTATAATGCCACGACGGGCGCGGAAGTAACGGGATCTCCCATCACGGTACAAGCGAATCCTTCCAAAATGCATTGGAACCCAAGCACGAGTCAGCTCATTGTTTCGTCTCTCACCACCACTAGCATTAGCTTCATCAATACCCAAAATCTCGCCCAGGCCGTTCAAACTTTTAACGTAGGGGCCAAAACCAGTGCCGTAGCCTCTGCCACCAATTCAAGTGGCACTGCTTTATTTGTGATTGAACCTTTAGTGAACAACGTTTTGGTTTATAATTTAAATGTGAGTACGCCTTCTTCTAGCACGCAAATTGGGACTACGATTATCCCTCCCGCTCTCGGAGCTACCCTGAGTAGTACCGATGTTTTATCTGGCGCCGCTACCGATATTACCGCCGCGCCCTTTTCTTCTGGAGCCATTGGAGGGTTTTTCACGCAGTCTACCGGAGATTTGGGTTGGATCAACGTCAGCGCGAATTTATCTAGCTACAGCGCCGGACGTGATAGTGTGTTGAGTGGGCAAAATGCCTATGGCATTGATCTTCAAACAGACTCTAGTGGAAACGCCTTGAATGCCTATTTTGCGGCCCCCGGCGGAAGCTCGGTGAGCTACATTAATGTGGTAACCAATATCTTCGGCGGACAAATCCTATAATGACACTCTCAAATCAATCTCTGTAATTTTTTATCTACCTTGGCTCTTTTAGCAAACTCGATCATTTTTTGTGGATTAAACTTTTTCGTTTCGTTTAATGCCTCTAAAAGAGCCCTTACATCCACAAGATCCTGAGGACCTCCCGCTTTCAACTTCATGACGATCAAATCTTCTGCTTTTGCAATAGGAATGGAAATTCCCCGGCTCACTTCAATATTATCGGCATTCTCAATAATGGCACTTTGCCAGTTCCAAAAAACAGGAATTAAATCGACGACTTCATTTCTTTCTTTGTCATAAATTCGTATCAGCTTGTGAAGAGGATCCTCAAAACTCGAAATAAAAATCTTAAAGGTGTAATCGGTTTTTTTGAGAAGATTCGGAAGAGTATCCGTATAAAAGTCAGGTTCGGCTTCTATCAAAAAATCAATGTCACGAGTCGCTCTTGGCTTGGCACGGGCAGAAACTGCAAATCCACCAATTAAGGCATATCCGTTAAGAGTCTTTTTACTTTTGGCTTTTGCGAGAATTTTGGAGATTCTTTTGAGGATGTTTTTTAGATTTGGCATGAGATTTCTTTTTCAATTTTTCTGCCAACTGAAAACTTATAGCCGATAGCTCTAGTGCCAGCGATAGTTTAGCCTTCGGGCTCATCTTAGCCAGATGTTTTGAAGACTCTTTATGAAGTTGTAATGCAACCTGACTCATATAAATTTTAATTAAGAAAACTGCCTTTTAACTTAACATTAAGCATCCAACTCTACAAACTGTTTTTGGTGAGGCACAAGCACATTTTGAAATCCCATCTTTTGAATATAGCCTGCGAGGGCTAGCGATTGGTCTTCATCCCCATGCACAATGAAAATCCCTTTGAGGCGTTTTCCGCAGGCCTCTACAAATTCTAAAAGTTCGGTTTTGTCGGCATGCGCTGAAAAAGAGTTGATCACTTCCACGCGGGCATTGAGTTCTCGCTCTACTCCGAAAATCCTAATCTTTCTTCTTTTCTCCACAATGCGCCGCCCCAAGGTATGCTGAGCTTGGTAGCCGATAATCAAAATCGTATTGTTAGGATTCTCAATATTGTTGCGCAAATGATGGACAATGCGCCCCCCTTCGCACATGCCGGAAGCCGAAATAATAATCATCGGTTCTGTTTTGTAATTCAGAGCGCGGCTCGATTCGGTATCGGTTAAATAAACGAGGTTTTTAAACCCAAAAGGATCCCCATTTTTCTTAATAAAGCCTCGGGTTTTTTGATCCATGCTATCGGGATGCAATTTAAACACGTCCGTAATCGAAATCGAAAGAGGGCTATCCACGTAAATAGGAATTTCCGGAATCAGCTTGTCGCGGGTGAGTTGATGAAGGGTAAACACAAGTAGTTGAGTTCTCTCCAATGCAAAAGAAGGAATAATGAGTTTTCCCTTGCGGGCGAAAGTTTCATTCACCACGCGGGTAAGATCTTTTTTCATCGTTTCGATAGGATCATGCAGGCGATCGCCGTAAGTGCTTTCAATGATCAGATAATCAATGCTTTCAGGTATTTCAGGATTGCTCATGAGTGGCATATTTTTTCGACCCAAATCTCCCGAAAAAGCAATGCGAACTTTTTGGCCCATTTTCTTTTTCACGTCGAGCGTGATAATGGCCGAACCTAACACATGGCCCGCATCATAAAAACCCGCTTTTATATGAGGAGTAATGGGAAAGTAGCGGTGATAATCAACCGACACATATTGGCTTAAAGATTGTAAAACATCCTGCTCATCGTAAATAGGCAATACCGGACCCATTTCAGGATCATATAATTCATGCCGGTTAATGTAATCTGCGTCTTGTTGCTGAATGTAGGCGGCATCCATGAGCATTACCGAACACAAATCGCGGGTAGCGGGGGTAGAAAAAATATTTCCGGGAAAGCCTTTTTTGGCGAGAGACGGAATATTGCCGCAATGGTCAATATGGGCGTGAGAAAGCACCATGGCATCAATGGATTTTACATCGAAGGGAAAAGGAAGATTAGAATTTTTCTCGTAAGATTCTTTATGTCGGCCCTGATACAAGCCACACTCAAGCAATACGCGCTCGTTACCCGCTTCGAGCACATGCATAGAACCTGTCACGGTTCGAACCCCACCTAAAAAGAGCAATCGCATTAAAAACATTATAGCGTGCGAAATGCCCAGGGGAAAACTATTTTTTTAAGAAAAATTTCTTAAAGCATCAGCCCCCCGTGAGAAGAAAATTTATAAATACCCTTTAGCGGTCCCCCCGGATCCCGTTTTGTAGTGGGTACTAGAGGTGGGAGCATTAGAACTTATCTCAATATCCATTAATTCTCCAGCAGCTGGCAAATCATCTCCTTTTTTACTTCCTTCTACGGCGTTGGCAATCCAAGAAACTCCCCCTAATAGATTCCACCATATAGAAGTACTATGATCGTCGTAAGTATCATAAAGATGCATGGGATAATGGGCATCTTTCATCCACTGAGGAATTTGTGTTTTTCCATCTCCATAGTTATCCACTCCAAAAGAAACTAATTCCACTTTTGGCCAATCGATATTACAGTTACTGCTAAATTTTATACTTATTGCAGATCCATCCTGATTAGCACTACCAATCACATTTAAAGATTGCCCCTCAAAAGAAACTGCTCCCGCCTTCTTAGGATCCATCTCCACCTTCACTTCTTTTCCATAAAGTGCTGAAAGGTAAGAAGCCGCTTCTTTTGCAACTTGCTGACGCGCACTGATGAGAGCCGTACTTTTATCATCATGATGAAAGTAGGCTTTGTAGAGAAATTCATAAGAAGATACATCTGAACTGCGTTCTTTGTCTTTATCTTTGAGTGTTTCTGCATTTAAATCATTGGCGATCTTGGTTTGCTTGGCGATTTCATCGCTCAAATCTTTGTTGGCAGTGGCAACACCCTCTTTCAAACTCGTGAATTTATCTGAAAACTCAGGATCTTCCAAAAAAGCAGCAACTTTATCATCAGGTGGATTGGGTAAATGCTCCGGGTCCAAACCATACTTGAGAAGAAGCGCTTGCAGCTCAGAAGCGTCTTTCCCCACCAATTTTGCTAAATCCCGAGTCGCTTTGGGAAAAGTGCTGGCTTTTGAGATTTCGTCTTTCATGATCTCAAATTGCTCTTGAATTGAATCGGAAGCCGAAGAATTCAAATCTAAGGAAGTTGACCACTTTTCGATATTTTTAATATAAAGCTTTTTTTCATCTTCACTAAGATTAGGATTACTTTGCAAGCTTGCTTTAAAATCTTCTAAATCTCTTTTCAAGGGTTTAGAGTCTTGATCTTGGCCCATGTCATCCCCGCTCATCTCCTCCATCCCAATAAACTTGGCTTCTATTTTTTTTAATTCGGTTAAAAGATCCGCAGGAATTTTACCTTTCATAGGTTTTAGTTTGCTGATGAGAGAAGAAATTTGGCTTTTATCTTTCGCGGAAAGTTTAAGACTCGCATCCGATAGAAGACTTTTTAATTTCTGTGCTGCCGTCGAGCTAGTCATAGAACCCAATGAATTCAGAAAATCGCCACTCCCTTCTACATCCTCATAAAGAGAGAGGCCGTAATTATTATTTGCCCTCTCGGAAGTTGCATCCTCTGTATCTGTTCTCAAACCTTCGTTTTCCCAATTTTGATCATCGAGAGATCTTTCTACAGAATGTTTACTCACATCACTTTTAATAGATGACATAAAACTCCTCCTCTTCTCCTCTACTTTAAGCAAAGGCTGGGCCAAATTTCTTTGCTTCAGAAGCTGATAAGTTAAACCATTGAAATTATTATATATTAATGATTTATTGGATGAATAAAAAGAAACAAAAATAATGTCTAGATTGTTATCTATTAAATTTAAATTCTAAAAAATCTATTTATTTCATTAATTTGTTATGTAAAAATAAGTAATGCCTAAATTGTAATTATAAATTACAATAATTACGATTTTTTTATGAAAAGCTCTCCTTATCAAAAGTCTTTGAGTCAACGATATCGCTTCCAAAAAAAATTGGGAGAAGGTAGCAGCGGAAAAATTTATCTCGCTAAAGATCTTCAAAACTCAAAATTCGTCGCCCTTAAAATAACTCGGGGGTCTTCAAACAACCTAACGCATCTAGAAATTATTAAAAACGAATTCCAATATCTTACTCAACTTCATCATCCAAATTTGGCCCAGGTTTTTGACTTTGGAATGGATGCCAAAAAATTTTATTTTAGTTCGGAATGGATCGAAGGAAACAACATTTTTCAGTATTGCAAAAAAGCAAATTTAAATGTGGTTTTCGATTTGTTGGTCCAAGTCCTGAGAGGTCTTCATTATATCCATTCTCAAGGTGTTCTGCATCTCGATCTCAAGCCTTCAAACATCCTGATTAGCCAACCTGAGAAAACAGGAAAACTTTCTGCAAAAATCATTGATTTTGGACTCGCTCAAAACCTCACCCATACTATTTCCGCTCGCCAGGATTTTTTTGGGACACCTCCTTATAGCGCCCCCGAAATGATTCGGGGCGAAAATCCTCAAATTGCCAGTGATTTATATTCCTTTGGAATTTTGTGCTATGAAATCCTCACGGGACAAACACCTTTTTGCGCAAATTCTACCACCGCGATCCTGACCCAACAACTCTATCAAGAACCTTTGCCTCCTGTCTTCCAAGATCAAGCGATTCCACATTCTTTTTCTAACATTCTCTTAAAGCTCCTCCAGAAAGACCCTCGAAAACGTTTTAAAAACGCGTCGCAAGTGCTAGAAGCTGTCAACCTTACCCTCACAGAAAATTTTTCTATTTATTCTAGGAAAGAACCTCTTCATTTTCTAGAAAGTTCCTCTTTCATGTTCCGTGAAAAGAATCTGCAAGAAATGAAACAAAAGTTGCAGCAAAAAGCCCAAATCCTATTAAAAGGCGCCGCTGGAAGTGGGAAAAGCTACCTTTTAAAAAAGCTAAAACAACAACTTCAATTGCAAGGTCACCCAGTTTTTTATTTTCAAAAGGGTTCTTCGCTTACAAAGTATTTACAGCAAAGCCCTTCTCCAAAGATCCCTCTTTTGATCGATCTTGAAAAGACCCATCAAAACTTTTCCATTTTAAAAACCTTAATGGAAGAAAAACACTGCTTTATCTGGGTTGAAAATCAAAAATTGCCTCACTGCTTGCATTTTAAGTATGGGATGCATTTGGGTAAACTCGATAAAAAAGAGATAGGATCTTTTTTATATTCAGAAACACAGCTTTCTCCTTCTTCCACCTATCTAGGAAAACTTATAAGAATAGCCAATGGTGTCCCAAAAAAAATGGAATACTACCTTCAGGCCCTCAAGGAACAAGGCTATCTCCTCTGGACCCCTCAAGGCTGGAAAGGAAAAACATCTACCGTCCCAGAGCCTGCCAAACTCATACGAGAATATGAATTGAATTGGAAAAAGAAACTAAGAAGAGCCCAAGCATTGATTAAACTTTCTCCCCAAGGCCTCTCTCTTGAAATTTTAGCAGGGCTTTTGAAAGTTGCCCCCGAAACGCTCGAAAGTAGAATGGGAAAACTGAGTTCTTTGAAAAAAGTGACCCTTCCTCAAAGGGATATAAAATATTTCTCCTTCCCTCATTTTAAATCAAAAAAAACAAAAGCTCTGCAACGACTTTCTTGGGAAAAAATCGAAAAGGAAATGGATTGTTTTTACACACAAGGAGCTTTCGCCGAAGCTGAAAGTTGGAGTCAGTCGCTCTTATTGCAATTCAAAAACAAAAACCTTCCGATCAAGCTAAAACTCCTCATCAGCCGCAATCAAATTGCCCTTGGGAAAGCCAAAGAAGCTCTTCAATTGCTTCCCATAAAAAGCCCTTCGGAAAAAGATCTGAAGGCCATGTACCACGAAATCTTTGGAAGAATTTATTTTACGCAAGGCCATTTATCAAAAAGTATGGAACACGTTTTTGAAGCTCAAAAATTCTTCGAGAAAATAAAAGATCTTTTAGGGAAATCTCGAATGCTGAATTTAGAAGGCCTTATCTACAAAAGTAGAGGACAACTAAATTTAGCAGAAGAAAAATTTAAAAAGGCAATTTCATATGCCCAAAAAAAACAAGAAAAATACCTCCAAGGTACCTATTGGATGAATCTCGCTACCTTGTTTCACGATCAGGGGAAATATCAACAGGCACTTCGCAATTACAAAAAAGCCCTCCAATTTGCTTTAAAAGCCAAGCATCCGCGCTTGAGCTGCATCCTTTACCATAATGAAGCCAATCTTATTCACCAACTTGGAAAATCTAAAGAAACCGCTCAACTTTGTTTTCAATGGTACGAGATGGCTCTAGAGCATCATTACAAGGATCAACAAGCAGCCTCCCTCAATTATTTAGGCATTTTGCAGGGCGAGAGGAGAAATTTCCAAAAGCAAATTGAATACCTAGATCAAGCTGTTCTGACACTAGAAGAACAACCCTCTTCTCTCTTATGCCAAAGCTTGCTCAATCGTGCCCACGCTCATTTTGAGCAAAAGCACTTTTTCGCCTCGTTACTAGATGCCCAACACGCCCTCAAACTCAGCTCAGAAAATAAAGATTGCGCTCTTGGATGTCGCTCTCATCTTATGATAGGTAAAATTAGAAGAGAACAACAAAACCCAAACCTTCCTTCGTCGCAGCATCACCTTCAAGAAGCCCATCGGCTGGCTCTGGCGCACGGATTAGGAAATATCTTGTGGGAAATTTCCTTTGAACGAGGGCTTTTAGCCAAGAAACAAAATGATTTTAAGACAAGCCTCAAATACCTTCAAAATTCCCAAAAAGAACTCCAAAAATTAAGCAAAGAAATCCCCACTTTATTCCAAAAAAGTTTCTGGAGAGATCGAAAGGAAAAAAGAATCACGGAACTTCTAAGCTCTTTAAAAAGGGAATAAGAAATGCCATTGCTCAAACAAAAAATGAATGTTGAAATTTACGAAAAGATTTTTTCGATCAGCAAAAAAATCCTTTCCCAAACTCAGATCAAGCGCCTTTTGGATTTAATCCTTGATGAAGCCATTGGTTTAACGGGCGCCGAGAGAGGCTTTGTTTTTCTTTTGAAGGAAAATCATCTTGAGATTTCAAGCGCTAGAAATTTAGATAAGGAAAAACTCAAAAAAGAAAAAGAAAAGATTTCAACCACTCTCGTTCGGGAGGTGTTGAATAAGCAAGGCCCCCTTATCTGCGTAGATGCTCTGGAAGATGAAAAACTCAAAAAATCTCGAAGCATTCATCAAATGAAATTAAGATCAGTTCTTGCCGTACCCCTCAAAGTAGGAGAAAAAATTCTAGGAATTATCTATTTAGATAACCGCTTTAATATTGGCGTTTTTGAAGAGAAACATGCTGAAATAGTCAGTTTATTTGCTGATCAGGCAGCGATCGCCTTACTGCATGCGGAACTTTTAGAGGAAAATCGTTCCCGTCAAAAAGAGCTCGAAACCAACCAGAAACTTATCCTCCAACTCAATCAATCCCTTGAAGAAAAATTAAGCTCGCAGGAAAAGGAGCTTCACCAAGCGAAAATGCTTCTGGAGTCCCCGGGGCTCAATCCGGAACATCGAAAACGTTATCTAGAAATCATCGGGGATTCCAAACCTATGACAGATCTGCTTCAAACTCTCGACCGTATTGTCGATTCCGATGTGACAGTCTACATTCAGGGAGAATCGGGTACTGGGAAAGAGCTCATTGCAAAAGCGCTACATTATAATGGTCCTCGGAAATCTAAACTCTATGTTTCCACTAATTGCGCTAGTTACTCCGAAACTCTCCTAGAATCTGAACTCTTTGGCCATGTGAAAGGAGCCTTCACGGGAGCCGAAAAAGACAAAAAAGGCCTTTTTGAATATGCAGACGGAGGCACTGTTTTTTTAGATGAAGTAGCGGATATGAGCTTGGGCATGCAAGCCAAGCTCCTACGCGTTCTGCAAGAAGGAGAAATCAAAGCGGTGGGGAGCAATCATCCTCTTAAAGTGAATGTACGCATTATTTCTGCTACCAACAAAAACCTAAAGGAAGAAATCCGGAAAGGTCGCTTTCGAAAGGATTTATATTATCGCCTCAATGTCGTGAGCCTCATTCTTCCCCCTTTAAGAGAAAGGAAAACAGATATTCCCAAACTCGTCGAACATTTCATGAAAAATAATAAGATGGGCATTCCTTCCAATTTTTTATCCATCGATTCAGAAGCCACCAAAGCTCTCATGATTTACCAATGGCCGGGAAACATTCGAGAGCTTGAAAACGAAATCAATCGGTCTTTGGTGATGGGCAAAGGAGCCATCACCAAAAATCTCCTCTCGGAAAATGTTCGTGAAAATTATGAATTCGAAGAAGAAATGCGCCATGATTTAAACCTCGGACGCCAAGGGGGGCTTTTTGAAAAACGCATGATCGAAAGGGCCTTGCAAGAAGCCCAAGGAAATAAAGTAAAGGCTTCTCAGCTATTGGGAATTTCCCGCCTCAACCTTTATCAGAAGATTCGAAATTTAGAAATTGATGTAACTAAAAAACGGGTTGGTTCTGAAGAAGTACTGCGTACCCTCAAGGAATGTAAGGGAAATAAAGCTTTAGCAGCCCGCCGGCTCGGCATCCAACGCCAAACCTTGTACCAAAAGCTAAACCGTCTGAAAGTGACTAAGTCTGTAATTTACTAACAACATGGTTTAGATTAGAATGTAAGTTAAACTTGGTTAAAGCCACAACTTGCTTCAAAGGCCTGCCGATAAATGAACTCAGGGGGCATGGGTGAAGTTAAATAAATTTATTTTTTTTCTTTGTTTTTTAACAGCCATTTTATCTTCTTGTGGTGGGAGTTCCAGCCCTGTCGCACCGAGCGCGCAACCCGGACCTGGAAATACAACTAGAGAGGAAGGCACCGCAGCTCCGGTAGCTACCATCGCTTCCGCAGCCCCTACCGCCCAGCCCACCCAAACCCTCATTCCCAGCAATAACATATGGATTCAGGGCAGATTATTCTTATCGGGAACTGAAACGAATTCCGACTGCGAAACCGGCTTCACTGCATTTCCAACCATTATGATCTGGGAAAAAATGGAGAACCAAGATTGGCAACGGGTGCGCACCCTTGAAAAACCGAAGCCAGGAGAAGATGATTCTTATACCTCTTATTATAAATGCGGAAAGTTTGGGTTCCATGGCAGCTGGATTCCTGAAAAAGATGAATGTTTTGGTGGAAAAAAATCGATCAAGGTGAGTGCCTATTACAAGAATAACAAGCTCAGCTATCAGGGAGAATCGAAGGTGTTTACTTGTCCTGAAACCATTTCGGATTTAAAGATCATTCTTGAACCATCATCCATAATGATGGGTACCCGCAACTTCCCCCTTCTTTAAAATCTTTTTATTTATTCATTGAATCTAAGAAATCGCCGTTTGTTTTGGCATGGGACATCTTATCTAGCATGAATTCCATGGCATCCACCACATTGAGGGGGGCTAAGAGCTTACGTAAAATCCAGATGCGGTTGAGGACATTTTCCGGAAGAAGCAATTCTTCGCGGCGCGTGCCACTTTTGTTAATATCGATGCAGGGGAAAATGCGTTTTTCCATCAGCTTACGATCGAGATGCATTTCGCAGTTACCGGTTCCTTTGAATTCTTCGAAGATCACTTCGTCCATGCGGCTACCCGTATCAATCAGGGCCGTGGCAACAATGGTAAGAGATCCACCTTCTTCAATATTTCGGGCGGCTCCAAAAAATCTTTTGGGTTTATGCAAGGCATTGGAATCCACCCCTCCGGAGAGAATCTTTCCCGAAGGAGGCACCACGGTGTTGTAAGCGCGAGCCAAACGAGTAATAGAATCAAGTAAAATGACCACGTCTTTTCGATGCTCGACCAAACGCTTTGCCTTTTCGAGCACCATTTCAGCTACCTGAACGTGACGAGAAGCGGGTTCATCAAAAGTAGAGCTAATCACCTCTCCCTTCACAGAGCGTTGCATGTCTGTCACTTCTTCGGGGCGCTCATCAATCAGCAAAACAATAAGAACCACATCGGGATGATTGGCGGTAATCGCATTGGCCACATTTTGCATCATGATCGTTTTGCCCGTGCGGGGAGGGGCCACGATCAAGGCACGCTGGCCTTTTCCAATGGGAGTGAGCAAATCGATGACTCGAGTCGTAAAATTTTTTGCATCATGTTCAAGGTTTAATTTCTCATTGGAATAAAGCGGAGTGAGGTTATCGAACAAAATTTTATCGCGGTTCACATCGGAGATTTCGAAGTTGACCTTCTCTACTTTAAGGAGGGCAAAATAGCGTTCGCCTTCTTTAGGAGGCCTTACCTGCCCCGAAACCGTATCTCCTGTGCGCAAATTGAAACGACGAATTTGAGAGGGAGAAACATAAATATCATCGGGGCCTGGCAAATAGTTGTAATCCGGCGCCCTTAAAAAACCGAAGCCATCGGGAAGCGTTTCGAGCACCCCTTCACCATAAATTTGACCATTTCGCTCGGTTTGCTTTTGGAGAAGAGCAAAAATAAGTTCTTGGCGTTTCATGCCCGCTGCCCCTTCAATATGAAGGTCGCGAGCCATTTGAATGAGATCATTAATTTTTTTATCTTTGAGATCTTTTAGATTCATCACGGGGCCTTGAGGCTCTCCGGAAGAACTTGCCCCATTTTCTTCTTCGGCAATTGCTGGATCATTTTCTTCATAATCATGCCGGCGAGCTCCCGCATGCGCCGAATGGCCATGGCGGCGGTGCCCTCCAGCTCGGCGGGGTCGTTGCCCATTTTCGTTAGGTCGATTCATATCATCACTCATAGGATTGTGGATAACGGGAGGAAAATACGTGAGCTTAAAACTAACACGTGCCCGTTAGCTCCTTTCTAAAATAGCTAAGATTTTTTTCGTTCTCGATCACAAGGTTTTTCAAATGATTTTATCTCTTAGGTTTGGAATGGGTTTAATGGGTTATTAGTTGTTATAGAACTGCTCACATGAATCATGATTTAGTTATGAGGTGAGTTACACGCCATTATGAGCCGATAAGTAGAAAAGTGTCAAGAATTTAACTGAAAAAGTTTATATCCTTGAAAAAGTTGAACGTGCTTGTTAATCGGAATAGATATGGCTTCAAAACTTTGGGGTGGACGTTTTTCGGAGAAAACACGGCAAGAAGTAGACGAATTTAACGCCTCCATTGGCTTTGACTACAAGCTATGGCCTTACGATATCGCCGGCAGCATTGCTCATGTGAAAATGCTGGCCAAACAAAAAATTATCACCAAATCGGAAGCCCAAAAAATCGAAAAGGGCTTGGCGCGCATCGCCCAAGATATCCAAAACGGAAAATTCAGGTGGAAATTAGATCAAGAAGATGTCCATCTTAACATCGAAGCAGAACTTCTTCGTCGGATAGGGCCGGTGGGCGGCAAGCTTCATACGGCCCGTTCACGCAACGACCAAGTCGCCACCGACCTGCGACTTTATTGCCGGCATAAAATTCATGCCCTTTTTTCTCGTTTAATCGAATTTCAACAAGTGCTGGTGAGGCTGGCAAACCGCTACGAGCAAACGATTCTCCCAGGCTACACCCATCTTCAAAGGGCTCAGCCTATTTTACTGGCCCATCATCTGCTTGCTTATTTTGAAATGGCTGAGCGAGACAAAGAGCGCCTTGAAGACATGCTCAAACGAGTTCAAACCTTGCCTTTAGGCGCGGGAGCCCTCGCCGGAACCACCTTCCCCATCGATAGAGAATTCGTCGCCCAAGAATTGGGTTTTAAGCGCGTGGCTTCTAATTCGCTTGATGCAGTGAGCGACCGTGATTTCGCCGTCGAATTCTTATCGGCCTGTGCCCTCATCTTAATGCATCTTTCTCGCTTTGCAGAGGAAATCATTCTTTGGACGAGTGCAGAATTTAATTTCGTTATTTTACCCCAAGGGTTTTGCACGGGCTCTTCGATGATGCCTCAAAAAGTGAATCCGGATGTTCCCGAGCTCATCCGTGGGAAAACAGGCCGCTGTTACGGTCATTTAATGGGCCTTCTCACCACTCTTAAAGGCCTTCCTTTGGCTTACAATAAAGATATGCAAGAAGACAAAGAAGCCCTTTTCGACTCGGCCGAAACAAGCGAAACTTGCTTGAAACTTTTTACCCAAATGTTGGAGGAAACCAGTTTTAAGGAAGAGAATCTTCTTAAAGCCACACGAGAAGGATTTCTGCTCGCCACCGATTTCGCCGATTACCTCGCTTCAAAAGGGCTGCCTTTCCGAGAATCCCACCACATCGCAGGCAAATTAGTTCGGTATTGTCAGCAGAAAAAACTCTACTTAGAAGACCTCTCCTTTGAAACGCTACGCAAATTTAGTGCTAAAGTTCAAAAAGACATTCACCAATGGCTCTCCGTGAAGGCGGCAGTGAATCGCCGCAAAAGCTACGGGGGAACTGCTCTTAGCCAAGTAAAATTCCAAATCCGTAAGGCAGAGAAAATTCTCGCTAGAAAAAAACCAAGAAATTGAATAGGTTCTTCCCCCTCCCCCAGCCCTTTCCCTCGAGGGGAGAGGGAGTGTGCTGAATGAATAGAAGGAATATGAATGCATTTTTTTCAAACTAAAAAAAATAAACTTTACGCCGAAGAAATCCCGGTAGAACGCATTGCACATGAGGTAGGAACCCCCGTTTACATCTATAGTTATGCAACTTTAAAAAGGCATTTTTCGGTTTTTAACGAGGCTTTCGCTTCCCTTCCCCATCTTCTTTGTTTCTCCATGAAGTGTAATTCCAACCTCGCCATTCTGAAAGCGATCTCCCATCAAGGAGGAGGGGCAGATATTGTGAGCGGTGGCGAGCTCTACCGCGCGCTTCAAGCGGGCATGGATCCGCAAAAAATAGTTTATTCGGGGGTGGGAAAAACCGAGGCGGAAATCGCCCAAGCTTTGCAAGCTGGCATTTTACTATTTAATGTAGAATCGGAAGAAGAGCTCGAATTGATCAACCGGGTGGCGGGAGGCTTTAACAAAAAGGCCCCCATTTCTTTGCGTGTAAATCCCAACATCGACCCCAAAACACATCCTTACATTTCGACAGGCATGAAAAAGAGCAAGTTTGGAATGGATGTGAAAAAATCTCTTCAAATCTATCAAAAAGCTAAAAAGCTTCCCCATCTGCAAGTGAAGGGTCTTGATTGCCACATCGGAAGCCAACTCACTCAAGTGCGCCCTTTCATCGATGCTTTGAAGAAGCTTAAAATTCTCATTCAAAAATTGAGGAAGATGGGAATAGAAATTCAATACCTCGATTTAGGAGGGGGCTTGGGCATCCGCTACAAAGATGAAACGCCTCCTTCTGTGCAAATGTATGCCAAGGCAATTTTAGAGGAAGTAAAAAACTTAAATGTTACCCTCATTTTCGAGCCGGGCCGAGTGATTATGGGCAATGCGGGAATCTTGCTCACACGGGTTCTTTACCATAAAAAAAATCCCAGCAAAGAATTCATGGTAGTGGATGCCGCAATGAATGATCTCATTCGTCCTGCTTTTTATGGAAGTTTTCATGAAATCGCCCCGATCAGCTCTCGAAAAGGAAAAAAGCGAAAAATAGATATTGTGGGACCCATTTGCGAATCCGGAGATTTTTTCGCCCAAAATCGGCTTTTTCCTCCGGCAAAAACAGGCGATATTCTTTCTATTTTCTCGGCAGGAGCTTACGGCTTTGCGATGTCCTCCAACTATAATAGCAGGCCGCGGGCAGCGGAGGTGCTTGTCAACGGCGATCAATATCATGTTATAAGAGAAAGAGAGACCTTGGAGGATCTGGTGCGGGGAGAAAAGATTCCAGATTTTTTGAAGTAATTTTTTTTACGTCATTGCGAGCAATGACCACAAGGTTTTTTTATTTAGATATGGCAAAAATTAAATTCACCAAAATGCACGGGCTCGGGAACGATTTCGTGGTTATCAATTCTTTTGAGCAAGCCTACCCGCAACTTGCTGCCAAGGCAAAAGAGATTTGCGATCGGCGTTTTGGCATTGGCTGCGATCAGCTCCTCATTGTTAAATCTTCAGAAGTGGCCGATCTACGCATGCTTATTTATAACGCCGATGGCTCTGAAGTGGAGATGTGCGGGAATGGGATCCGTTGCCTGGCCCTCTTTGCTCAAAAACATAAACTCATCCAAGAAAATGAATTGAGCGTCGAAACCTTGGGCGGCATTAAAAAGATTCGAATTTTGAATCAATTGGTGGAAGTAGACATGGGAGAGCCTATTCTCAATGCGGCCCAAATCCCCGTGAACCTCGAAGGAATGGTGATTGGCAAAAACATCGAGGTTCATGGCCAAAATTATTCTATCACCTGCATCAGCATGGGAAACCCCCATTGTGTGCAATTTGTTGATCATGTAGAAGAAGCTCCTGTGGCAAAAATGGGGCCCCTCTTTGAAAAACTCGCTCTGTTCCCTCAGAGAATTAATGTGGAATTTGTGCAGGTACTCAACAAAAATTCCTTGAAGCTGCGGGTTTGGGAAAGGGGGGCCGGCGAAACCCTTGCTTGCGGCACAGGAGCCTGCGCGGCAAGCGTGGCGGCCGTGCTCAACGGCCACACGAACCGAATCGTGAACGTTAGCCTGCCCGGCGGAGATCTAGAAATCAACTGGAGCGAAAAAGATAATCATGTTTATATGACCGGAGAGGGCAAGGAAGTATTTGAAGGGGAGATAGAGATCTAGAGGTTATTTATGTCTAATTTATTTTCTGGCAGCATGGTGGCACTTATTACTCCATTTAAAAATGGAAAAGTAGATGAAGCTGCCTTAAGAAAATTAATTGATTGGCAAATTGAAAATGGAACTTCTGCGCTCGTGCCTTGCGGCACCACCGGAGAATCGGCCACACTCTCTCATGAAGAGCACGACCAAGTCATTGAAATTACCGTTCACCAAACAAAAAAGCGGGCCAAGGTATTGGCTGGAACAGGCTCCAATTCTACGAGCGAAGCCATTCGCCTCACCCAGCATGCCCAATCGGCCGGTGCGGACGGCGCCTTGCTCATCTGCCCTTACTACAACAAACCCACTCAGGAAGGGCTCTATCAACATTTTGCGGCCATCGCCCACGCTGTAGAGCTTCCTCAAATACTCTATAATATTCCGGGGCGCACGGGGGTGAATTTACTCCCGCAAACGGTAGAAAAGCTCGCCAAAATTGAAAACATCGTGGGCATTAAAGAAGCAACGGCAAATTTGGTTCAAGCCAGCGAAGTGATTGCCGCTTGCCCAAAAAATTTCGCTCTCTTTTCGGGGGAAGATGCTCTCAACTGGCCCCTTTATGCTATTGGCGCTCAGGGGGCCATTTCTGTTACGGCCAACATCTTGCCTAAGCTTTGCGCAGAGCTTTGGGCTGAAAACCAAAAAGGAAACATCAAACGATGCCAAGAAATTCATGGGGGGCTTTTAGAGATCAATCATGTTTTATTCATTGAAACGAATCCGGCGCCGGTAAAAACGGCCCTGAGTTTAATGGGAAAATGCAGTGATGAAATTCGCTTACCTTTGGTGAATCTTCAAAAAGAAAATGCTGAAAAATTGAAAAATACTCTCAAAAAATACAAACTCCTCTAAGAGACTTTATGGCAAACCTGATTATTTGTGGAATTTCGGGCCGCATGGGTCAACGAATAGCAGACCTACTACCCCATTCTCCAAAATTAAAATTATTGGCAGGCCTTGAACAAAGCTCTGCTCCGAGCATCGGGTCTCCCGCCGGAAAATTAGGAGTGGTGGCTAATCTAGCAAAAGTGATCGCGCAAGCGGATGTGCTTATTGATTTTACACTTCCAGAACCCACGCTTGAACATTTACAACTTTGTGTAAAGCATCAAAAACCCCTCGTGATTGGGACAACCGGGTTTACAGCCCCACAAAAACAAGAAATTGAATCTGCCTCCAAAAAAATTCCACTCGTTTTTTCTCCCAACATGAGCATTGGGGTAAATGTGATGTTTCGCTTAACACAAGAGGCCACTCGTTTACTTGGAAAAGATTTCAAGGTCAAAATTCACGAAATACATCATAAGCAAAAAAAAGATGCCCCCAGTGGAACCGCTAAAAAATTGCAAGAGATTGTTGAGAAAGAAAAAAACTCCTCCATTCCTGTCACCTCTGAAAGAATAGAAGATGTGGTGGGCGATCACACCGTTTACTTTGAAGGAACAGGCGAGCGTTTGGAAATTTTTCACCACGCCAGTTCGCGGGACACCTTCGCTCAAGGCGCCCTTCGCGCGGCCGAATGGTTGGTGAGTCAAAGGCCCGGTCTTTATACTATGCAGGATGTGCTCGGTTTAAAATGAAAGCGAATGAAATCAAGTTTTCTTAAAGCTTGCATCGTTATTCTTTTTTTCCTAAATGCCTGCGGGGGCATGTCGGGCTCGGGTAGTAGCCCATCGACTGATGCCATTCCTTCTGCCTCTCCCCTTCAATTTACTTTTGATGCCAAAATGAAGCTCGCTTTAGGCGGAACTTTACCAGGTTGGGATCAACTCTTGATTGAAGGCTTGGAACCCAGCGATGAGGTGAAACTAGAAATTTCTCCGGACGGAATTTTAGAAGGCCATATCATCGATGCAACTACGAACACCATTACGTTTCAAATGAGCCCTCTCCAGGCAGGGATTGCCCAAGTGAAATATCGAATCAACGGAGCTCTTCAAGATAAAACAATCAAAGTAGTGATTCCTCCCCAGGAAATGATTCAAGTTTTAATGGGCGAGGCTCGTTCGATCATCCCGCAAGAAATCACAAAAGATTCAGAAGGCCGGGTGGATAGAAACAGTGCTTCCTTTACCGCACAAGCCCTCTTGAGCGTGGTAAGAAACCGAATGAAAATGATCGAAGAACAAAATCAGCCTAGTTTGTTTGTGGTGGATGAAAATGATTTTGTTCAAGCAAGTCTTGCACAACGTTACCGATTAATCATTGAAGCCCATCGTCATTCGATTTATCAATTTTCCCCTGTAGATTCCAGTGACCCGAGTCACAGCGCCTATCTTGCCGCAGCCCAAAGAAGCGGTTTGAGCACTTCTCGCTTATATACCTATGATCAAGCCTTAATCACCGCGGCTGATATTTTCGATGAGTCGCTCGAAGATAATACTCAAAAAAGCTTTGGATTTTATAGTCCCACCCAAACAGAATATGAAAATCTGCTTACAGGCCTTCACACAACCCAGCTCCCTGAAGACGCGGGGCGTTCGGATGACACTTTTCCCTCTTTGGCCCCGATTCAAATTTTAATTTTAGGAGAAATCTCTGGGCAAACTTTTGATGCGAACCTGCCTTCCTTTGTATTTGTGAAATCGAGAAGTCCCACAGAAGATGCCGTATTAAAATTATAAAAAGGGATCGGATCAATTTGCCCCATCGCGTCATTCTCTTCTTAAACTCAATATTGACCCAAGCTGCATAGTCCAGTAAGCTTAAAAGTAAGCTTCGGAGTCCGAGGCGCGCAACAAATTCAAAGAATTTGTGGAGTAAAAATAGACGTGAGTCATTTAAAATGGAACATCGCTTATATCGGAATAGGCTCCAACGTGGGGGAAAAGGCCAAGAATTGCTTGGAGGCCATTCAACTCATTCAAAATCACCCGGATTGCGAAGTGCTTCGGGCTTCTTCCTTCTACGAAACGGAGCCTCTTACTTTAAACTTATCGGAGGCTCCCGCCTGGTATGTGAATGCGGCCATCAAAATTCGCACTTATTTAAACGTTTACAAGCTTTTTCAATTTTTACAGGAAATCGAACAGCGTTTAGGGCGCCCTTCTATCCGAGAAAAATGGAGCCCTCGGGTGATTGATCTAGATTTACTCTTCTATAACGACGATCTGATTAAAACAGAAGCCTTGAAGATTCCTCATCCAGAAATTCACAAACGACGTTTCGTGTTGGAGCCCTTGGCGGAAATTGAACCTGATCTTATCCACCCCATTCAAGGGAAAAGCATTGAAAAAATGCTTGCACAGCTTACCGATAATAATAAAGTGATTCCGCTGTATCGCTTTTACTTAAGTCGAAATTCCGCCCACTCACTAGAGCCTATCTCGCAGGATGTTTAAATTTTTAAATTAAATTTCTTTTTGAGGCTTGCCCGCGGCCCCTTGTTGTTTTTTTAATAAAGGAATCATTATTTCTTTGAAGAGCTCAGCGCCGATCGCAAAAAGCACCGAGAAAAAAGAAGAAGCTTCCTTTCTTTCTTCAGCTTGATGGGAAGAAGAAAGAGAATCGGGTGGAGAAAGCAATTTGCCAGACACTGCAAAGCCTAGCACCGCGGCAGTTCCCGTCGATTGAAGAGGATGCTCTGCGGCCCATTCTTTGATATCGAGGATCTTCCACAAACTTTTTAGAAAAAGGCCCGAACTCTTACGCAGAGCCAAACGAGCGATTTCGGCTTCATGCTTTAAAAGCTCCTTTTCATTTCGTAGCGGAACTTTGCAGCATATCATGCCCGAATTTTTGGCGTTGTTTGGCAAGCTCTTGTTCATATTTTTTCACCGCCTGTTGGAGCGATTCTTTTTTAATCTGATAGAACTTGAATTTTAGAAAGAGGAAAACCCCCAAAAGCCCTCCTCCTCCTACGCAAATATAAGGGAGACCGTATTTCAGCTCTAAGCCTTCGCCCAACGCCGAAGCAAGCCCGTAGAAGAGAAAGCAAAATGAAATGAAGAAAGCACTGCTCATCCACAAAAGAATTAAAAGCGCCCACACAAGTTTAAAAGAATCATTCTTGAGGGAGAGTTTTGCCTCACCAACTTTCGCATCTACATAACACGAAAAATACTCAAGCATTTCTAGGAAGTGTTTTGCCACTTCTTTATCTTTCACTTCCTGATCTGCGGGCACTTCCTTCTTTTGGGAAAGAAGGCCTTCTTCACTGAGAGAATTTGCATCCAAGGCGCCCATAATTTCCATTCACGATTTTTTCCGGCGATGCCACAAAATACCCACAAACAAACCCACGCCTGTGGCAAACATGAGCGAGCGCACAGGGTTTTCCCGAATCATCGTTTCAAAATTTTTCTCCAATTGCATGGCCTTCTTTTTGCCATTTTCATAATATCCAGAGGTGTTTTCTCTTAATAAGCTCACCGTATCGCTTGCCAATTCCTTTGTAATTTTACTCAACTCTTCCACATCTCCCCCTAAGGCCGTCACTTTTTCTCTAAATTCGGTGGCATGCTGAGTAAAAGGATTGCTTTTTGTTGACGACGCCATAAACTCCTCCTTAAAAAATAAACCTACGCTTTTTTGATGGGGTCAATGCATCTCGCTTTGCTTTTGAAACTCCTTTAATTGCTTTTCTGCTTCTTCTCTGGCAATTCCATATTTTTCCTGGATTTTCCCTGCGAGTCTTTCTTTTTTTCCTCGGATGATGTCGAGATCATCATCGGTCAGTTTGCCCCATTTCTCTTTCACTTTTCCCTTGAGTTGTTTCCAATTACCTTCAATTTGATCCCAATTCATAAGAAACCTCCTTTTAATGGGTGAATTTAAAAAGAGCTTAAAGATTTTACTCAAAGAGAACAATCGGGGAAAAAAGGATTTCTCATTGGGGGATTTCCCCAGGAAGAAAAATGAAACTCGTCTCTTAAATTTTATCCTGAGCGAGCGCTGAGTTTAAAGAATCAAATCACTTTCCTACTTTTTTCAATATTTTTAGACCGGGCCCTTGATTTTTTTTCCTTGGGGAAAATCACCGATATAGGAACAGGAGGGAGTGTTTCCTGATGGTAAAAGTTTAAATTCCACCATTCGCGCGCTCTATTTTGTGACCAGGGTTTCTCAAAAGAGAGTCGGCCCAAATCTTCTGCTAATTCTGAAATGCTTTGATAGCGATCTTCTTGTTTTTTCTCCAAGCATTTCATCACCCTCTGTTCTAGTTCTCGCGGAATAGCGTGGGACGCTGCTTCGGAAGGTTTTCGAGGAGAAAGAATAAGATGCTGTCGAATAATTTCAGCGTCGAAGGAGGCATCGAAGGGGGGATGGCCCGTCAAAAGCCAATAAGCCACGCAACCCAAGGTATAGATATCACTTCTGGGATCAATTTTATCCTTATCATAGACGCATTCTGGCGCCAAATAGCGGGGTGTGCCCAATATAATCGTTTTTTGGGTAATGTCTCCGTGAGCTTCTACCCCCATTTCTTTCGCCAAGCCGAAATCTAATACTTTCACAAAGTCATAAAGGCCGCCCCGGCAAGAAAGAAAAATATTGGAAGGCTTGAGATCTCGATGGATCACTCCTACCCCATGGGCTTCGGCCAAAGCCCCGCAAACTTGCAAAAGAATATAGACCACCCGTTCTGGAGGAAGAGGGCCAAACTTCTCTACCATTTTATTTAAATCATAGCCTTCGAGCAATTCCATCGCGTAGTAAAAGACCTGGTCTGAGCTAAAACCATAGTCAAAAATAGTAATGGTGTTGGGATGAGTCAAAGTGGCTGAAAGTTTTACCTCCCGTTCAAAACGAGTAATACAAGTTTGCAAATCTTCTTTATGGTTTTCCATCACCTTCAGCGCGGCAGGACGGCATAAGAATTGGTGAGAAGCCGTATAAACTTTTCCCATTCCTCCCGTGCCTAATTCTTTTTCAATAATATAATTTCCTAAACGCTGCGCTTTAGATAATTGTTGGGCAGAGCGATAGAAAGTTTGCGTAACAAGAACAGATAAGCCCGCCAAAATATCGATTTCAACAAAGCACAAAACCAAATCTCTCCAAAATGCCTTGCTTCCTCCCTCCATGAGTAAAAGCCTTTGGACCTCCGAAAGATAAAAATAAGATAGGATTTGCCCTAAGAGATACGCAATGGCCACCGCAATGGCGAGCACCGTTTGGACCCAAAGTTTACAAGGGATTAAAACTGCATGCAGAAACAAGAGGAGCAAATAAGGGAACAAGAGAAAATGCAAAGGAGAGATGACGAAAAAAATGAGAGTCATCACAAGAATATTAAAAAAACTGACCCCTAAATCGATGATTTGAAGAAACATGCTAGACCAAGATCGCATGGTTACGATGAGGAAACCCAAAAAGAAGGAAAAGGGATGAATAAGCAAGAGCGGATGAATGAAATTATCCATTTTTGAAAAAAGATGGGGGTTTTGCCCTGCAAAGATAAAATAATCGATGAAACAGGCGATGAGAGAAACCCCGGCTCCCACGCCAAAAAATTGAAGGATCCTGTCACGCAACACTTCAGGGTTTACTGAAATAGAACTAAAAGTAGGGGATAGATTTTTTTGAAGGCTGGTGATCATTCTCTTCATTCCTTCCTTTCCCTATTTCCCTCGAATGAAGAGTTAGAAATCACTCAATGTAAAAATATTATCCCCCTCCCCAACGGAAGTCAAAGCTAAATTAAAAATAAATTGGTTTCTATTATTCTTACTTCGGCTTATAAAATTGTCTGAAGCTCTGTATAAAGCTTTAATATAAAGACCCAAGCAATCGATCTTTAAGAAAAGAGGTATGTCATGAATGATAAATCCTTTTTAACCGATATTAAAACCATTCGCGAAAGAGCTCGAAGACACATTGAAAACGGGGCCGTGACAGAAAGCTATAAGGCCGACCGCACTCAGGTTCTGCAACTACTCAATGAGGCTTTGGCCACTGAAATCGTTTGCGTCCTTCGCTACAAGCGCCATTATTTTATGGCCTCTGGGATTAATGCCCCCCAAGTGGCTGCCGAATTCCTAGAGCATGCGAATCAAGAGCAGGCCCATGCAGATCAAATCTCCCAACGAATCATCCAACTAGGCGGAGAACCCAATCTTTCTCCGGAAGGCCTGCTCACACGCAGCCATTCAGAGTATGTAGAAGGAAAAGATCTCAAAGAGATGATCCAAGAAGATTTAGTGGCCGAGCGCATCGCGATTGAAAGTTACGCGGAAATGATTCGTTATGTGGGCAACGATGATCCCACTACGCGAAGAATGCTCGAAGAAATTCTAGCCATGGAAGAAGAACATGCCGATGACTTGGCAGACCTTCTTAGGAAAATTTAAGTGCCTCAATCGTGAGGCGGGCTGACATGAATCAATTCGGGCTTCCGAATAGAAGGGCGTGTTCTTTCTTGCTCCATGCGAGGCCGATTGCAAAAGAGCTCTATTTCTTGAATACCCGCCCGGCAAGCCGCGGTGAGTTCTCTTTGAAGTTTTTCCATTGGCTCGCCGGGCGGGTTAAATAAATAGCCGTTATTGGCCTTTCTGATGGCCTCTTTGCCCATGTTCCTTCATCACAGTTCTCGCAGCGACTTCCTTGGCACGCTTTCCGTAACGACCTTCTTTTTTCGCCGATTCTAAAATGTGCTCGTATTGCCTTTGTTCTTTCCCGCCCACTCCCCTTAAATGTTTTTTGCCTGGCATATCGAATCTCCTTAATTGAGATTAGATTTTTAATTTGAACTTTTCATTTCATTATCGATTCTAGAAATTAAAAACAATCGGGGTGGAACTTATTTTAAAGTAAGGGAATTCCCCATCTAAAAAATGAAAGTTTAAGAAAATATCTATGCCGATAAGTCGCAAAAGGCTCTCATCGGCTGTCTCCTTAAAAAGATTTCTCGGTGCCATGAGGCTTTGAAATTTCTCGAAGCAGCTCGGCCGTCTTCTCAGGCTCGTGTACGCGCATCGCCATATCCCCTTGAGCGATAATGCCCACGATGCAATGCGCATCGTCTACCACGGGAATTCTTCTAATTTGATGCTGGGCCATCGCTTCTAAAGCAACCTGAATATCATCTTCTTCATGGCAAACCACCGGGTTCGGGGTCATGATCTCGTAAACTTTCACTTGAGAAGGATCTGCTCCTTCTGCGGCCACCTTTAAAGCAATATCACGATCGGTCACAATCCCGATCAATTGATGGCTTTCCGTGCTTTCTAGCACCGGCAGGGAACCTACGTCTTCCATCTTCATCACTTGGGCCACTTGCTCGATGCTTTCGCCCGGAAAACAACATCGGGGAATTTTGGTCATTACTTCGCTGCATTTTTTCATACGAGGCTCCTTTTGTTTTTGCGGTTTACGCATGACGTGTTCTTTAAATACGAACTTGATATCGGAAACATCGCTGGCATTGGCTGTTTTAAATATTTGTCGAATGAGCTCTCTTTTTTCCGTTTCTTCATCTTCCGTTTGCACCGAAATGAGGGTCCATCCTTCTTTCAATTTATTCTCATAGATTTTCACTTCGTATTCGGGAAGGCCAAAGCCCATTAAAATTCCGCTCAATCCACCACAGGCTGCGCCAATCGCTGTTCCGCTTAAAGCAGCCATCAAGGGCCCTGCAGCCACGAAGGCTCCCATCCCAGGAATGGCAAAAATTCCGATCCCCGCCAGCCAGCCGATAATTCCGCCTATCACTCCTCCAATGCTCATGCCCGCTCCCACCCCTTCAGAGAGGTTGCCTTGCTTTTCTTGGATCACTTCCTGCTCGGCTCCTCGATGGGGAAATAAAACCGAAATACGATGGCTAGAAAAACCGGCCCATTTCAATCGGCGCAGGATATTTTCCATTTGTTCCCGCTCCATCACTGTACAAGAGGTTGTGCGGCTCATCACATCCTCCTTTCGGCTTCTCCGAAGATAAAATTCGGAAACGGCCTCACGCCAAGCTCAATTTTCTGCGCCTCTCTCCAGAAGCGAGGATTTTTCTTGTCTATCTTCAAAAGAGCCAAGGTTTTGATATCTCCATGCGCTTGAATCTGCATTCCGCTCAAGACGGTGGGAATTTTGCCGAGAATTTTTATTTTTGTTTTTCTCGTTTCTATTTTAAACATATTCCTCTCCTTCTCTTTTTTGAGGACATTTTTTCTTTCTTTTAGACTCCAAAGCAAAAATTAAACGGGGGGGCCTCTGAACCGCGGAATAATGAGAGAAACAATAAATAGAATCAGGAAGAGGAAAAAAAGAATTCGGGCAATGGAAGCAGCGCCTATCGCAATTCCCGTGAATCCAAGAAGAGCGGCTACCATTGCAATAATAAAAAAGGTAGCAGACCAATAAAGCATAATGAACCTCCTTTTTTTTCGAAATGATGCCTCCACGCTAAGATGAGTGCTTGTTGAAAACAATCAGGGAAGAGAGGGTTTTTAATTAGGAAAATCCCCCAGGCGGGCCCGAAAGCACATTGACCGCCTGGCGATGCTTCAGGTAAGTTGAATCTATTGTTAAAAGCGAAAGTGAGGGAGGATATGCAGTGTTAAAGATTATTCTGCTGGGTCTAGGCATTTATTTTTTTTATCGCTTCTTTTCGAAGTCTAAAAAAAAGGCGGCAAAAAAAAAGCGAGGCCCTCTTTTTTACCCACGCCCTGCGGAGCCGCCACAGAATCGAATGATAGAGGAAATGAAGCGCTGCCCCACCTGTGGCACCTTTAACCCTAAATCCTGCGCGCAAATTTATGAAGGGGAGTATTTTTGCAATATCGAGTGCCGAGAACAGAGAAATTGAAAATTGCTTCAGTTTTTTTGAATTAATGTTAGTAATCATTGTCATCCCCCCCTCCCCTCGAGGGAGAGGGGAAATTTAAAAGGAAATTCTATGAAATTTTTTATCGATACGGCCGATGTGAAGGAAATCCGCGAATGCTGGGAAATGGGCTTGATTGATGGCGTCACCACGAATCCCACCTTGGCGGCCAAAACCGGAAGAAATTACGACGAAACGATTCAAGAGATATGTAAAATCGTCGAAGGCCCCATCAGTGCTGAAACCATCAGTCTCGATTATGAAGGCATGATGAAGGAAGCCCATCACTTCGCTAAAATCCATAAAAATATTGTCGTGAAAATTCCCATGACATTCGTGGGAATGAAGGCAGTGAAAAAGTGTGCCGAAGAAGGCATTAAAACCAATGTCACTTTGGTGTTTAGCCCTAATCAGGCTCTGTTATGTGCCAAAGCAGGCGCTACTTATGTGAGCCCCTTTGTGGGAAGGCTCGACGATATTTCACAAGAAGGCATGGAGCTGATTGGTCAAATTCGACAAATTTATGATAACTATGATTATGAAACTCAAATCCTTGTGGCTTCTATTCGCAACCCCATTCATGTGCGCGATGCCGCTTTGCTGGGCGCTGATGTTTCCACTATTCCTTATTCCGTCATTAAACAACTCGCTTCTCATCCGCTTACCGACATTGGAATCGAGAAATTTTTGAAAGATTGGGAAAAAGTACCCAAGTAGAAAACACCTCTATGCTCCTTCCTTTGCGTTATCCAAATCAATTCTTCCAAGATTTTCAACCAAGGCTTGAAGTAAGCCACATTGAAATATGGCTGCAAGAGGCATTGGCTCAAATGAAGGGCGCCCAAACTCTTAAAGACTGGGAAGATGCCATTTTTTATTGGAACGAAGTCAAATGCCATCTCGATACACATGCCTCTCAAATTTCGCTCGCCTTTTATCGAAACACCCAAGAGGCACAAGCACAGGCCGAGGAGGAACGCCTCCACCAAGAGCTAGAACCCCCTTACAAAAGGCTCAATGCCCCGCTCCGTGAAAAAGTCTTAAATTCTCCCTTTCGCAAGGAGCTCGAAAATAAATTTGGGAATCAGTATTTTGTGCAACTTCAAATTCAGCAGGATGCCTATCATCCTTCAAATATAGCGCTGGAAGCCAAGATAAACCAAAAACTCTCCGAATACACAAAGCTCACAGGAAGCGGCCAAATTGAAGTAGAAGGAAAAAAATATCCCCTCGCTCACTATAAAAAATTCTCGAGTTCCGAAAACGCCTCTCTTCGGAAGCAAAGCTTTCAAAGTTACTCGGCCTGGTTTATTCAAAACCGAAATCCCCTCGAAGAAATTTACGAAGAATGCTTTCAGTTACGCGCTCAGATGGGGAAGGCCTTGGGCTTTGAAAATTTCATCCCCCTCGCCTATAAAAACATGCGTCGGGTGGATTATGGCCCTCTTGAAGTTGCGGCCTTCCGCAAACAAATCAAAGAAGTGCTTGTTCCCATCGCCAATCAAATTCGCTCAAAGCAGGCCAAAAGCTTAGGCACTCCTCACTTGGCCATTTGGAATTCAGATTTCTTCCCCGACTGGAGAACGCGTGGTTTGAAAATAAGCATCGAAGAACAAGTGCCCAGCGCCTTGAAGGCCTATCAAGCGCTCTCCCCCCCCTTGGGTTCCCATTTTCAAAAAAGCATCCAATATAATCTCATCGATGTTCCCGCCCGTACAGGCAAAGCGCCCGGGGCCTTTTGCACAGATTTTCCGGATTACCGTGCTCCTTTTATTTTCTTAAACAGCGTGGGAGAAGGCTCTGATATCACCACCCTGCTCCATGAAAGCGGCCATTCCTTCCAGGCTTGGGAGAGCGCGCACCTTGACTTGCTGGAATTGCGCTGGCCCACTCTAGAAGCGTGCGAAGTCCACTCGATGGCCATGGAATACCTTGCCTATCCTTTTTATGATTTTTTCTTTGAGGCAGACGATGCCATTTGTTTCAAGAAATTCCATCTGGCCGAAAGCCTGCTCCTGCTTCCCTACATTGCCATCGTAGACGAATTTCAACATCGAGTTTATTCGGGCGATGCCCCAGGGCCCGAGGGCCGAGCAAAAGTTTGGGAAGAACTCGAAAAAGAATATCTACCCCACCTTGATTTTAGTGATGCGCCTTTATGGCGCCAAATTCGCTGGCTGCGTCAACTTCACATCTTTCACAACCCCTTTTATTATATCGATTACGCGATCGCGCTCGTGGGAGCCCTGCAGCTTTGGGTTCAAAGCATCCATTGCAAAGAAGCCGCCCTTGAAAACTACCTTCGGCTTTGCAAATTAGGAGGAACTCTTCCCTTGAAACAATTTTTCAAAGCGGGAAATCTCAAACTCCCTTTTGAAGAAGGGGTCTTAAAAGAATTGATGAAGGAAGTGTTAACAATAGAACCTTTGTTGGAATAAAAAAACCCCATTTCTCTTATCTATTGCCCACCCGTCGTTGTCTTCAGCACCGCCCCTGTATTGCTTGAAGTGTTGGCGCAAGCCGCAAAGCCGGTGGTTTCGCTGATCATAATAATTTCTTGAATGGGATAAGGAATCGTCATGTCGGTAGTTTGGGCGGTCCAGGTTTCTCCCGCATCGCTCGAATAAAGAATTTTACCGTTGCTGCCGCCGGCCCAAGCCTTGCTCGTTCCTACGATATCAAGGCCATTCAAATCTTCGGTAGTGCCCGAAGTTTTGGCCGTCCAGGTCGTTCCACCGTTAGTCGTCTTAAGAATAGTGCCTCCAGCCCCCACCACCAGGCAAGTCGTCGAAGAAAAACATTCAATATCGTAAAGAGTTGAGGTGGTACCGCTCGTTGCAACTGTCCAGGTAGTTGCCGAAGTCCAGATCGAGCTAGGCGTTACCACTAAAATGGCACCCGTGTTTCCTACCGCAATTCCGGCAATGGCGCTACCGTTTGATCCAAAAAATACAGCGTTCAATTCATCATCGGTTCCCGTGGTGGCTGTATTGTATACTTGAGTCCAAGTGGTTCCCCCATTGATGGTATTCCAAATGAGCGAGGTGTTATCGGAGTATCCTCCCACCAGTGAACAGGTAAGGCCATCCGATAAGCATAAAATCATATTGATGCGATCGGTGCTAGGAACGGAGGTGGTCTTAGTGGCGAGTGTATTTTTTTGGACAGACCACGTGGTTCCGCTATTTGTCGTTTTCCAAACCGAGGCCCCTCCATTCACGCTATCGTTGCCTCCCACCCACACATTATTGTTATCAGTTTGTATCACCGCGCGCAGTCTACTCGAACTAGGAAAGGTGACCAAACTTGCCGAAGCGCCGGAAGTGGTGGATTTTGCCACTTCGCCTCCGTTTCCCACAAACCACATGTTGGTGGTATCGGAGGGGTTATAGGTAAGATCAAAATAACCTGAAATTCCGGAAGCCGCCCCGCCGGTAAAAAGACTCGGCTCGACGATGAATGCCCCGCTCGCCGTTACCGTGGTCCAACCTGTTGTGGTCGTGGTACTTGAAGTGCTGCTTCCCCCACAGCCGTACCAGGCGCAAAAACCCGTTAAGCTTGCTACCACAATAAAAATAATGAGCTTTTTCATACACTCCCTCTCTTGAAAAATTTTAAGTACGAGCCCAAATTGTCTTCCTAATGGCGGGGTGAGTCAAGAAAAACAAAAGAAAGGTTGACGAAGCTAGCCAGTTTCCTTCAAATCTTAGGCGATGCAAACAAAATCGATCGAAAATATCTTAAAAGAAAAACGCCTTCTTGAGCCTCCCTATCGTCATGCTCTGTTAAAAACCAAACAAGATTATGAAAAGCTCTATCAGCAATCTATTGAAGATCCTGAAAAATTTTGGGCCGACTTTGCAAAAGACTTTTTTTGGTTCACCCCTCCCCCCGCCTTCTCCCCTCGAGAGAGGGAAATTCAGGGGGAAAGGCCATTCTATGAAGCAAAATGGTTTACAGGGGCCCAAACCAATCTTTGCTACAATGCTCTCGATCGGCATCTTCCGGAAAAATCAAATCAAACCGCGCTTATCTGGGAAGGCAATGAACCTCTCGAAAACAAAAAATTTACTTATCAAGAATTGCTGCGCGAAGTGTGTCGGATTTCGAATACTTTAAAAGCATTCGGGGTCAAAAAAGGCGACCGTGTGGCTATTTACATGGGAATGGTTCCCGAACTCCTCATGAGTTTGCTCGCCTGCGCCCGAATAGGGGCCATTCATAATGTTGTTTTCGGCGGTTTTTCTGCTCAATCTCTGCAAGAAAGAATTCAAGATTGTGGCGCAAAGATTTTGCTCACCGCAGACGGGCTCTTTCGGGGCAACAAAACGGTTCCCCTCAAAAAAATTGCTGATGAAGCGCTCGAAAGCTGCGCGAAAAAAGGCCAGGTTGTCGAAAAATGTCTGGTACTTCAAAGAACGAAAGAAAAAATTTCTATGAAAGAAGGCCGCGATCTCTGGTGGCATGAACAGGTGCCCCTTCAAAGCGAAAATTGCGAAGTTGAAAAAATGGCGGCCGAAGACCCCCTCTTCATCCTTTATACGAGTGGTTCCACCGGAAAACCCAAGGGAGTCGTTCATGGCACGGCGGGTTACATGGTGTACGTCGCTACGACTTTCAAATATGTATTCGACACGCAGGGTGAGATCCCTCGACATACTCGGGACGGGGCAGAAAAAACGTGCCCCGTCTTTTGGTGCACGGCCGATATCGGCTGGGTAACAGGCCATAGTTACGTCATTTACGGCCCTCTTCTCAATGCAGGCACTACCCTTCTCTTCGAGGGGGTGCCTCACTATCCCGGCTTCGATCGTTTTTGGCAAATCATCGAAAAATATAAAGTCACTGCTTTTTATACGGCTCCCACCGCTCTTCGGGCTCTCATGGGCCAAGGCAATGATTGGGTGACGAAGCATGATCTTTCGAGCTTGAAACTTCTAGGAACGGTAGGGGAACCCATCAATCCGGAAGCCTGGATGTGGTATTATGAAACGGTGGGGAAAAAACGCTGTCCCATTGTAGATACCTGGTGGCAAACAGAAACGGGCGGCATCATGGTGAGCCCTCTGCCCGGCATCATGCCTCTTAAGCCGGGTTCGGCGGGGCTTCCTTTCTTCGGAGTAAAATGCAAAGTGATTCGCGAAGATGGATCGGAATGCAAAGCCAATGAAGGGGGTTATTTCGTGATTGAAGAACCCTGGCCCTCGATGATGCGCGGCGTATGGGGCCAATCCGAGAGAATGAAAGAAACCTACTTCTCTAAATTCCCAGGTTTGTATTTTGCCGGAGATGGGGCGCGCAAGGATGAAGACGGCTCTATTTGGTTTTTGGGAAGGGTGGATGATGTGCTCAATGTTTCTGGGCATCGCATTGGAACGGCAGAGCTCGAAAGCGCTTTCGTGAAACACCCCAGCGTTGCCGAAGCGGCCGTGGTGGGCTTTCCCCACGAAATTAAGGGGCAAGGGATTTATGCCTTCGTGACGCTGAAAAATAATGTGCCTCCCACCGATGAAATTCGGAAAGAACTCACCCAACATATCGCAAAAGAAATTGGCGCCATCGCAAAACCCGATCACCTGCAACTCGCGGCCACCTTGCCTAAAACCCGCTCTGGCAAAATCATGCGGCGCATTTTAAGGAAAATCGCGGAGGGGAATATAAAAGACTTGGGAGATACTTCCACTTTGGCCGATCCGAGTATCGTAGAAGAATTAGTAAAAAACTCTACAGCGAAGCCTCAAACTTAATGTTTCGATTTTAAACTTTCTCCCCATTTTTTTAAAGATTTGCTTTTCATCTTTTCGGCGCTGAGCCATAAAGTGCTTATGAGCCAAAAATATAACCGCCTCATTCATGAGAAATCGCCTTATCTCCTTCAACATAAAGATAACCCGGTGCATTGGTATGCGTGGGGAGACGAGGCATTCAAGGCGGCTCGCGAGGAGAACAAGCCCATCTTTTTGAGTATTGGTTATTCTACCTGCCACTGGTGCCACGTGATGGAACACGAATCTTTCGAACGCCCAGAGGTGGCAGAAGTGATGAACCGTTCCTTTATTAATATTAAGGTAGACCGCGAAGAGCGGCCCGATATCGATGAAATTTACATGGCCGCGCTTCATGCGATGGGACAGCGAGGAGGTTGGCCCCTTTCGATCTTCTTAACCCAAGAACTGAAGCCTTTTTATGGGGGCACTTACTGGCCCCGCGAACAATTCCTCATCATTTTAGAAAAACTGATCCTGATCTGGAAAGAACAGCCTGATAAAATTATGGGCTCTGGAGATCAAATTTTAGAATACGTGAAGGCCCAAAAGAATGCAGAATTGGGATCTATAGATCTTTCCGAAAAGGTTTTTTCAGAATTTTACAAATATAGCGAGGCCACTTTTGATCGTTATTGGGGCGGCTTTGGGCCAGCCCCTAAATTTCCGCATGCCATGCAACTTGCTTTGCTCCTTCGCATTCATCGGCGCAGCCAAGACCCGCTTGCCTTAGAAATGGCAAGCCACTCTCTCGATAAAATGGCGCGGGGGGGTTTATATGACCATCTTGGAGGAGGATTCGCGCGTTATTCCACCGACGAACGTTGGCTGATTCCTCATTTCGAAAAAATGCTCTACGATAACGCCCTGCTCGCCAAAACTTATCTCGAAGCCTATCAGCTTACTCATCATGAAATGTTTAGTGGGGTCGCTCGGGAAACCTTAGACTATATTCTTCGAGATATGGCCCATTCTGAAGGCGGTTTTTATTCTGCCGAAGACGCGGACTCTGAAGGCGAAGAAGGTAAATTTTACGTTTGGACTTACGACGAAGTAAAAAAACTTCTCACTCCAAATGAATTTGAGCTCTTTCATCAAGTTTATGGCCTCACGATCAATGGCAATTTCGAGCATCACACGAACCATCTCTCGCTTCAAAATAATTTTTCGTGGCAGGATAAAAAAAACCCGCTTCTCCAATCGGCCTCACAAAAACTATTCGCGGAGAGGAAAAAAAGAATTCATCCGCACCGAGATGACAAAATTCTCACTTCCTGGAATGGCCTCATGATGTCAGCCATGGCTCTAGGCTATCAGGTGTTAGGAGATCAAAAATATTTAGAGGCCCTACAAAAAACTTACGATTTCATTCTCCGAAAAAGCGGGCTTTACCAAAACGAAAAACTACTCGCTCGCTATCGAGAAGGAGAAGCACGTTTCGCGGGCTATTTAGATGATTATGCCTATTTAATCCAAGGCATTTTAGATTTATATGAATGCAATTTTGACTCCAAGTTGTTGCAGCAAGCCTTAGAGCTTCAAAATAAACAAAAGGAGCTTTTTGGGGATACTCAAAATGGCGGCTATTTTTTTAGCGATGGAAGCGATAGCAGCCTTCTCATCCGCAGCAAAGAAGGAGGCGACGGCGCTATTCCCAATGGCAATGCTGTAAGTGCACTTAATTTACTCAAGCTCTATTCACTCACGCTCGACGAAACTTATAAAAAAGATGCGCTGGCTATATTTAAAAATTTCTCTAAAATGATGGTGGAATACCCCCATGCCTGCCCCCAAATGCTCATCGCCTTCGATTTTTTTACAGATGAGCCCTCACAACTAGTGATTAGCGCTGCCTCTCGCGCTTCTATTTCCTTTCCCAAACTTTATCAAAATTTTATGCCCAATAAAGTGACCGCCTTCACAGATGGCAAAACAGATTTTCCTTCTGTGGTGAAAGAAAAAACCCCCATGAATGGAAAAACCACCTTCTACGTTTGCCATGAAGGAAGCTGCCAGGCCCCCAGCATTCACGAAGAAGAAATCATTGGGCAATTGGGAAAAATAAAAACTTATTCATTATGAGAATGAAATATTTTATCTTTCTTTTTTTAGTTTTCTTTTTTCTCTCAAAAACTGCTTTCGGACAAAATTTAATTTCCTTCGAATCAAAATATACTCCCTTAACTCACTGTAAAATGATAGAGCGTTAACAAAGGCTGTCCTTGACATCTCACTCATTTGGGGTTTTTCTATCTGCCTCAACTTTTATCTAGGAGGTTTTATGACTACCGAAGACATTGCAATTCGCTCCATGCCCCGCATCAATGACCCTGCACCTCAATTTACGACGAACAATACAACCAAAGGTGCTTTTTCCTTATCGGATTTAAAAGATAAATGGGTTATTTTATTTTCCCATCCTGCAGATTTTACCCCTGTGTGCACCACAGAGTTTATTGAATTTGCCAAGTGCTACGAAGATTTCCAAAGAAAAAATGTAGAAATTGTAGGTTTAAGCGTCGATTCTATTTTTGCTCATCTCGGATGGGTTAAAAGCATCGAAAATAATTTTAAGGTGAAAATTCCTTTTCGCGTCATCGCCGATCGCGATATGAAAGTAGCCAATCTTTACGGCATGATTCAAGCTAACGAATCTGACACCGCCACCGTTCGCGCCGTCTTTTTTATTTCTCCGGAAGGCAAAACCCCTGCAGCTAGCCCCGACCCACAACGCATTCGTGCCATCATCTATTATCCTTTAAGTTTGGGCCGCAATATGGATGAAATCGTGAGGGTGGTGGATGCCCTGCAGGCCAATGCAAAATACCAAGTGGCCACTCCTGTGAATTGGAGACCTGGCGATGCGGCCATTATCCCTCCTCCCACCACCCAAGAAGCCGCTGATGCACGAAAAAATGAGGTAGAAAAATTAAGGGGTGAATATGTAGATTGGTATTTTTCTAAGAAAAAAATATAGAAAGGAAAATTTATGTCTAAACCCTTGCCTAGAAACTTTATTTTCTCACTCTTCATCTTCATTAGCCTCGTTGTGGCTACTCCCCTACAAGCCCAAGTGGGCTTTGGGGGAAACAGCCCCAATCCTTCGCCCAACAGTGTGGTCATTGGAGCAGGACCCTACAGATCAGGGGATGCCGTGAGTGTAAAATGGCATGGCTCTTGGTGGCCCGCCCAAGTGCTGCAAGTGGGAAGAAAGCAATGGTTCATTCATTATGATGGTTATGGAAATAATTGGGATGAATGGGTAGGGCCCGGAAGAATTCGGCCGAGGTAAGCTTTATTTTGAGCTTATTCATCACTACTCAATTCAAGATATTTTTTTAAATCTAAGGCGCCATGAAAGACACCAAGGATATCTATTTGTAAATTATCCTTGATCAAATACACGATACGATAATGCCCATACAAAAGAGTTTTGATGTTTCGAGTGGGATAATCATCAAGATTAAGTCCCATTTCCGGAAATTTTTCAAGCAGGCTGGTTTTTTTGAGGATAGATTGAACTAAATTTTTAGCGGCGACTTCATTGTCCAAAGCAATATAGTCATAAACTTTTTGCAACCATTCGAAAGCCTCATCGGTCCATCTTACTTTTTTGTCCATGAATTCGCTCTTTTTTCCACTTCTTCTTGTGATACCGTACGTCCTGCATCCGAATCTTTAAGCCCTCTTAAGATCATTCGATGAAAAGCCAATTCTTTCAAAAGCTCGTCATAAGAACTGTCATCCGGCAAAGCCTTTAGAGTTTTAATCATTATATCTTTAGCTGTTTCTTCCATAAGGATAGCCTCCTCTTTAACATTATCAGCATACTATTACAGTTTTTCAACGATCTTTTCTTTTCGGTTTATAGACATGCAGTGGAGATCCTTCCACCCCCTCGGCGGCTTCCATCAAGGTTTCACTTAAGGTGGGGTGGGCATGAATGCTCATGGCAAGGTCACTGGCCGTGGCACCCATTTCGATGGCTAAAACTCCCTCGGCAATTAATTCTCCCGCACCAGAGCCTACGATTCCTACGCCCAAAATCGCCTCGTTTTGAGGATCCACCAAAATTTTAGTCGTTCCTTCACTGCGATCAAGGGTAAGAGCTCTGCCAGAGGCCGTCCAAGGAAAACGAGAAACAATTACTGATCTATTTTCTAATTTAGCTTGAGTTTCCGTAAGACCACACCAGGCAATTTCTGGATCCGTAAACACCACCGCTGGAATGGCACGAGGTTCGAAGGCCCTATTTTTTCCTGCAACAACTTCTGCCGCTACTATTCCTTCGTGGGTCGCTTTATGGGCCAACATAGGATCTCCCGCCACATCGCCGATGGCAAAAATGTGGGGAACCGTCGTTCGACGTTGTTCATCTACTTTTATAAAACCCTTTTCGTTTACTTCCACAGAGGTTGTATTCAAGCCCACTCCACTCGAATTAGGTTTTCGGCCTACGGCCACCAATACTTTTTCAAAAAGCTCAAAACTACTTTCTCCTTTTTCATTTTGAAGAGTTGCAGCAAGACCCGTTGATTTTTCTTCGAGCTTCGTCACCTTCGTGCTCAGCCTCACCGAAGCTAAGCTGGCTTCCAGTTTTTTTGATAGCACCCGCAGCAAATCTTTATCTACCCCCGGCAGCAAAGAAGGAGTCATTTCCACCACGCTCACTTGAGTGCCCAAAGCCGAGTAAAGCGTCGCAAGCTCTAAGCCAATGTAACCTCCTCCAATCACCAGCATCGTTTTTGGAATTTCCGAAAGCTGAAGCGCTTGATTCGAATTCCATAAGTGTGCACTTTCAATTGCCAAATCTGGCGGCATAAAAGGCCGAGAGCCTGTGGCAATAATTGCGTTCTCGAACTTTAAACGAAATTGATTTCCCTGGCCCTGAGCCTGAATGAGGAGATGATGGGAATCATCAAAACTGGCTCGCCCTTGGATAGAGTTTATTTTTCGTTGCTTAGAAAGTTCTCCCAAACCCCCGGTTAGTTTTCCGACAACAGACTCTTTCCAAGCTCTCAGTTTACCCAAACTGATTTTGGGAGATCCAAACTCTATCCCCATTTCAGAAGATTCTTTTGCTTCCCTCAAAACTTTTGCCACATGCAGCAAGGCTTTAGAAGGAATACAACCTCGATAAAGGCACACCCCCCCCGGATTATTTTCTAAATCCACGAGGGCAACCTGCAAACCAAGATCGGCCGCATGAAAAGCAGCGGCATAACCTCCAGGGCCTGCGCCAATCACTACAAGTTGCGTCGTTTGAATTTTTTCATTCATTAGAATAATCCCCTTGTAATGACATAAACATTACTTCTTTAACGCATACAAGGTGGCTTCCACAATCGATTCCGCATCGACCTTAAAATATCTTCTCAAATCTGCCCGCGCTTCAGAAAGCCCCCAACCATCGGTGCCCAAGCAAACGGGTTTTTGGGGAAACCAACGCGAAAGAGTATCGGGGAGAGCGCGAACATAATCAGAAGCGAGCACATAGACTCCTTGGGTGCCTTGCAAGCTTTTCTCCAAATAAGAAAGCCGAGGCGCCTCCCTCGAACGAAGCCTGTTGAAATTTTCGCTTTGAACCGCATCAGTATAAAGCGACTTGTAGCTTGTAATGCTCCAGACCTTGCAAGGAATTTGGTAATTATTCTCCAAAATTTCGGAGGCCCGAATCACTTCGTTTAGAATGGCGCCACTGCCGAAGAGATTGGCTGATTTCGCTTCGTTTTTCTTTTCTACTTTCGGGGAAGAAGACTTGAAAAGATACATCCCTTTTAAAATTCCCTCTTTCGCGCCTTCGGGCATAGAAGGCTGCGGATAATTTTCGTTCATGAGGGTAATGTAAAAAAAAATTTCTTCTCCCTCTTGATACATTCGTCGCAAGCCTTCTTGAATAATCACCGCCAATTCATAAGCGAAGGCCGGATCGTAGGCAATTAAGCTCGGGATTGGATAAGCCAGCAAATGGCTTTGGCCATCTTGGTGCTGCAAGCCTTCTCCTGCTAGCGTGGTTCGGCCTGCCGTAGCCCCCAGCAAAAAGCCTCGGCAACACATATCGCTAGCGGCCCAGATGAAATCGCCCACCCGCTGCAAGCCGAACATAGAATAAAAAGAATAAAAGGGAATGCAAGGCACCTTATGCGTGCTTTGAGCGCTGCCTGCGGCAATGAAAGAAGAAATGGCTCCGGCTTCAGTAATCCCTTCTTCGAGAAACTGCCCCTCCTTGCTTTCCTTATAATAAAGCAGGCTTTGGGCATCCACGGGCTCGTAAAGCTGGCCTTTCGAAGAATAAATTCCGCATTGGGTGAATAAGCCTTCCATCCCAAAAGTGCGTGCTTCATCGGGCACAATGGGCACAACGAATTTTCCCATATTTTTATCTCGGAGAAGTTTGGAAAGAATTCTCACAAAAACCATGGTGGTGGAAACGGCTTTGCCCTGAGTGCCTTTGTAAAATTCATCGAATAAATTTACCCCCTCTCCTGTCCTACGGATACCCTCTCTCTCAGGGGGAAAGGGCCGGGGTGAGGGGGATCTTCTCTCCGGAACAAATCCCCCCAATGCTTTTCGCTTTTCCACCAAATATCGAATTTCTGCACTCGATTCCTCTGGTTTATAAAAGGGCGCATGCGCCACCTCATCATCGGAAATAGGAATCCCAAAACGGGTGCGAAACTCCCGCAATTCGTCTTCATTCAATTTTTTTTGCTGATGGGTGATGTTTTTTCCTTCTCCCGCTTCTCCTAAGCCATAACCCTTCAAAGTTTTTGCGAGAATAACGGTGGGGCCTTCTTTGTATTCGATGGCTGCCTGGTAAGCGGCGAACACTTTTTCAGGATCATGGCCGCCTCGGTTGAGTTTGCGTAATTCATCATCGGATAAATCTTTTACTAACTCTAAAAGACGAGGATCTTTTCCAAAAAAATCTTTGCGAATATATTCACCCGATGAAACCGCATACTTCTGATATTGCCCATCCACCACTTCGTTCATCCGTTTCACGAGCAAGCCTTCCCGATCTTGAGCCAGCAAAGGATCCCACAAAGAACCCCATACCAATTTAATTACATTCCATCCTGCCCCTTTAAAAAGACCTTCTAACTCTTGAATGATTTTTCCATTACCGCGCACGGGCCCATCCAAGCGTTGCAAATTGCAATTCACCACAAAAATAAGATTATTGAGATTCTCTCGGCAGGCCAAAGTAAGGGCCCCCGTCGATTCGGGCTCATCCATTTCGCCGTCCCCTAAAAAAGCCCACACGCGAGATCGAGGGAGGGGGGAATGGAGAGGAGCCTGCTCTGAGCCTCTCGAAGGGTGAGAGTGAGGGGTTAATATTCCCCGATTCTCCAAATATTTATTAAAGCGCGCCTGATAAATGGCCAAAAGGGGAGCTAATCCCATGGAAACCGTCGCAAACTCCCAAAAATGGGGCATGGAACGAGGATGCGGATAAGAAGAAAGCCCTCCTCCCTTTTTAAGTTCTCTGCGAAAATTTTCAAGTTGTTGAATGGAAATTCTTCCTTCTAAAAAAGCTCGTGCATAAATACCGGGGGAAGCATGGCCTTGAAAAAAAACTTGATCTCCTCCACTGGGATGATTCTTTCCTCGAAAAAAATGATTGAAAGCAACTTCGTAAAGAGTGGCTGCCGAAGCAAAGGTAGAAATATGACCCCCAATACCTTCTAATTTGCGATTGGCGCGCACGACCATCGCCATGGCATTCCAGCGCACTAAGCTGCGAATACGCCATTCAATTTCGGCAGAGCCCGGATAAACGGGCTGATTTTCTTTGGGAATCGTATTGACATAAGGCGTTGTGAATACGTTTGGGGTAGCAGGCATGATTCAATTGTGCCTGCGCAAAGGCTTAAATTCAAGAAATCTTCAAAAGACTATACGGTGACTAAAGTAACCGCTTCGAGAGCGCGATTCAAAAAATTTCTGCCCACTTGGTTGAAACGGGCGGGAGAATCCGTTACAAAAAGGGTTTCGCTGCGAGCGGAGGAATCTTTTCGCTCCAAGTTTTTTTCTTGGAGAAGTTTTTGAAGAGCCAAAGCCGTTTGCTGGGCACTATCCACCAGCGTGACTTTTTCTCCCATCACCTTTGAAATGATCTTTTTTAAAATAGGATAGTGAGTGCAACCTAAAATAAGAGTATCAATAGGCGTCTTTAAAAAAGAGCCTAAATACTTTTGGGCGATGGCTTCTGTAATTTCATCTTCTACCCATCCTTCTTCCGCTAAAGGCACAAACAAAGGGCAAGAGACTCCCCAAACACGAAGCTTCGGGTTTAAGGCATGGATCGCTTGGGTGTAAGAAGAAGAGGCAATCGTTGCTTCTGTTCCAATCACCCCAATTTCCTTGCTTTGCGTAGCAGTCACCGCCGCAAGAGCCCCGGGTTCGATCACGCCAATAATGGGAATTGAAAACTCCTTTTGCAGATCAGGTAATCCTAACGCAGAGGCCGTATTGCAAGCCACCACCACTGCCTTTACGCCGGCATTGATTAAAAAATGGGTATTTTCGATGGAATAACGGCGAATGGTTTCCCGGCTTTTGTTTCCATAAGGCACGCGGGCCGTATCTCCAAGATAAATCAAATTTTCCCGAGGCAGGGTGGCTTCGATGGCCCGGAGGACAGTGAGGCCTCCGATGCCCGAATCAAAAATGCCAATAGCTTTATTGGTTTCTAAACTCATAATCATTCGAAGGATGTGAGGGTATTTTTATGCTGCACACTCAGAGGGGAAAGAATAATGTAAGCCTTAAAACTTTCAATGAAAAATTATCGTTTAGCGTGGCTTCGCGTTGATTTAGTGGTTTTGTTTTTCAACTTTTGCGAGAGCACCACGCGTTGAAGGGTTTCAATTTCATTCTCGAGCTTATGAATTTTTCGCTCCATCACCTTCACTTCATCGCGAGTGGGCACTTCGAGCATCTTCAAAACATGATTAAATTTTCCTTGGAGTTTGCGTTCGACACCCGTTTTGGCATTGAGAAGGCCCACGACTCCGCTGAGAAATTTTTCATTTTTGAGCAATTGATTCACCAAGCGAGATTGAAGCACATCTTCCACCAGCTTTGTTTTGATTTGCTCCCCTTTTTCCATTGCATGGTGCAAGAATTTACGAAGATCCATTGAAGTGCCTCCCGCGCTTAAAAAAGAAATGGTGGATTGCATAATGCTCCCTCCTTGGAATTGCATTGATTCCAAGATGAAAATTTCGAAGCCAAAACAGGCTCTTAAGGACTAGTGTAATTTAAAAGCGCTGTCAATGAATCAGTAGGAAAAAGGCCCTTAGAATTAATTGCTTTGATTGACTTTTCACTCTGCATCACTATGATCAAAAAAAAATTAAGAAATTCGAGCCAGTTAGCCTCGAAAAAGAATCCTTAAGAAAGGAGATTTTTCATGCCTTTTTTCGCTATTTTGCTGCAAATGCCCATTTCCAACAGCGAGGGCAAAAACGTCTTTCACCTGCTTTTCTCAAGCGACCCCATCGTAAAATTCACCCTTTTTATTTTGGTGCTGTTCTCTATTTTTTCTTGGGCCATCATCTTCTTTAAGGCGCGTCAAATTAATAAGGCAAAAAAAGGCTCTCGGCATTTTTTGCAGGCCTTCGAAACAAGCTACACGCTCGATGAAGTGCTCGCCAAAAATCCCGCTCGCGAGGGAAATCCCCTCTCCGATATTTTTGCCGCCGGCCTTTCGGATGTTTTAAGATACCGCCAGGCTTCCGGAAAAGACCCCCGAAGTCCTAAACCCCATCTAGAAACCATCAAAAGAATTATTTTTCGCAAAGCCTCCGATGAAATTGCGAGCTTAGAACAGCTCACTCCCTTTTTAGCCACCACGGCCTCTTCGTGCCCCTTCATTGGATTATTCGGCACCGTCTGGGGAATACTCACAGCTTTCTGGGCGATTGGAAAAGCGGGATCCACTTCTCTTGCAACCGTAGGGCCTTACATTGCCGAAGCGCTGATTGCCACCGCCGTGGGGCTAGCAGCAGCCATTCCCGCGGTGATTGCCTACAACTTTTTCATTAGCAAAATTAAAGTGCTCGACAAAACCATCGAAGATTTCTCGCATGATTTGTATCATCGAATTGAGAAGGAATATTTTTAAAGAGAGGGTAGAAAAAACAAGGAGTATTCTCATGGCTTTTCAAAATGGTTCGGATAGCAAAATTGGCTCGACGATGGCTGAGATCAACATCACGCCGCTCGTAGATGTCATGCTCGTGCTTCTTATTATTTTTATGGTAACGGCCCCTTTGATGATGGAAGGAATTAAGGTAGATCTTCCCTCTGCCACCACCCAAGCCATCAAAACCGAAAAAGACGAAGTGGTTTTGACCATCAACAAAGACGGGGAATTATTTCTGCAAGGCGATAAAACCCCCTATAATGTGGTAAACTTGGGAGACAAACTCGCCGAAGTTTATAAAGATAAATCTAAGAAAGACATTTTCTTACGTGCATCTAAAACCATTCCTTACGGCACGGTGGTGCAAGTGATGGCGGCCTGCAAAAATGCAGGCATCGAACGCGTGGGCATGATCACCGAACCGGAAGCCCAACCCGCTGGAGGAAGTGGACAGTAGTGAGGAGGGATTTGGGGAAAATTTTTTCATGACACAAAATTCCTCTACAAATCAGCATCAAAGTTTCTATCGCTCCATCGCTTATTCCATCGGTTTTCATACTTTCTTATTCATTTTAATCATCCTCTTCTGGGGAATAGGAACTCCTCCTCCCTCCCCCGAAATGAAGGTGGAATGGCTGCGCCTGGGGGGCTCTACCGGCAACGAAGAAGCTGAACCTTTTATCAAAACAAATCAGCTTCCCCAAAGCACCCTTCAAGAACAAAAAAACGCCCGCATCGAGCAGCCCCCTTTGCCCAAGGAGAAATCTAAAATACAAGAGAAGAAACCAGAAGGCGTCGAAAAGCCTCAAGTGGTGGTGGAAGATAAAAGCAAAAAGAAAATAGAAAAACCTAAAGTGATCGATAACAAGCCGCTTGAGGGGAGGCCCGCCAAGGCAGACCCTCGCATTAACCAAGCCTTAGCCAAAATTAACGAAGATTTAAAAGAGCGCACCGTGCTCCCCGAAGCGGCTCAAGTGAAAAATAGTGGCGAGGGAAATCCGCAAGGGAACCCGGGAGGCTCCAATTCGGAGTGTGCGGCCTATTCAGGGCGCGTCAAGCAGCGAATTATTGGAAACTGGATTCGAATGGTTTCCGGGCAAAAGCCGCCCCGCCCGCCGAAGATTTTTGTCTCCATCAATGCGAGCGGCTCTGTCACTTCGACAAGCTGGCTACAAAAATCAGGAGAGGTATCGCTCGACGGATCGGCCATGAGGGCCGTGCAAAATTCTTCTCCCTTTCCTTCCCCACCTCTCAATTGCCAAATTGCCCTCAGTGGGGGAATTACAGTGCAGTTTGGGAGGTAAAATAAATCTAACCTTGACAGGAACCAGCATATCCTTTTAGTATATCCTTATGTCTAAGCTCCTCTCTTTAAAAATGGATGACAAAATTTTTGAGGAAACCGAAAATGTTTTAAAAAAACTACATCTTCCTCGAAATGCCTATATCAACCAGGCAGTTAATTTTTATAATCGTTGCCAGAAAAGATTCATCATTAAGAAAAAACTTAAAAAAGAAGTAAAATCCCTTCGGGAAGACACCCAAAAATTTTTAAAATCCTTCGAACTATTAGAAGACTTCGTCGAGTGAAAATCAAACGCGGAAATCTTTACACCGCTGATCTGAACCCCCATTATGGAACGGAGGCGGGAAAAACAAGGCCCGTGCTTGTCATTCAAACCGATTTAATCAACACCGATCATCCCTCCACCCTCATTTGCCCCCTGACTTCCCAAGTAAGGCCAGAAATTGAAATTCTCAGAGTTCATTTCAAAAAAGGAGAAGCAGGCTTAACAAAAGATTCTGATCTCATCATGGATCAAATCCGGGCCATTGATAATCAACGTTTCAAAGAACAACTGGGCAAGCTTTCACTTTCTCGCATGGAAGAAATTGAAGAAAAATTGAAAATTGTTTTGGATTTAAGTTGAGCTGCTCTTATCTGGCCAACCGGCTCTTCTTCAAAATGAGCCTATAACTATGGAAATTCTCGGCCTTCGTCTAAACGAGCTTCAACTTCTGCAACGAACTTGGCTCTTCTTACCTTTTCTGCATCGGATGTAAAAGGGGGCAAACGATCTAGCACTTCATCAGCCCCTTCGAGGGCTGCTTCGGGCTCTCTCTCCCCTTGGGCTATGAACTGAGGAGAGATTTCTCGGATGGCATCCTCCACTGCTTCATCTCCATAGGCGGCCCTGAAAGCTCGGGTACTTGCCTTATTTTTTAAATAGAGCAGCAAGGGATCAGAATTTAAAAAACCAGCTTCTAGGCCGAGCCTGGCAAGGAGTGTCTTGAGCTGGAGATCTATCTTTCCCAAATCGGGGCTCAAAAGATCCGCTGCAGGAGCCGGGCTTGAATCGTCTACAGAAAGCATCCGAGGAGGAAATCCAAACCTTCGGCGAAGGTAAATTTCTACTTCCGTTTCGTTTAAGCTTCCTTCTCGGTATTTTTGGGAAAGCTCATCGGCTAAAGGAGATCTCTCCAGATCTAATTCAAGATTTTCATCGATCTCTCCCCCTTCAGAATCCTCCCTCACCACAGTGAGAGTAGGAATTGCTGGCTTAGGAGAATCTGCTTCCCAAGCCCTTAACCACGCTTGGAATTCATCCACGCGTTTTCGGATGCCTTCTTCTCCGGAATTTTCTGACACATAGGCTTCTAACTCCGCTAAGATCCGGCGTAAGTCTCTTTCTGCTTCTCCTGGTTTTTTTCCCTCATTCAAGGAATGATCCGGGTTTACGATGGCAATACGAAGGCCTACCATTGCTAAAGAGAGCCTTTCGGCTCTACGCTGCCTTTCATTTACGCTTCTCAATTGCCGCAAAGTGAAGGAACCCACTCGACTCTCTAAATCAGCATTCAGCCTTTCTTTAAGGGCTTCTTCTTGTGTCGTCGTGGCTTCGAAAGCATCGAGCACTTCAATCGCGAGGGGCCAATGTTCAAGCTCCACTGCACTTTCATAAGCTCTTTGGGTTTTTTGTCCGATGTCTAAGTCTTGAATCTCTCGGGCGGCTTTATCATAAGCACTTAAATGTTCATTCCCAGGCCTCAGTACTCTGAGAAAACCTTTCGGCCGAGGAGGCTCTTCTCCATCTTTCTCAGCGCGTAAAACATGAAATTGATTTTCCAAGAGCCCGCCTCTAATGTTTTCTGCGGCGAAGGCTTTCCCCAAAAAATAATCTGCATTCGGCTTCGGAGAAGGGCCTCTCGCAAGGGTTTCTAAGCTCTTTTCAAAAACCAGCAAACGCCCTCCTGTAGATAAATGCGCCATGGCCATGCCCGCACCCAGTTGCATATTCACGACTTCTGCCTGCACTAACTGATTGAGAAGATTGCCTTCGGGTTTTGTGGCAAGCCCCAAACCATAGGCCAATTGATGACCCGCCACCATGCCGCTTGCTTGAAGGGTATGGGTGAAAACCAGATTTTGCCCTTGGGCAAAATGCCCAAAAAATTTAAGGGCCGCAAATTGAGTGAAAGTAGTGAGCCATCCACGATTCAAAATCTCTCCTCGCTCTTCTTTGTCTTGGGGAGATTTTAAAATTTGATTAACCTTTCGAAAAGCAGTCACTTCGCTGGCAAGACCAAAGAGAGGGGCGGCGAAACGGCTCAAGGGCAACTTGCAAGAGGCCCCCACAGAAAAAACGCCTATTTTCGTTGTACGGTAGGCGAGCCCTCCTACCACCATGGCAGCGAGGCTCTTCCAATCAGAAGCTTCTCCGCTAAAACGGGAGAGGCTTTCAGCGATCTCTTGCTGAAAAGAAGTAAAATGAAAAGAAGGATCGAAAGAAGAAATCAAATTTCCCCTTCGAACCAAAATAGATGCCATGCAGCCCCCTTCACTATCAATTCACCAAATGGTAACTAATAACACACTATTCGATTACTTATAAAAAAGGTTGCGGCTTTGTTTTCCTTGCAGCCTTTCCCTGTTTTATGAAAGATAGAATTTACTTGAATGTGTTACGAATCAGGAGGAATTTTCTATCATGAAAAAATTGTTTTTCTGGGGTCTTTTATCTTTATTGGCTATCCAAAACAGCTTCGCTCAAAGCTCTAACCCGCCTGTGAGCCCCGAATCTGCGCCTGCAAAGCGCATTTACATTATTCTTGATCAACCCAGCGCCGAAAATAAATTTCCCATTGCCGTGCCCGATTTGCTCTACACGAAAAACCAATCTGACGGCGATAATTACGGCGTTCGCTTCACCGATGTGTTGCGCAACGACATGAAGCTCGCTGGTTATTTTAATGTGCTCGAGAAATCGTCTTACCCCGAAAACCCGGGCCCTGGCCTCACGGCGCAAGAAATCGATTTCAAAAAATGGGTCGGCATAGGGGCTTCTGCCTTGGTGAAGGGGGGGCTCAAACTCGATGGCGGAAACCTGGTGATGGAGCTGCGTCTCTTCGACCCCCATACCGGCGAAATGCTTGTAGGAAAAGAATATAAGGTGGAAAAGAAAAATTACCGGGCCGCGGCACATCGATTCATGGACGAAATTATGCTGGCCCTCACGGGGGAGAAGGGAATTTTCTCTACCAAAATTGCCGTCGCTTGCGGAAGAGTGGGGCAAAAAGAGATCTACGTGATGGATATCGACGGAGAAAATAAAATTGCCATCACCAAAAACAAATCCATCAATGTTTCTCCCGCTTGGAGCCCCGATGCCAAGCAATTGGTTTTTACCTCCTATATGAAATATTTCCCCGAAATTTACATAGCGGCGGCAAGCGGCAAGGGCGGACCCAAAAGAATTAGCTACAATAACGCGGTGAATATTACTCCTGCCTTTTCGCCCGATGGAAGAAGCATTGCTCTCTCGAGCAGCATGGAAGGAGATCCCGATATCTACCTTGTAGATACCCAAGGCAATAAACTCGCCAAACTCACCCGAAGCTTTGGAATTGATATCGCCCCCACTTGGTCGCCAGACGGCAACAACCTCATTTTTGCCTCCGAGCGAGCAGGTAATTTGCATTTATTCGCGATGGATAAAAATGGGGGGGGGGTGAAAAGGCTCACCTTCGTGGGAAGCCACAACGACCAGCCCGATTGGTCTCCCAAAGCCGACAAGGTCGTCTTCGCCAGTCAAAATACGGGAGGCTACGATATTTTTACGATGAATGTGGATGGCACTCTTGTCCAGCGCCTCACTTCCGGAGCGGGGAGCAATGAATCTCCCAGTTATTCTCCTGATGGCCGCTACATTGTTTATAGCAGTACACGCCGCGGAAAAAGTGATATATACTTAATGTTATGGGAGGGATCCAACCAAACGGCGATCACCAATAGTGGGGAATGTGTGAACCCAGACTGGTCTCCCTTTTAAAACAGTGGCTAGTGATCAGTAACCCGTTGTCAGATATTTCTACTGTCTGGAAACTAAACCATGAACTTTGCCACCATTGATGTGGGAAGCAATTCCATTCTCCTTTTGATCGCTTCGGTAACGCCCGAGGGGAAAATTCGCCCGCTCATCGAAAAAGCAGAAATCACTCGCCTCTCCGAAAAAATCAACGAGGGGGGAGCTCTCATTCCTTCTGCCATGGAACGCAGCCTCAAGGTGCTGCGCCAATACACCGATATTTGCCACCGCAATAAAGTAGACCGCATCTCTTGCATTGGAACCGAAGCGCTTCGCCGCGCCAAGAATGCGAACGAATTCGTGCAACAAGTAGAAAATCTTTGTGGATTCAAATTAGAAATCATCTCCGGCACCAAAGAGGCGGAGCTTGCCTACTTATCGGCTATTTTAGATTTTGGAGATATTTATTCGAATATGATTGTTTTGGATATTGGGGGTGGCTCCACCGAGCTCATTTGGCAAACCGAGCAAAATGGAGACACGGCTAAGCTGCAAACTCTTTCGATGAAGATGGGCTCAGTGCGCCTCACCGAAGAATTCTTAAAGCAAGATCCCGTGATTAAGAGCGAATATGTGGCCATGCGGCAAGCGATCGAAGATAAACTCGCGCATCACTGCGAAACGCTCCAATTCCCGCAAGCTCCCCTCACCCTCATTGGGCTTGCGGGCACTGTTACCACCTTGAGCGCCCTCGACCAAAAACTTTCTCCCTACGACTCTGAACAAATACAAGGCGCAAAGCTCACCCACGCGGCCTTGAAGGAAATTTTAAGAAAACTCAAAGAAAAAAATTTAGAGGAGAGAAAAAAAATGAAAGGAATGGAGCCCAAACGAGCGGATGTGATTCTCGCAGGGGCTACTATTTTAGACTGTGTAATGGGAAAACTCGGTGCCGCAGAAATGATCGTGAGCGATCGTGGTATTCGTTATGGGCTTTTCTTTCAACGCTATGTGCTGAGCTAATTAGACCTCAAGACCACTTGTTTAATATCAATCAATCCTGGCTCAAAATGAATGAGGCGATAATTTTTCGCCACTTGCAACAAGAAGTCTTTCATTTCACGGCCATCTGTTATGCCACTCATGGCAGCCACATTCTCGAAAATAACCTTGCTCAAATAACCTTCGGCATCAAACTGCAATTTCATGGAAGCCCTTATGTCAAAACCAGATCCGCGTTTGGTTGCAAAATGGGTGGCGGAGTATTGCCCCCATTTGCCCAGTTCGGCGCTGATCTTATCAGCACCCACCTGTACGCTATTGGGTTTGGCTTCCGTTTTTAAATCAAATTCATAGCGAGCTTGAATCACTTCACTCTTTGCAGCTTGAAGCGGGCTAATCTCCAGCGGCTCGCCCACAAAATCTACCATTTCTTCTCGAGGTAATTTTCTTTCAGGGGCTCCCGCAGGGCTGAGCGAAATCATAAATAGCTCAGGAGCATTTGCAGTTACAAGGCGGCGGGGAAAGGCCATTTCTTCGCGATAAGCGCCTGCGAGGCTATTCATAAACTCACCCACTTCTTCAAGAGTAAGGGCTGCACCCTTTTTACCATAACGCTCTACCTCTACTTGGGTGAATTGAACCGCTTCCACTTCACCCTTCTCATTCACCGTTAAGTTTACTCGTGCCTTAAAGTAAAAGGCATTTTTCTTTTCGGCCAAGAACTTCGCATGGGCTGAAAGGGCCACGGGCACGCGTTGGTTTTCAGTAGCAGTCACCTCTCGTCGGTCGGCTAGAAAAGCCCCCGGGTGAACCGTATATTCTGGAACAAGCACTTTATTGCCCGTCACGCTACCATTGATGGTAATCGGCAGTTTTTGGGCTGGCGCCGGCTCTACAGGAGGAGGGGCCACAAGAGCAGGAGCTTCTATGTTTATTTTCACCTCGGGTAAGGCTTTGAAAAGAAGATCCACTTGCCGGGCTCGAGCTTTTACTTCATCGGAATAATTGCCCAGCGTTAAAGTAACACTCATGATGGCTGGAATCACGTCTCGGGCTTTTTTACTGAAAGGATTGTTTTGATAAATATCTGATTTTGACCACGAAAGCACTCTCGCCTTAAAATCGGAATAAGACTCTTTTCCATTCGTGAAAAGGCGTAAATGCGAAATCATGTTTTTGAGCGGAAATAAGTTTCCTCCTTGCGAGCTTTGAGCCCATTCGGAGACCAGCTCTTTTTTAAAGATGCTTTCATCGCTTAAATCTTTTTCAAGATCGGCCTTGGGTAGCGCAACAAAATCTTGGGGATTGCTCGCCACCGCTACGCGCGGCCGCGCTGCAGGAGCCGCATCGGCCATGGTACGAACGGGGGGAAGAGGAGCCGCGACGGCTACTTTGATATTCGACGTCGAAGATTTCAAAGCCAAGAGGGCCGTTTCGGCCTGAGCTTTCAAAGCGGCATCGTCTGCAAAAGAAGCCAAGATTTCAATTAATTTATCACGAGCCGCCACACTGACAGAATCGTTCTTAATATCAGAATTATTCCACATCTCTATACGAGATTTCAATTGAGTATAAGTCAGCTGGCAAGAACCCGACACATATTGACGCAGCGCTTGAAGCGTTCTGGAAAGAACAAAATAGTTTGAATTTGCAGAGGCCAAATATTTTTCGAATTGGCTCCCCAAAATCGCCTGATTCGATAAAAGCTTCTCCACCTTTAATTCTTGGGCATTCAGTTGATCAGTTCGGGGGCTTGCAACACCCACCACACATACCTGTGTCATGATGAACTCCTTCTCATGTTTTTTATTAGGATGGGGTCGTGCGGTGGGAATTAAAGATAAGACTATCGTGTGCCGCCCGCCTCTCATCTCACTCTTCAAAGGAGATTATCGGCAAAAGCGAGAAATGGTTGCGAATTTGAAGATGAAAAAAGCAAAGCGGTAAAAGATGATGAAGCTTGTTAAGAGGCGTCGTCATCCTCTTCTTCAAAAACTGAATTTTTGGGATCTGGAGGGCTATGTAATTTGTCAGGGATGGTATATTCGTTTGAAGCCCAATTGCCCAAATCTCGCAAACGGCAACGCTCGCTGCAAAAGGGACGGAACACGTTGCCTTCCCACGGGGTTTCTTTTTTACAAAGCGGGCATTGGATTTTTTTAGGCATGAGAGCAGTATAGCGTTGACTTCCCCGTTTGCCTAGGACCTAAAAGCAAGTAATTGGCATTTTGATCGCCAAAATAACGGTGTGTATTATAGAGCGCGAGACGGGTCTCGAACCCGCGACCCTCAGCTGGGGAAGCTGACCTTCCCAAAATTCATTTCATAAAACAAGACTAGGTAAAACATGGATAAGTCTCCAACATCAATAACAAAACAAACAGACCCACTTTGATTTTTGGGAAGAGCCCGAAAGTCATTGTAAGGTCATTATGAGGTTGCTTTCGTCTCTTTTGTGGAATGCCTGTGGAATAGAAAAAATAAGAGGCCCGTAAGCTTACAAGCTGACGGGCCTTTTCTATGAGCGGGAGACGAGGCTCGAACTCGCGACATCAACCTTGGGAAGGTTGCGCTCTACCAACTGAGCTACTCCCGCTTAAAGAGAAAGCGACCATAGTGTATTAAAATGTTTAATATCAATTAAAAAACAAGGCGTCCTCATACACACCGTCATTTTGGGTAACACCTTCAAGCAAAGAATTTCGAATATTTAGCGGCGGAATGGAGAAAAGAGATCCTAATAAACTTGAGTTAAAGCTCATCGTTGGCTAGAGAAAGAAAAATGTCAAAACGTAAAACACAATTAATGGCTTTGAAATCGGGCAAGCCATTGAAGTCAGGTTCTCTTGTCCGTGATGTCCGCGCTTTGATTGAACAGGCTCGAACTAGCGTTGCTCGGACAGTCAATTCTGGCATGGCTATGCTTTATTGGCAGATAGGGAGACGTATTCAGCAGGAGACTTTGAAAGGTCAGAGAGGTGAATATGGTAAGCGGGTTGTGGCCAAGCTGGCTAAAAGTCTTACACGGGAATATAGCAGAAGTTTTACCGAGAAAAATCTCCATCGCATGGTTCAGTTTTACGAGGCCTTCCTTGACGAAAAAATTGTCGTATCACTGATACGACAATTGAGCTGGACTCACTTTTTGAGGCTGATCCCCATCAAAGACAACCTGAAAAGGGATTTTTATGCTGAAATGTGCCGTTTGGAAAACTGGAGCGTCAGCACCTTAAGGTATAAAATTGGTTATATGCTCTACGAACGTACCGCTGTCGCTAAAAAGCCAGAGCTTATTATAGAGCAGGAGATCAAATCACTTCGTGAAAATGACAAAATGACCCCGGATCTTGTTTTTCGTGATCCTTATTTCCTGGATTTTCTCGGGCTCAAGGATGGTTTTCGGGAAAAAGATCTTGAATCTGCCATCCTTCGTGAAATGGAATCCTTTATTCTTGAGTTAGGTGTTGGTTTCACATTTGTAGCCCGCCAAAAGCGGATCAGTGTTGATCATGAGGACTATTATCTCGACTTATTATTTTATCACCGACGTTTAAAACGCTTAGTCGCGATTGAATTAAAGCTGGAACATTTTAAGGCCGAATACAAAGGACAAATGGAATTGTATTTACGCTGGCTGGATCGTTATGAAAAACAGTCTGGTGAGGATTCCCCCATTGGACTTATCCTTTGTGCCGGCAAATCCGATGAACAGGTGGAACTTTTGGAGTTGAGCAAAAGCGGTATTCGCGTGGCTGAGTACATGACTGAACTACTTCCACGCAAGGCATTAGAAAAGAAATTGCATCAGACCATTCAGTTGGCAAGAGCTCGGCTGAAATCAGAAAACACGGAGAAACTAGAATAATAATATTTGGAAGAGTGCCTATAAAAAAAGAGCTTCATTCCATTTTTTAATTTCTATCATTTTTCAGAATACTTTTCCGATTTTTACTTGTGAAGTTTTAAGGCTTCCCTGTTTTTTTTATTCCATTCATTCTTTCATGTCCAAGAATCGATTTCTTTCAAATCATTTATTTTAATTTTCCTCCTCCACCTTTCTACTTGTTTCAATTTTTTATTTTCTTTGATGGGTTTCAGTGGAATTTGGGCTTCGCCCAATCCCAATAAATAGGATACACACCTGACGCAAGTCGCGTGCTTGCATTAACTCCTTAAAATCAATGTGAAATTTTGTTTTAGCATCCGTTTTTTGAGAGCTATTTTAGAGCCGCTTTTAGCCGCTATTTTATAAGTTATTGTAATTCCCAGTCTTTCAGAGCTGCTAAAGGAGGCTCGTTTTTGGCATTTTGGAGTGAGTCTCTTTTTCGTAAATGGATGTTTTTGAAAATATTGGCAGTGGGACGTTGAGGGAATAAAATTTCATTTTTGAAATTTAAGCCCTGTTAAGAAGTACAAACTTGCTGGTAATTGCTTGTTTATTTTTCACTTTCCATCTAGCAACTAATTTAAGAGATATTCGATAATGACAATAATTGGGGCACTTCATGTAAAGTTTATTTGGAGGCTGCCCCATGTCTATTTTAGATTCTGTTTTAAATTCCTTCTCTCACATTCCCAATGCACCTCGTGCAACACGGGAGTATTTCCAAGAACATACTTTGAACGATGGCTTTGAGCTTTCAGCAAATAATCTAGATCATTATCTTCAAGCCCATCATGCTCCGAACTGGCTGGGGGGTGTTGCGGGGTCTGTGCTATCTGCGGGTCAGTTGCTTTTTGGGATTCCTGTGGGAATGAGAGAGATGGCCCGTGTTACCATAGAAGCTTCCCCTCAAGGTTGGCAACATACGATAGGGGCCCTGGGTTCTTTTGTAATTCATGGAATGCTGCAGGGAGTAGGGTTTATTACGAGTAGTGTTTCAAATTGGGGAAATGGGAGTTTAAACAATGAGAGTTCTTTTCAAATCTCCAGACAAGTGACTTTGACAGCGGGTGCCGCAGGCATGATGCTGATGGGTGCCAGAAATATGGCCCGTGGGGGAGGGAACTTTTTCAATGCAGCGCGAATAAGCTTACAAAATGTGGGAGAGATGAGTTTTAGCCCTGCTACAGGCGCAGCAGCCGTTTCATCGATAGCAGCTCTTCCGGTTTCGGGTTTACCAGAACTGGGCCTGGGAGTTTTCATGTCTTCTGCGAGTAGCCCTCTTGCTCCCCGTCCGGAAGAAGTGGTGAGTATTCCGGGGGGAAGATACGTGAGAGGTTCTCGAGGGCCGAGTAGTTTTGAAGATGAAACGCCTCATGTTGTGGAAACTTCTCCCTTTCGGATCTTACGGACGTCTTTTACAAATGCCATGCGGATGGAGTACTGGGCTAGATATTTTTCAACGCCTTTTGCGATCATTGGGAGAGATCAAGCTGGGATCTGGCGAGTAGTACAACGTGGAAGAAGCGAGGCTGAACTTCAAGCTTTTATCGGAGATAATCGAATTTCTCTGCAACCTGGATATCGAGTCAATTCGAATGGTGTGATCATCGGAGGCCGAGCTTTTACGGAAGATTCTTTGTCCATTCATCGTGTGGTTCCACAGGAACCTCATTTTCAACAAAGATTTGCAGCTTTTGAGCAACCCGCGGTGCATATGGATTGGCCAGAATCCGTTTCGCTTGCGGATGCGATGGGAGGTCATTTAGCGACAGAGGCTCAGTGGGAAGCCGCAGCCAGGGGTCCGATCGTTAATGTGACGGAAAGAATGAGCGCGGAAGGGGTGCCTACGAATAGATTTGCAGAGTTTGTGGCGGGCCCCGAGATTAATGGAAGACATGACAGTGGCCGTTTCGGCCGTTATGAGAATTTTGTGCCCGTCGATCCTGCCACGGGGCAGATGATGGGAACTGAGTTTTTTACGAATCCCAGCGACTCAAGAATTCAAGGAATGTTAAGAGAGAGGCAAGCAATTGGAGCGTGGAGAGTATTTTCAACGGAGAGCGGCGCTTTAGAAGAACCCGCGATTTGGAGTTCGGTGACGAGGGCAAGATCCGCTACTCGGCCTGTGATGGAAGGCCGACCGGGTCCTTTTGGAGTCCGAGACATGAATGGCAATGTGTGGGAGTGGGGGAATGATCCCTACGGGCCTTATACCCCAGCAAACGCAGGCGGAGTGTTACGAGATCCTACAGGTCCTGCGAGTGGCTTTAGCAGGGTGCTTCGTGGCGGATCCTGGGTCATCAGCAATCCGAGGTTTCTGCGTGCCGCGAACCGGTACAACAATCACCCTGGCAACAGCTACAATGATGTTGGCAGTCGTGCCGTGTTTTCTGCCCAGGACTAAATTATACTTTGATCTGTTTTACTCTTACCCTTTGAAAAATTTATGAATGCAAAGGCACCGGAGATTATTACCAAGGTTTACGATTTTCTTTTGTATTTTATTCCTAAAATTTCAAAGTTTCCTAAAAATCAAAAATATTTGTTGGGAGATCGTTTGGAAGTGGGAGCTTTGTCTGTTTTGGAGAATCTGATCGAAGCGGTTTATTCCAAGGAAAAATTGGCGATTCTTTTGAAATCAAATATTCATCTCGAAAAGTTGAGGTACATGCTGCGTCTAAGCAAAGATTTAAAATTGTTGGATTTGCACAGTTATGAAGTAGCCTCGAAAATGTTATATGAACTTGGGAATCAACTGGGAGGATGGATCAAGCAACAAAGGGTAAGACATTGAAGACGAGTAAAAATCTTTATGAAAGGATCATTTCGTTTTCGAATTTGCTCAAAGCCGCCAAATTAGCCCAACGAGGTAAACGATTCAAAGAATCCACGGCACAATTCAATTTTAATCTGGAAAAGGCCTTATGGAAGTTACATCAAGAGCTAGCCGATAAAATCTATCAGCCAGGAAAATATTATAATTTCGAAATTTATGAACCCAAGAAAAGGATGATCAGTGCTGCGCCTTATCGAGATCGGGTGCTGCATCATGCAATCCATAATATTTTGGAGCCCTTGTTCGATCCGGCGTTTATTTTTGATAGCTACGCGACAAGAAAGGGAAAAGGAACTCATAAAGCCATTGATCGAGCTCAAAGCTTTGCCCAGAAAAACGCCTATGTTTTAAAGTGCGATATCCGAAAGTACTTTCCTAGCATCCATCATGAAGTGCTGATGAGTTTGATCAAAAAAAGAATTGTCTGTGAAAATACTTTATGGTTGGTTCAGAAAATACTAGACTCACACTTTGTGGAGCGCGACTTGCATCAATCAATTGGTATTCCTATAGGCAATCTTACCTCCCAGTTTTTCGCCAATATTTACCTGAATGGAATGGATCATTTTCTCAAAGAAGAAATGAAGTTCCAGTATTATCTAAGATACATGGATGACTTTCTCGTTTTTTCCGATGAGAAAAATTCTTTGTGGCAGATGAAGAAAAAAATTGTCCAATATCTCGAAGCCTTAAAGCTGAAACTCCATGAAGGCAAATGCCGAATTTTTAAAACCAAAATGGGTTTCCCTTTTTTGGGAATGATGATTTCTCCCGATAAGCGCCGACTTAAACGAGAAAATATACTTCGTTTTAAGAAAAGGATGAAAAAGTTACAGAACACCTATGGAAAAGGAGAAGAGGATTTAAAAACAGTCCATCAATCAGTCAATGCATGGTTGGGCTATTCCAAACATGCCAATACAATCAGATTAAGAGAATTGCTGCTGGAGGATATTGTATTCCAGCGGCAAACGGGGGATGAATCGTAGGTGCTTCGTGGCGGTTCCTGGAACAACAACAATCCGAGGAATCTGCGTGCCGCGAACCGGAACAACAATCACCCTGGCAACAGCAACAATAATGTTGGCAGTCGTGCCGTGTTTTCTGCCCAGCACTTCCTAAAAAGCTTCAAACCAGAATCCTGGCTTTTACGGAATCCAGGAGCGAGTTTGGGGAAGTCCAGATTCATCACCCGGGTCGTCCGCCTCTGGCGGAAGACCGAAGAACACAGTGCCCCATCTTTTGTGAGTAGCTCCGAGCGATCGGAATGAAAGGGAAGGATGGGGATTTTTATTTATACGAATTTATTCAGATCTTTCCCAAATTGTTTAGTCATCCTCTCAGAGACTTTTTTTAAGATTTGACCATTTCGCTCAAAAAGAAACTCCCGCAGAAGGAAAAGGGTTTCCAGAAGGATCAAACGGTTTTCATGGGATCGCACTTCTTTATTTGAAAGTAGAGTGAATAGCTCCGAGACTTGTTTTTGAAGCTTTGAATCTTCTGTTGTTTCTTGGGGTGGAAATAAATTTGGCTACTGATTTTTAAAAATCTTTCCTCGAATAACATCCGAAACTGAGATGTAATATTTGTTTGCCTCTCCTTGGAGTTCTTCAAAAATCTCAATGGGTAAACGTAGAGTTTATTTTTCTAAACATAAATTCACCCCATCTTTATTTATCTAATCCAAAATATTTTAAATTATTTTTATTAGGAAATCACCGGACAAAAATGGACAAATGACATGGAATCAAAATTAAATTTTTTCTTGAACATAAAATTTTCATTCAGAGTAAATTTTTAGCATTGATGCAAAGCAGTGACGGCTATTGTCCATTTCTGTCCGCTTATGTCCGTTGCGAAGTCTAAACACTCTTCTGTATTCTCCCTCCGTTAACGATGTTTTTTACTATAGCTGCATTTGGCCGCTATTGGCCGTTTTGGTTTCATTCAATATCGTTTATAAACTGAAGAGTTTAACCAAAGAGTTTTTTAAGTAGGCGAGCACACGACAAGGGGGCTGAGGGCCTAGGTCAGAAAAATTTAAAGCCTCCTGGAAGCGATATTTTTCAAGAGACAAGGGGCAAAAGGTTCATGACGATCGTTGCAAATTAGACCTCAGCCTGGCGAAAGCTCCGAAAAACAAAGGCTTTAAACGGGGGCGATGTAAAAAATACGGCTTTGTTCGTTGGCAAGGATAACCAGCTATTTACCAACACCTGCCCCAGCTAAAAACTGGGGCGGGCAAAGCCTGTTATAAAATCAGGAATGTAAAGATGAGTGAAGGATCAACATCAAAGGAGATGGAGATAGAAAAGTACTTTGAAAAACCATTGACCCTTGCCGAACTCTGTGACTTTCTCCGTGGGAAAGAGTCCACCCTACGACAATATTGTCGTGAGGGAATGCCGCATTTTTTCGTGGGGAAAGAATGCAGGTTCATTCCCGCAAAGTGTTTGGAGTGGCTGGAAAGGAGGAGCCAATACCGGGTTTGTCCACAGAATGAGACGATTGACCTACGAAAGGAAATGCAATCATGAAGGTCAACGTCTACATAAAACCCTATGAGACAAAATTGGAGAAAAGATATCTCCTGATTATTAGAAGAAACGGTCAGAGAGACGAGTGCATGAATCTCGGCCCTGTAAAACGGAAAGACGCTGAACAAACGAGAGTGAAAATCCTCAGTCGTTTGCTTAGTGGGACGTTTCAAAAAACTGCCCTTGAACGAATTACATTGGCTGAGTTTTGCAAAAAGTTCCTTGTGGAATATCTCTCGGGGCAAGTGGCTGAAAGTACTTTTGCGTTATATGAAGATCGACTTTTTCAGGTCTGCGATGCTTTTGGTGCTTATTACTTGGATCAAATAACTCAGAAAGACATTGAGATTTATTTGAGTCAAAAAGAATGGGCACCCCGCAGTAAAAATATTCTTCTCAGTTGTTTGAGGAACGTATTTCAGAAGGCAGTAGAATGGAGTTATTTAAACTCTTCTCCTATTCCTGGAATCAAACGCTGGAAAGAAGATTCCTATGGAAGCCGAGCATTGACGCAAAATGAAATTGCTCAATTACTTTTCATTGCAACTCCCTGGCAGTTATCCGTTCTCACCGTGTTGATGTATACGGGAATGAGATCCGGAGAGCTGAGTCGCTTTAAGTTTCAAGATGTCGACTGGGAAGCTCGTCAACTGACGATCGTTTCGGACAAAGAGCGTAAGACAAAAAGCCGTAAGAAACGCATTATTCCGATGAGTGAGGATCTTGAGAAGGCTTTGAAGTTTCTTCAGGATCACTGGCCTAACATGCAGTATGGAAGTGGTGGGGAAGGCATTCTTCCTCATCTTCCCCGTGAAGATCAACAAAAGGAATATGTCTTTTGTCACCGAGACGGTAGGGCGGTGAGAAGTTTCCGGAAGAGCTTCAATAATCTTATGGATGCCGCGAAGATTAAAGGAGTGACTCTACATGGAGTTAGAAAAACTTTCTGTAGTTTACTAGCCAGAAACAAAGTCCACGTGAAGGTGGCTCAGATATTGATGGGCCACACGGATCCTAGACTGACTCTCGAGATCTATACCGAAATAGACGACGGTCAGTTAAGAGATGCAGTGAACTTACTTCCTTCAACCAGTGAGCTTCAAAAAAAGAAGTTACCGGCGATGGAAGAAATGAAATCTCCTCTTGTGGAATCATCGTGGAATAAAATGGGAATGATGCAACCAGTGAAGGATATAAGTTCTTGTTTTTAGATGAGTTTTTCAAAAATAAAGGACGGTCGCACACCTGCTGGGGAAGCTGATGCTCTACCAACTGAGCTACTCGCGCTTAAATGAAATGCTGTTCATAACAATATGTATGAAGGCGTTCAAGATCAATCAAAAAACCTCTATATTTACTATCTAAGCAGCCTTAAGATCAACTTTCATTTTCAAGCCTGCCTTTTTCAACTGATCTTCTAAAGATAAAGAAACAAATTGGTGGACAGAATAACCCATCACTTTTGCAAACTTGGCGGCTATAGCGGGAGTGACAGTTCGTCTGCCTTTTTCGATGTCGCAAAGATTAGCCCGTGTGATTCCTATTTTTCTGGCAAGTTCTGCTTGAGAAAGTTCGTCGCACATTCTGAGAGATTGAATCATCTTTCCAAAGGTAAGAGGACCTTTCCGTAAATGTTGCAAATAGGCCTCTGCGTCCACATAGCCTTTCGGAATTTTAGATTTAATACTCATGTTTGTTTACCTCTTCAATGCTCACAAACTCGACTGTCCCGCCTCGCATAATGATATAAATAGCTCTATAAGAACGGTTGAGCTTGATGGATCTTTGCCCTTTTCTATCCCCTTTCAAAGCTTCGTCATGATAACCTGGAACTTTTCTTACTTCTTCCAATCCTATTTCCCTAACCGCTTGAACCCAACTTTCCAGTTTATCACGAATGAACTCCGGAACCTTTCTGAGTTCCTTCTGTGCCCTTCTGGTCATTAACACCGTATAAATCATGACACTCTCCGAGCGTACCCTGATTTAGGGTACAAAACAAGCCTGTATTTTTTAACACCCTTTCAACGAATATCCAAAAAAACATGGCACCTATACGGCTATCGCCTGATTAATTATCATATAGTATACTTCCAAGCCCCCTCGATAAAATTATTTCCATCTCTCAGTGTCATGATATATGTTTAAGACACTCGAAATTCATTTTACTTTAGGAATTTAATGAAAAATTTTCAGAAACTCCTTTTTGTTGCTTTCATTATTTCCAATACTGTTCGGACCGCCATCAATTGCTTCGCCTTAAACCAACTTATTAAAATTCTAGGGGCCGATCAGTTAGGGCCCTACTATGGATATTCTTCTCTCATTTCCATTGGAGCCATTTTACTTCTCACCTTTCTTTCGCGTAAGGTTTCGCCTACTTTTCGTTTTTTTTCTCTTCACCTCCTTTTCATTGGCATTGCTCTCCTTTGCCTTTTACTCTCTAGCGAGGTTCTGCAAGCAAAATTAGTCTTTTTAAGCCTCATGGGGCTGGGCATCATTATTTATTTTAATAATTGGTCCCTCGCGGCAAGCTTCATCAGCCCCTTTGAATCGAAAAGACTCTTTCCTCTTTTAGGCATCGCCACCCAAATTGGCATTTTTGCAGGTGCCCTGGTGGCCATGGCGGCCCATTTTGGCCTCAGCCCCAAAAATTATTTTACGATTTGGCTCCTGGGTGAAATTCTCGTACTTGTAATGGCTATTCCCCTGTTTATTTCTTCGAAAAAGGCCAGGGGGTCCGAAATCGAGCCGGGCCCAGAAAGTTCCCTCAATTTATTGCAGCTGGTGCGCCATTATCAATTGGTACCCCGCCTCACCCTTTGGGTATTTCTTTGGGGGCTGCTCTTCTATTCCATTTCAAGCTTGGCCGGAGAAAGTTTTGACCGTTCGGGCCTGAATCTCACGATGTTCTACGGAATTTTAACCTTGGCTTGCGCTGTCTTATCCATTTTCATCTCCAGCATGGTGTATCCCAAAATAGTTCGATGGGTGGGTTTGGGTTCGGTGCTTCTCGCAGTGAGTATTATTGCTCTCTTGAGCGGAGGCTTTTATTTAGCCTTCAATTATTTTGGGGTGGCCATTGCCGCAATGGTGATTTTCGAGATGCTAGACGGCGGTTTTGTCACTTCGGCGCTCTCCGTTGAGTTTGGGCTCTACCCCACCTCTCATCGCGACCGCTTAAGGCTTCTCGCAGAAATTTTGGCCATGTCGGCGGGAACCGCTTGCGTGGCGCTTTTATTTTCTGTGCCTGCCCCTTTCCTCCGCTGGCTTCTTGCCATTTTATTTCTTGTATTCGCCGTGGTAGGATTTTTCTGCCGAAAAACATTCGTGGGAGAAGTTCTCAAATTCCTAAACAGCAAAGATCCCGAAGAACTCAACAACGCTATCGCTCTTTTCGACATGCTCAAATCAAAGGAGGGCTATCATAAAATCATGGCAGCTCTCCTGCAAGATGGAGAACTTTCCACTCGAATCAATATCCTTAATACTTTTGCAAATCTAGGAACCCTTCAACCTCTGGCCCCTATTCTCAAGCTCTTTGAAGAAACGAATCTAGAGCCCTTGCGCATCGCGATCTTACGTTACATCGAACATATACGTTTTAAAGAGCTCGACCCCTTTCTGCAATATCAGCTCCTTGAAAGCCTTAAACTCACTTGCCGATCGAAGGCTTCGAATATCCTTCGATCGATGGCCATTAAAATACTCATCCAGAATGGCTCTCCTGCCATCACCGTCGCTTTCATTGTGGAAGCTTTAAAAGATAAAGAGGATCGAATTGTTGCCAATGCGATTGAGGGGCTTCATCATATTGAGTATGCGGGCGTGGTTACACTTCTAAAACCATTTTTAAAAAATTCGATCCCCCGCATTCGGGCAAATTGCATCATAACGCTCTGGAAATATGCAGAAGTGAAGGATGAAGTGATTCAATCTCTCGATGAAATGCTCCAATCAAATGAAACGGGTCAAATGATAAGCGGCCTCTTCGCCCTCGGCGAAGTAAAAGACTCTTCTCGAATGAATTACTTAAAGGAAAAACTTTTCAGCGATAAAAAGGAGATCTTAAGGGGCGCGCTCATCGCCCTCTTGAAACTGGGAGACGAGGAAGTATATCCAAAAGCCGTGGAAATTATTTTGGGAAGCGATGAAGCGCAAGCGATCAACCTCTGTTATTTATCTCTCCGCCTGGATGAACGCATCTTAAATGAACTCATCATCGCCGATATTTGCCAACTCAGCTCAGCCGAAAAAGAATTGGCCTATCAGCGCTATTCGCGCTGCGGGGCTTTTTGCCGAGATCAGCTCAATCTCTTGGCCGGCAGAAAATCGAGCCTTTCTTTTCTCGTGGCCCCTTCATAAAGAAATGAAAACTCTTCTTTTTACTCTTTGTTCTATTTTACTCCTTTCTCATGTTTCAGGCTTTTTTGTGCAGCCTCCTCCGTCACTTCAAGCGGCTAGCCTTTACTGCCCAATCACCCTCGCCCATGCTTTTGTTTCTGAAGATTCAAAGTTCTTAGAAATTTATCGGCACCAAGGGTGCATACGCCCTCCCTTTTGGAGCCAGCCTTTTTTGGCGGGCCTGCTTCTCTTTCATAGCTTGCTTGTGCTTCTTTTTATCATTTATTTATCCCGATCTAAAACACCATGAGCTATTTTCAACTTTTCATTCAGAATTATGGGGTGGAGCTTTGTTTTCTTCTTTTTTATTTTCGCAAACAAAAGGCATTCAAAATCATTTTGTGGGTTTTGCTTGCCAATGCCCTCACTCATCCTTGGGTGGTTTTTGGATGGCTAGCGATTCCTTCTGCTTCCCTTTTGAAAATGCTTCTACTCGCTGAAGCCAGCAGCATCCTGATAGAAGCTTTTATCTATCATCAATCTCTACGCATCACTTTTTTGAATGCCTTGCTCGGTTCTTTGCTTGCTAATTTATTGAGTTGGCAACTCAGCCCGCTTTTAAGCTATGCTTTGAAACGATTTTACAATGCTTAGATTTTTAGGGAGGAAAAACATGAAATCAATAAAAACGGTTTTGCTTTTAAGCTTTCTAGGCTCTTCCACTCCCCTTTTGGCCAATGATGGAGGCGTGTATTCCATACAACCTTACGGAGCGAAATTCGATAAGCCTTCTAAAACCCTTACCTTCACCGGCGAATTTGCAGCCCGCTTAAAAGAACTGCTTCCACCGGCCATGAATGTAATCACCACCCTCACTCCCAGCCTCAAAGCTAAATATGAAAAGAATTACCGAGATATTTTTATTCGGGATGCCCAAGGCTTGGGCCTGAATATTTCTTGCCGCTCTGCCGAAGTGATAGATGCTAAAACCATTAAAGAACTTTCCGAAACCACTTGCAGCCTTGAAATCGTGGATTCAAAAAATACGGATTTTGGGGATGTTCAAGCGATTCCGGTGAAAGAAGCCTTCAAGAAAGCAGACGACGCCAACAAGTTGAAGTGAGGAGCTTTAAGGTTCCCATTCAAAAAGCGTGAAATGATTGCCGCTCAGCAAGCGCAAGATCATGCTGGCTCCTTGAGGGTATCCTCCCCAAAAGGGAAGCCAGCCCAATGCCACGAAATGGAAAGTAAAGAGCATTGAAAGGCCATAAGTGATTTTGGGATAACGATGAGAACCGCGCTGTAGTTTTTTTAGAAAAATCTCCGAAGGATTTTCTTCCACTCTCTTCCAAAATTTTTTCCAAAAAATCAAAAAGCACATGCCCACTCCGTGCCAAAGCCCCCACAACAAAAAGGCCGGGCTCGTCACATGCCACAGGGCGATAAATAAAAAAATCACGAGGGTATTGAAGTAAACATGCTTTCGGTTTCCTCCCATGGGAATGTAAACATAGTCGCGCAAAAAACGCAGGAGAGTCATGTGCCAATTGCGCCAGAACTCGGCCAAATTGCGCCGAAAATAAGGGAAGTTGTAATTTTCATGAATTTTATAGCCGGCCAAGGCACAGCAAGCGATAGAAAGGTCGTTGCAAGCCGATACCATCAAATAAAAGCCAAAGGCCCGCACGTACATTCCCCACCATAAAACTCCGTAAGAGAGTTGTTGGGGGTAATTAAAATATTGATCCCAATTGAAACCCAAAAAACGAGCCACGAAGTAGCCCTTGAGTAAGGCTCCTGCAATCCGGAGAATATTAAATATTATTTTTTGCCAAGCACTCCCTTGCAACAAGCGGGGCCCGTCGCTTTGGGTCCCGCTTAAATTATTTTTTTGAAACTCCTGAAAACGCTCGATGGGTCCCATAAAAAAAGTAGGATAGAAAAAAGCGAAGTTTAAAAAATCGAGCGGGCTCACTGGAATCGGCATTCCTTTGCCCACATCAAGCACTAAGGCTAAGAGACGAAACAGGGAGTAAGAAATACCAAAGGCATGCACGGCGGGTCCCGTCCACGGTGAACGCAGGGCTTCCCAGTCGAGGCAGAGGAAAAAGAAAAGAACGAGCAAGGCAGCGAGGGCGTAAGAAGCCGCTTTTTTAAAAGGCTGATGTTGAAGCCAAAATAAAAAATAATATAAAGCCAGTGAAACCCCTAAAAAAAGGCCTGTATAAAAAACAGAAGTGAAAATCACGATGAAAAAAAAAGAATACGTTAAAAGAAAGAATTTTCGAGGAAGGGAGGGGATAAAGCGCAGAAGAAGTAAAATAGGAACGGCCAAAGCCAATTGCCAGTTGAGTAAAATATGATCCCAAAGTGGCCGGTTCAAAAAATGAATCCATTCTTCCATACGAAGACTATCCCGAAAAACGCCGATAAGAGTCAATCAGAAGAAGGAAGAGGCGCTTCTTCTAAAATTCGGAGAAGGTCGGGCATATGCCCGCTGAAGGCAATCCCTGTATGAAATCTAGAAGAACGGGCAAAGGGCACACTTACTTGGCCCCAATGATCGAGTCTGTTTTTAAGCATGGTCGCTGCATCATGCACATTGAGGCGAGCTTCGGCGCGCCCTTGAAAGAGCTCTTGAGTGGGAATCGCCTCGGTGGCCGGAGAAGCGAGCACTGTACCCGGCGGAAATTTTGCACTTACAATAGTTGACAGGCGATGGGAAAGTGCGCGGGCATATTCAAAATAACCATATTTCAAGGCCAAGGCCGCCTTTGGCAAGCGTGAGAGCAAATTCGCATCTAAGGTAGTTCTGGGAGGATCCCAAAAATTTCTCTGAAAGGGATTCGTATGGGTAAAAGCGGCTCCTGAGTAGGCATCGAAAGGATAAAGCAAACCAGGCACCTGTGCCAAAAAGTTCCAACGAAAATCAAGGCCTCTCACTTCGTAACCTTGAGCCTTTAGCCTTTCCATTTCCGCCAGAAAATGTCTCTGAGAAGGCATAGAAGCCTCCCAAAATAAATCATTGAGAAAGAAAATTTGTGGTCTTTCTTCGCTCGGATGAAATAAGGCAGCGGGATTTTCGAGAGTCATGTGTGGATCTCCTGCCACACGTCGCGCCAAAAGCCGCGCGAGATTGATTCCATCTTCAGGCTTCTGAGTTAAAATGCCTACACGATCGAGATAAGTGGCAATGGGAACCATGTTTTTGGTTGAAATAGCTCCACGGGGCGGAACCAAGCCAAATAAACCCACCGCTCCAGCAGGGGCAGAAATAGAACCTCCGGTGTCGGTTCCAATTCCCATTTGGATGGGAAGATCGGGCAAACCTACCACGTGGGCAACAGCCGACGAGGAACCCGCAGGATCAAAACCTGCCCTTTTGGGATGCGGCACATAACCAAAACCTGCATATTGCCCTGAAGCCCCATTGGCCGCGGCCACCATTCCTACGGGAATAGGAATGCCTCCCATTTCGAGCAAGATATCTAGCACCGGGCTTGTTTTAGCATTCGTCAAACGTGTGGTTTTGGATCCTACTTGGGCAATTCCATCCACTCCTGGGAAAATATCTTTCACCGCCACTATAACCCCTTCCAAAGGGCGTGTATTGCCCGTTTGGTAGCGGGCATCGCTCTCTCGCGCAAGGGCAGCAAGTGTGCTTGAAAGTTTTCCTTCGTGTAAAGACCTTGGAAAAATGGATCCATTGTTTGAGGCAGGGTGCCGAAGAAGTTCTGCCAATACTTCCGAAGGGGAAAAAGCCCCTTCTCGGTAGGCCCTCAAGAAATCAAAAACTCCCCAAGCTGAATAATCTTTACTCCCCAACACGGGCAAAGAAGGCGCTGGCAAATTTTCAGGCGGCGCCTGCAAAGCCCAGCCTTGAGCCTTCCCAGAAGAAACATGAGCAGGGAGTGTTTCTGCAAGCCGCAATAATTCGGCTGCTTTTGCGAGATCCGCGTCCGCTTGATTCCTAAAAAGCACTTCTCGTTCGGGGCTTAAAGAAGGAATCGCTCGCCGCAAGCGCTCCTGAACCGTTCTTTGAAGGGCTGGATCTAAATAGGCCGCATCCGAAAGATTTTGGCTCCAGGCAGCTCCCACTCCATAGCGATAATCCCCTCGAGCTCCGCGGTATAAGAGCACCGTCATTGCGGGAGTCATCTCTAAAGCGAGCTGCATGCCTAAAGAAAAGTAATCGTGGAAGGAGAGCTCTTCTCCCTTTTTATATTTAGCCCCAAGGGCCTGACTGCCTTCGTAAAATCTTCCTGCTCCTACTAAAGCGCTACCTCCTATCAACAAACGGTTGTTCCATTTACCTACCTGGTAAATCAGGCTTCGTTGAAAGGCATTCAAGTTTAAGGCTTCGCGGGAGTATTGCATCCAGATTTGAGGATCATGAAAAGCACGGCGCACGGCATCGGCTTGCATCCAGGCACTTCGATGAGCGAGTGGAGAGAAAAGCCCTTCGGCACTCAAGGCTCGGCGCATATTCAAATAACTCCGGCCTCCTAAAACAAAAGAACCCAAGCTCACCAAGGTAGCTAAACTTCCGATTCCAAAAGAAGCCAGCTCCACAACATCTTGCAGGCGATTTTGTTTTGAATCGGAATAATCTTCCTTGCTCAAGCGCGAAAAAGCCGAAACGGCATAAGGCATCTGGTGGGCCAAGGCGTAAGTGCCCGTGGCAAGCAGCAGAGCCGAAACAGGGGGAGCCGATAAGATTCTAATGCCTGCGGCACTCAAAGGGCGCAAAGGACGAACGAAGGTGGAAAGTAAGCTGAGTAAGCTTAAAAAAGCAGCGCCTTGGTTCACGGAATTACAGAATAGATCGAGGGGATTTTGAGAGACAGAATGCGTAGAAGAAACTTCTCCCAAAATAAAATTCATCCCATCTTGAAAAACGCCCAGCCTCTCCGTAGGATGATTTCTCGTTTCTAAAATATTGTGGGAAACGCGAACCGACATGCCCCTTCCTCTCATTTAAGATAGTCGCTTTTCGTTACAAATAACATTAAGTTGCCTATAATTTAGGCGGTACCCGAGGAAACGAATGCAAAAAAAGATTTTACTCCTGAGAAAGGCTTGAGTATGAACAGCCCCATGAAAAACTCCGAGCTGTCTGCCTCTATGAAGTCTGCCCTCACTCCCTGGGGAAAATGGGAAGTTCTTTTGGATGAAGCAAGCTGCAAAGTCAAGAAGATCACCGTGCAGCCCGGCAAAAGGCTCAGCTACCAAAAACATTTCAAGCGCCAAGAACATTGGATGGTGGTAGAAGGAAAAGCCCTCGTCACTTTAAATAATGAAGAGAAATGGCTCGAAACCGGCCAATATATTGATATTCCCCAAGAGGCTGCCCATCGGATTGCCAATATAGGCAAGGACCCTCTCGTGTTTATCGAAATTCAGCGCGGCACTTATTTTGGCGAAGATGACATCATTCGTCTGCAAGATGATTATGGTCGCTCTTCTCCACCCTCTCCGGACCGGGGTGAGGGGTAAATATGGACCTTCTACCCGCTATCGATTTGAAAGATGGAAAGGTCGTTCGACTCACTCGCGGAGATTATCAACAAGTCACAATCTATTCCAACGATCCTGTTGCAAAAGCTATAGAATGGATGGATGAAGGTGCAAAATGCTTACATCTTGTAGATCTCGACGCCGCCCTTGAAGGTAAACCCATTAACTTCCCCCTCATTAAAAAAATAGCCAAAGAGGTAAAAGCTCGTTCCAAGAACTTCGAAATCGGGGGCGGAGTGAGAGATGAAGACATTCTGAAACAATATATTGAAGAAGCGGGGGCCAGCCGTGTGATTTTAGGAACCATTGCTTATAAAGATCCCTCATTCGTAAAAAAAGCTGCCAAAAAATATCCGGGTAAAATTGCAGTGGGAATAGATGTTAAAAATGGCAAAATTGCCACTCAAGGTTGGACGGAAGTACAAAACCTTTCTGCGGCCGATCTAGCCAATCGTTTTCAAAATGTAGGGGTCAGTTGCATTATTTATACGGATATTGCCCGGGATGGCATGCTTTCGGGCTATAATATAGAAGGCGTAAAAGAATTGGCCCAAAACACGAGCCTGCCTATCATTATAGCGGGGGGCTTAAAAGATACCCATGACCTCCAGAGACTTCTTGATTTAAAGTCCCCACAAATTATAGGAGCTATCGCAGGAAAATCCATTTATGAAGGCACACTCAATTTGAAGGAAGCTCTCAAACTATGCTCTCAAAAAGAATCATCCCCTGTTTAGATGTAAAAGCCGGCCGCGTGGTAAAGGGAACGAAATTCCTCAATTTGAAGGATGCCGGTGATCCGGTGGAAGTGGCGATCGAATACGACCGCCAAGGCGCCGATGAGCTTTGCTTTTTAGATATTACCGCCTCCCACGAAGACCGCAATATTATTCTCGAAGTCGTGGAAAAAACGGCGGCAAATGTTTTCATGCCAGTAACGGTGGGCGGGGGCATTCGCAATTTAGATGATATTCGCAATCTCTTGCAGGCCGGGGCAGATAAAGTATCTATTAACACAGCGGCGGTGAATGAACCCGAATTCGTAAAAAAAGCGGCAGAGCGTTTTGGCTCGCAATGCATTGTAGTGGCAATTGATGCGAAAAGATCTCTTGATAGCTGGGAAGTGTTTACTCACGGAGGAAGAACTCCCACCGGGCTCGATGCCATTTTGTGGGCACACAAAATGGAAAAATTCGGTGCGGGAGAAATTTTACTCACGAGCATGGATCGCGATGGCACTAAAGTGGGCTACGATATCGAACTCACCCGCAAAATATCCGATGAAGTTGCCATTCCGGTGATTGCATCAGGGGGCGTAGGCAGCCTCGAACATATTTATGAAGGCCTTACGAAGGGTGGCGCTCAAGCAGCCCTCGCTGCTTCGATTTTTCATTACAAAGAATTTAGCATTGCCCAAGTGAAAGATTATTTGGCAAAGAAGGGTGTACCCGTAAGAATAGTTTAATAGAGGTGTCATGGCGAGCCCGTGAGGGCGTGGCAATCCCCCGAGTGCAATAGGAGATCGCCACATCGTTACACTCCTCGCGATGACAAAGCATAATGAGCAAATACAGCGAACTCGCTTCCAATTTAAAATACGATGATAAAGGCCTCATCCCCGCCATTTTGCAAGATTATGAAAATGGCGAAATTTTGATGTGCGCCTACATGAACAAAGACGCCGTTGAAAAAACCTTGGAATCCGGGCTCGCCACTTTCTATTCGCGCTCTCGAAACAAAATGTGGATAAAGGGTGAAACTTCAGGCCACACCCAAGAAGTGAAAGAAGTTTACTTCGATTGCGATCATGATTGCCTACTCATTAAGATTAAGCAAAATGTTGCCGCCTGCCACACCGGTTATCGAAGCTGTTTTTTCAATAAGGTAGATATCTCCACGGGCAAATCCCAGGAAGTGGGAAAGAAAGTGTTCGAAGAAAAAGAGGTTTATAAAAAATAATGGATTGCCTCTTCTGCAAAATCGCCAAAAAAGAAATTCCCAGCCAAATTATCTACGAAGACGATCACGTGTTGGCCTTTGAAGATATTAGTCCTAAAGCGCCCGTGCATTTACTAGTGATTCCCAAAAAGCATTTCGATAATATAAATGAGGTAGACGCCGAATCCGCCGAAATTTTTTCTCACCTCTTCAAAGCGGTGCAGCGCTTGGCTAAGAAAACAGGCGTTGCCCAAAAAGGCTATCGCTGCATTTTGAACACCAACCCCGACGGCGGGCAAACCGTTTACCACCTTCACCTTCATTTACTGGGCGGCCAGCACATGGGCCCTAAAATGGTGGGGTAGTCATTCACAAAGCCCAATTTCCCGAAATCCTTCCTGCCAAGGTAAGCAGTGAATGCCCTCGATCAATTTGGGGATCGGGTCGAGCGACAAACAAAATCCCTCCGCAGGACTAAAATCTTTTAAAAAGGCTTTCAAAGTTTTTATATCTCGCTCATCCACCCGTGAAGAAGATTTAATTTCAAGCAAAGCCAGTGGCTGACCCGGACGTTCGATAATGAGATCAATTTCAAGCTGATCTTTGGTTCTCAGATAATAAAATCGGTAATCTTTTCTAAAATACTCATTCAGGCAGTGGCATTCACTCATTATAAAATGTTCAAACGCTTTTCCAAAAGCATAAGTGTTGGGCAATAAATCCAAACTCAGCGTATGATCGAGGGCACGTTTAATGCCAAGGTCAAAGAGATAAAATTTTGGAGCTTGTCGTTGCTGTTTGCGAATAGATTTATGATAAGGCTGAAGAAAAAATCCCGCGTGCACCGAATAAGAAAAAACTATTGGATTTTAAAGGATTTATAATTCTATGGAACATACTCCATAAGAATCGTATAAATATGGAGTATAGTCAACTTAAACAATATATTTAATAAAATTAAATAGTTACAATAACTTAAATGCCTGTATTTTTTCCTCCGTCACCGATGCTTCTTTATGGAGGCCCCTTCAAATGTATTTTTTCCTCCGTCACCGATGCTTCTTTATGGAGGCCCCTTCAAAAAGCCTGCATCTTCAATTCAGGAAATTTCAAAAAATCTTTGTCCTGCGTTAACAATTCGCAAGCATGCTCCATAGCCAAAGCCGCGAGATAAGCATGGGAAACCAAGCTACCCATCGCTCTGTTTTCTTTTAAAAGGGCAGAGAAAAGGGCCCAATGCCGAGGACCAGGCTCTCTGAGCTGGCAATGTTCCAATTGAAGAAGAGAATCGACAAAACGCAGGGCTATTTCCAGAGAGCTAGGCTCCACAAAAATTTTGGGGTTGGTCACGAGGCGTAAAAAACCCGTACATACAAAACTACAAAGGGCAAAGGGAGAAGGCGATTGAGCGAGCTTGAGTAAATGTTCGGCGGCCTTCTCATGGTAAGGGCTTTCTTTACGATGGGCATGAACGAGGATTGGAATATCCGGCAGGATCATAAAGCGTTTTTCGGCTTTTCTTCATCCAAGTGGCCTAAAATTTGAGAGGTCGATGAATCCCAGCTGAAGCCAGGAACAAGCCCATGCTTGCCCTCGAAAGTAATTAACTTAAAAGGCGTTTTTTGAACGAAGGGCTTGCTTTTTTCGGTTAAAGAAGCGCGAAGGAGTTCATTATAAAGCTCTTCTGCTGTGAGCGGAGAAGATTTAATCTTTTCTTTCAGTTTTTTTTCAAGCTCTTCATCGAAATTCATGGGGCTTCTCCTTCTTAAACCGCAGAATGATATAAAAGAAGCTGGAGATCAATTCTTTTTGATGCTCCCCGCATTATCTTAAAAACTCCGAACTTAAGCTTGACTTCGTGCCTGAGATACATAATATCCCCGCTTTATTGTAAATAATCATTTTTCGGAGGTTATTTCAGGCATGCCCGGTATAAGAATTAAAGAAGGTGAATCTTTCGAAGGAGCCATGAGGCGTTTTAAGAAGCAATGCGAAAAGGCAGGCATTTTGTCTGAACTCCGAAAGCGCGAATCTTATGAAAAGCCCAGCATTCGCAAAAAGAAAAAGTCGAGCTCAGCCCGAAAAAGAGCCATGAAAAAGACGCGCCGCGATTATTAATCTATCTTTTCATTTTAAATATTGCTTTTCTTTTTAAAGTTAAAAATAATGTAACTGGCCAGATTACAAAATAATCTACTTAATTTTAGTTTTTGTTCAAATGGGGTTTTTTTCTTTATAATTTTCTTCCGATTTAGGGCTCATTTAAAATACTGGATGCTTAAATAAGCTCTAAGGAGTGGGGTCTGCTTGTTCGCTGATTCTACCCTCAGTGAAATTCGAAGCCGTCTTGATATCACCGATGTCATCTCGGAACATGTGTCCCTTAAAAAAGCCGGAAGGAACTTCAAAGGCCTCTGCCCTTTTCATTCCGAAAATACTCCCTCGTTTATGGTGAGCCCCGATAAGCAGATTTTCCATTGTTTCGGCTGCCATGAAGGCGGTGATATTTTCGGTTTCATCATCAAAATGGATGGCCTCACTTTTCCCGAAGCCTTGGAAAGGCTGGCCGAAAGGGCGGGAGTAGAATTAAAGCAAAAATCGGGCCCTAAAATTTCCAAAGAAGAAAAAGAACATCTCTACCAAGCCAATCGTGTGGCAGCCTGGCATTATCATGAAAGCCTCAAAAACTCCCCTTTGGCAAAGCCCGCCCGAGAATATTTAGAAAAACGTGGCGTCAGCCCCCAGGAAATAGAAAAATTTCGCCTGGGTTATGCCCCGCCGCATTCCCATGAGCTTGAGAAGGTTTATAACGCAAGATCAGTGCCTATCCAAGCGGCCCTCAAAACGGGTGTGCTCCGAGAGAGCGAAAGGGGCCTTTTTGAAAGTTTTCAGGGAAGAATTATTTTCCCCATTTTCAACCGAGAAAATCGCGTGGTGGGCCTGGGGGGCAGAATCCTTGACAGCCATGAAGGCATGGCCAAATACATTAATAGTTCCGATTCTCCCATTTATGATAAAAGCGTTCATTTATTTGGGCTCCCCCAGGCCTTAGAAAGTATTCGAAAGAAAAATAAGGCCTATGTGGTGGAAGGTTATTTAGATGTGATCACCATGCAGCAGTATGGGTTTTGTGAAACCGTGGCTCCCTTGGGGACCTCTCTCACCCCTCGCCAGATTTCGCTCTTAAAACGTTATGTAGATGAAATTGTTATTTTATTTGATGCCGATGAGGCGGGTTGGAAAGCCGCCGAACGCTCCTTAGATCTCTTTTTAGAGCAAGAAATTTCTCCGAAAGTGCTTCTTTTACCCGGGGGGGAAGATCCCGATACTTTTCTTAAAAAATTCGGGGCCAAAGCCCTTGAAGAAAAGTTAAAAGAAACAAGAAACCTTTTGGCAGTGATTATCGATAAAAGCTTGATTAAAAACGCAAAGGATATTCCAGGCCGCGCCGCTACCCTGTCAGAATTGAAGCCTTATCTTTTAAAGATAGCTAGTTCCCTGGAAAGAAATTTGTACATCCGAAAATTAGCCGAAGGGCTGGAAGTGCCTGAGGCCTGGGTGTTTGAAGAGCTTGGCATTCAAATGCCGCGCGAAGTGAAAACACTCTCGTTTCCGAAAAGGGAGAAGCAAAACGCCTCAAGTTCCGAAGAAGTGTTGTTCGAGTTGTTTTTAAAATTTGAATTCATTCGGCCCAAAATTATCGAGAAGATCGGCCCCGAAGAATTCGTAAGCCGGCAATACCAGTTTCTTGCCGAGAAACTTTGGGGGATTGAACAAATTTCGGAGATGAAGCTTTCTACTCTTCTCGAGAGGGTAGAAGATCCGCGGCTCCAAAACTTGGTGACAGAACTCTCGATTCGTGAAAGTCCCCTCGATGCTTTGAGCTCCCAAATCGTGAGCGAAGATTGCATCAAGAATATTAAATTATCGGGGCTCAAAATTCGCTTGGGAAATCTTTCTAGCCAAATTAAAGAAGCAGAAAGTTTTCAGCAGACTGATAAAGTGTTGACTCTTTTAAAGGAAAAGCAAAGTATTTTGTCCGCCATGGAATTTACCAAGTAAATTCCGGAGAAAATTATGAAAAGTGAAAAAAGTAAAGAGCTCCAGCAGCTCATCGATTTAGGAAAAGAAAAGGGCTACCTCACTTACGAAGAAGTGAACGATGCCCTTCCAGAAGAACTCACTTCTGCCAATCAACTCGATGATGTCCTTTCCATGTTTGACGAGCTCGATATTGATATCGTCGAAAACGAAGATACCGCGAAGGGTCCCCGCAAAAAATTGCCCGCCAAAGGGGGGCTTGCCGCCAAAGGAAAAGGAAGCCCTTCCCAAAAAGAAGAAGTTTCTCCCGATCTCCCTGACATAGAAGATAATGAAGAAGAAGCAGCCGAGGAAGAAGAGGCGGCGCCCGAAGAAATCGTCGAAGCCGCGGAAGACACTTTTTCTAAATCGACCGATCCTGTTCGAATGTATCTGCGCAAAATGGGCAGTGTGGCCCTGCTCACCCGCGAAGGGGAAGTGGAAATCGCAAAAAGAATCGAAAAGCACGAAGATGCCGTGCTGCACATGCTTCTCACTTCTCCCATCGGAATCAAAGAGGTTCTCAACTTGGGCGAGGCCTTGAAAAAAAGCAAAATGCGGGTGACGGAAATCGTAAAAGATTTGGAAGAAATGGCTCAAGAAGAAGAGTTTGATGAAACCGAGCACCGCGCTCGCATTTTAAAGCAGCTTTTAAAGTTCAAGCAGCTCTCCACCCACCATGCCAAAACTGCCCGCAAGGTTTCCACTCTTAAAGAAGGCAAGATTCTTCAAAAACAAAAGGCTGCCTTGGCCGATTCTCAAGAAAAAATGGTTCAATGCATTAAGGAGCTTCGCTTTAATCGAAAAACCATTAATTCAATTACCAGCAAATTTAAGGAAGTAGTAGATTTGATCGACGCTGAAGAGCGTCTCATGAAAGATCAAGCTCGTAAGCTTAAAATCCCATTCGACGAACTCCGCGAAAAACTTAAAACCTTGAAAAAAAGCAACTATGCGCTTCGCAAATTAGTGAAAGATGCCAGATTACCCCGCGAGAGCGTGAATGAAATCCTCAAAAACATTACTACCAGTGAAAAGAAGATCCGCTCTTTTGAAATCGAGTATGGCCATTCTAATGAAGGCCTCCGTAAAATTTACATCGAAATCAATCGCGAGCAATATCTCGCCGACTACGCCAAATCGGAGCTCGTGCAAGCCAATCTTCGCTTGGTGGTGAGCATCGCCAAAAAATATACCAACCGCGGTTTGCAGTTTTTGGATCTGATTCAAGAAGGAAATATCGGTTTGATGAAAGCCGTGGACAAGTTTGAATATAAACGGGGCTATAAGTTTTCAACTTATGCCACCTGGTGGATTCGCCAGGCCATCACTCGGGCCATTGCCGATCAAGCCCGCACGATTCGAATTCCCGTTCATATGATCGAAACCATCAACAAGCTTATCCGCACTTCTCGGTATCTGGTGCAAGAATTGGGGCGCGAACCTAATCCAGAAGAAATTGCCGAAAAGATGGAAATGCCGCTTGAAAAAGTGCGCAAAGTCTTAAAAATCGCCAAAGAACCTATTTCGCTCGAAACCCCTATTGGAGAAGAAGAAGACTCTCATCTGGGAGATTTCATCGAAGACAAATCTATTATGACTCCTTCGGAAGCCGTCGTGAACATGGGGCTCGCAGATTCCACCCGTAAAGTGCTTTCAACCCTGACACCTCGCGAAGAAAAAGTGCTTCGCATGCGATTTGGAATTGGCGAAAAATCGGACCATACCTTAGAAGAGGTGGGGCGCGACTTTCAAGTCACCCGCGAACGTATCAGGCAAATTGAGGCAAAGGCCCTTCGAAAACTGCGTCACCCTTCAAGGGCAAAACAGTTAAAGACTTTTGTGGATTGGTAAACACCCTTTCGAGGGTATTCGTATCACGATCACGAAAGATTCCGTGATACGTAATCGAAAACGCAAAGCGAATTTCGGGCCTATAGCTCAGCTGGTTAGAGCTCCCGGCTCATAACCGGGCAGTCCTAGGTTCAAATCCTAGTGGGCCCAAGTAATGAGCCGGGAGCGATGGGTGAATGTTTCGAATTTATTTCGAAACAGAGGGAATGGGATCGGGACCCATTCCCTCATCTGATAAACCTCCCGGCTGACATCATATAAATGGCGGTCAGTCCTAGGTTCAAATCCTAGTGGGCCCAAGTAAAAATTCCTTTTTTCCCTCTTAGATTTCTCTAGTGGCGGATCAGCCCCTGGCTAAAAGAGAGGGCAGAGGGAGTTAGAAAAAATCAATTATGACTAATCCTCCCTCTTTAAAAGAAGGCTTACTAAAGCTTGCGAGCTTATCGGGCATCGAAGCAGAAATTCAAAAAATTAAAAACTCTCTTGAGGAAATCCCCCTCAACCTTCAAGAAATGGGCCTCAAGCTTCAGCAAATTAGCAAAACAGCCGAAGAAAAAAAGAAAGTATGCCAAGAAAAGGAAACGGAGCTCCATCAAATCGAAAGAGAACTTACTGAATCTAAAGAATTGGTCAAAAACCGCGAAGCCAAACTCTACGAAATCAAAACCAATAAAGAATACCAAGCAGCCCTTAAAGAGTTGTCCTACGTCAAAAAACTAAATATTGAACGGGAAGTAAGGCTCCCGAATTTAAAGCAAAATCTTGAAGATCTCAAAAATGAATTGGCCACTCTCGAAGCAGATCTGCAAAACACACAAACCAAAATACAAGAAGAAGAAAGCCTGATCGGGTCTGAATTGGAGAGTTTAAAGGCTCAACTCAAAGAAAAGCTTGCCACCAAGGATAAAATTTTTGAAAATCTCGATAAAGCGCTCGTGAATAAATATGAAAAGGTGATTGGCCGAAAACAACCTGCCCTGGCATCGGTGAAATCAGGCGTATGTCAGGAATGCAACATTAATGTTCCTCCTCAGCTGTATTTGGAAATTCAAAAGCAACTCGAAATCATCCATTGTCCTTCTTGTTTTCGTATTCTCTATATTCCGATTGAATAAAAAATTTTGTTAGGAGGTAAACCATGATCCCCAAAGAAACACTCAGCGAAGTGCTTCGCTATTTAGTAGATCACGAAGAATTTAAATCGATCGAGGCCTTGGGCAGCTTCACTCGCAATGATGTTCGAGTAGCTCTTCTTAAACTTTCTGATCGTTTAGAAGAAGAAGCCCGCCAAGAACACGGGGAGAACTTACAAAATTTTCAAAGCTTTGAAGAACTTTCTTTGAAGGTGAAAAACCTGCTTGCGAGCCTCAGCCCCAATGAATGCAAGAAACTCTTCAAGCAATTCGGCGTGAGCAATTAATGGGAAGTTTTTTTCAGCTTTTCACGGATGGCGCCGCTCGTGGCAATCCTGGCCCTGCTTCTATTGGGGCGGTTTTAAAAGATCCTTCCGGAGAAATCGTTATAGAAATCAGCCAATATTTGGGAAAGGCCACGAATAACCAGGCAGAATATCGGGCTTTGGTGACTGGGCTTGAGAAAGCGCTCGCTCATGATGCAAAATGTTTGGAGGTTTTCTTAGATTCGGAACTCGTCGTGAAGCAAATTCACGGAGAATATGCGGTGAAGCATCCTGATCTTATCCCGCTCTATGAGCAGGTGAAAAGTCTTCTCAAAAAATTTTCCCAAGTGAAAGTGAGCCATGTGAGGAGAGAAAAGAACAAAGAGGCAGATAAACTTGCGAACCTCGCCCTTGATAAACAAATAAAAAAATAGAAAAGCTAAACCTGTAAGCCGGATTCTGTACTTCGATGACTCGAAGTGAAGATCATTTCTCTAGGCTTGTGATTACTCGCAAGCTCAAGCAACCTACCCATTTCGCCTCCCGAATGACTCGGATATCCAGCAGCCACTCGTCTCCACCGGGTCAGTGTTTTCTGCGAAACCTATTTGGTCTTGCACCGAATGGGGTTTACCGCGTTTCACTGGTTCAACTCGTTTCACTCGTTCACCACAAGCCTTCCATCGCTGGAAAACCTGCCCTGAGCGATCCGCCAAAGGCGGAGAGTCGAAGGGCTCGTCTCTGTGGCACTTTCCGTATCCCGTAAAGGACCCAGGCCGTTAGCCTGCATTCCACCCTGCGGTGTCCGGACTTTCCTCACCCCATAAAAGTTGCATGGGGCGCGATCTTCCGGTTTAGCTTCTCTAGACTTTATAAGATGACATACTCTACAATGCTCGGGCAAGGGCTAAGATCAAAAACTCAAACACTACACTCCCGAGTTTGACTCTGAGCGATGCTTAAAACAAATCGAGGAGAATTCGAAGGATGAAAACCAAACTGCTTCAAAATTTAAGAGACCTCATTCAACAGGCCTTCGAATATCAAAAAACGGATCCTTGCTTCGTTTTATATGATTCTCGCCATGCTCTCTCCTCTTTGCTCGCTGAAGCCTACCAAGAGATCTTAGGAAAGGAAAATGCCTGGGATTTTGATGCAAACAAGCCCGAAAGCATTTTCGAAAAGATTCACGCGCTCCCCCCGCAAAGCCTGGTGGTTTTGATTCAATCTTCGAGCTTCCGCCTCAATGAATTTCGCTTTCGCATCGAGCTTTTTAAGCGGGGCCTCAAAGTACTTGAGCATGCCCACTTAGAACGCATACAAGAGGAAGAATTCTCCGCTTATGTCGATTCCCTTGCCTACGATCCTTCCTATTATAGAAATCTTGGAAGGGCCCTGAAGACTAAGATCGATCATTGCAGAAAAATAAAACTCCTTGGCAACAAGGGAAGCGAGCTCTTTTACGATTCCCCCTTCGAAGATGCAAAACTCAATGTGGGAGATTACCGAAACATGAAAAATTACGGCGGGCAATTCCCCATTGGGGAAGTATTCAGCGAGCCCAAAGACCTTGCTCGAGTTAATGGAAGCCTCGAAATATTTGCCTATGGAGACAGCAATTTTCGGGTGCACGCTCCTCCGGAGAATTTCAGGCTTCTCCTCAAAGAAGGGAGAATCTTAGAAGCGGTGGGCGCTCCCCCAGATTTTTTGGAGATTTTAAACGAAATAAAAAAGATTGAAAAAGAAGTGTGGGTTCGCGAGCTGGGCTTTGGGCTGAATCGCGCCTTCAGCAAAGAGCGGCGAGTGAGCGATATCGGCACTTATGAACGCATGTGTGGTATTCACTTATCCATCGGGGCCAAGCACGCCCTTTATACCAAAGAGGGTTTTCCCAAAAAACAATGCAAGTTCCATGTAGATGCCTTTGCCGATGTAAAAAAAGCTTTCATTGATGAAGAAGTGGTGTTTGAGAGTGAAAAGTATATTATTTAAATTACTTTTCTCTTATTAACTTCAAAACATTTTCGTAGACTATTTTTCTTTCTGCTATTTCAACCACCTCAATAAAAATCTCACTTTCATGGATTCGATAAACAATTCGAAAATCAGCCACTCTATAAGACCAATAATTTTTTAATGGAAGATTCAGCAATTTTCCAATCCTTGGATCCAAGGAGAGACAATCGAGTGCAATTCGGATTTTTGTTTTCAAATAAGGATGTAAATGGCTTAAAACCTGGAAAACATGGGACTGAAATAGAACCTTGTATTTCTTCACTTTCCAAAAACCTCATCCATGGTCTTCAATTTCACACCTTTTTTAAAAGCGGCTTCGCTTTTACGAATTTTCCTCATCAATTTTGGATCAGACAAGATTTCCAGTGTCTCTCTCACACTCTCCCACTCATCATATCCCACCACCACCGCGGCGGGCTTTCCGTTTTTAGTCACTATATATTCTTGACCCAACTTTTGAGCTTTACTCACGCACTCTAAAAGTTTGGGTCTTAATTCGGTAACAGGAATAATTTTAGCGGTCATAAAAGCTCCTTATTAAGTGCTACAGAATTCTGTATCAGAATAACAGAAAGGGCCCGGCAACCTCAAGAATAAAAAACCTATTCATCCGTCACGCAGCCTTCAGAGGCATTACTCACTGTCTTGATATATTTATAGAGAGTGCCTTGAGTGGCTTTATAGGGAGGGGCTTTCCAAGCTCGCAGGCGTTGGTCGATTTCTGCTTGAGAGAGCTTCAATTGTAAAATTTTCTTTTCGGAATCGATGGTGATTTCATCTCCATTCTGGATAATGGCAAGCACTCCCCCTTCTTGGGCTTCAGGAGTAATATGACCCACCACGAAACCATGAGTTCCGCCAGAAAAACGACCATCGGTGATTAAAGCCACGTCTTTACCGAGGCCTTCTCCCATCACCAAAGCCGTCACTTTCAACATTTCTTGCATGCCGGGGCCGCCTTTGGGCCCTTCATAGCGAATCACAATCACTTCCCCTTTCTTAATTTTCTTCCCCATGAGAGCCAGGCAAGCTTCTTCTTCGCTCTCGAAAACATGCGCTTTGCCGGTGAACGATAAGCCTTCTTTTCCGGTGATTTTGGCAACAGAACCTTCCGGAGAAATATTTCCATACAAAATTTGGAGATGGCCCGTTTTTTTAATGGGATCTGATAAGGGCACGATCACTTTCTGTCCCGAATTTAAATCGGGAAGCTCCTCTAAATTCTCGCCTAAGGTTTTTCCGGTCGCCGTCAGGCAATCGCCATGCAAAAAGCCCTCTCTCAACAAAAGCTTTTGGACAGCGGGCACGCCCCCTACTTTACACAAATCTTCCATCACATATTTTCCACTCGGCTTCAAATCGGCAATGAAGGGGGTTTTATCCGACACCCTTTGGAAATCATCGAGGGTCAATTTGAGGCCAACCGATTTTGCAATGGCGATCAAATGAAGCACGGCATTCGTCGAACCTCCCAGGGCCATCACGAGGGTCATCGCATTTTCAAGAGACTTATTGGTAATAATTTGCTTTGGAGTAATTTCTTTCTCAAGCAAATTCAAAATCGCAAGCCCCACTTTTTTTAAACATTCTTCTTTTTTCTCAGAACTCGTCGCAGGATAAGAAGAAGAATTGGGAAGGCTCATGCCCAGGGTTTCAATGGCAGAGGCCATGGTGTTCGCGGTATACATTCCTCCGCAGGCGCCCGCCCCCGGGCAGGCGTGCTGCAAAATATCTTTCAAACCTTTTTCATCTAGCTTTCCAGCGACATATTCCCCCAAACCTTCAAAGGCTGAAACGATATCGAGCACTCGGTTATGAATGAAGCCAGGGCTAATCGTGCCGCCGTAAACCATAAGGCTCGGGCGATCGAGGCGCCCCATCGCAATCACAGAGCCCGGCATATTTTTATCGCAGCCCACCACTGAAATATTTGCATCATACCAATGCGCAGCCATAACAGTTTCGATCGAATCCGCAATAATCTCTCGCGACTGAAGGGAATAATTCATGCCTTTGGTTCCCATCGATATCCCATCGCTCACTCCAATGGTGTGAAAGACAAGGCCCACCAAGCCTGTTTCCCAACAGCTTTTTTTCGCGAGCTCTGCCAAAGCATTCAAATGCATATTGCAGGTGTTGCCATCGTAGCCGGTGCTGGCAATCCCCACGAAAGGCTTCTTTAGATCTTCTTCCGTCAAACCAATGCCATAAAGCATGGCCTGGGAGGCAGGTTGTTCGCGATCTTGGGTTAACTTGGAACTATATTTATTTAACTTTTTCATATTTTACTTTCTCTTCGATGTGGGTTGCCCTTCTTTCACTTTTCTTTATCTGACAAGGATGAAACAAAATGGCAACGAAAAACCCAAAGAAGCCTTGCCACTGCCTTGCGGGTGATTTATAGCCAAGGCACTGCACTCAAAAAGGAGAAAATATGAAAAAAACAATCCTTTCTTCTCTTGCTTTTTTAATCTTGGGGCTTTCTTGCAGCCAAAATCAAACTCCCCACGATCTTGCCGCCGGAAAAGCAAAGTTCGACCAATATTGCGCCACTTGCCATGGCAGTAGCGGCAAAGGAGACGGCCCTGCAGGGGCGGCCCTCAACCCCAAACCCCGAAATTTCACCGATGCTTCCCTCATGGGCCAAAAATCGGATGCCCAACTCGCTAAGGTGATTAAAGAAGGCGGAGCCGCGAGTGGCCTTTCTCCTCTCATGGTGGCTTGGGGATCTGTTCTGAGCGATCAGGATATCGCCAATATTGTCGCATACATTCGAACCTTCAAATAAACGATTTCACCTTATGCTAAAATTCTACGGCTATAATAAATGCAACACTTGCCGAAACGCCAAAAAGTGGTTGGAAGCGAAAGGCAAAAAGTTTGAAGAGATTGATATTACTCTCCATCCCCCGCGCTTAAGCGAGCTGAAAGAATATGTGGCCCTCAGTGGCCGCCCTCTTAAAGATTTCTTTAATAAAAGTGGTGAGCAGTATCGTGCACTCCATATGAAAGAAAAAATCAAAACCCTGCCGGAAAGCGAGATTCTCCAAATGCTTTCCAAGAATGGCCGCCTGCTCAAGCGGCCCCTGGTGAGCGACGGGAAAAGAGCCACCGTCGGTTTCGATGAAAAAGAGTTTCAGAAGATGTGGGGCTAAAATGACCGTCGAACTTTTCTTTTTAAGGCACGCGATTGCACTAGAAGCAGGAACTTCCCATTATTCGGAAGAAAGCCGGCCCCTCACCGAAGAGGGAATTCAAAAAATGCGGCTAGAAGTCAAAGGCATGAAACACTTAGGCCTATCCTTCGAGGCATTGCTTTCCTCCCCCCTCACCCGCGCGCATCAAACTGCCGAAATTGTGAAAAAAAATCTCCCCTTTCAGGGGAAAATTGAAATAGAAGAAGAGCTTCGACCGGGGGGCTCCCTTTCCTCTTTACTCAAAAAAATTTCCCATCGAAATGAACAAATTTTCCTGCTCGTGGGGCACGAGCCTACTTTGAGCCAGTGGGTTCAGAACTTACTGGGCTTTGATTCAGAAAGCTCATTGCTCCTGAAAAAGGGAGGACTTTGTCATCTGCTTTTAGCGGGGAATTTATCAGCTCCAAGGGCAGAACTGCGAGCTCTTCTCCCGCCGCGCGTACTCCGTCTATCCGCTGAGTGATTTGATTTTCTACTGCCTGAAGTTTTTTATTGATCTCTTTTAAAATTCCCATTCCACTGTTCTCACTTTTGTTTTCTTTCCCAGGCATGGGAGGAAGCGACACAATAGTCTTTGTGGTGTCTTTTAAAATTTCCTCGATATTTTTTCGAAGATCCCTCTGAACCTCCATCACATTCTGACGGGCATCCACTACCTTGAAATTATAAGTTTCCACCATATTATCGTAGGAATCGATGAGCATTTTCTGATATTTTTTGAAACTATCGAAAATATTATCGGCCAGATGCAAATCCACTCCGGATTCCCAATAATTCATTCCGCCCGATTCAATCACTCGCGGAATCAAGTTTTCTACATCGATCCTTAAATAACAAACCAGATCCGGAATCGGCGCAAAACCGAACACGTCGTGTATCCACTTCATTTCGGGATCCCGAACCGCATCCCGGGCAAAGGCCGTATAAACATAGCGATCCATAATGACGATATAGCCCGATCTTAAGGCGGGGATAATCTGGTTTTCAAGGCGGTCGGCAAAATCGGTGGCATAAAGCAAACTGAAGGTCATGCGATTGAGTATGTTGCCATTTTTGGCCATTTCAATGGAACGACTCATCAGATTGGAGCGCGTCCAACCGCTCACAATGACGGCATAGCCTTGCACTTGAAGCCATTCCTCCAATAAATCAATTTGGGTAGAACGACCCACGCCATCGGTTCCTTCTACCGCAATGAGCTTGCCTTTAAGCCCGCTTGTTTTCAGATAGGGCAAACCTTCGCCAAAAAACTTTAGCTCTTCTCGCATAATTTCTCCTTTGAGTGGTGAATCCTTGAAGCTCTTGGGCCACCATTTGGCGAACCATGCTTTGCTGCTCTTCGATATCGAGGGTGGCATCGATCACTTTCAAACCAAATTCACTCACAATACGGTCGTATTCTTTTAAAATCATCCCCTGAAAAATTTTAAACGACTCTTCTAAATTTAAAGATAAATTCAAATCCATTCCTGCTTCGTAATATTTGAGTTTGGGCCGCCCCGACAAAATTCTTTCAATCGCTACCTGGAGAGGCACTTTAAAATAAAAGGCAAGGTTGGGTTTTACGGCAAACTGATAGAGTTTGCGAACCCACTCATGCGAAACTCCCCGAGTGACATCTCTCGAAAAAGCAGTGTAGGTATATCGATCGGCGAGCACAATCATTCCCGCCTTGAGGGGGGGCAAAATTTGAAAAAAAAGGCGATCCGCAAAATCGGTCGCATGAAGCAGGCTGAAAGTGGTGGGGGTGAGGCTTTTCTTTTTCTTTCCTTCTTTCGTGGTTTGCTTCACGAGATCGGAGCTGTTCCATTCGGTCATGAAAACCGGATAGCCCTTCGATTCAAGCCAACTCCTTAAAAGTTTAATTTGGGTCGATTTTCCGGAACCATCAATTCCCTCCACAATAATGAGCTTTCCGGGATATGGATGCTCTGTTTGATGCATATTTTAATCTCCACTACCCAACGAATTAGGCACTCAACTTTTTCAAGGCTTGTCTTCGTTTATGAGCTTTAAACTTAAAAACAATTTCTTTATGAGTCATCTGAGCAAAGAGATCTGATTTTCTCTTCGCATCCCAAATTTCATACTCAGGATCGCTGTTAGCCTTAATATTAAACAGCATTCTCTTTTTTTCATTTTTCACCTTCACTTCGTCAATCACGGCAAAATGGGAGCGATCCATTGCATCGGCCACACGCAAAATAGCTGCCAACCATTTTATCTTTTGGCGAATCGGCCTTGAAAGCACCTTAAATTCCTGGTGGGTTTTTTTCGGTGCTGTTCGTCTATGATAACGAGCCACCAAAGCCATGGTGTCAATCTCTTCCGGTGAAAAGCCATTCATCGAAACGTTTTTAATCAAATAATAGGCATGACGATGATGCTTATCGTATCCAATATGATAGCCAATATCATGCAAGAGAGAAGAATATTCTAAGAGTTCTCTTTCCTCCTCTCCCAGCTGATGAAGGTCTTTTATTTGGTCAAAGATCTGTAAGGATAAATCGGCCACATGCTCCGCATGTTGTTTATCAAAATTACACTTTAAGGCCAATTTCATCACGTTGCGACGGCGCACATCGGGAATATCTCCCTCTGTTTTGATTTTTCGCCGGTTATTCGCAATGTAGTCATAAACCATTCCATCGCGTATAGCCCTATCACAAACGGTAAATTCTTCTACCCCAAAAGACTTCATTATACTATAAGCCACCGCCGTGCCACTCAGAAGCAAATCCGCCCGCTTGGGGTCGAGCCCTTTCATCTTGGCTCTTTCTTCTGGAGAAGCTGAAGCCACCTTTTTATAGAGATCTTTTAAATCTTCAAAAAGAAGGCTCGGATGAATCGCCTGAACATCGGGGTTCTTATTTTGGGCCGAATAAGCGATGGTCGCCAGGTTATTTAAGGTCCCTGAAGTCCCCACGGCATAGTCAAACCCAATTTTTTCAATTTCAGGGGCAATCGATTGAAGAAGCTTGGCAAGATAATCTTCGAGTCGGTTTAATTCCTTCGGGCTATTTTTCGAGAGAAACAAATCTTTCACGCGAACCACCCCTATTTTCAGACTCTTCAAAAAAAGAATCTTATAGGGGTTGACTACCATTACTTCTACGCTGCCCCCTCCAATATCGATGATGAGCGTGTTTCCTTTTTGAAGGTCTAGCGAATGCTTCACTCCTAAATAGATGAGCCTGCCTTCTTCCTCGCCTGTAATCACCCTCACCTTAATAGAAGTTTCATCGTATATTTTTTGGACAAAATCCCCCCCATTTTGGGCTTCGCGAACAGCGGAAGTGGCTACAGCAAAAATCTTCTGAACTCCCTTACTTTGAACCAAATGGTAAAACTTCTTCACCGTGGCCAGCCCTCGATCGATAACCTCTTCAGAAAGATAACCACTCGAGAGGGTGCCATCTCCCAGACGGGTCATTTCTTTTTCACGCCCAATCACCTCAAAGGTAAAATTGGGCTGAATATCTACCATCATCATGTGGATGGAGTTAGTGCCTATATCAATAACCGCAATTCTCAAAGTGACCTCAAAGGAAGTAAATTGACTAAAACCTTTTCCCCTTCATTATAAAATTGGGAAATCTGTTTTTGCATTTCAGATTCAAGAGAAATCAAAAAATCTTTCAATTCTGATTTAAGCTTCTTTTGGCTCGCTTTCTTCAAAACAGCAGGCGTACTGAGATGCTCTTGCAATACTTCTAAATCGTGGATATTCCCCACGTGTTCTTGCAAGGTTTTTACCTCTTGCAGTAGGTTTTGTAAATCGGAGCCCACACATTTTTCTTTAATTTCAATTAAATAACGCCATTTTTTTAAATCTACTCTTAGCTGATGAAGCTGGGATAAGCTCAAATTGCGTTTAAAGCGATGCCAACCTTTCAGAAGACGTACCGCGGCTTTATAAACTTTTCTTTCGAGGGCTTTTTCAAACTGGCTCATCTCCAACTTGCCCAGAATTTTACGCTGTTTTCCGGCTTGGGCTAATTTAAAAATTTCACCCCTTTTAAAATTTTTGATCATTTTTTTGCGAAGTTTTTTTCTTTTCTCTTTTAAAATTTCTTGAGCAAATTTGAAAGGTTCAATCTTGCTTTTTAAATCCCCAGCGCCTTCTAAAGTGAGCATTTTCTCACTCACATCGCAACTGCGCACAGGGCCCAAAATCTGAGTCATTTTTTTTAAGCATTTTAAAAAAAACAGGTTGGTCTTATTCTTTTCAAGATCGATCACAAGCCCCAAAGCGGCCCGAAGCCTTCGGCTAAGCACCCTCAAATCATGAACTTCTTTTCTTGAAATTTTAGGATCTAAAGAGGCTAGAAACTGTGAGAGGGACTGAAATTCTTCTTCCAAAAGCTGTTTGAAAGGTTCTGGCGCTCGGATCACTTTTTGAGATTCTGCGGGGTCTACCATAGGGTCTACCATACACTTACCTTCCTCCTTAACTTTCAAAATAAATTTTCATGGCCTCACGGCCGTAATTCTCTGCAGGGCTTCACTCTCACCCCGCGTAAGTGAATAGACTTATGAACTCAGCCCGTCAAGGCCGCAAGTTCTTTAATGTGAAAAATAGGTGAATAAATTTGGGAAAAATTTTCAGGAATGCCACAGACTAGTCATGACAGGGCCATCTTCATTTACCTAGGTAAGATCGTGTTCTTATAAAAACCGATCGAGAGACCTCATGGCGTTCCTACAAAAAACCTTACTGTTGTGCGGCGATACTTTTGAGCTAAAAGAAAGCTCAAAGAAGAATTTTCAGTCTCTTCCCTTTCGTTTGCTTCCCGCCTCAAACTTCTCCAGCGCCCTGAAGTGGCTTCAAACTCCTTACACCATCGATCTCATTATCTGCAATGCCATGGCCTTCGGAAAAGAGTTTTATAAAGACTTCGAAAAATTTCGCAAAAAACCCGAAGTGTTTGGCATTCCCGTCCTTTTACTCACGCAAGAGGCACAACTCGAAGATTTAGAAAAAACCCTCAACTTCTGTGATGATTTTATCCTCGATCATGCCTCGCGAGAAGAAGTAAGCCAACGCATCCAACGACTCCTCAAAATGAAACCCATCAAAAAAGACAAAAGCAATTCGCAGATTTCCATTGGAGCCCTTAAAGTTTCTTTAAACAATTTTCAGGCTTTTAAAAATGGGACGGAACTCAAACTCACTCCCCTCGAATTTAAGCTCATTCATTACCTCTATAAAAATAAAAGTCGGCTCTTAAAACGCGAAGAACTGCTGCGGGAAGTGTGGGGATATAAAGATTTAATGCAAACCCGCACCATCGATACCTACATGAAGAGGCTCCGGGCAAAGTTAGGCACAGAAGGAAAGTTCATTGAGACGATAAGGGGGCTTGGCTATCGTTTAAAGATTTAAAAATTTAAAGCAACTTTTAAATAGAAAGCCCGAAAGCTTCAAAGAATAAAGTTAAAAATCCCAATATACCTATTGACAAAATAGGAAACGATGTTAGCCCAGCTCTATATTGAATTATCAGGGATGGGGTGGCATCGATTTTATAACGGGGGGCTTTCTGATTTAAAAACAAGAAAGAACCTCGTTTTTTAGGAGTATTTTATGTCACCTATTCCACCTTCCAGTCGGCGCAGCCATGCTCAAACCGCAGATTCTAGAGCTTCCGAGCCTCAAGAAGATCCGTCCGTAGAAGCAGTTCCCGATCCAGCCCCTTCTTCTTCCCTCTGGAATCGCTTTCATCTAGTAGCAGGAGGAAGCTACAACTTCAGCACTAAGGTTTATGCAGACTCTTCTGCCTATGAAAGGGCGGCACCCGGGCATACTGGAGCTCAATTTTTTATTCAACCCGGCTTCAGCGTGTTGAGTCGCGAGAATGCAGATGTCAGAGTGGGGCTTCACTACGGCCATCACTTTCTTTCGTCTTCGCGCAGCTACAATGGCAATTCGGCCTTCCAAATCATCGAGCTCGGAGCTTTTGCAGAAGGGGCCTATATTCCTCACCCACAGTTTGGAATCGGTCTGCAAGGTCGTCTGAGCTACAGCGCCTTATCAGCAAATAGCGTAGATGTAGGGCTTCCTGTCACTGCAAACTTTGGATTTCCCTCGGATGGGTCCATTGGTTTGGGAGCTTCGATCTTCCTCACCACCTGGAATCAAGCCCTGCGCCTAGGGGCTTCTCTCGATACGGTTTCTACGGGCATCACCCTTTCAATGCCCCCTCCCAATGCCCCTTTGCCAGTGCAGGTTTCACCGGTCTGGGCTGTATTTAGTGCGGTCGATGTTTTTCAAGTCATTCGAAATTTTTAAAGAATAGTAAACCTTGGAGTTTTTATGAAAAAGTTACCTCGAATCGTTCTTTTAGCCTGTCTTACTTTTATTTCCAGTTTATTTTCCTTTCAAAGTTTTTCGGGCTCTCTCAATCTTCCCTCGAATTCAAATGGAGGCACCCTTTGCATCGTTACTAAAAATGTAGACGATGAAAACGTGATAGGCAGCCTACGCCGCGCTCTTAATCAAGGTTACAACATCCATCAATCGGGGCTTCCCAACTTATGCTCAGAAAAAATCGTTTTTGAAATGACAGGCATCCTCTACCTTCATGATCCCATCCTCCTCAATAGCAGCACTCAAAATGGCTTCACCCTCGAGAAATCAACCACCATTGCAGGGAATGTGGTCCTCGATGCCTCCAATTTACCCGAAGGATCTTGTGCCATTACCGTAGATGCTGCCCACATCACGCTTCGAAATTTCAACATTCAAAATGCGAAGGGGGGCAATGGAATATGTATGGGGGATAACGCGAGAGCCACTGTCATTGACCATGTAGATGTTAGTCAAAGTGGAAACGGCATTTGGGGAAAACCAGGCGCTCATGGAAATATCATTCAAAATGGGGCCTTCCACGATAATACTGGCTTTGGAATTAACTTAGAAAACGCCACTCAAAACACGGTAACTCAAAATGCCTTATACCGAAATAACCTGGGGCCCTTGTCTTCTCCGCTCACTAGCCCCAAACCAGAACTCCTTTCAGGAGCCCCTAACAACGAAACCGCCACGGAATATACCATTTCTGGCAGAGTAGGTGCCGTTGTTGATAGAATTGAAGTCTTTAGAAAAACCCCGAACGGATCCACCACCAATTACATCAAAACTTTGCAATCGAATGAGTTTCAAGGCCTCAATTTCATTACGACGCTTATTGCCAATAGCGGAGAAGAAATCTTCGCCATTTCGATTACAAGCGATGGAAGCACGAGCTCTGTTTCTAATTTGCTCCTTTTGAGCCCTGGCATTGCTTCCCAAGGAACCAACGCCACGCGCAGTTGTTTTTTTGGGCAAGTTTTTCCGACTCAAATTGATTTCGATCACGATGGCATTCCCGATTATCTCGAAGATAAAAATAAAAATTGTATCGTCGATGTCGGTGAAACCGACCCCACAAGAACAGATACAGACGGCGATGGAATCCCCGATGGGGTCGAAGACCGCAACCACAACGGAACCTTAGATACGGGCGAAACCGATCCCGCCCGAATCGATACAGACGGCGATGGAATCCCCGATGGGGTAGAAGACGCCAACCACAATGGCCTTTTAGATTATGGCGAATCGAGCCCTCTCAAAGCCGATACAGATGATGATGGTATTCCCGATTATGTGGAAGATGCCGACCGCAATGGCCACTTTGATGCCAACGAAACTAAAACCTTCATGCAAGACACCGATCTCGATGGCTTGGAAGATGGCGCGGAAGACGCCAATCACAACGGCGTAGTGGATATGCTCGAAACCGATCCCCGCAGCGCCGATACCGATGGAGATGGGCTGATCGACTCGGCCGATCCCTGCCCCAAAGTGGCAAGCCTGCTTTGCCAGCATCCCTGCATCGTCGGGCAGGTGCCTAGCGCCACTCTAGATACCGATCGCGATGCTATTCCCGATGCTGCGGAAGATTTCAACCACAACTGTATCCGAGACCCTGGAGAAACCGACGTTTACCTCCAAGATACCGATGGAGATGGCCTTGTAGATTCCGCGGACCCATGCCCTCGAAACCCCGACCACGCTTGTATCTCCGCCTGTATTCCTGGCGGCTTTGTGCCCGCGAATCGCGATTCCGATTCGGATGGCCTCTTCAATGTTCAAGAAGATAAAAATGGGAACTGTGCGATTGATCCTGGCGAAAGCAATCCCTTTGACCACGATAGCGATGATGATGGAATTCCAGATAATGTAGATCAATGCCCCCTCGATCCAAATCCTGTTTGTTCTCATCCCTGCGTCGCCGGGCAAATTCCTCCGAGCGATCTTGATTCGGATGGAGATGCTATTCCAGACCACTACGAAGACCTCAACCACAATTGCATTCAAGATGGGCATGAGAGTGATTTCAGACAAAGAGATACAGACCACGACGGATTATACGACAACCAAGATCCTTGCTCCAATAATCCCGACCTTACTTGCATTTCCTCCTGCATTCCGGGCGAATTCGTGCCTCCCACCAAAGACTCCGATCGGGATGGAATTCCGGATAGCTTAGAAGACCTCAATAACAACTGTCTTCGCGACATCAACGAAACGAATGCTTTTGCTACAGATACCGATGGAGACGGAATTTCCGATGGAGCAGAAGATAGAAATCATAATGGCCACACCGATTCAGGCGAAACCAATCCGCTGCTTCTTGATACCGATGGCGACGGAATCTCAGATGGGCTTGAAGACCGCAATCATAATGGGGTGGTTGATTTTGGGGAATCAAACCCCAACTCACTCGATTCCGATGCGGATGCTATTCCAGATCGCCTGGAAGACGTAAATTTAAACGGTGTGTCGGACAAAGGTGAAACCAGCGCCTATCTTGCCGATACCGATCAAGATGGCGCCAAAGATGGTGAAGAAGACAAAAACCATAATGGACGGGTAGATGCGGGAGAAAGCGATCCCCGAAATCCTGATTCCGATGGAGATGGAGCGAGTGACGGGCAAGAATTATCCCAAGGCACTAATCCCATTCATGCCTCCACTTCTGATTTGAATCAAGCCATTGGAAAAGGAAGCTGCATGCTAAACGCGGGAAGTTCTTCACTACCCTATGGCACTATTCTTTTATGGGCTATTTTATTTATATCTTTCAGTATTCGTAAAAGAACCCTTTAAAATCACGCCCTCAATATTCATTTAGAAAGGCTCCAAATGCATTTGGAGCCTTTCTCATTTTGAGAATCAATTTATAAAAATTATCAAGTTGAGAGATTTCATTCGATTTATCATTTCAATCAAAATTTAAATTTAATTATTAATAACAATAACTTATATTAATTACCTTCCTTCCATAAAAAATCCTTCTATATGGAATAAGTTTTGCTACTATAATGAAATAAGTAACTCAGTTAAGAAACATTACTAGAAGGTTGTATCGATAAGCCCGAGTAAGATTAATAGGTCAAACAGGAGAAAATATGAAGATTACATTTAAAAGCAGCTTTTACATGATACTTGCTTTCTTTTTTATCTTTTCTATTTTGAGCAAGGCTTCCGCAGGAGGCGGTGGCATTCCAAACAAACCTCAACCCCCCGCTCCCGAAGAAAAACCGGGTAAAAAAGCTCCCCCCAGCAATGAAGAAAAAGTAGGCAACGCCGTTTTTTCCATTCTCACCAAATTTTCAGAACCGGGAGCCGACCCTTCTCAAATGACTGACGATGCCTCCATGAAATTCATTATAAAAAGTTTGGGCATTAAAGAAGATCCGAAGCAAATCAAAAGTCAGGTTGAAGATTGGTCTAAGGCCCTCGAAGCCTTTGTTTCTTTTCTCGAACCTTATAAAAATCCAGATCCTAATAAAAAGCCAAAAGAAGATACGAAACTCGCAGATTTGCTCGATTTGAAGAATCAATTTCCTACAGTAGAGATGAATGAAAATGACGTGAAAAAGTTTAATCCCTTTGGTGGTCAAAAAATTCAAGAACTAATACCAGCACCGAAATAACAACTGGCTAAAGAAAAAGAAAACGTCGACTAGTTAAATCATGAAGGAGCACACCATGTCTTTGATCAAAGAAAAAAATAACCTCTTTTTGCCTCTCTTAAGTTTTCTTCTGCTGAGCACTCTGGCTGCTTGTGGAAACAAAGGCGCAGCGCCCGAAGGCGCCCCCCTCGGCCCCGCAGGAGAAGCTGGCACGGCAAGCCTTTCCTGCCCTTCTGGATCTTTTAAACTGGTCAATCCCCAAAAGAAAAACACGACGGTAGCCACCCGAAAATCGCTTTATTCCCAATATACGGGCCACCGAGGCGGCTATATTACCACGCTTGCAGTGCTCGAAGAAAATGGCCAGGCCTTCACAGCAAAAAATGTTCAAGGAAGCAGCCTTCAAGTTTTTAAGAATGATGTGGCCGCAGGTTCAGTCATCGATTTTAAAAGCCCCATCTTGAGTGCTAAAATAGTGCACACGAGTGGAGAAAGTGCCTTGACGCTCTTTGTAGGAACCTTAAGCAATCTTCAAAGAATTTCTTTAGATGCCAATACGGGCGCTCCCCAAGGCAACCCCAGCGTATTTGATGCGGTGGGAGGGGTGGTGAGCATCGATGTGTTAGAAAAAGACGTCGTGGTTGCTACCCTCGAAGGAGACGTGGTGAAGCTGAGTAGCAGCGCCGTTGCAAGCCAAGGAGGCTGCGCAACAATTCATTATCAAGCCTCCACCAGCATGGAGAGCGATTTAAATCGCCCCATGAAGGCATTCAGGGTGGCTGTGGCCGGTGGAAAGATTTATTTTCTCACTCGCAATTATGGGATGCAGGAAGAAAGCGCCGATTCCTTTTTTAATTTTCTAGGGGATATCGTGAATGATCCCCGCAATTTCCTCAAATGGAAAACTCAACTCAAAATGTTAAAAGATGATGGCAGCGCAGCCGATTTACCCACGGCTCTCGATAATTATCGCCTCACCCTCGCGCAAGATCTTACCAGCAATGGAGACCGCGTGTTTTATAGCTTTGCCGCTTTCCCCACTCGTGAAGTGGATGGCTTGCTCAATTGCATTAATACTCCCGCCAATTGTGGAGGAGCGAATCCAACGCAATCAGAGTACTTGATCGCCATGTTATTGAATGTGAATTCCGGCATCATGAGCTACAAAGATTCTACCGCTACGGGGCCTTTTACGGTAACTCCTACTTTAGCCATCAACGATAGCGGCCAAGGCTGCCCTGCACCCATTGGGACAGGGGGCTGTATTCGTATTCCTAACATGGGGCTTTTTTATAAAACCGTGCTCTCGAGCTCGAGCAACAACTACGTTTATATGCGCGGACTCTTTGGTTATGCTCGCTTGAAGGGAAACCAAGTAGCAGCGGGCCCTGGAAGTGCGAATTTGGAAATGGTCAGTGGTTTTTCGGCAAGCCCTCCTCCCATTGGCTTAGGAATTCCTTTTAAAGGGATGGCACGAGGCGACGGCATGGAATTGCCTGGCTTCTTGATAAAACTTTTAGGCGGGCCTGGTTGCACACTTTGCAATACTGAAAAAGGAACTGTTTCAGGTGCCTACCCGAACCCTCTTGCGCTGGCTGCGAGCTTTGCCGACGAACTCAAGCCCGATAACCTCGTCATTCCTATTGGAGCGGGGCATAGCAGCGCCTATACCTTGAATTTTGCCAACAATTCCTTTAAACGAAATAACCTCGCAGATCCCGCAGACGACGTCGAATTCAAAGCTCCCACGGAAGCAGGTTTTAATGGAACTTTGGCAGCACTCCCTACGGTTTTAGAATCGGATAATGGCCTTGACCGAATCATTGGCATATTTAAAGACGGCTTCCATTATTCTATAGCCACCTATGAATCAAATGATGCAAATCCGAAATATCATAGTACTCCTCCAGACGTTCTACCTCCAGGGCTAAGCCTAGCAATGATTTCCCCCATCGCTTATCAAGATGATCTCGTGATAATTGCTTTTAATTATAACGTGGGCCTCCTTAAAAAACATGTCATCTATATTGAGAAGATCACATGGCCCAACACTTTTTCTTTGATTGGTCTTATTGATAATCAAGACGACCACGTGTGGGGAATTCGAAATGTGGAAAAAATCGGAAATCACTTTAAGGTATATCTCCTCACAAGAGGAGGTGTTCTCTCTTTGAAAGGCGTCAACGTCATGAATTTTGATTATGACGCCGTGGCCAATACCATCGCTGCTCAAGCCTCTAATCCAATGACCATCGCTGGCTTGAAGGGAGCAGATGGCTTCTCTGAAAAAATCTATGCGCTGCTCGATACGGGCGACATTAAAATATATAACGCCAACACCGGGGCCGAAGAAAAAAATATTTCCAACCCCTTTGGCCTGGCGTCGGGTCAAAAAGTTTCCTTCGGCTTCATTAACGCCCGCAGCGGAAAAATTATCGCCACCGCTCTAGGAAGGGCTACTTCCACGCTCAACCCCACGTTGAGAACCATTTCAGTGGATCTGGGCACTTTTGCTCCTACTCTTTATGACTTGAATGGCTCTTTACTTACCTTAGTATCGAAAAGTAAATTCCTCTTCAGCACCAGCATCCTCAATCCTAATAGTCTCGAAGCTTTCGATACCAATAAACCCCTCACGGGCCCCAATGTAGCTCCCGCAGATGCTGCCGGGACCGGGCCGTTAAAACCCGCGAGCGGATTAGATCCTCAAGGAGGAGTTACTCCCGCCACGGATCCTCATGTGAAAGAAGGAGGAGACGGATGTAGTCTGCAAATAAGTTCTTTCTCGAACTCCACTCTATTAGGATGGATGATATTGTCCTTTGGGTGGCTCACGCTCGCAAGCTTGCGTGTTCGCAAAAAAACAAAATAAGAAATACCGATAAAAAATTCTGGGCTCAAAAACCCCTTCTGAAAAATCAGAAGGGGTTTTTTATTATTAGAATAAATATTTTTCCATGCCACAAAAATACCAATCATTCTTTGTTAAGAATTGTAAAAGAATGTAAGCCAAGAATTGTACCTTTTTTAGCTAGGCCTTATTTACAAAGCATTGGCGGGGGCGTAAAATTTTAGTATCGAGAAAGAAATGAGAGGGGGAAAATGAGATCCACGCTTCAAAAAAGATCTCGACACGGTTTTTCATTTATCGAAGCTCTGTTTGCGATGTTGATTTTAAGTTTCGGTTTCGTGGGCATTCTTTCCCTTTATTCCTTCATGAACGCGAACACAGAAAACGATGAAATCAAGCTCGTGGCCTCGAAACTTGCGAGCGAAAAAATAGAAGAAGTTTTAGCCAATAAGGCCAACCTCGGATATTCCAATGTCAACACCGGCACCAGTACCGATCTCATTAGCTACGACAACTTAAGTTACAGCCGACAAACCGATATCAATTACGTAGACTCGAGCGACTTGAAAACCATTTCAGGAAGCGACACCGGCTTTAAACGAATTGATGTGACCGTGAATTGGAGCAATGGGAGCAGCCAGAATGTAAGTGTGATGAGTTTGATCTCAAACCATTGAAGGAGGCTAGAAGGGGGAGGGGGCTATGATACAAAAAGCTTCCCAGTTAAAGAGAAAAAGCGCGGGTTTCACCCTCGTGGAAACCATTCTTGGAATTGTGGTGATGAGTGTGGTGATTCTTGCCTTCGCCTCCATTGCGCGCTTGAGTGTAGATAGTTACTCGTTGATTGTGGCCCGCAAAGAAGCCATGAATCAGGCCCGCTATGCCTTGAATCGAATCACCCAAGAACTCGTCTCCATTAACCCCGCGAACATCACCTCGATTGCCTCCAATAATATTACCTTCACAGATAATTACGGCTACAATACCAGCTTCCGCAGCCAAACCATTTCTGGAATTCTGCAAATTTACCGCGGCAGCGATTTGCTGGCGAATAACATCAACAATCTTGCTTTCACTTATTTAGATGCCAATGGAAATACCATCTTAGACGGCAATGTTGCAAATTTAAGGAGGATCATCGTGGATCTGGGAGTGATTGCGAGCAATGGTTACAGCGATGTGAAGATGAGAGGCGAGGTATATCCGCGTAATTATTATTACACGAATTTTCAATGAGGATGAATATGCGTTGTTTGAATAAACTCGGGGGGATTTGCTCAAAAGGTTTCACTTTGCTGGAGCTCGTGCTGCTCATGAGCCTGGTTGCCATTGTGAGTTTGGGGCTTTACAGCAACATGACTCCCACCGATATCAGCGTGGATTCTGCGGTTCTAAAGCTCGCCCACGATCTACGCTTTGCTCAAGATCGCGCCATGACCACCGGCCGCAATCACGGATTTCGAACGCTTTCTACCACACAATATGAAATTTACGATCAAAGCCCTGGAAGCCCTACCACAGACCCCACGGGCCAGGGACCCATGGTGATCAATCTAACTACCGATTACAAAAACGTGATCTTTCAAGGAACTTACCAAATTGAATTTAATTCTGTGGGAAGCCCTACGGTGGGAGGAGGAAGCAGCATCGGCTTAACAAACGGAACCGAAACAAAGAATTTTTCAGTCACCAACAATACAGGTCTCATTAATTTACCCTAGGGAGGGGTGAATGGTGAGGGGGGTGGATTATGCTTACACAGATCAAACACAAAACCCAAAGAGGCTTTGTATCCGTGGCGCTTGCGCTGGGAATTTTAGTTTTAGGCTTGTTCGCCATTTCTAACAGCTCACTCGTGAACGAATCGGCCACAGAAGCTGCCAATAATATTAATCGAGATCGAGCCTCGCTCTATGCTTTGGCAGGGCTCGAATATGCCCTTCGGCAAATCGACCAGGGGGGCGATCCAGCGGGAACCAAGAGCTTCGATCACGGCTCGGCCATTATTACTGTGAATGGAAACCAAGTCACTTCGCTTGGAATTTCAGATATCGCGCGCGTGACCCAAAGCATTACCACCCCTGTTTCTGGCACTTGCGTGAGCATGAGCTGCAATAATTTTCATTCCAACGGAACTGATTTAATTGGATTAAGAATTAGCAAGGCCTGCCTGGCACACCCTACCATGGGACGAATGCAGGTGAACTTCACTCCCAATAACGGGGAAAAAATTTCTACCATTCGTTATAATGGAGGAGATATTTACACCGATGCAGCGGGCACGGGTTCTGATACTTGGATCGACATCACAGACACCCAAATTGCCACCACCCCTTCCCCTTCTGATTTTGATTATATTCGTTTTTCTAGCCCCGTGAATGGGGGTAAATCTTATACTTTTGTAGTGGAATTTATCGACCATACCACGGCCCAAATTGCTTGCGCCGATGGCACCGCTGCAGCGGTTTGCGGCAATGGGATTCCAGAATACGGTGAGGAATGCGACGACGGAAACACCAACAATGGTGATGGCTGCTCTTCGAATTGCACTATCGAAGCCAATTTCACCTGTAGTGGCGCCCCTAGCTCTTGTCACACCACCGTGGGTTGTGGAAATGGAATTATAGATGCGGGAGAGGCCTGCGACGACATGAATGCCAACAACGGCGATGGTTGCTCTGCCACCTGCCAAGTAGAATCGGGCTACACCTGCAGCGGCAGCCCCAGCACTTGTCAGCACCCCCCCTCTGCTGTTTGCGGAAATGGAGCACTCGAAACGGGAGAGGCCTGTGATGACGGCAATACCACCAACGGCGATGGTTGCTCTTCTGGCTGTCAGGTGGAAGCCAACTATACTTGCAGCGGCACTCCGAGCCATTGCACGGTTAATGTTCCACCTCCTCCTGTAAGCGTTTGCGGAAATGGAGCGCTCGAAACAGGAGAGGCCTGTGACGACGGCAACACCGCTAACGGCGATGGTTGCTCCTCCAATTGCGGTATCGAAACCGGTTATACTTGCAATGGGAGCCCCAGCATTTGCAACTTGGTGAATAAGGCCGTCTGCGGAAACGGCGCCGTTGAAACGGGTGAATCTTGCGATGATGGCAACACCACTAACGGCGATGGTTGTTCTTCGAATTGCGCCGTTGAAACAGGCTTTATTTGCACCGGAAGCCCCACCAGTTATTGTTCTCCTATTTCAACTTGCGGGAACGGCAAAATCGAAAACGGAGAAGTCTGCGATGATGGAAACACCACTAACGGCGATGGTTGTACTTCTCAATGCACGGTGGAATCTAACTTCACTTGCAACGGTTCACCCAAGAGCACTTGCAAACCCAATGGACCTTATTGTGGGGATGGCAATGTCGACGTTAACGAGCAATGTGATGATGGAAATCAAAACAATGGAGATGGTTGTGCCTCAGGCTGCACGGTAGAGTCGGGTTACACTTGCAGCGGCAAACCCAGCACTTGCATTTCAAACACGCAGAAATATTGCCTCTGCCATAATACGGGAAGCGTGAGCAACCCTTATAACACCATCTCGATTAGCGGCAGTGCCGTTTGCGCCCATAAAGCTCAGCATGGGGATACCCCAGGGCCCTGCAATGGCGATGGCCTACAAACTTGCAAAGGAGACCCTCCTCTTCCCGCTAGCTTTGTATGCGCCGGAGCTCCTAACCCCAGCTGCGGGAATGGAGTGCCAGAATCTCCCGAAACCTGCGATGATGGTAATGCCAGCAGTGGAGACGGTTGTTCTTCAACCTGTGTGACAGAACCCAATTATACTTGCTCCGGCAACCCGAGCACTTGTGTTTCGACCCCGCCGCCTCCCCCTTCGAATGTCATCACCACTAGCAGCGGAAGCGTGACTGTTGCTAAGAATTGCACAAGCGAATTCAAGGTGCTCTGCACCGATATCACTTATGGGGCAGGGGGGCCTCAAATCCCTGTGAAGATGAATCGCGCTAAAAACGGGACCTACTTTAGCAATTGGATGTTTAATAATACGGCTGTGAAAGCGGGCGACGTTTACACGGAATCTGTGGGTGCTTCGCAAAGCGTGACTTACAAAGTGAAGGGGAACGCAAAGTATGGCAGTTTCAATGCTACCTACGAATCGACCAATACCAACCAGGTAAAAACGCTCATCAATGGGAGCACGGTTCCCCCGTGGCAAGGCTTTGGAGGACAAAAGCCCGTGAGCGCCTGCGTGGCTCCTTATGTGAACCAGCAGACGGGAAAGATGCAGTTAACCAACAATCAAGTAATTATGCTCTTTGAATTGGGGGTTAACACGGCTCAAACTCCTAGTAGCCCGGCAATCGACTATCAGGATTTAGTGGTCTTGTTGACGGCTAAGAATTGTCAATAAAAATTTCCTCACCCCATGGGGACGGAGGCAACACCCATGGGGACGGGGGATTAGGTCAAAAAGGCGACCTTTGCAGGTCGCCTTTTTTTATTTTCATTCCAATAGCTCTGGGTGACGGAGGTCCTAATATCGGATAAAAATTGTTCGATTTCCGAACTTATTTTTGACCTTCAAACATCTTCTCGAATAAAAACAAGATTAGGCCTTATTATTCGTTGGCATAACATTTGCTTTAGTGAAAAAGCATGGCCCGCATCTCTCGATCTCTCATCCTTGCCGATAATTGTCTCTTCCACGTGACTTGGCAATGCCATAATAAGTCCTGGCTTTTGGAAAAAACTTGGGCAAAGCGCTTCTATTACAATCTTTTGCTTCGCTTCAAAGATACTTATAAAATCGCCTTCTATTCTTACATTATTATGGATAATCATATTCATCTCTCCGGCAAATTGGAAAGCTTAGATCAATTTTCCGCCTTCTTTAGAGTTGTAAATTCAATATTTGCTAAAGAAATTAATAAGCAAAAAGGGCGGTGTGGGCAGGTAATACGAGATCGATTTAAGTCTCCTTGCTTACAAACTGAGACAGATTTGATAAGAGAAATGATTTATCACGATCTCAACGAAGTCCGGGCTGGAAAATCCAAGCATCCTCAAAAGAACGAACTGAGTTCCTATGCTCACTATGCTTATGGTGTCCACGACCCCTTACTCACCGAACCTGAAATCTATTTACGATTGGGAGATTCTCCTCCAGAAAGGCAAATAGCCTATCGAGGAATGGTTGAAGAAATTCTTTTAGCAGCCCCTCAAAAAAAAGATCGACGATACACTCAAAATTTATACATTGGAGACCCACAGTGGGTTCTTGAAAGATATCAAAGATTGAAAGATTGCAGAATACAATTGGAAAAACTTCGACGTAGCTCCAAACATCCGCCTCCATCATGAAAATCAAGTAGCGTTTTTTACAAAAAAATTTGTAAGAAGAATAAAGAAGTATACATTACTTTAAATAAGAATAATTTTACCATATCTCCCTACTTTGCTGCAGATTTAGTCTCGCTTTTTCAAGTTAAGTCTTATTTTCTTCAAAAGACACGAACAACTTCACAGGGGCGTCCTGTGTTTTTTTATATTATTTCCTATATTCCTCCGTCACCTTTTTTTTTTCTTAACCCCAACTCTCCACTTCCGCCTGAAGCACTTCTTCCAAATCCTCATAAGGAGTTTCTTCAATATCTTCCACTTTATTGGGATCAAGTTTTGTTCTTGCCGGCGTACCAGGCCCGGACCCTCCCGATCCCTTCTCGCCTTGAGCCCCTACTTCGGTCGGGCTCTCAGGAGTAGGAGTAAACACACCGTAAGGGTTCGCTTTATACTTTTGCCATTCTTCCGGGGTATATTCTGGGGGGATCGCTTCCCCTTCTGACGAAGCAGCGCCACTTCCCGAGCTCAAATCATTTTTAAAGGGGTTTAAGGCCTTTGCCTCACTTTTTTTTTCAGCCCCGCTTTCGCCTACATTTTCTGGATGAGAAACCCCATTCTCGTTGGATGGGTTATTTTCAAGCTTTGACGGTTCCGAAGCTTGAGGAGAAGGGGCCAAATTTTCTTCTGCCGCAGGAGGGGCTGCGGGGGCTGATTCACTCGATCGCGTGATGAAAGATTTTTCGCCACCCATCGTTTCATCTTCTTCTATTTTCAAAACATGCCTTACATCTCCTCGTTCCAACACCACCTCCCGTTGGCGCACTTCCACCAATTTAAAATCGGCAATTTCATCGCCGATCGTAAACACTTTTCCATTAATGAGTGCGGTAGGCCTTACTCCTCCTGCCATGGTGGAGGTTAATTTAAGTTCGTGGAGCGACCAATTAGTCATTTCCCTGGGTTGGGCGCTAAAAGGCGTATAGGCTGCCTTTGCGCCGGTGATTTCTAGGAGTAATTCGGTTGCCATGTCTGAGTTTGAATTGGCCTGGGTTAAATTTTCGATTACTTTGGGTTCCCCCACATATAAAACGGCCCTAGCAGAAATTTCTACTTGGCTTAAAATATTTTCTCCGTCTTTATTTTTGATGCCAATGGAATCAATGCGAACCAGATAAGGCAATTGCCTCACAAATCCTAAATATTGGGCGATGCCATTGTAGGTGCCCGTGAGTTTTAAATCGAGGTTCATTTCCGAATAACCCATTTGCTTCTTTTCAGAGAGAAAATTGAATTTTTCAAGAAGGGCTGCTTTCGCATAAGCCGGATTCGTTAAAGCACTCAGCAACTCTGATACCACTACATCGGGCGACATATTCACGCGGCTAAAGATATCTTTCACTTTCTGCGCCATCGCTTGGCGATTGAGATCCATCCCTTCCAAACTCTTTTTGCCCGCCGCATTATTGCCTTTCAGAAACTTCTTATAGGCCTCGAGTTCCATTTGTTTGGCAAGAACTTGCGATTGGGTGGTCTCCACTTGTTTTGAAATGGGTGTAAAGAATTGTTTCGCCCCCAAAAACAAAACAAAGGCCAGCAAAGCTCCCCAAATAATCATTTCTCGGGGGCTCGCCACGGCATTCCATTGAATTTTCTTAGCACTTGCCATCTTCTTTTACCGAGCCTTTGGTTTCGCCTGCACCTTGAATTTAAGCGGGGCATCCACTTCTTTAGAAGCAGCCTCGCTCGACAGCAAGCTTACCTTTGAAAAAACATTGTGGCTTCGAAGCCGATCTAAAAATCCGGGCACTAAGCGCGCCTGATACGCAGTGCCCACAATGGTGATTAAGCCGCCCTCCTTGGTTTCTCCCATCACCTGCTCCAGCCAAATACCTTCGGAAAGGGATTTCGACATCACTTCGAGCATTTCACTCCAAGGGGGCTCATTCACCAAAGAGACAATCACCATCTCCACGGGATTGAGTTGGCTTTTAGAATCTTTTCCGTTTTGGCTAATGCCCTGAGCCGCTTTGATAAGATCAATCTGGCCCTCGAGTTCCGCCAAGCGGGCGGAGGCGGCATAGGCTCTATAATACTGGAGTCCGATGAGTAGAAGTAAAACTCCCAGCAAAAAACTCGTGAGCATCAGCATCTTTTGATAACTGAGGCCCTTTTTTTGTTCCTTTAAAAAATTAATCCGAGTGGTCATGTGAGCCCCTTCGGAAATAATGCCAGCCCGATTTCGGGAATAAAGCGTGAAAAATCTTTTTTCATTTCCTCTTTTTCAAAAATCAAAAGAGGGCTTTCTTTGTCTTCCATTCGGCTAAAAGTAATTCCAAAACTCGCTGAAATTTTTTCTTTTTCTTCTTCCTGCCACTCTCCGGCTAAGATTCCTTCTTCGAGCATCGTTAATTTTTCCTGAAGCAAAAATTCATCAGCCGCCTGCTGAAAATCGATCATAAAATCCCCTCGGGGTTCTGAATTTTCGCCCGGTGCGCCAAAAATAGATTTCCAAAAATAAAGCTGCTTTGCCTTCACACCCGCAAAAAGCGCTTTTTTTTCATCTTTATAAAAAATCCCCCGCATTTTGAGGGAATCCGGCTCTAAAATCTCCAGCAATGAGCTCAGAGTTACCGCCAAAGGCTCCGCTGCCACCACATTGAGCTCAAGCTCGGTATAATGGTTTCGAAGGCCTTCTATCTGAAGTTGTTCTAAGCCGTAGACCATGAATTCCTGAAGGCCTTCTTCATTCTCTCCAGGAAGTTGTTCAAAGCGAATTTCAAAAGTTTTTTGGGAATTTTGAGTTTCTTCCATCAATTGCCAACGAAGGGCCTCGGCAAGCTCACTCTTCCCCATGGGAGGAATGAAAAGTTTTTTGGCACACAAGGCTTCTTCTTTCACATTCACCGCCAGTGGAACTTTTTTATCCAACGCAAAGGAAAACAAAGCCTGCTGAATGGCCTTTTTATCAGGAGAGGGAAGTAAAACTTCCTTGAGTTGAATAACCTTAAAAAGAGGGCCTTCTTGCCTCAAGCGAGCAAGCCTCATGTTCTTCTCATTCAAACTCAAACCATTGCCCACGATCCCCTTTTGTTCAAACAAATGATCGACATTCATATCTATAATCCTTCCTGAAGGCGCCTCACTCTTTCTCGAGCTAAGGCAGGTTCTTGGCGAGAATCGCTCAACGGAATTAACTGGAGATAGCGCTGATAGGAGCTGAGGGCATTTTTCATCTGGCCGGTCTTCTCATAGGCAACCGCGAGATTGAAATGGGCCTCCGGATAATCTGATTTTTTCTGATTCACGAGGCTCAATATGGAGACGGCTCTCTCCACATTGCCGTTCATCAATACTGCCACGGCGAGGTTGTTCATACATTCTAAGCAGTTTGGATAAAATTGCAGCGCTTGCTGGTAAATCTGCTCCGATTGCAAATAAAACTTGGCCTTGCGGTAAGCCATGCCAAGCTGCAACAATACATCCTGTTGATTAGGATATTTTCTTAAAGTTTCGTTGAGCAAAACAATGGCTTGCTCATATTTGGCGGCATTCACCAAAAAAGAGCTGCGCTTGATAATCTCTTGAATTTCGCCGTTGGTATCTACGTTGGGCAGTAAAGCAGATTTGGTTTTGGCTCCTCCCATCCAAAATTTTTGGATGCCTAAAAAAAGGAGCAAAAACAAAATCAAAAAAACAAGAAGACTCAGCCGCTTGTTTTGAAGCAGTGCTTGAAGAGATACTTTTTCTAATCCCAGTGTATTCATTCCTAAAAGGCCTTCGAAAAAAAATAAAAATTAAGAAGAATCCAACATCATCGCCCACTCCAAGGGTCTTTTCATCTCGGCAGCCCCTTTCCCCCGAGGGAGAAAGGGGCACCAAGCATGAATGACAATTAGATTATGAACAAGAAAAGGCTCCCGACGCAATCGTATAGGTGCAGGTTGTCACCACCGCACCGCCTACTGTGGCCGCCCAAGTATAAGTTTCGGTACCTCCTGCAACAGCACTCTTCACCCAGTTCCCCAAAGTGATTCCATCTTGGAGAACGTTCACGAAACAAGGAGCTGCCGTGGCACAAGTAACACCGGCTGCTTGAGCATCCAACGCCGCAGGCACAACAGGAAGAGTTCCCGCCGTTAAAGCATTGGCGCGATACATGTTAATTCCACCTTTAATGGCACCAATGACACCATCTCGGGCAGAGGTTTTAGCCGATGAGCTCACATCCTGAAACATCGGCAAGGCCATGACGGCCAAGATCCCCAAAACGGTGATGACCAAGATCAATTCGATCATGGTAAAACCTTTTTGACGTCTCGAGTACTTCTTTGATTTTTTATTTTTCCCCTTTTTCATATGAAACCTCCCTTGATTTCATTTGTTATTATCAACCCTTCTTAGCCTCGCCTTCCCCCTGATCAGGGGGAATACAAGAGGGTTTTCATTTAACCCGAATTAAAAAATTTGTTTTTCATAGGCGCCTCCTTCTCCTAGTGCCCCATCACCGCTCTAGACATATTCCACATGGGCAGGAAAATTCCCAAAGCCATGAGGGTCACCATTCCAAACATCATGCAAAGTAAAATAGGTTCTAAAAGGGTAGTCAAATTTTTGGTGATGTGGCTGATCTCCAAATCGAAATGGCTCGCCATCGAAGAAAGCATGTTGTCGAGATTTCCCGACTGTTCTCCAATGGCCGTTGTTTCAATCATAATCACCGAAAAAAGCTTTGATTGCCGCATCACCTCTGCAATTGTTTTTCCTTTGAGCAGGCCTTCCCTGAAATGGCTAATCTCCCTGGCGTAACCTTCATTGCCAATCACTTGAGAAAGCACTTCAAAGCTCCTCACCAAGGGCAAACCGCTTCGATAAAGGGCTGCAAACAGATGGCCAAAACGCGCCATCGAAATTTTCTGGAATAAATTCCCAAAAATAGGAAAACGAAGTTTCAGCAAATCCCATTTCAGCTTGCCTTGAGGAGAAGAACTCCAGCGCCGGAAGAACCAAACGACGAAAGCCATGAAGGCCAAAACCACATACCAATAATTGCAGGAGAAATCGCTCATGCCCATGAGGATACGAGTGGGCAAGGGAAGCTGAGCCTGAAACTTGTCATAAAAATCGGCAAACTTGGGAATGACGAAAGTCATCATCACATATAAAGACACCACCATCACGCCCACAACGATCTTAGGATATAAAGTGGCCGAAGAAACCTCGCGATGAAGACGATCGTCCTTTTCAAGCACGGTGACGATTTCTCCCAACACTTGTTCTAAAATTCCTGCCTCTTCTCCCGCAAGCAACATGCTGGTATAGAGTTTGTTAAAGATGAGCGGATGCTTCGAAAAGGCCTTGGCGAGCGAAGTGCCGCTTTGAATATCGCTCTGAATGCTCATGAGCGCATGCTGCATATGCTTGTTTTGAGTTTGCTTAATGAGCGTCGAAAGCAAAACATCCATGCCTAAGCCCGCCTTAAAAAGGGTGTGAAACTGGCGGGTAAATACAATCAATTCTTCGGCTTTCACGGGCGGAAAAAAACTTTGAAGCTTTGATTGAAGGCCCGTTAAACCGCGAGAAGCGGGGGCAAGCTGCACAATCCTAAAGCCCCGCTGGCGCATCGCCTGAAGAATATCGCGCTCGTTTTCTCCCTCCGTGATCCCGCGAACCACTCCCCCTTTGGGATCGTATGCTTTGTAGGCCATCTGAATCATCCGAATGTCTCCGTCACTCGAAGAACCTCACTCATGGTGGTGAGCCCCTCGAGAATTTTTTTTCTTCCGTCGTCAATCATGGGAACGTAACCTTTTTTCTTCACATCTTCTAAAAGAGCTTCATCGGTGGCGCCGTTCTCAATGAGCTTGCGCACTTCTTCGTTCATCGTAAAAAGTTCAAAAAGGCCAATGCGCGAAACATAGCCCGTTTTCCGGCAGGCCTCGCAGCCTCGTCCGTAATAAGTGACAGAATCTTCGGGCAGGCCCAAAAATTTTGCATGCTTCTCGGTATCGGTGTATTTTTCGCGGCATTCTGGGCAAATCTTTCTCACCAAACGCTGGCCCAAAACACCCACCATGGCCGCAGAAAGTAAAAAAGGAGGGATGCCCAAGTTAATGAGGCGAGAAACCGCTCCCACCGCGGTGTTGGTATGCAGAGTCGACATCACCAAATGCCCCGTTAAGGCCGCCCGCAAAGCCATCTCGGCGGTTTCGGCATCGCGCACTTCTCCCACCATGATCACATCGGGATCTTGGCGCAACATGCTGCGCATCGCGGAGGCGAAAGTTACATTGGCTTTGTTGTTGAGCTGGGCTTGATTCACACCGGCAATTTCATTTTCAACGGGATCTTCAATCGACATAATATTGCGTTCGATGGAATTTAAAATTTGGAGGGCCGAATAAAGCGTGGTGGATTTTCCAGAACCCGTGGGCCCGGTGACAAAAATAAGCCCATGTGGTTTTTTTACCCACGAACGGAAAGTTTCGCAATCTTGAGGGAACATGCCCAATTGATCGAGTCTTTTAAGAGAACCTTTGCGAAGCAAGCGGATGACCACTTTTTCGCCATGAACCGTGGGATAGGAAGAAGTTCGGCAATCGATCATCTCGCCTTTAATGCGCACGGTCAGCCGCCCGTCTTGGGGAGCGCGTTTCTCGGCGATATTCATGCCGGAAATAATCTTGATCCGGGAGACCACCGGCAAAAGCATTTTCATCGAGAAAATCATCTTCTCTTCTAAGATGCCGTCAATTCTCAGCCTCACTCGAATGTAATTTTCTTGCGGCTCGAGATGGATATCGCTGGCTTGCTCGCTGTAGGCCATCTCCAAAATGGCATTCACGGCATCTACCGCTCCCACCGAAGAAGCCAACTCTTCCGCTTTTTTGGAGGCATCGAGCTGCTGCTTCTTCTCTTCGTTTAAGATCTCCACTTTCGAGGAACTCACCGTAATATTTCTGGAGAGCTGATAGTGATCGGAAATCATCTTCTCGATTTGACGCCTAGGAGCAATGACATATTCAATTTTTAGATGGGGCTGGTTTAGGGCCTCTTCGAGCGCTTCTGCAGAGCTCGGGTCTGGTATCACCAAAGTGAGAACCGTTTCCTTCAAGTGGTAAGGAACCACGCAAAACTTCTTGGCAAGATGAAAAGGAACATAACGAAGCAGGTGTTTTTCTACGCTGTGCTTAGAAAGATCCACCACCGACCAATCGAGCACGCCTGAGAAAAAGTTGAGCATCTCGGTTTCGCGAACAAAACCCTTTTGCATCAGAATATTCGTGAGCTCGCCGCCCAAGGTATGTTGCGTGCTTTCTGCCATGGCCAATTGATCTTTGGTAATTAAGCCTTGGCTGACCATTTTTTGGCCCAAGCCCGCTGAAACCTTTTCGATGATTCCTTGCGACTGCATCGAGTGCCCCCTCCCACTTCTCGTCGCTTTTTTTTATGCAAAAGCCCTGTCGTGAGACAAAAGCCTCATGTCTAAAAGCTCAAAAAAACGCGACATTTTTTCTTTCGAACAAGTATGGCTTAATGTCATAATGATACCGAAGCGTTGAAGGCTTGTAAACAGCAAGAAAGTGATTTAGACTATCTAAGTATATGTAATTATAACTGTTTTTAACAGGAGTTGACATGTCTAAGCTGCGATCTTTGCAAGAATTGCTCACTCGGATGGTCAAATCGAATGGAAGCGACCTTCATATCTCTGCCCAGAGCCCTCCTCGCATAAGAGTGGATGGAATTTTAAGGCCTATCCCCGAAGAAGCGCTCCTCACGCCAGAAGAAGCCAAAAAACTCTGTTTTGAGTTTACCAATGAAAGCTTGAAGGAAAAATTTGAAACTTATCATGAAATCGACTTTTCTTTTGGATTGGAGGGAATTTCCCGTTTCCGCGCGAACGTCTACCTCGAAAAAGAATCGGTCGCCGGCGCATTCAGAGCCTTGCCCTGGAAAATTCCTAGTCCCGATAGTTTGCATTTGCCTCCCAAGGTAAAAGAACTGGCCCAACGCCCCAATGGCCTTATCTTAGTCACGGGCGCCACCGGCTCTGGAAAATCCACCACGATTGCTTCCATTTTAGATCAAATCAATCAAACGCGGGAAGAACATCTCATCACAGTAGAAGATCCGATCGAATACGTTTTCGATCACGGTAAATGCATGGTGCACCAGCGCGAAGTGGGTCAACACACAGAAAGTTTTCAAACGGCCCTCAAATATATTTTGAGGCAAGATCCCGATATCGTGCTCGTGGGAGAAATGCGCGATTTAGAAACCATTCAAGCCGCCATCACCACCGCAGAAACCGGGCATCTGGTGTTTGCCACCCTGCACACGAATTCTGCCGTGCAGACCATCGACCGAATTATTGATGTGTTTCCCCCCACCCAGCAAGCTCAAGTGCGCTCGCAGCTTGCTTTTATTTTGGAGGCCATTTTGTGCCAGCAATTACTTCCCGTTAAAACAGGAGGGCGAAGGCTTGCTTTGGAAATGCTTTTTCCCAATTACGCCATTCGCAATCTCATCCGCGAAGGAAAGACCCATCAAATTTATTCTCAAATGCAGAGTGGCCAAGCCACCACTGGCATGATGACCATGACTCAAAGCCTGGTGAGTTTAATCAAGGCAGGGCTCATCGATTTTGAAACAGCCAAAGAATACACGCTCGATCGAGAGGAGCTCGAATCAAATTACAAGCGCATGCAGGCGCAGACACCTACTTCTCAAGGATAAAAAAGGAATGGACCACCGATTCGCCGGTAAGCGGATTTTGATCGAACAAAAACCCTTGGGCCAGAAAAGGCCAAAAATACATAAAGGCCGTGAGGGCCATAAAAAATATCCATTTTGAAAGCCTTGAACCCATTGCCTTAGTTATCGGCAAACTTTTCGATTCGTTTCTTTTTATTTAAGAAATTCCGCTCAAAATATAATATTCCTCGTTACTTTCCTCTACTTTTAATAACAAGCCTATCACCTAAAAAGAGAAAGGGCCCTTCAAGGCCCTGGCCACTACTGCCTTTATATTTTTACTTTACAGCCTCAAGAAATGAGGCGAAACTACGGAATCCATTTAGCATGCTTTTTAAAAAAGGAGAAGCAAACATGGCAGCAAAAAAAAGTGGAAAATCTCGCGAAGTTTTAGTCGTTGTAAGCAAAGTAAAAGAATATATCAAGAGCAAGGGATGCATGACTTCTTCCGAAACCCTTCCGGCTCTTTCCGAAAAAGTGTATGCCTTGTTAGATGACGCCACGGCCAGAACCAAGGGCAACAAACGCTCCACCGTAAAGCCCCAAGACCTGTAATTTAATTTTAAGGGGCCCCCGCGCCTCCCCATGAATTCTTCAGAACTCGCCAATTTATCAAACCCTTCTTCTAAGCCAGAAGCCGTAGATTTAAAACGGCCTCATACCTGGTTAAACATTGCAGAGCCTCACTTAGAAGCCGATGGCTTTCCTAAAGAGTTTCATTGGTCTCTCGCACCTTCGAGAGGATTGCCCTGGCCCTTGAAGCTTTTTTATTTATTTTTCGATCCCGTTCGCTTTTCCCTTTTTACGGGGCGCCTTGCTCGGTCTAAAATATCGCGATATTTAGTTCGACCTTTTGCATTCTTGCATCAAATCGATCTCGCCCATTTCATTTCAAGTGACGGCGCTCACCAATACAAAAGTTTTGATCAATTTTTTACCCGGCGGCTTAGCCAATACCCCCGTTTCCAAGAAGGGAGGGCCGCTACGGAAGGAACCCTTGTTTACCTGGGGCGCGGGGGTCTAGATCAAGCTCTCACCCTTAAAGGAGAAAATATTTCCTTGCGCGAATTAGTAGGGGAAAAAGTGCTGTCTTATCTTTCTGGCCGCGTCATCGTAATGATCACTTATTTAAGCCCCCGCGATTACCACTTGGGCCATTCTCCCTTGAGCGGAAAAGTGATTTACAAGGCCCGCATCCCGGGCAAGGCCTTCACGGTGCGCCCTGAAATTTGGAATGAGCTCAACATTGAAGGAAGGCCCGGAACCCATTATTTAAATTTCAACACCCGCGATGTGATCTTGAAAGAAAGCGCCCAGGGTTTTTTTGCCACGGTGTATGTGGCAGCTACCAATGTTTATTCCACCGAAATTCATCCTCAAGTGGGCGATAGCGTGAAAGCCGGCGAGCACGAGCAATCGTATCATTTTGGCTCCACCAATGTTTATATTTTTGATGCGGATCAATGCCTCATCCCTTCCGGGCTCTACCCCGGTTATCATTTCATCTTCGGGCAATCGCCGATGGTCATTTCTTCTAAAATAAGATAAGGGCTCTAGCATTCCATTGACATTTCTTCGTTCTCCAAAGAAAATCGCCCCATGAAAAAATTAAAAGCTCTTTTCGTTTTGATGAGTCTTATTTGGAGCCTTCCCCTTCTTGCCCAAACTTATGCAAAGGGAGATAAAGTAGAAGCGCTGTGGCACGGCTCTTGGTATAAATCTACCATCGAACAAATCATGAAAGAAAACCTCTACAAGGTGCATTTCACGGGTTACTGGGCCTCACGCGAAGAGTTCTTAGGGCCCGAGCGCCTGCGTCCTATTGCCGCCCGCACTCAGCCCGATTGGAATATTCTTAAATCGGGAGATGCCGTGGAATTTCTCGAAGGCGATCACTGGCATCCGGCCATTTTCGTGGAACGAAACGATAAAAGGGCTCTCATCCGCTATGCCGATGGGGAATCGCAAAAAGAAGAGCGCATCGCCATCAATCGAATTTCAGTCGTGCCGCCCTCTCCTGCTACATCTCCTGCGAAGTAAACTAGATGATTTCACTCATTCCTAAACAACTTTTTTGATTGAAGGCCGATAAATAAAAGAGGTGGGCACCTTTATTTCAAAATAAAGGAAAACTTATGGTTTGCCCTTCTGGCTCCCTTCCCTTGCCCAATTCTTTTTCTTTTGAACTCCAAACCGTTTACTGCCGCGATAGCTCTTGGCATTTGCAAGCGCCCCCCGAAATGCGCCTTTCTGCCGAGCAAAACCTCTCAGGCCTTTTGGTGAGCCAAGCCGAGATGGGAAGCTGGAACTTACTCATGAACCCCCGCGGCAGCCTCCTTTCTTTTTCTCGCCCTCAAATTAATTCTGTGATCCGCGGCTTCCAAGAAAACACCAACGTGCTTGCCGTGTATGCCCATCAGCCTTCGAGCATTGCGCTTGATCTTGGCTTTTTATCTCCGGGGCAAAATGGTGCGAGCGACCCTCAACGCCTGGAAGCCATTCGCCATTATTTTAACGAGTGCGCAGCTCCCTTAAATTCGGAGCAATGCCAGGCCATCTTAAACGTGATGCGCTCAAGTCAGGGAGAACATCTCTTAGATTCAGATCATATCTGGAATAACATTCAAAGGGAGATGCTTGAAATTGTTTCGCATGCAGGGGCGAAACTCATTGTTTACACCCCCTTCGTACCTATTTTAGGTTTTTTCAGTTATTACGGCGCTCGACTCGTGGGGCGCGGTTTTCATGATGGAAGCCTTGATTCGGTGGCGGGCAGATCGCTTTGGGCGAGCTTCAAAGATGCCCTGCGTGTTTTTAGAAACCGAAGGCCCCCGGATGATCCACCTCCCCCTTCAGCGGGCAATGGCCCCTCTACTTCCGAAACTCACCCGGCTCCATCGCCCTCTGAAGACTCTGGCTTTAGCAGCGCCAGCCGCTTTGCCTTTGCCGCAGGGGCCGCCACCTTCGTGACGGGCGTGATAGAATATGGGCCTGCCATTGCCTCAGGGCTTCGCACTTTCTTTTCGGTGCTGGGAGGCTTGGCGCTACTTTTGCCCTCTTAAAAAACTCTAGACCCCCGCAACCTTTTTGCTCTATTACCGAAGAAAATAAAAATACAAACCGGGGCACACACGAAGTGAGGAGTGTGCCATGACCCATCCCCAATGCCCCCTTGAAAGACCCCAACTCTTTTCTTTTTTAAACCCCGTTTCCTCATTCGAGGATGCAGCTCTTATAAAAGCAAGTTCGCCCGCTTTAAGTGAGGCCCTTGAAGGCGCCTCTTCCTTCACGGCTGCAGCAAATCCCGCTGAAAATTTAAACGGCATCACTGCATCGATGAGGCCCCGTTTTTTTGGCGGGCTTTTCGGCACGGCTTTTCTTTTTGGCCTCGGCATGGCCGCACAAAATGGAGATGAATTGCCTCCGCTGCTTCGGTATTCTTTGGAAGCGGTATTGAATACTTATACAGAGCAAAAAATGGGTGAATTCCTTTTTAATTTAGATCCTCGATGTTACTCGGCAGTGGCTCATTATTTGCGTCAACGGGTGGTGAACGAATCGCGTTATCGTGGGGCGGCTACTCGAAGCCTCGGCAGAATTGTCCCCTTACTTCCTGATGCCGAAAAGCTAGAATGCGCTTATTTTTTCACGCAAAAGTTAAAAACGGAAAATCCACGCGGACAAATGTTTATTTTTTACGCGTTGAGAAGTGTCATTCCCGCCTTGCCGGAGGCAGAACGCTCGAGATTTACTGAGCGCACCGCCGAAATGTTAGGAAGCGAAAATCTGTTAACAGTATCTTTTGCCCTGCTTGCCTTGGAAAAAATTATTCCTTCTCTCCCTTTGCAAGAGCGCACGCGCTTTGCGGAGTACATTGCCCTTCAACGAGGGGTGCTGGGGGACAAGCTCTTTTCCCTCTTGCCGGCGGAAGAAGGTTTAAGAATAAGGCAGTACCTGCAAGACCGAGAAGCTCCCGATCATGCCGGCGCTAGGGTGAGCAGCGCAGAGGAAGCCTTTTTTCCCTTAACCCTCGAGCGGGAAACCTCCCAAACAGAAAGCGGTGTTCACCAAAATCCTATCAGAGGAGACGACGCTCCTGATCTATCTTTCGGTGAGGAGTTTGATCTTTTCGATCTCGAGTTCGAACCCTAAAGATCACTTCATTCATCAATTAACAAGTTGACCGCTCCTGCCTTTCTTTGTAAATGCTTGAAGAGGAGCGTTCATGGCCAAAGAAAGCCTCAGCATTAAAGATAACCGCAGCGGCAAAAGCTACGAAGTAGCTATTGAAAATGGCACAATTCAGGCCATGGATTTGCGCCAGATCAAAATCTCAGATGAAGATTTTGGCCTCATGACCTACGATCCTGCTTTCACCAACACCGCTTCCTGCAAAAGCAAAATCACTTATATCGATGGCGACAAGGGCATCTTAAGATATCGCGGTATTCCCATCGAACAACTTGCCGAAAAAAGCACTTATCTAGAAACGGCCTATCTTTTATTGCACGGAGAATTGCCCACCGAAAAACAACTCCAAGACTGGAAGAAAAACATCACCTACCACACCTTCATCCATGAAAACGTAAAGAAGTTTATGGATGGCTTTCATCACGATGCTCATCCCATGGGAATGCTCGTTTCCTCGATGGCCGCACTTTCTACCTTTTACCCCGATGCCAAGAGAATTAACGACCCTGAAGTGCGCTTGATGTGCGCCTACCGCCTCATCGGAAAAATCTCCACGCTGGCCGCCTTCGCCTATCGCCATAGTTTGGGCATGCCTTATGTATACCCCGATAATGAGCTTTCTTATTCTGGAAATTTTCTCAACATGGTGTTTCGAATTGCCGAACCCAAATATGCCCCGAATCCCGTGCTCGAGCATGCCTTAGATGTGCTTTTTATTTTGCATGCCGATCACGAACAAAATTGCAGCACCAACGCCATGCGCAGCATTGGCTCTTCCCATGTAGATCCTTACTCCGCAACAGCAGGCGCCATTGCGGCCTTGTATGGCCCTTTGCATGGCGGCGCCAACGAAGAAGTGCTTCAAATGCTCAAAAACATTGGCAGCAAAAATAAAATTTCGGAATTCATCCAGAAAGTGAAATCGGGCGAAGGCAAGCTCATGGGCTTTGGCCATCGGGTTTATAAAAACTACGACCCACGCGCAAAAATCATTAAAGACGCGGCCTACAAAGTTTTTGAAGTGACCGGCGCCAACCCACTTTTAGAAATTGCGCTCGAACTCGAGAAAATCGCCCTTGAAGACGACTATTTCGTAAAAAGAAAGCTTTATCCTAACGTTGATTTTTATTCAGGCCTCATCTACCAGGCCATGGGTTTTCCACTTTCCATGTTCCCTGTGCTCTTTGCCATTCCTCGCGTGGCAGGTTGGATTTCGCAGTGGATCGAAATGATCACAGACCCCGAACAAAAAATCGCGCGTCCCCGCCAAATTTATCTGGGTTATGATAAACGCGACTATCTTCCCATCGAAAAAAGACGCTAAAAAATGTAAGGGGTCAGCATTCTTCTCAAGAGCGGGGCCCTTACAAAAAAAATATTTTCAAAAAACTAAAAAATATCCTTCATTTCTATTGCATTTTTTCTTGGGCTGATGAAAATGGGGCGATACAAAAAAAATTTCTATTTTAGAATTCCAATTTTCCTCTAGGGAGAGCGTGTGGAAGCAAGAACATCCGACTTCTCTGAGCTAATACAAGCCGAAGCTCTCGAGAAAGAAATCGATATCTCTGAAGCCCCCGTATTTGTCCCCTTTAATGTGGGTCATAAACAGCAAGGCCCACGCATTTCGATGCCGCCGGCCCAAAGCCAGGTCATTTGCGTTGCCAGCGGAAAAGGTGGCACCGGCAAAACTACCTTCACCACCAATCTTGCCATTTCTCTTAAGTCAAAAGGCCTTCGTGTTTTAATTGTAGATGCCGATTTTGGCTTGGCCAACGATCATCTTCTTTTAGGGCTCACTCCTCAAGGGGATATTGGCGATGTTCTTTCGGGCCGTAAAGATGTGCGCGAAGTGTTGCTCGAAGGTCCTGAAGGCATACACCTTCTCCCGGGAGGGGTAGGCTCCAGCGATCTTTCCTCCTTAGAAGATTATGATCTCCGAAATTTAGGGCGGGAAATTGGCAGATTAGAGCCCGATTACGACATCATCCTTTTCGACTTAGCGGCCGGCATTTCACCTCAAATTATGCGTTTCTTAAAGCCGGCCCATGAAATTATTCTCGTTACCAACCCCGAAGTGACTGCACTGGTAGATGCTTACGGCTTGATAAAAAGCCTGCTCTCCTGGAACAACCACAAATCTTTCGAGCTTAAAATTGTGCTCAACCGAGTGAAAAGCCGCGAAGATTCGGTCGCCTCCATGCAACGGCTTCGTCAGGTAGTTAATAAGCACCTCTCCTCTGTTAAGTTGAACTACATGGGCTACATTCCCTTTGATCGCTACTTGCTCCATTCCATTTCCATTCAAGAGCCGGTGATTATGTCTCACCCCCGTTCCCAAGTGGTGGCTTGCATCAAGGCCATTGCTCAAAGAATTCAGGCCCAATACCGCGCCTGGGATCGCAAACAACAATTCAAAAGTCCTGTTCCCTCCTATTTCGCCAAGCTCGAACAACAAACTTATGAGTAAAAAGCGTTGGCATTTAAAATCTATCAGTCAAGTTTTGCGATCGATGAAGGAGAAAAAAAATCCTCCCCCTCCTCTTAGCCACCGCCGCATGCCTTTAGACGATTTTTCGAAGCTCCTCATCCAGCAAATTAAAGCCATGGATAAAAACATAGAAATTTTAGAGCGGAATTTTCCTATTCAAGAAGGCCGGGAGAAAGTAGACCTGCTTGCCTTCAATCAGGGGGGCGACCTCATCATGATTTGGACGCAGGAAGTGCTGAAAGCGCAGCGCTTGCTCGATTTGATTTCGCAATTCGACTGGATGAAAAAGAATATTCCTCTCTGGCAACACCTTTTCCCCCAAGCGAGCAAAAAGGGGGAATTGCAAATTAAAGTTTGGTTTTTTGCCGGAGAAATCGATTCTAATCTCGATACGGTTCTTTCTTATCTCAAAGGCATTCCCTTAAGGGTGTTTCAATATTCAGAGCGCAATTGGAGCCATGAGCCCGCCCTCCTCCTAAAAGCCTGGATGCACCTGAAAACAGAAAGCACTCCCTTGCCCGCCGATGAAAGGCACCCCGCCAAGGCCAATGCAAAAAACGCGCATCTGCGAGCCCTGCCGCCACCCAAAGAAATTCCTTCTATTACCCAAGAAGAAATTAAAGATTTGATGCAGGGGGTAGAAATAAAATCTAGTCTCGATGCCGATTTATTCGAAGACGAAATCACCGAACCTTTTTTTCCCTTGAATGATTTGAAATCAGAGAAGGCTTAAATCGCCGAAAATTGTCATTGAAAATTCAAATATTATATTTGAATTTTCAATGATTTTATTATACCATCAAGGAATGATTCGAAGAATTAGCGCTTTAGTAGAGCTCCAAAAAAGCCTCAAATCATTTCCTGTGGTGGCCATTCTGGGCCCTCGGCAGTGTGGAAAAACAACTCTTGCCCGAGAAATGAATTATACTTACGACTTTGACCTTGAAAATCCACGCGATTTTGCCCAATTTGAACACCCACAACTTGCACTTGAAAACCTGGAAGGGCTTGTTCTGATCGATGAAATTCAGCGGAAACCCAACTTGTTTGCTTTAATTCGCCATTTAGTGGACAAAAGTAAAAAACAAAAATTTCTCATTTTAGGATCTGCTTCACGTGATTTGATTCAACAAAGTTCTGAAAGCCTGGCCGGTCGAATCTTCTATTATGAATTAACGGGATTTAACCTTCAGGAAGTGAAAAATAAAAATTTGCAAAAATTATGGCATCGAGGCTCCTTTCCCCGTTCTTACCTTGCCTCTTCCCAAACCCAAAGCTGGCAATGGAGAGAGTCCTATATTCAAACTTTTCTAGAAAGAGACATCCCCCAACTTGGCATTCAAATTCCTGCTCATACCCTCCGCAAGTTCTGGATGATGCTAAGCCATTACCATGGCCAAATACTAAACTATTCGGAATTGGGAAGATCGTTTGGCATTTCAGATATGACCGTCAAAAAATATCTTGATATTTTAGAAGGCACTTTCATGATCCGCTTGTTGCAACCCTGGCACTCAAACACTTCCAAACGTCTGGTAAAAAGTCCAAAACTTTATCTTCGAGATTCAGGGCTGCTTCACAACTTGCTTTCTTTGGAAAATCCAAAATCTTTACTTTCCCATCCGAAATTGGGAGCCTCCTGGGAAGGCTTCGCACTTGAACAAGTGGCAAATCTTTTAAAAATAGGAAACGAAAGATTATTTTTTTGGGCAACCCATGCTGGAGCAGAACTAGACCTGTTTTGGCAACGAAACGGAAAAAGTTATGGAATTGAATTCAAGTACTCCGATGCCCCCTTACTTAGCAAATCTATGCAAATTGCTTTGGAAGATCTTGAGCTTACCCATCTTTGGGTGATTTACCCAGGCTCAAAAAAGTACCCCCTCGATAAAAAAATAACAACGCTCCCCCTGACTCAGATTTCCGAGCTTTTATAACCAAACTTACCGAACTATCTATTAATGTGAATGATTTGAAATCAGAGAAGGCTTAGATTGCCTTGTTTTCGGAGCTCTCTCAAGCGCCTATTTGATTTTTCCATCTCTTCGAGCCCAATGGTTTCAGTAGCCCCTATCGATTCTTTATATTTTTGCCTCCATGCGATCACTTCTTCTGCGGTGGCAAAGCGCTCAATGGGAAGTTCGCTCACAATATTTCGAAAAGGCTCATAACCCTGCTTTTGCAAAACACGTCTTAAGCGAGTATCGAAAGAAGTATCTACATAACGCCTCCAACCCATTTTATTCCCCAGATAAGCTTCTGCGTAAACATGAACTGTTTTTGGCTGGATCTTCTCAAGCATTTTTTCATCAGCGGTAAAACGAAAGCCTTCCTTTCCAATCCAAAATAGGGTGTAGACACAAGGAATTCGAGAAGCACGCAGCAAAGCAATCATGAGATTTGTTTTGTTAAAGCACATGCCTGTTCCTTTAGAGGCGGTTTCAGAAGCCAGAATAGGCCAGGCATCGAATTCATAAAGTATTTTTTCCTGCAAAAAATGGTAAACACCATTGGCGATTTTTGCGGGTTCTGATAAGTTACCTACTAATTTTTCTCTTAGCTTAAAGAGGGAAGGATGACAAAAATCACAAAGCCTACTTAACTGAAGATGCTCTGGCTTTACTTCCAAAGCACAAGCATTCTTCTCGAAAAAATCGAGAATGTTTTGCAAAGAAGGAATCATATGAGGAGTCGAAGGATGAAAAAAACCTCAGGCCTGTTTGTTATCTTAAGTGTCGCCTTTTTTACAAGCCCCCTTTACGCAAAACCCAAACAAGCAGAAAGCAAGCCCGCTTCTCTTGTGAAGTTCTTCAGCTTCGGAGATTGGGGTTCGGGTACGCAAGATCAAAAAAATGTGGCAAGTGAAAGCTCAAAAATTTGCAAAGAGCTTGGCTGCGATTTTGGTTTACTGTTGGGAGATAATTTTTATGAATTTGGGGTTTCTGGCACCCAAGATCCTCTCTGGAAAACCCGCTATCAAGATATCTACACAGGGCTTTCCATGCCTTTTTACGTGGCACTCGGCAACCATGATTGGCGGGGAAATGCCCAAGCCCAAGTCGATTTCTCTCAAAAAGACGCCCGTTGGAAAATGCCAGCCTTCTTTTATTCGATAAAATACCCTGAACAAAGTCCAATGATGGAAATTTTCGTCCTTAATTCTAATAAGTTTGACCTCGAACAACAAACTTGGCTCAAAAAAGCCTTGAACGAATCAAAAGCCAAGTGGAAGATGCTCGCCTTCCATCATCCCATTTTAAATACGGGAAATAAACATCCGCCGGATCAAATGCATCTATGGCCCGCCTTAAAACCCATCATTTGCGGGAAAATTGATCTCATCCTCTCAGGCCATGAACACATTTTTGCGCATTTACGCCCTCAATCGAGCGAATGTAAATATGATCAAATCATTGTGGGCACGGGCGGCAAGGAGCTTTACGGAGTCACCACTCCTCATCCAGATACTCTCAAGCTTGCCGCCGATGCTAGCTTTGGCAGTGCTTGGTTTGAAGTAAGCCCCCAAAAAATAAGCCTCAAATTTTTTAGGGTAAATGGCGAAAATTCTTACGCTTACACGTGGGAAAAGAAGTAGCGGTAAAAGTTGTAGTGAGTGAAGGTTATTGAGCTCTTGTTTTGAGGATAGTATTCTTCGTTGAAAGCCTTTTGAGCCAAACAGAAAGGTTGGGGAGATCGGGCACGGCGATTCCCACTTTTTCAAACAAAAATACCCAAGGCGCAAAAGCAATATCGGCCAGCGAATAGGCCCCCATCAGATATTCTCGGTTCTTCAAATTCTTATCGGCGAGCTCAAAAAACTTTTGGATCTTTTGCTTATCTTCTTCAATCTTTGCCTCATCGACGCTTCCTCCTTTTTCTTTAGCCCGCTGAGCCAAGAAGATAGCAACTCCAGGATAGGCCACCAAGGCATCTACTTGGGCGCACCATAATCGCGCACTTGCTTTCTCTTGCGGATCTTCAGGAAGAAGCTCTGGGAAAGGATACTCTTCATTGAGATATTCATTAATCACGAACGATTCAAACAAGATTAAATCTTCGTCTGCCAAAACAGGAACTTTACCTAAGGGATTCAATCTTAAGAATTGGTCGGTGCGATTTTCCTTTTTAGGAAGATCGACATTCACGGTTTGATAATCGAGTTCTTTTTCTGCGAGCATAATTCGAACCCGATGACAAAAAGGAGAAAGGGCATTTTGATAAAGACGAATCATTTTTTACTCCATACTATGATTTTTATTAATTTACCGGCTCCTCCGCCGATTGCCAAGATTATAATCTTGGAAGTTTTCGAATAACCACTATAAACCTGAAGTCTTCGCAATAATCTCTTTCATGTTTATCGCAAGG